>Ga0272448_1009115_pt1 | contig 10195 bp, 11 predicted proteins | sample YNPCB0191_FD_202220 | JGI IMG/M metagenome (GOLD analysis project Ga0272448, IMG submission 202220) | Hot spring sediment microbial communities from Yellowstone National Park, WY, United States - YNP-CB-019-1 | ecosystem: Environmental > Aquatic > Thermal springs > Hot (42-90C) > Sediment... | reverse complement strand
TTCAAACCGACGTATGGATAATACCGGAAGAACTTTGGAAACGGATCCTCGTCAAGAATTCTATAGACCTGTAGCTCTGTTTTTTCGATATGCCATTTACTGGTCATAATGTGAAAAAATATTAGCTATATAAAAACTTTATACTTGCAACATAAACTTGACGCGCTACTGTATTGAGGTCTAACTATTTAGATCGTAGCGTCGCTATGCAATCGGATTTTTTTATTAAACTGCCAGCCTTTTTATAAGCGAAACGCTTTCTTCGATCAGGATTTCAGCAGCCCCTTTTGCAAGACGGTTCCACCATGCGGGAGTAACCTCGTACCCGCCCTGCTCATACGCCTCTGAAATAGCTATGTATCCGCAGTACCCGTTAGCGTAGGAGATGATGAGAGTCGGCTTCAAGGGAGAGTCTTTCTTTATGCGTATGCCAACCTCGACAAGGGGCTCGCCAGGTATTCCGACCAGAACTGAATTGCCTATTCGCACCGTCTGCAAAATTGTTTCAACCGTCTCCTTCCGAGGCATTTCGCGAACCATTCTCAGGTTTTTCTCATAATAGTTGAGAATAGCCCTGTTCCTCATTATTGTCTCCGCATCAGCATTTTTAGCTATAAGTTCAGCAACGTGTTTTTCCTGGTTCTCGAATAGCCTGAGGGCTGCTTCCTCCGAGAGCTCAGCCAGCGGCAACGTAATCTTCTTCTCCAAATCTCGTATGACAGGCTCCTCCTCCATCTTGATGAACCTCATAGTGTTCATGGCTGCATAGGCTACTACCCGTCCAACAGCATCAACGTCTTCAAACGTTCCTGGACAGGCATATCCTAATGAGGTAACCGGGTTAATGTCTCCATCCGCACCGTTCATGAAAAGAGCAACATGGTCGACGCCCAGCCTGGATTCAATGATTCTTGAGACAGCACCAGGGTAGTCAGCGGAGATCAGGTAATTCATATCCCCTAGGACAACTCCATGGCATGCGTAGTTTACAAGCGAGGCAATCGGACTGCCAGATTCGTCGGCTACAAGCAGCACGTTGACATCCGGGTCAACAGGGCCGCTGAAGGATCTTCTGTTAAACCCTACGATGACTCTTCCAACACCCCAGCCTAGCCTCGCGGTCCTAGCCTGTTCTACCGATTCTAAAGCCGCCGCCACATTCTTTTCGAGTAGAAGGCTCAAATAGTTTTCTAAGCCTGCTCCAGGCACGTCTGCAGATATGTCTGGTGAAAGCGATGGTCCGGAATGGGTATGTGTTGCAGAGATCAGAATCGAGCTTTCCTTAATGTCGAGCCTCTTGGCCAATTCCTCCTTAACCTCCGTGGCCAATGAATCCGGTATGTTCAACAGGTCGTTGGCGATCAACAGTGAAGAACCGTTTTCCCCCTCCACGTAGAGCGCTCTAGCGTAAAGATTATCGTGCACTCCCTCTGATCCCTTGTATCTCGCGGCAAAACCTCCCATCTTAATACCGACAGGTGGGGTTATATCCTCCTTTGACGCTCCGGCTTTCATATGAACCAAGCGGTTAGCAACCCTATTAAATCTTAAGGCCGCGCGACTGCTAAAAAATGGGAACAGGCGGTGAATAGAGGGCTCAGGTGGTGCGATCAGGTTTCAGATGAATGCCTTCGAAATAAAGACTATAAGGCTGAGCTAGTGGATAATGCTTAAATGCACGGTCTTTCCCTGATAGCGAGTGGTCCCAGATGTCTGAAAGGATTCGTTTAGGATTTGTAGGCTGCGGCGGGATAGCTGTGGCACACCTGAAAGCACTGGTTAACAATCCATATGTGGAGCTTTCCGCATTTTGCGACGTTAACACGGAGCGTGCTAAAACCGTAGCCTCTCAATATAGTGCAGGTGGAGCCAGATTCTTCAGCAGGGCTGAGGAAATGTTTAGAAACACAGACTTAGACGCGGTTTATTTCTGTCTACCGCCTTTTGCACACGGAGCTGAGTTTGAAGCTATTGACCGTGGAATGCCTTTCTTCGTTGAGAAACCCGTAAACCTCTATTTGGAGCAGGCGAGGGAAATAGCGTCCGCCGTTGAAAGGAGAAAGGTTTTGACAAGCGTCGGCTACATGAACCGGTATCGAAAGGGAGTGCAAAAGGTGAGGGAGCTTCTTAAGCAGGACCCGCCCATACTTGTGTTTGGAGGATGGATCGGCCAGACACCGCGCTTAACACCTGAAGCAGCAATCTACAGCTGGTGGATCGTGAAGGAGAAAAGCGGAGGACAGTTTCATGAGCAGGTGACCCACACCGTTGACCTAGTGAGGTTTCTATGCGGAGAGATCGTGGAGGTCCACGCTTACCCTGCAAAAGGTTTTAACAAAGGGGTTTCGCCGAACTATAATATTGAGGATGCCAGTGTGGTAAATATTAGGCTAGAAAACGGGGCGGTTGGAAGCCTCTGGGCCTCGTGTTCAGCAAACGGGGATGGGGGAGGAGTGAGCCTGAGTATTTACGCTGGTAATACGACTGCTCTCTTCTCAGGATGGGAGCATTCTCTACGTCTTCTCCGAGCCGGCGTTGAGCCGGAGGAGATAACTGGGGAACCAAACATATTTGAAATAGAGGATAACGCGTTCATAGATGCTGTCAGGCTTAAGGATCCTTCGAAAATACTTTGCCCCTATTCAGACGGCTTGAGAACGCTTACGGTAACTCTTGCAGCCAACCAGTCGATGATGAGTGGGGAGCCAGTCAAAATCCCTTTGAAATAAGCACAGCCGGCAGGTCCCCTGTTCAAGGCTAGTCCCAAAATAGTTCCTGGAAAAAGCTTAATAGTTAACGAGTTTCATAATTCTCTGTGAATAGAGAATGATAAGAGTCCTTTACGTTGGGGATTCGGGAACGATGGCGCTAGTATACACGGGTTCACCATTCTGGGTGGAGCAGAAGAATCTTGAAGTCAGAAACTTCGGCCTGCCGCTGCTCCGCGCCCTCGAAGGAGACACCGGGATTGAAGTAACATACATGCCCACCTGGGAAGCCTACCGCAGTTTTCCGAAGAATCTTGAAGACCTGTTAAAATACGATGTTTTAATACTAAGCGACGTTGAGTACGACTGCATAATATACTATCCTGAGTTCTACACTCCCAGCAAGTATGGTGAGCACATAGTTATGCCGAACAGGGTTAAAAACATTAGGGAGTTTGTACGGCTGGGCAGAGGGCTGGCGATGCTCGGCGGATGGCAGAGCTTCGCCGGGAAATATGGGAACGCGCTTTGGCAGGGCACGCCTGTTGAGGAGGCTCTGCCCGTGAAAATGCTGGATAGGGACGACAGGGTTGAGCACCCAGAGGGAGCGCAGATAAAAGCGTTGAAAGAAGACCATCCTGTCATGAGGAACATAGACTGGAGCACTGCGCCCCCGCTCTTAGGCTATAACAAGGTTCTGCTTAAAAATAGGTCTGAGCTCCTCGCCACGGTGGGGGAGGGAGACGTGCTAATCGCTACCTGCAAGTTCGGAGAGGGAAGAAGCTTCGTCTTCACCTCGGACCCGGCACCTCACTGGGGTATAAACTTCATGAAATGGCGTTACTACGAAGTCTTCTGGAGGCAAGCCATTAAATGGTTGGCTGGAAAAATCTAGTCCAATTATGAGCATTGGCTAGAAGCCTTTAATAACTTTTGCATTTTTATCAATTAGCGCGCGCTTTTGAAGAAATAGAGAAGCATAAAGACGAACTTCTAGACAAGGTTTCGAAGCATGCTTTGAACTAGCCTTGATTAAAGCTAAGCGCGTTCTCAGCTACCATGAAGAATAAGCTGCTAATAAATGATCGATGAGCAAAGTGTTGTTAGAAGAAAATGTTTATATAGTCATGGTATAACTTTCACCGTATGGTGGAAACTGTGGAAGAAACATTGAACGTAGACAAGCAGGGCAGGATTGTTCTTCCCGCTCGTATCCGGAAAGCTATAGGAATGGAAAGAGGAGGAAAACTACTAATTAGGCTTGACGGCTCAAGGATAATACTTGAACCTTTCCCTAAAGACCTGAAAAAGAGTGTTGAAGAATGGGTTAATTTAGTACGAAACATGGAAGTTAATGTTTCTGAAGAAACTTCTGAGGAAAGCTGGAAGTGGATGAGCCGTGAATATGCTGAAAGGAAACTTGGCCTATCCTGAAGGAATATTAGATGTGAGCATAATAGTCGTCATATGCTTCGATAATCCCCTTAAAGAGCATGGTATAAATTTCATTCATGATGTACTTATTCAGAAAAAACATGTCGCTCTTCCGGTTTCGTCTATAATAGGGGCATACCACATAGCTACTAGGTACCTAAAAGTATCAAAAATCTCTGCAAAAAAAGTTCTAGTAGGTCTTTTGGTTACAAGATCTCCTGCACTGTATCCGTCAATAGCACCTGAACTAGCCATTGATGCTCTCGAGTACGCAACATACTATAATGTTGAGTCTTGGGATGGTTACTTGATATCTTTAGCAAGAAGCCTAGGAACTTCAATAATATATTCATTAGATAAAGAGCTTGCAAAAGTGAAGGAAGTATCGGTAGTTAACCCATTTCCAGAGGAAGCAGTTAAACAGTATCATGAATTCATAAAAAAAGTATTAAAGTCTTAGAAGCCTTTGATGTCAGATTAAGTTTAGTACGGAAGCAAGTTGAAAGAGATGGGATTGCTTAAGAGAAATTTTAGAAGAAAAACCAACTAAGCGCGCGCTATATGGACGGAGGAAAGATTTAGTTAAAAATAGCTTTCAAACACGAAAATATGTAGCATTAGACACTATAGCCGTAGAGGAAATTCTTTCAGGAAAAAGCGCGCGGCAGGTTTTAGTAGAATGGGAAATGGTGAAGTCGTGAATCTTATTAAATTTAACTTATAATCTTAGCAATTTCGTTATGTTATCACAAGTTATCTTGCGGAAAACCTTTTGACTTATAAACCCTTTTCCAACAAGCCTTTTCAAATATTCTAGCTGTGGCATAAGTCCTTCGCCCCACCGTATCTTACTCCATGTCGTTTGAGTCACGTAGCCTCGACTGAAGAGCTCGTCCAACAGCTCATTGATCTTCTTCTGCTCAGTTTCTCGCTGGCTAAAGTCGCGAGCGACGATGTCGGTGCCGAACATAAGCCTGTCCTGAAACTCGTTGAGAAAACGTACACCGTATTCTAGGTCTCGTGAAAGGGCGTTGAAACCGCTGGCGGCAGAGATGTCAGCATAGAGATTGGGAAACCGTCGGAAAAGATTGGGTAGAGCACCTTCATGGATGATGCGGCCCTTCGGGTAACTGCCTTTCTCCTTCGCAGAGCTAACAGGTCCAATCTCCGCCCAGAAAGCGGGGCCGTGGCCGATGACGATGGTGTTGGGCGCTGCTTGCAGTAAACGTCTTAATCGAGGCATACCAGGGTCATCCTGAAACCCAAGCCCCCAGCCGGAGTTGCAGCTTTCTACGGTTACAGGCAGCTCCCTGTCGCCGAGCTGCTTAAACAGATTGATGGTGCGCGGGTCGTCGAAGGGGATGTTGGCACAGACTTCTCCCATCCCTTTGCAACCGTGCTCCTGGAACCAGTCTAAGATATCGCTGAAATCAGTATCGGGACTATTGTCTCCCCAGCGGGGGTCAATATTGCCAAAAGGAATGATGCGGTCGGCGAACCCGGCTGCATCAATCACCTGCTCGCGCACCCCTTGTCGTTCACTGTGAAGGAAACCCCAAGGAGTCTGCTCCGGAGAGGCATTGTAAACCGGGAGAAAGACCGCCTTATCTATACCTTCGTCATCGAGGCGTGCGATGAGTTTTTCCCAAGTCATCGGCTGACGCTGCTGGTTCTTTCTCCAGCGAAAATCGCCTACGTGCGCGTGTGCATCAATGATCATTACGTTTACCTCGTAAAACTACATGTCATATTTCAATCGTTTCCCTTCCTACTGTTGGGCCAGCGAGAAATTGAAACGCATATAGTTTCGCGCTACGCATTCGGATGCGTAGACGTATAGGCTGTTCCGCAAGAGCTGACACATCCGTCTTCCCATTTCTCCACGACACCTTCTTCCTCAGGTGATTGCCCCTCACCCGGTCGCTCTCATCTAGACTAAAGCCCTGAATCGGAACCCCGTTCGCATCATCTATTTCAACCAATGCTTCACCCGTAGCGCCACAGTCTATGTTCAACTCTAACTCGTTCCCTGAAAAGCGCAGAGGCGGGGTGAGCAGCCAACCCTCATCCGGGGCTTGGATCCCCACGAAGCGGTCGAGAAGCTGCACCGCCACAAAGACGCGGCTTATGTCCACAATGGGCAAGGGCTTGGGGCACCGGTATCCACTGTGGCTGACGTCTGAAGCAATATAATACTGGAGAAGCCTGTCCCCCCTCCTGATCATGCCTACCCCCATATACATCTGGCCGGCGTGCCACGTGCCTTCCACACCGAGCGGAATGTAGGGGGTACGATCGGGCCGCTGAAACCGAACGCCGTCACGGCTCACGGCCAACTGAATCTCCAGCAGACCGTCGTTCACACAAGGGCCCAGAGGAGGCTCGGGAAAGTGGCGGTAGACACTGGGGAAAGCGTACCAAGCGTCTTGCGCCCAGGGATAGTGGAACACTGCTGGATTGTAGATGTCTGTCTGCGGCGGGTCGAAATCGTCATAGCTAAGAGCCATCGGAAACTCGTAGCCTGGAGGGGGAAGGCTATCCTTGCCCCAGAGCATCAGGTTCTTAACCGAGTGATCATACTTCCAAGGTTCCAAGAGGTTTTCGATCTCAACTCTTACTACTTTGCGGAGCGGAGCCCAGGCTCTGAGATATGCAACATATTTTCCTGAATCTGGATCATACAGGATCTCATTCTCCGTATCCGGCAGGAAGGGTAGGAGGCGCTTCTCATGTACCTGCCAACTAAGCCCATCGTGAGAGTATGCTAGGTATATGCCGTCCTTTTCAGGATCAGGCTTTCCTGTACTCAGTTTAGAGTTTAGTACTACGAGCATCTTATACCTTTGTTCAGGAGGAGCCTTCGGGTCTAGGAACACTGAGCCCTCCGGGCTTCCGCCTGGGAGGCCCTCTATGCACACTATGTTGTTTCTCCTGCTTCCTTCATACTCCACAAGCCCGAGTTCAGGTTTCCTCCAATTAACTCCGTCCTCAGAGACCGCGTAGCAGACTCTGAAGACCTTCCCGCTGTCTATTTCTTCTACAGTGCTCTCAGGAGCAGCTAGGTACCACATCTTGTAGACTCCTTCGTCCTCTAACACGGTCAGCCAGCCGATCCAGCCCCTATCCCAGGGACGGTCTCCCCTCAATACTTCACGCCGCTCTAAGGGCGGGTTGACTTTCAGCCTTATCCCCTCCGACCGTGCTATGAAGCGCTCATCTAGGAAAACCTGTTTGCGGGAGCCTACTCCAATACAATTTCGTGTCATTTACATGTCTCCTCCATTTCAATGGCAATCCGATACCGGTAATAATCCGCCAGCTTCCAGGCTTCGGCGGCGCGTTCACTATAGCGGGTCAGGAAAAGAACGATGTCACCGTTCTCACGGTCTTGGTAAAATCTAAAGTTGGAGAGCTGCACCTGTGGAGGCTCATAAGGCTGCTGCCTGTCAATCACGGTTATGGTGTCGCGTTTTAAGGAAAAAGGGTTTTCTTGAACCTCTGCTATGACCAGAGGCGTCCTCGGAAAATTGCCGTAAGGACGCAGAGTCTTCTCGCAATACGTGCCGAAGACCCATGCTCCCTCAATACACAAGTTTCCAATCCAATAGAGCCGGCCGTTTTTGATGGAGCGAAAAAGCATGGAGCCAGTGGAACTGGATTCAATGGGCTCGCCCTCATCGCAGGGTAAGGGCACCGGCTCGGTCCAGGTCTCGCAGTGGTCATCCGAAAAACTTACCCATTTATACCCTGGGCGCTCGGGAAACATGCTATTGTCCCCTCGCAAAACCATAGCGAAACGCCCGTCCTTTAGTTCGGCGACAGCTGGTTCATAAAAACCGCGGGAGGTCTTCTCTAAATCAGGGATAACCGGTTTACTCAGTTTCCACCTGATCGTCCCGTCTTTCCCATAGTCTCCTAAGAGATGAACGATGATACCTGCTGGCGACCAGCAACCCTTATAGTGAACAGGCTTCCCTTTTTCATCAAGGTACGTGCCTTGCGCGGGGAATACCAATCGCCCCCTCGATGTTTTTATTGGATTGCAGAAGCTCACAGCAATTCCGCCAGGAAAATCTAAATCCAAAGGGGCTAAGTCGGACCATGTGTTTGTTGCCGGCTCGTATATTTCTTGGACTAGGGAGTAAGGAAGGTCCACGTCAAGCGTATCGCTGGAGTAGAAAGACTTGTTAATGACCACTATCAATTTCTCAGTTTCCGGGTCAAAAAGAGCTGCTTGCTCGCCATAACGGATTTTACCCCCTTCGACATCCTTGCTTTTCAGGTGGAGAACCGGCTGCGTCCATGTTCTGCCATTATCATAGCTGAACATGTCCATATAATCATCATAAGCATCTGAGTAATCCTCTCTCCCGAAGCGGTGGAGAAGAATCGGCTTGTCCTTTGAAACGTATGTCACGAAGCCCGGGACCGCCGGCCTTCCCTTTTCATCATATCTTAAAAACCTTTCTTTTGACAGAACCCTTATCGCCATTTACACTCACGCGCTGCTATAAATTAATAGTATTTAAGGTTTAATGCGTGCTTCGGATTTTAGTTCTAACAGTCATCAAAAGTACTGGCATAGTGCCAAACGCGCGCGCTACTTGCCTAGAATCACTGGACTGTAGTGCTGTCCATAGGGAGGAAGTTCTATCATCGTCTCGGAAAGTTGACGAGAAATTGTGGAGCCATCCGCAAGGACAAGTTCAACCGTTCTCTTTGGAGTAAGTCCTAACCGTTGCCATACATTACGTTGTAGAACAGTATAAGTTGCACCTGAATCAACAAGAAACCTGACTTTCTCCTCTTTTTCTTCCCATTTTACTAGACCCTCTATGTAAACTATGCCCATATTTTTCTATGTTGAAAATAGTAAATAAACTTTTCTTGATAGGAGAGACTGTCAACTCAAGTTTTTAAAGGCTCATGCTTACCATTAAGCAAGTTATCAGGTGATAAGCTTGAAGCTTACTTGCTTGAATACTAAGTAACGCGCGCTAATGTTTCCTATCTTAGAACCAACATAGTTGCTCCCCATTCGAATGCCTTCGCAAGATTTATTAACAGCGTCACTAGTTTTTTGAAGGCGAAGATGAAGTGGTTCTCAAATGATGAGTCTATCATAAAACCGAGAGATTTCGCTCCCAGGGAATTAGATTTTGTTAGACTTAGCATAATAGTTTTTATTCATCGCGTTTACGAATGGATGAAGTCTACAGCTGCTCTTACATCTCAAATCGTGATGGAGAAAGAGGAAGGACTTATTGGAGCAAAAAGATTCTTTGCTACTAAGGAAGGGCTTGCAGTCTTCCATTCTTATTTTGGCGCCCCGCCAACGGTTTCGTTAGCTGAAGCGTTAATTGCAGCTGGGATTAAGAAGCACTTAATTTTTGGTGAAGCAGGTTCCCTAAGCTCAGAAATCGGTATTGGTGAGATATTGATCCCGACATTCGCTATAAGAGAGGCAGGAACAAGTTACCATTATCTACCGTCGAACATACAAGCCAGACCCTCGGCAAACCTCTTAAAAAGAATTGAAACCATTTTAAATGAAACTAATGTTCAATATAAGGAAGGTGGAGTATGGACAACTGATGCGCCCTTCAGAGAAACGATGAACAAAGTCATATCTTACTCGAAATCTGGGGTTTTAGCCGTAGAAATGGAATGCTCCGCGATGTTTTGTTTATCAATGTATAGACAGGCTGAAACTGCTGCAGTTTTAGTTATTTCAGACTCCCTCCACGAGGGGGTATGGAAGCCAGCTTTCACTCGGGAAGAAGTAATTAAGAGCGAAAAGGGGATTTCCGAAATTTTAATAAAGCAATCGAATAAAATCTGTTAACTTTTTAAATCGAAACCTCTTTTAAATGTTTTAGCAATTCCAAATTAGATTTTTCCTTCAGCAAAATCTGGATGTTTCATTGCGCGCTAAATAGTTCATCATGCAATCTCAATCAACGTAGAAGTTTTCCTTAAAAGACTTTAAGGCATTTTCAAAACTACCCTTGAAACCGTAAAGGTAATAGCTGAAGTAGGTGGTTGTGCCCGTG
>Ga0272448_1009113_pt1 | contig 10197 bp, 7 predicted proteins | sample YNPCB0191_FD_202220 | JGI IMG/M metagenome (GOLD analysis project Ga0272448, IMG submission 202220) | Hot spring sediment microbial communities from Yellowstone National Park, WY, United States - YNP-CB-019-1 | ecosystem: Environmental > Aquatic > Thermal springs > Hot (42-90C) > Sediment... | reverse complement strand
AACCTGGTCATAAAAGGCTGTTATCCCCTGGCAAACAAGCAGATAGGTCTCGGCGCGGCATACGAGATGACATTCCCGACCGGAGACAAAGGTTTTGAGGTAATAGACACAACGGACACCTGGGGCATAAGGACCAAGGGGGGATTCTGGAGGACATTTACTTACGGAGACCTGAGCTTCGGCGGAAGGTTCCTGATGAGCTATATGCTCTGGCGAGAGGAATACATGCAGGCCCTTGCGGTGCACCTTAACCTCGGCTACAACACCAAATCAATAGGCGACAAAACCGACGATGTTTTCACGGGCGGCATAGCGATAATGCCCTCGCTGGGCTTGTTCAAACCCTTCATAGAGGTCTACACAGAGCAGTTTGTCAGGGACACAGCCAGTCGGCACGGCGATGGTCCAACATACGGGACACTCGGGTTCAGGCTTGACTTCGGAAACGGCCTCGTCATGGACTTCGCAGGGGAGAAGATGTTCGGGGACAGGGAAACCGGAAACCTTGACAACAAGGGCCCCAATCCGGATTTCTGGCTTCCTAGCTGGAAGCCCACATGGGCAGGCTGGTTCGCTCTTAACTACACCTATGTCTTTACGAAACCTCAGAGGAAACCCGCGCCCGGAGCCATCGCGGTTGCCGTCATGGACGACGAGACCAAGAAGGCCATCGGCGACGCCACCGTTGCAGTCCCTGAGGCCGGAAAAATGCCCAAGCAGGTCAACCCGGCGACCGGATTCATCAAGATTGATTCCGTTCCAGCAGGCCAATACACCGTTCAGGTAACAGCGCCCGGATACGAGGCATACGCTGGGGTTGCCATAGTTGAGGCGGGCGGCATAGCCCAGATGAATGTCTTCCTAAAAAGGACCAAGCCGACCGAGTGCGTTGTAGTGGGCCGTGTCGTTGATGCGGAAACCGGAGCGCCGATAGGCAACGCTGTTATCACATTCCCCCAGACAACGGGCATGGGGGTATTCAATGTTGAGGCGCAGGCCGGCAGTTTCAAGGCAGAGAGGGTTCCGCCCGGAACCCACACAATTCAGGCCGCGGCTCCCGGCTATCAGCCGAGCTCACAGATGATCACCCTGAAGGCTGGTGAGAGCTACACGGTTGAGTTCAAGCTGGCCAAGGAGACCCCTAATGTGGCCGTTGTCACAGGCCGAGTCTACAATGTAAAGGACAACACGAGCATAGCCAGCGCATACATAACTATAACCGGCGGACCATCCCAGCCTAGCCCGGCGAGCTCCGGCTCCGACGGCATATACAGAATAGAGAATGTTGCGCCCGGAACCTACACGATAAAGTGCACCGCTCCCGGCTACAAGGAGGTTTCAGAGGTCATAAACCTGGCGAAGGGCCAGGTCCTCATAAAGGACTTCCCCCTAACGCCCTCGGTCACGAAGGGCATGCTCGTCGTTCAGGTCGTTGACAAGAAGACAGGCAACCCACTTCCAGCGAACCTCACCTTCGTAGGAACATCCCTTCCCGTTGCGGCGACTGACCCCTCAACAGGCGTTTGGCAGGGCGAAGTCCCGACAGGAACCTATACCGTGAACGCGGTTGTGACGGGTGGGCTCACGGGCTATGTCCCGGCTGTGAAGACTGCTGTGGTCAACGAGGGTCAGGCAACCGAACTCAGGATAGAGATGGTAAAGAAGGGCCTAACCATGACCTTCAGGAACATCTACTTCAAGAAGGCCTCTGCTGTCCTCCTGCCTACAGCTGACCCTGCCCTCAACGAGATACTTACCTTCATGAACGAGAACCCAACAGCGAAGGTTGAGATCCAGGGCCACACCTCAACCGAGGGCACGACCGAATACAACCAGAAGCTCTCCCAGGACAGGGCGAATTCGGTCCGCTCTTGGCTCATCCAGCACGGGGTCAGCGCGGAAAGGCTTGTGGCGGTTGGCTACGGCGAGTCTCAGCCGGAGGTCTACCCCGATAACACCGAGGCCGAGCGTGAGCTAAACCGTCGCGTCGTCATAAAGGTCATAGGAGAGGTAGGCCAGTAGGCTTTATCCCCGAAAAACGAGGCCGGCTCCTCGTGAGCCGGCTTTTTTAATCCGCTTTGAAACCCAGCCGGCCAAAGGTTTATAGTTTTCAGAGCCATGGAGGCGCAGATATGACAAATATTTTCATCATTGCACTCATAACGCAGGGGCTTTTCGCTAAAACCTATGGAGGAAGCAACTACGATCGTTCCGCTTTCGCGGTTCAAACCACTGACGGCGGATACGCGGTCGCGGGATGGTCGCAGAGCTTTGGCGCTGGCAACGGCGACTTTATGGTGCTGAGGCTGGCCAGTGACGGCTCTCTCATATGGGCGAGAACAATTGGCGGCGGAAACGCTGACTGGGCTTACTCCTTAGTCCAAACAACAGATGGTGGATTTGCTGTTGCTGGCTTGACATACAGCTTTGGCTCAGGCGGAAGCGATTGTTTTGTCATAAAGCTTTCCAGCAGTGGCTCCCTTGACTGGGCAAGGACATACGGGGGCACCGGCTCGGACGCGGCTTACTCCATTGTCCAGACAGCCGATGGTGGCTATGCGGTTGTTGGAGCAACGGATAGCTACGGCGCGGGTAACAGCGATTTTCTGCTCCTGAAGCTCAATTCTGACGGAAGTCTGGCCTGGGCCAAGACATACGGCGGCGCCGCGCGGGATGAGGCGTGGTCAATAATCCAGACCCCCGATGGGGGCTTTGCTGTTCTCGGATGGAGTTGGAGCTTTAGCGTTGGCTCATCTGATTTTCTCCTGCTCAAGCTGGACGCGGCCGGAAGCATTTCCTGGGCCAGAACATACGGCGGCGACTCAACCGAGTGGGGCTACTCCATAATAAGGACATCAGACGGCGGCTACGCCATTGGCGGAAACTCATACAGCCTATCCCAGCAAAGCGTTGTGGTCATAAAACTCAATGCCTCCGGGGATACCCTTTGGGGTAAAAGGTTCTGGGGCAACGCGCTCCGGACCCTCATACAAACCTCTGATGGCGGATATGCTATTGCGGGAGCGCACAGCAACTTCCCCATATACAAGCTTGATGCTTCCGGCAACTTCAGCTGGGCGAGGCTCTTCGGTGGGAGCGGTGATTTCGCTTACTCGGTCTTCCAGACCTCTGATGGAGGCTATGCCCTCGCGGGAGAGGTAAGTAGCCACGGCGCCGGCCTACTTGATTTCATGGTATTAAAGCTTGACCGGAACGGCAATTACCCTGGCTGTGTATCAAGCTATTCGTCAACGGTCTCCAACCGCTCCTTCACCGTAACCTCACCCTCGGTTATTGATGGGGCGCCTACCCCTACCACAACGACCCCAAGCCCCACCATAACTACGCCAAGCCTTACAATAACGGACGCGTGTTTGCCAGTGGACCTTGACGAGGGCAACCCATCGGGCACTGGCCCTCGGATAATCTGTTCGCCTCGGCCTGGAGGCGTGCTCTTCGTCTCTCCGTGGGCTTTGTCAATAAAAATTTACGCTGTTGACGGCAGGATCGCTTATTCTGGCAATCTTAAAGAGGGCGAAAACCTGATAACTCTCAGCCGCGGCGTCTACATATGGACTGCCGGGCAATACCGCGGCAGGGTCGCTATTAGGTAATTCACGGCTAACAGCATAAAAGGCGCAGTTAGTTTATCTTGGGGAGCGGATGAGCTTGGCCAAAGCTTGATCCCCACAATTCACAGCCACTATGCTATTAGCCTATGAAAACGAGAATTTGGTTCATTCTGGCCTTATCGTCTTCTTTTGCCGCGGCCTACACGAAGGACTCAGTAATGGTGGCGATGAGGGACGGGATAAGGCTAAACACCAACATCTACAAGCCATCGGACACCTCAGATTTTCCCCTTCCCGTAATCCTAATCAGGACTCCATACGGCGCTGACGGGGTTGATAACGACCCATGGAGCATATTCTACATAACCGATGTCAAGAGATACATCCTGGTTGTTCAGGACACGAGAGGGAGGTTTGAATCCGAGGGCAGGGATTCGGTATTCCTTGACGATGGCTGGAGGAATAACAAACAGGATGGCTATGACTGCATTGAGTGGATAGCAAGCCAGAGGTGGTGTAATGGTAAGATAGGAGGGTGGGGAGGGTCAGCCCTCGCCATAACGCAGTATCTCGCTTCCGGCGCAGCACCCCCACACTTCACCTGCGGCATCCCCATAGTGGGCGCGTGGGACCTCTACAGGCACGCTACCATGATAGGAGGCGAATACAGGCAATACGATATTGACGGATGGCTTGCCGGTCAGGGTTCGCTATACATGAGGGATTACTGGTTCTCTCACCCCGACAAGGACACGGCTTGGGCGTGGCTTGATGTTTCGTGGCGGAGGAACCTTGTGAATGTTCCTCTCCTCCATATGGGCGGCTGGTATGACATGTTCGCGCAGGCAACATGCGAGGCTTTCTACGACCTGCAGTATTACGGAGGCGATGGGGCAAGGGGGAAACAGAAGCTCTTAATGGGGCCGTGGTCTCACGGAACCATAGGACAAAAGCAGGTTGGGGAGATAACATTCCCAGATAACGCGATTGTCAACCTTGATACCCTCGCCTGGCCTTGGTTTGACTACTGGCTCAAAGGCTCCGGCACGATATCGGGCCCGCCGGTCAGGTATTACCTCATGGGCCCCACTGACACAGCGGGCTACTGGAACTCTTGGCAGGACTCAGATACTTGGCCCGTTCCCTCGTATCCGGCCGCGCTCTATCTCAGGGAGAACGGCAAGCTCTCTCTTGAGCCTCCGGGAAACGAATCCCCCCAGACATACACCTATAATCCGAAGAACCCGGTCCCCACAGTCGGAGGAACGAACCTGATTCTTCCCCAGGGCCCCATGAACCAGGCGGACTCGGTTTGGGTGAGGCCCGATGTCCTGGTCTATGAGACAGATCCGCTGACTTCGGATGTGGTGATAACGGGGAATATCTGGATGAGGCTATATGCGAGCTCCGACAGATACGACACGGACTTCACGGCAAAGCTGGTTGATATTTATCCCGATGGCCGAAGGATGCTCATCGCCGACGGAATACTCATGGCAAGGCACCGGCTCGGATACGATACATCCGTCCTGCTAAACCCCGGCGAGATATACGAGTTCAACATTGACCTCTGGCCGACGGCCTATGTATTCCCAGCGGGACACAAGATAGGACTAGCGGTTTCAAGCTCAAACTGGCCCAGGTTCAGAGCGAACCCGAATGTCCCTGAGCCAATCGGCCACGAGACCGACACGCTAATTGCGCAGAACACGGTCTACCACGATGCCTCTCACCCCTCAGCCCTCATACTTCCGGTTGTGAATGGGTGGTCAGTTGGCGAATCCGCGGGCAAGGGATCTCAAGGGCTCATCTTTTCCTCAAACCCGTTCAGGAAAACCTGCACCGTTTCTTTCTTCCTGCCGGCGCCAGCTCAGATTTCTCTTAAGATCTATGACATCTCAGGCAAGCTCGTGGAAACGCCCCTCTCCGGCACGGGCAAAGCGGGGAAGAACACGCTTGTGTTCGGCGAGAAGCTTGGGCCGGGAATCTATTACCTAGTCCTGGAGGCGGGCGCCAAAAGGCTCACCGGAAGGGTTATAAAGATTTAATGCCCTTTCAACCCTAAGCCTGAAATCTTCGGAACGCTTAGCCATGGAGGATTGGCCCGCTTTTGCCGGGGTCCCGGCGTAGAGGAAAAGGGTCGGCGATGTGGTGTTTATCAGGTAAAAGTTGCCCGCTAGCTCGCCCGTCATGTTTGAGGTCGCGCCCGGCTCCGGCATAACGCCGGCGCAAGGGTCTATATCAAATAGGATCTCAGAGTAGCCGTAGTTGCCCGGGAATACGATGGAATCCCTCGGGAGGGTGTATGATGTGTCTTTGGTAAAGAAATAGATGTAGCGCTCGCCTATCTTGGCTCCCGAGGGGGAGTAGCCGGTGATCCCGACCCAGAAATCGTAGAAGTCAGCGCCCTTAGCCTTTTTCCAGGACACTGCAAGGTCCGATACCTCCACCGTATCAGAATCAGCGTGCGAGACAAAAGAAAGTGTATCCGGCATGTTCAGGGTTCCCTCCGAACTGCCAACATTGGACTCAACATCAAGCTGCGCTATGTAACCCGGAAGGAGGCCGAGCCCGGTCACGAGAACCCCAAGATAAACGCCGCCGTATGTGTTACGGAACCACTCCCCAGGTATCTCCCAATCGTTCAGGAACGCCCTGCACTGCGATGGGTCAGCCATAGGGTCAGAGTATATGAAGACATCTATCTCGTCAAGGTTATCAGACATATGGAAGATGTAAGCCAGCACCATTCCAGCATCAGCCGGCTCTGTTTTATGGCATGCGGCGAGGCTCACGAGAGCCAAAAAGAATATCCTTCTCATAGCCGCAAAATATAAGTCAGAAGCTAGGTTTGTTTCAAGCCCAGCGAGAGCTGGTTTTCGTATTTGGTTTATAATTTTCGGAGTGCTTTACCTAATCCGCTACGGCGAGCTGGCTTTGAAGTCCCGGCAGGTGAGGAGAAGGTTCCTATCCCACCTTGAGGAGAACCTCAGGTCAAGCCTCGCGAGGAAGGGTATTTTTTACAAACTCACAATAGGCTGGTCAAGGGCCTTCCTGGAATCCGAGGACCCCAGGGCCGAGCTGGTCCTCTCAAGGTGCTTCGGGCTGAGCTCATTTTCCAAGGCCGAGAAGGCGGTCTTCAGCTCAATGGAAGAGATCGTTGAGGAAGGCGAGCGCGCGTTCTCCAGCGCGGTTGCATCAAGGAGGTTCGCCGTAAGGGTTCGGAGGCACGGTTCGCACCCCTTCTCCTCCCAGGATATAGAAAAAGAGCTCGGCGCGAGGCTCTTGCCGCTCTCGGCCGGGGTTGACCTTGATAACCCTGAGGTGACCTGCTACATAGAGATCAGGGACACCGAGGCGTGGTTTTTCACGGACAAAACGAAAGGCCCCGGCGGGCTTCCTGTTGGTAGCGGTGAGAGGGTTCTGCTCCTCTACTCCGGCGGCTTTGATTCTGGGGTGGCGGGCTGGATGATGCTCAAAAAGGGTTCACCCGTTGATTTCCTGTTTTTCAACATAGGCGGGCCGGAGCACGAGAGGAGAGTGAGAAACGGGGCATCCTTTCTCGTTGAGGAATGGGCTGGCGCGGCGGGAGGATTCCTCTATACCGTTGACTTTTCTGGGGTAATAAGGGAGATAAAAGAGCGGGTGAACCGAGCCTACTGGAACATGGCCCTCAAGAGGTGTTTTTACCTTGCCGCATGGGAGATAGCGAGGAGAAAGAACTACCCCGCTGTGGTCACGGGCGAATCCCTGGGCCAGGTCTCATCCCAGACCCTGGCAAACCTTGTAGCGCTTGAGGAAGGGGCGCTGGTCCCGGTGATGAGGCCCCTGCTCGGCCTGGATAAGGAGGAGATAATAGCCTTGGCAAGGAAAGCTGGGACCTACGCTATTTCCGAAGGACTCAGGGAATACTGCGACCTCGCTGGAGGCCACCCGGTCACCGGCTCCAACTCAGCGAGGCTCAGAGAACGCATGAAGGCTCTTGATATGGGGATCATTGAGACAGCCCTATCAAACATGGGGATCACCAGGCTCCCTGCTCCAGCGGATGACGCTGATCAAGTTGAGATAGATCGGATACCCGAAGGGGCAATCTTGATTGACCTCAGGGATGTGGCGCAATACCAGGCCTGGCATCCGGACGGGGCAGTGCTCGCCGGCTACGAGGAGCTGGAGGCAGGGCTTTTCCCATTGGAAAAGGGTAAGGTCTATGTCCTTTACTGCGACAACGGTCTCAAAAGCCTCAGTGCCGCGAGGGTTCTCCGGAGGATGGGTTACGAGGCATACTCGTTCAAAGGGGGGACAAAGGCCTTGATGCGCCGCCTGACTTAGACTCTAGAGAGGACTGGCTCAGCGCGACCAGATTCAGCATGCAGTCCCTCGGGTTATCGTTTATGAACGCCACGGAATAACGATTCCACGGCATAGCCCTTTCAGAATTCAAGGTTTTGCGCCATTCTCCCGGAGCCGGATCCTCGCGAGCGGCTCCGGTCCGAAAAACTTTTCGCGCTTGACACACTCTCTCTGGACTTTACAATTTGCCCGCGCGGGCCGACTCCGAACATAGGGTCCGGGGTTGAACCCATAGAAACAAGGAGGCTTAGGCATGATGAAGTATCTACTAACCATAGGAGTGACTCTTGGTCTTCTGATTTCTGGGCTCATGGCCCAGGAACCTGAAGGGGAACCAGGAGTGGCGCGGAGCACCGTGGTTTTCGGCAAGATAGCGCCGATAGGAAACGGCGCTCCGGGAGTATTTCATGTGGTCGTAAAGGATGCCAACGGGACAACTTTGGGCTACACGAGTGGCACCCTTAACCCAACCGATAGTACTTCTTACGACCTGTGCTCGGATCCATGGTGGGATAGCGCCCCTTACCCCTGGAGCGTCTGTTGTGATGTGTATGACGGAATTTCTGGCCCCTTCTGCAAGACGGTCTATATAACCTCTAACGACCTCGCCACAACCTATTGCACCCCCTCTAAGAAAGCCTACCGGAGGAGCTTTGGAAGCTGGACGACATCCTGCACATGTCCACAGTAACTAACAATGGCCTGGGGGTGGGTAAAACCCACCCTCAGGCTTTATAATTTTACCGTTATGATCTTCTCAGTGTTACTGCTTTCGCAAATCGTGGAGTGGGAGATTCTGCTTGAACACAGGAACCTTTGCCCGTGGGAAGGTGGGAAAAGAATGGTTTTGTTGGATTCTGCCCTGGTAATCGCCAACTATGCTCTCCGGGATACAAACCCCCTGGCAGTTCCTTTCATTACCAGCGTGGACACCGGAGGCAACATTCTCTGGGATGTTTCTCTTTCCAGCGGGGACCTGGCTGAGCCAGGCTGGGAAATAGCAGAGAAGATAGCATCCGACAGCCCCTTTGTCTATGTGGCGGGGGCGCGGTTCCGTGAAAACATCCCGATTTTGAACTCACTCGTTCACCGGGTTGATCTCGCTGGGAACATCCTCTGGTCAACGGGTCCAAAGCCATCCATCTGGACCGGTTGCGCCTCTGATGTAATGACTGACCCATCGGGTAACCTCGTCTATGTGGGCTTACAATATGATCCCCTCTATTGCACAGCTACAACATATACCTTTCATCCTGGGACAGGGAAGGAAATCAGCGCTGGGAGATCGCATATGATCACAGCCACGATAATGATTTTCCCTTATCGGCCTGTCTTGATGAGCAAATGGATATCTATGTGGGGGGTTGTGGTGGACGCCCATCATGTCCAAATCAGATACCTATAGCCATGAAGGTTGACAGAAATGGAAATCTCGTTTGGGTCAAGGACTTCTACGAGGGCTTCGGGAACCATACGGGATACATTCAGTCAGTTAGGGCTAAAAACGGCGCTTTGACGGTCATGGGTTGGGCATGTAGTGGCGGGATCTTCGTGGGAAAATATCGCTATGACGGCTCCGAGATATGGAGCGTGTTCCTAAACCCTCAGGAATTTCTGGAGGGGGAAGATATGATAGTGGACGATGAGTACCAGTATGTTTCTGGTTTCAAGGATAAAAATCAGTTCTTTGCTTTGGCCCTGGACAACCAGGGGCAATTGCTCTGGGAAACCGCCATCCCCAGTGACACCGGCTTCAGGGGAAACAAAATAGTATTAGACAGTCTGGGAAACCTTTTTGTGGGCGGATATATTTTTGATGCCGCAGGCAGACGCGAATTCACGGTTGCAAAACTATTGGCATCGGATGGCGCCATGCTTTGGGTCTATAAAAGGGATAACGATGTTCCGGGCTATGACGGCGATGAGTGCCTTGATCTAATTCCAGACCAGAAGGGTGGGGTTTACGCGCTGGGCCGACTCTGGGGCATGAAGCCGGATCCCAAAAAGCCCTGTCTTTATCTGGCTCACATAGTTGACACAACAGGGGACATTTCCGAAGGCGCACAAAGCTCGCAGGGCCTTGTTCTGACCCCGGCCCCCTCCGGCTTCCTCATCTCAGGCTACGAGGGCGAGACTCAGGTCTATGACCCAGCGGGCCGGCTGATTCTCACTAGGGAAATAAAAAGCAAGGCGCTGATAGGCCCTTTGAAGCCCGGGGTTTATTTCGTGGTTGCCGGAAGCCAGAGGGCAAAGGTGGCGGTGCGCTAAGGGC
>Ga0272448_1009112_pt1 | contig 10198 bp, 15 predicted proteins | sample YNPCB0191_FD_202220 | JGI IMG/M metagenome (GOLD analysis project Ga0272448, IMG submission 202220) | Hot spring sediment microbial communities from Yellowstone National Park, WY, United States - YNP-CB-019-1 | ecosystem: Environmental > Aquatic > Thermal springs > Hot (42-90C) > Sediment... | reverse complement strand
CGATTTGGGATGCATGCGCATCCTTGCACACATGACCTCTGAAGAGATAAGACAGATACTCAAAAAGGAGAAGAACCCCGTGACCATAGTTGTAGTTGGGTCTGTGGAAGCACACGGGTCACACCTTCCTCTGGGAACGGATATCATTCAACCCGAGGAGGTGGCGATGCGTGTCAGCGAAAAGACTGGTGCCATTGTTGCCCCGGCAATCCCGTATGGGGTATGCAGTTCCACCCGGGGGTTCCCGGGAACGGTAACCGTATCCATGGAGGCAATGTATGCCTACACAAAGAGTGTGCTTGAGGGGTTTGTAAACGCCGGATTTAAAAGGATCATTATCCTTACCGGACATGCAGGAAGCATACATATGGCATCACTTCGCGCTGCAGCCCAGGATGTTGTTGATGGCAGACCGGATGTGAGATGTGCGGTCCTCTCGGATTATGACTATGCTTATGAATTTATTGAGAAGGATCCTGAACTCAAGGATGATGGACATGCTGGTAATATCGAGACCTCGCGCATTATGGCGATGAAACCTGAATTAGTAAGGAAAGATGTGACCCCGGGGTCAGACTACCCCTCGCATATCTATATTCTTCCCCGGCCGGAGGAGGCGTGGACCGGAACGAAAGGTGATGCCACCAAGGCTTCTCGAGACAGGGGGAAAATGATAAACGCATACATCGTCAAGAAACTCTGTGACCTTGTAACTGAGATGAAACGGTGAGAGTGTGGGTGAAGCGGAGAAAAGGATTGCTGGTGAATATGCTGCTCGACTGGTAAAAGATGGGGACCATGTCGGACTGGGTACGGGGAGTACAGTAAAGTATGCGATCGAAGGTATTGCAAGGAGGATATCCCTTGAGGGGTTAAAGATCTCCGGTGTTGCCACATCGACCCGGACCGAGGAACTTGCAGGGAGCCTCGGGATCACCCTCATCGACATCGATGATGTTGAGAAACTGGATATCGCTATCGACGGGGCAGATGAGATCAACCCATCCCTTGACCTGATTAAAGGTCTGGGGGGAGCGCTCTTCCGGGAAAAGGTGGTTGCCTCACTTGCTGAGAGGTTTGTTATTGTAGCCGAGCAGTCTAAATATGTAGAAAAACTGGGAACCCGCTCTCCACTCCCGGTGGAGGTGGCAAGGTTCGGCTCAGTCCAGGCGTTACATCGCCTTTCCTCCATCGAGGGTGTTCAGAAGATAGACTTCCGCAGGAAAGACGGAAAACCATTCATCACGGATAACGGAAACTATGTGATCGACCTGTGGTTTAAAGACGGGATCGAAAACCCTGCAAAACTCAGAGAGAAAATCGAGAGTACACTTGGAGTCCTGACATCAGGGCTCTTTCTGGGGATGGCAACAGAGGTTGTACTCTCGGACACGCATGGTGTCAGGGTTCTTGAGAGATCTGAGAGGTGAATCCGCGCAGTTTTTCTATGTTTTCTTTAATCTTCTTTAATTTTAATTCCTCTCTGGCCTCGATCTCATCCACAATCTTTGAAAAGGGGATCGCCAGCCTGTATAGATGAAGAGGTCTCCCCTTGCCTTTCTTTTTGATATCGCGCTTTGTTACCCACCCCATCCTTCTCAGTTCCTGCACAGAGATGGAGACCTCTGGCTGCCTCAGACCTGTTGTTGCCTCGATCTCTTTAGACATGACCTCTTTTGCAAAGGCAATGCAGGCAAGCGACTTTGCCACATTCTTCGAGAGGTTCAGCTCCATCAGAAGATTCTCCATCGATTTCATCTCCTTTTTCACCGACGCATCAACTTTCATTGCTTTCACCCTGACCTCAATATCTACAGTATTAATATATAATACTTTCTCTAAATCGATTGTACTGTGTTCCCGGATTAAGTTTCTCTCGATATTTTGAGTAATCCCATCTCACTTATCTCGGATTATCCATTGTATATCTCTGATTGAGCTTCTTCATGGCCCCCGGATCCGCTCCCGAATTTATCGAGAGAAAGTAATTTCGGGATTGTACAGCGGTTCGGGAGGATACAAATCTATTAATATTGAAAACTAATGCGGGGTTGGGAGACTCGATAAGATGGAGGAGACAATCTGCAGTGTAGAATTCGTCAGGGATGCAGATGTATTCATTGCGAGGGTACAGAGTGAGCTAGGCGGTCTGAGGGAGTTCCGTGCGGGAAGTATTGAGGAGGTGCTTGAACAGGTGATCCTCGAACTTCAGGAGGAGTTCGAAAACATCTCCGAATACTATTATCCCCAGGAGCCCGAGGAAGAATAAAAGTGGGTTCTTCAGGTAGAGATCCGATGACCGGCTTCAATAAGGTTTTATTGTGGATCAGGTTAACGAGATCAAGATGAAGGCTTACATTACCCTGTTGAGACCGCTAAACTGCGTGATGACATCTATTGCTGTACTCACGGCAGGATTGATTGCCATCGGGCGTGATATTCAGGGATCGCTGTTCATTGAACTGGGTGCGATGATCTGTGCGTTTATATTTGCAGGGGCGGGTAATGCATTGAATGATTACTATGACGCAGAAACCGACAGGATCAACCACCCGGAGAGACCCATACCCTCGGGAAGAATCCAGAGATCCGGGGCAAGGGTATTCGCCATCATACTTTTCGTGGTGAGTAACCTTCTTGCGGGGTTTATCTCATGGTATCTGAAAGATATTTTACCGGTGCTCATACTGATGGCTGCAACGGTCTTAATGGTCTCCTATGAGATCCGGTTCAAGGCAAGAGGGTTCGTGGGGAATGCAGTTATCTCCGTGTTGATTGCGCTCGGGTTCATCTTCGGGGGTACGATCGTCCAGTGCGTCGAGATGGTTATCCTTCCTGCGACCCTTGCACTCCTGTCGAACCTCGGGCGCGAGATCCTTAAGGATATAGAGGATATTAAAGGTGATGTAGACCGACGAACACTCCCCATGAAGATCGGGATATATAAGGCAACACTCGTATCATCCGGTTTTTTTGCATCTGCAATTATATTGAGTCCTCTACCGTATGCCCTGGGCATACTATCCGGGATATACCTTGTGATTGTAGGTATTGCGGACATCATTTTTATATACACAATCGTTACCTCTTTTGGAAGTCCATCGAACGCACAGAGGGCATCTAAACTTGGGATGGTGGTTGCCCTTGTAGCGTTTGTTGCAGGCGGAGTACTATGAGTCTGCTTGAGGAGATCGAAAAAACCCTCACAAAAAGGAGGATGCACTTCACCCTGATCGATCCGGATAAGCAGTCTCCTTCACAGGCGGGAGAGATTGCAGCCTCTGTTGAGAAGGCAGGCTCGGATGCAATTATGGTAGGGGGGAGTACCGGTGTGGATTTTACCAGTGTGGACCGTACCGTATCTGCGATTAAGTCCAGATGTAATCTCAAGGTGATCCTTTTTCCAGGGAGTGCAAAGGGTATTACACCGAGGGCGGATGCAATATTTTTTATGAGCATGCTGAACTCGCGAAAACGGGAGTTTATCATCGGGCAGCAGGTTATGGCATCGCGGATAGTTAAAATGATGAACCTCGAACCGATACCGATGGCGTATGTGGTTGTCTCGCCGGGGATGCGCGTGGGTGAGGTAGGTGATGCCATCCTTCTTGACCGTGATGATTCCGAGGGTGCGATCTCATACGCCCTTGCTGCACAGTTTATGGGGATGCGGTTGTTTTACCTGGAGGCGGGATCCGGTGCCCCTGAGCATGTCCCTCCAAAACTTGTTCGTGCGGTGAAGAATGAGGCGCAGATCCCGGTGATTGCTGGCGGCGGGATTCGGACCCCGCAGGATGCAAGGACCCTTCTTGAGGCGGGTGCAGATATTATCGTTACCGGTACACTCGTCGAAAAATCAGATGATGTTACCCTTGCAATAAGTAAGATAACCGATGTGGTAAGATCCTTCTAACCGGATGTTTTTGTTTCCATGAGGGGATGAACATGTATCCTCCATGTATCCCCATATTATAATTCTATCAAAGGGGATTCCCATTCGAGGTGAAAAAATGCAACCGAATGGAAAACAGATACCCACAAAGGTTCGAGTTGGGGGTGTCCATGTGAGCATATGGAAGGGAACGAACGAAAAGGGATGGAAGAGAACGAGGATCAGCATCCAGAGGGTATACCGGGATGCCGAGGGAAACTGGAAGAATACCCAGTACCTCGGGCTGAACGATATCCCCAAACTGATCCTTGCCCTGCAGAAGGCATACGAGGAGATCACCCTTCATAGCCAGACCCTCCTCGACGAATAAAGGATTGAGTGCAGGTCATCTGCACCCTTTTCCTATTTTTTGAGGGGGTAACAATGAAGGTCAAAGAGATCCAGCCCGGCGGGCGAATAACAGGGAAGTTTGCCGTCATTGAAAAGATTCAGATTAAAGATTATCGTATAAAAAAGGGGAAATATTTTATTCTCAGGGTGGGAGATGACACCGGGGAAGTACTACTCAAATACTGGGGTAATGGAGAAACCGAGAAGGTTGAGACCCTGTATTCAGGAATCGATGAAGGGTGCGTCATCGATGTGGATGGGGTATGCGTCATCGATGAGTATACCGGAAAAAGAGCAATAAGTGTGGATGTAGATGCAGGGCATGGTCTCCGGGTTGTCGACCCCTCTGAATACGAGAAAAAAGAGTTTCTTCCCAGGGCGGGTGCATCTTCTCAGGATCTCATAGCACGATTCAACTCGCTGATAAAACGCATTAGCAATCCGCACATCAAGGCGATATTATCCGAGGTTCTGGATGAGGAGCGGATAAAAAGATTTGTTGAATCCCCGTGCACCATTCGGCACAATCATTCATACCTCGGGGGGTTGATTGAACATACGGTGAACATCGGGGAAATCTGCTGCCTGATTCATAAGCATTATCCGGATCTTGATCTTGACCTCATGATTGCAGGTGCATTACTCCGCAACATCGGAAAAGTATACGAATTTGATCTCAGCACAACGATTGAGAGAAACGATAAGGGAAACTTAATAGGTCATGCAGTGATCTCGGATGAAATTCTGATAGACTCTGCAAAAAACATCCCTGACATCCCGGAGGATCTTATCCTTAAACTGCGGCACATTATCCTTTCCAGCGGGAGAAAGGATTGGGGTACACTTGTACCTCCAAAGATCCCTGAGGCAATGGCGGTATATCTTGCAGAACAACTTGACATAATGTTAAATACCTTCATCCGGATTCATGGTGAGGCATTCCGCTCGGGCGAGCGATGGATATACTCCCGTGAACTCGGGTATACCGTCTTTGCCAGGGGTGGAGACGAGGTATAACAGATGAGAGTAAAATGTAAACTGATCCTCAGATTCGATGACCCCGGGATCGCACAGACAGTAGCCCGATCTTTATCCCTTGACAATAAAGGGTATGTCGCCCAGCGCGTGAAGGGGATGGAGATACATGCAGAGGTCAACACAGAGTCTATTCGTGAACTCAGAAACACGGTCAATGATTATCTCACATGTGCATCTGTAGCAGCAGAGGGCACTAGAGCCGCTCGTGCATGCAAAAGGAACGGGTCTCCCTGACCGAGGATTTAACTTACGGTGGTTATCTCATAACTGAGGTTCAGTCCCTTCATCCTTTTATGCATCTTTCCGATCAGGTCCAGCACATCTTCAATTGATGTTTTCTTGCCATCCCATTTATATACGAAGTCATGTGTCCCGAAGGATGGCTCAAAACCGAGTTCTCTCATTATTCCTACCACTTCTTTAGGCTCTGCCCCTTCGCTGTTGAATAACATCCGAACATATGTCCTCATCGATGCCACCAAAGAGGTGTATCTGCTTAACTTCCTTATAAATCTTTCTCTTTCCTCAGTATTCAACACCAAAATCACCACTACTATTCTGCTCTCTTTCGGGATCCTACCTGGACTTTATTCTCCCATAATTTTTACCACAAGGGATCGTCTTCGGGGTGTAACATCAAGTTCGATCAATACTACCTGCTGCCACCTTCCTAATGTGAGGGATGAGTCGGTGATGGGAATAGTAATCGAGGGACCGATAAACGATGCACGGATATGACTGTGCCCATTGTAATCCCCCCATCGTTTATGATGTTCGTATTCGAGATCCTTCGGGAATAACATGGAGAGTGCACGTTGCATATCTGATCTCAGACCGGGCTCGTATTCAATCGTTGTGATGGCTGCAGTTGACCCGGCCACAAAAACCGTTACAGTCCCGTCCCTCACTCTGGATCTTTTTACGATCTCCTGGATTCGCCCGGTGATATCTATGATGTCCAGCTCCCCCGAGGTTGAAACCTCAAGTTTTTCAGTAAAGGTCTGCATGCACACCCCCGGACTAAGTCTTTATTTTTGATGCCCGCTCCAGATACTTCTTTACATAACTGTTTACGAGTCCCCCCATTATGCCAATAAGAAGACCCGCGATGATGTAAATCATGAATTTTATATATTGTAGTTCGACCCCTGCAACAAGGAAGATCTTCAAGGTCTCAATGAACCCGTAGAGGATGAACCCGACTGCTATAAGCGAGATGAACATTACCCAGTAAGACCATTGTTTCTTGCCGGTATGAAGGTATATATCCAGTGTTTTTCCACCGAGTGCAATAAGAACCCCTCCGATCACAAAGAGAATGAAAATCGACATGAAGGAAAGGATCCGCCCCTCGATCGGAAGAAGGGGAGTGTCGGCTACCCGCTGCCCCACCAGAGCACCTACCGAGACAGTAATCATCGCAACCAGATAACATGTTATTTTTACCTGTCCCTGACGGAACGATGTGCCGATGGCTTCAATTGTATTGGAGATCCGTTTCGGTAGGTCATAGGTAAATGAGATAATATATAACGCAATGGTAACCAGTGTTACAGCAATGCCAAAGGTCTGTAAGTCCTGTGCACTGGTGATCGTTATCCCTATCAGGGGGGCAATCACCGAAATAAGCATGAAGCTACCAAAGATGAGAAGGATAAGAGCAACGGGTGTGAGGAACCTCTTCTCCCGCAATGCGTTTTTTATAAGATAGTATGTCCCCTCGATATTCTGATCCTGTTTTATTATCACGCGTCTGATAGAAGCGATGTTCGTCCGGGAGGAGATGATCGGATGGATTGCTTCATCTTCAGCCCCATCTGTTACCAGAATCACCTCATCAGGCTCAACTTTTTCTATCACCTGATTGAGTTGGGATGCAAGGATCCTGTCTGAATGATACCCGATGTTGGTTGAGCCGGTGATCGTTGCAATCTCTGCATCCTCTCCGGACCTTTTTAACTCGTCGTACTGGGAGATCGCTGCAAAGAGGGCGTTTGCATCGGAATCTTCAGGGTCCTTTATTGCAAACATTACTGCAGCGTTCAGGTTTTCCTCCCTGCCGATGATCGGTGCCTGGAGACCCGTCTTTGTTCCGATATCGTTATCCCGGTCAACACAGAGTACAAGGACTTTCATATCCGATAGACCATAATGTCCATCGCTGTATATATGATTATCGCTCAATATAACGATATTGCTAAGATATCGCCAAGATATTTTTATACTTCAATCTGATTCCATACCCAGAGGCGGATATGGATGCTGTTCATATGTATGTTAACTACGATCGAAGGTAAACTCAATGAGGCAGCAAAGATTTACAAACTCCCTCATGTGCCCCCGGGGGTAAAGATCATAGCCTCATATGGACTATTTGGAAAACCTGATGCACTCTTCATCATTGAGTCGGAAAATGAATCCGCTGTGCTGGAATTCGTCTCCCAGTTTGGTAGTGTCGCTGTCACACAGACCTCTCTTGCGTTTCCATCAGATGAATTCAAATGGACCCGCAGGGCATAACGCTACGCTTCTTATCGCTTATCATACACTTTTATAAGATGATACCCAAAATCTGTCTGCACAGGCTTTGATACTTTCCCTTTGGGTAACTCAAATGCTGCCTCTTCAAACTCAGGAACCATCATCCCTCTTGTAAAATAGCCAAGGTCACCCCCATTCCTGCCGGAGGGGCATTTCGAATATTTCTTTGCGAGTTCTTCGAAAGACTCTCCAGCCTCGATCCTCTTCAGCAGTTCGTTTGCCTCTTTCTCGGTCTCAACCAGGATGTGTGATGCACGTACCTCAGTCCACATAAAAGCACCTGCACCTCATATCAATTCATCATATAAATATTTTATATTGCACCCCAGGTATGTTCGCAATTACAAAAACAGTTTCCAAGGTCATCCTTAAGATATTCTCGAGAACCGTTCTTGAACCTGAACCTGAGCACCCTTGCCGGATATTCATTATAAAAAATACCGAGCCAGAAAGGCCAGACCATCGGTTGCCTGATATTCCAGCAGCAGCGACTATAACTTGCCAGATCCGCAGAAACTTCGATCCCGTTCTCCTTGCCAGATATGCTAAAAATAGGAAGATCGTTTTCATATCGTTTTGTAATCTGTAAATTCTTTATTTTGTATTCCTTTTTTTCATAAGGATCGTAAAAGTTAATTGACTTTGAAACTGCCTTTTCTCCCCAGTTCATTCCGCTCCGATGTGCATACCCCTGACGCAGCATGGGCACCCCCACTGTGTAGATGGTATATTGCATATAGGCACCAGTATCCCATTGAAGCGTTGCCCAGTACCATGAGGGCGTAATGGAGGAGATGCGCACCTTCTGGAAATATGCCCTCCCTTTTACATCCACAACCTCGCCACATCTCCGTATCCTCCCCGATGCGCTTAATGCACGGTATTTTAACATCGTATACCCCATATTGAGGCTACCCAGGAATACCTTCCCCGAGGGGACAAGGGTCGAGAGTTCGTTGAGCCACTTCGTTATCCTCAGGTCAATAGCGATATCCGGGTTTTCAGCCTTCAGCCTGATGTCTGCATCCCGCCCGTAAAACATGTATCTTCCCTCGGCGTTCTCCATTTTAATTGATCCCTGATCCTCCGACCACTCTGTTTCCGTCTCTCCATTGCATAAAATAAAAGGCTCATACATTTTTTTCCCATCATAATACCATGATGCTACCACGGATTCAAACTTTGCCCTGCCTTCTTCAACCTCCGGGGGAACCTTCGGCTCCCACAGAAACTCGTTGATTTTCACCTTTTTACAGTTCCGTGTACCCCAGAGGATCATTAATTGCTTCGGGTATTCCAGATCATCCGGATTATCAAAAAAGAATAACCACCACCACCAGTGCCAAGTGCGCCCCCTCAACGCGTTCTCCGGATATATCTTCCATATATCTGAAAACTTCTTCTGCACAGAATCAATGAACCCGAAGGATTACAAAAATTCTTCCCCTCCTGAACGCAGGGGGGAGTGTAGGCTTCGCTCCGCTCAGCCTCTCCCCCCTTCATTCCTCGGGAACCTCTGATACCCCCCTCCTAGCGCGGGCGCTACGCGCCCTTGCGAGTGGGGGTGCGTTGTTCCCAACATGTCGATTATCTGAATTCGCACCCCCACAGTCAGGGGGATGGAAACGGATTGTTCGAATTCCCCCTTCTAACCCCACTTTTGGTTTTGAGAGAAGGGGTTTGGCTTCGGGGGAAACCTTTGGGAACAGGTTTCCCCCGAACCCCCTTCTAAACTCATCTTCCAGAATTCCTAACGGAATTCTGATCTTGATAGTTGGGGCTATGGATGGGAATACGTTTCCCATTGTTTGGAACTTATTCTGCTCACCCTCTGGGACAGAGAAGTAGGGGTCGGGGGGAGAGGAAACTTCCTCTTCCCCCAGATTACGGAAAAGAGAAGAGGGGGCTCCGGGGGCGGGATTCCTCCCTCTCCGAAACGCGGGGAGGAGAGTAGGCTCACTTCGTTCGCCTCTCCTCCCCCCATTTCTCGGGAATTTCTGACCCCCTCCACCTAGCGCGGGCGCTTCGCGCCCTTGCGAGTGGGGGTGCGTTGCTCCCATCATATTGATAAACAGAAGTCGCACCCCCACAGTCAGGGGGATGAAAATGGTTGATACAGAGTCCCCCTTCCAACCCCGTTTTCGTTTTTAAGAGAAGGGGTTCAGCTTCGGGGAAAACCTTTGGGAACAGGTTTTCCCCGAACCCCTTTCGAAACTCTTCCTGCAGAATTCCTGACGGAATTCTGATTTTAACAGATGGAACTAAGGATGGGAACACGTTTCCCATCGTTTGGAACTCATTCTGCTCATCCTCTGGGATAGAGGAGTGGGGGTCGGG
>Ga0272448_1009110_pt1 | contig 10200 bp, 6 predicted proteins | sample YNPCB0191_FD_202220 | JGI IMG/M metagenome (GOLD analysis project Ga0272448, IMG submission 202220) | Hot spring sediment microbial communities from Yellowstone National Park, WY, United States - YNP-CB-019-1 | ecosystem: Environmental > Aquatic > Thermal springs > Hot (42-90C) > Sediment... | reverse complement strand
TCGCAGAGGGCTGAGACGATTGCTTCCTGGAAGTGAAACTGCGACGACCTGCCGCCGTAGGGCACATAGCCCTCCGGGGACAGGAAGAGGAGCATCGTGAGCGCGCCGCGGCGGAGGAGTTCGTCGAGCGTTTCCCGCAGCTTCCCATCGTACCCAAAGGCCAGTGCGGTCGCCAACTGGAGGCGCGTGGTGATGTCGTAGGTGATCGGGTCGCCGGGGTCGCGGTACATGCCGAGTTCGGTGAAGTGTCCGAACTGGGCGCCGACGTACTTGTCGAAGAACGCCCGCCCCCAGAGGAGGCGGTTCGGGTTCGTCTCCGGCGCGAGTCCGGCGGCCTCGCGGAGGTACTCGCCCGCGCTGGAGTAGACGACCGAGTTGTGGAACTTGTCGAGGTCCGTACCGTCCGGGCTGACCTGGCTGTAGGTTTCCTCGGGTCTGACCGCGCCGAGGAGCTGTCTCCAGCGGCGCAGGTCCTCTTCGCCGGCCACTGTCTCGAGGCACATGTAAGCGGTCGCGAGTTCCCGCATCCAGAAGTCCGCCCCTTTCTTCCGGGCGTTGCCGGATGCGAGCTCGGCGCAACTGTAGTCCATCGTGCGGTACACGAGCTCCCGGATGTCCGGCATCCTGCCGAAGTGAAGGAGGATCGCGCCCGAAGAAGCGTAGCGGGGACTCGTGTGCGACCACTCCCGGTGAAGGAAGGGATCGAGGACGACTCCGCTTGGGTCCACCCATTCACAGGCCGTCCGGACCACCGCCTCCATGAGGTCGAGGTAGTAGCCTCGCCCGAGGTCAGTGCGTCGCCAGCCTTCGGGCGGCGCGGAGGAGAGAGCTGCTGCAATGCGGCCTCCGAGCGGGAAGTCTCCGAGCCCGATTTCCTGGAGCGAGCGCTCTACGGGAGAGAGGTCCTCGATCCGCGTCTGTATTCTGCGTGGAGGCATGGCTGCGAGTCCCTTGGGTTAGGGTATCTCACCCCGTCGGGTGTTTGTCCTGTGGTCTCTCTCGTCCGTCACTGACAACCTCGACGGACGAGGGAGAACGCCGCCCCGTTTTCGCGCTGGATCGGAGAGCGACGATTCCGGTTTCGGTCATCTGCCTTCGATCCCTACGGCCTTTCCGGCCTGACGCGGCCCTGATCGAGGATTTGCGGGGGACCGAATCGTGGCGGGACGGGCGTGAGGCGGTGCGTCAATCCTTTCCGTCTCCGTCGCCCTCCGGCTTCTGGCCTTCCTCCTCATCCTCATCGGGCTCGCCATAGCCGTACTTCCCGTAGCCGCCGTAGCCGTGGTATCCGTAGCCGTACTTGTACCCGTAGCCGTACCCGCTCCTGGATTCCTCGGTGCAGTTCAGGATAGCGCCCACGATGCGGCTTCGGGATTGGTTGAGGAGCTGCACGCAGTGTCTCACCACCCGGCGGCTCGTACCTCCGACGCGGACGACGAGCGCTACTGCGTCCACCTTGCCGGCCAGTATGACGGCGTCGGTAACCGCCATGGCCGCCGGGGTATCGATGATGACCCGGTCGTACATGCTTGCAAGCTGTTTGATGACCTCATCGGCGCGCCCGGTCCCCAGGAGTTCGGCCGGATTCGGCGGATGAGGTCCTGCCCCCAGAACGAAGAGGTTGGGGACCATCGTCGGGACGACGGCATCCTCAATTTTGTACTGTCCTGCCAAGAGGCTGGAGAGGCCGACCGGATGCTCGACTTTGAGCGTCTCGGTGGTTCGCGGGGTGCGCATGTCGGCATCGACCAGGAGCACTTTGTGGCCCTGCTGGGCCATGGTGATTGCGAGCGAGACTGCGATCAGGCTCTTGCCCTCGCCGGGCATGGCGCTGGCGAGCATGAGGGTCTTGATCTCGCCGTTTGCGGCCGAAAGGCCGACGCTCGTCCGGATGGCGCGGAAACACTCCGCCGTCGTGGAGCGCGGCTTGTTGTGGACGAAGAGAGCCTTCTCCTCGCTCGGTTGTTTTTTCTTCCCGATGAAGGGCACTACACCGAGCAAGGGGATGCCGATATAACGCTGGAGCGTCTCCTGGTCCTTGATCGAGTCGTCTATGTATTCCGTCAGGAAGGCGACGCAGATGCCGAGAGCCAGTCCCCCGATCACTCCGAGAACAAGGTTGAAGAGGACCATGGGCTTGACCTTCTCGCCGGGGACGGCCCATTCATAGACCTCGACACGATCGCCGCCGGACTGTCCGTCTCGCCCGATCTCGAGTTCCCTGAGTCGCTGGATGGCTACGGTGTAGAGGTCCTCGATCGCTTTGGCGTCGCTCATCAGGACCTGGAGCATTGCCATTTTCTTGCTGATCTCGGCTGCTCGGTCTTCCTCGGTGCCAAGCTCGGCACGGAGCAGAGCCTCTTTCTTCAAGGCTGCGTCGAGCTCCGAACCGAGTTGTGCCAAGAGGTTCTCGCTCGCCACCTGGACATTGGCTTTCAATTCGTCGTTGGCCAGTTCGAGTTGCTTCCTCAGGTCTTTTACGTCCGGGTGGTCGGGACTCAAACGCTCCTGGGTGACGGCAAGTTTCCGCGCGAGCGTGATGCAGTCCAGGCGGAGCTGCTGGACGACGGGATCCCCGTTGACCTCGGGCAAGGCCAAGGCTCTCTTGGCACCGTCGCCCTCGAGGAGCGGCTTCACGGCCTCGTAGCGGGCCTGGAGCGTAGCTCGAGCCACCTCCGCCCCTGCAAGCGCGTCCCGTAACTCGCTGAGCATCGTACCGATCTTGCCGGTTCCCTCGTCCTCGACGATGATCCTCCCATCCTGACGGAACTTCATCAGCTTCCGGTTCGTTTCCTCGCGGTCCGCGCGAAGGTCCTCGACCCATTTCTGAAGCTGTTGGAGACTTTGGCTGGATGTCCGGTTGCGCTCTTCCTTCAGATATGTGACGTATATCTCCACCGCCGAGTTCGCCACCTTTGCGGCAAAGTCCCGGTCCGGATGATCGAACGAGACGCTGAGCAGGCCGGTCCTCATGTCCCGGGTCACACGGACCTCCTTCATGTATGCCCTGAGCGCACGTTCTGCGTCGTCCATCTCTGTCTGTGGCGTCCCGACGAGGCGTGAGAGCACCTCCCGGATGGTGCCTGTCAACGACGAGCTCCGCCCGCCGAGAAAAGGCGGCGTGCCGAGCTTTGCCACGACTCGCGCGCCTATGATCCTCCCCATGATCAACTGAGCTTGCGCATTGGCGTACTGCTCCGTCTCGACAGTGTTCATCACGTCGAAACGGCTCTCGAGGGCGGTAACCGGCCTGAGACGGATCCCCTCGACGCGTACGAGGGCCCTCGAGCGATAGATCGGGGTGCTGCGAAATGTGACGATCGCGACGCCAAGAAAGACGAAGCCCGCAAGTCCTAAGATCGTGATCCGGTGGCGCCGAATGACGTCGATATATTCGCGGAGGTGCGCGGTCTCTTCGGTTTGTTCCTGAGTAACACCCAGGTCCTCGCTCATCTATCCTCTCCTGGGCCGGTCTCGGGGGACGCCATGAGCACGACTACCTTGTCAGGCCCCGTCCGGCAGCATTGCACATCGCCCAATTATAGCGCCGGTACACCACAAAACCAAAGCTTCGATCGCGGTGTCGCGGTGCAACAGGATGACTCGGACTTCCGCAGGATTCGGCGGTCGGCTGGTCGGACAGCCCTCGGGCGGAGTCAGTCGCCCATATTCTCGAGCTTGTCAAGCTGCTCCCGTATCTTCGGGACGAGTTTCTCGACTTCCTTCCGGCGCAGCGGATTGATCCGGTGGGCGAAGTTGGCAACTTTCGAGGTTCTGAACTGGGCAGAGGCCTTCGGGTAGGCTTTTCGGAACTCGGGCCCGGAGACGTCGAGCGCCCAGAGCACGACGAGCGATAGAAGCGCGGCTTCGGTCACCGAGAACAACGCCCCCAGGAACTGGTTCCAACCGGCGAGCTCCTCGCTCCCCTCGGTCTTCTTGCCGACCGAGCCGAAGATCGCGTTGAGCAGCAGCCGGATCAGGATATAACCTCCGACGCCGGCGACGACAACGCCGAGAAGCGCGGCTCTGTCCGCCTCCAGCCAGCGAGTGAGCACTGCTCTGCCGAAGAGCGGCCCGCCTAAGCGGGCGATCACGACCGCTCCGGCAAAGGCAATCAGGCCGAAAAGCTGCGAGACGATACCCCTCATCATGCCGACGATGGCCGCAATGGCTACGATGAAGACTGCCGCAATGTCAAACCACATCCGCTAAGCTCCGTCCCGCCTGCCGTCGGCAGGCTGCGATGTGTGCCACGAACCAGCACTCCACTCTGACGACCCCGCTTCCGTACGCTCAATCTTAACTCGGCCGAGAGCAGCAACCAAATGGGACCGTCCCCCGGGGCCGAGTACGGACACGCCCTCGCGGAGCACTCGGCCGTAACAGCACCATGACAGATAGATACGGAGGCTTGCGGATACAATTGAGATAAGAGCCTCGACTGCGGCACGGGCAGAGGCCGTGTCGTGAGCAACATGGGGCGCATGCCCGGTTCAGGAGAGTAGATGAACAGAACGTGGCTGCTCGTGGCGATCTTCTCTCTGGCGTTCCCGCCGGGTGTGCGTGCCGACGTCGTCGTTCTGAGCGACGGGAAGATCATCGAGGGGAAGATTGCTCAGGAGACGGAGTCTGCGGTCGTCGTGGAAGTAGGCACGGTCAAGATGCGTCTGCCGCGCGAGAAGGTCGTCCTGATCGAGAAAGGCTCTACGTCTGTGGAGGTTTACCAACACCGCCTCTCGACGCTGAAGCCGGACGATCTCACGGGCCATATCGAACTTGCCCGGTTCTGCGAGGAACGCAGGCTGAACGACGAGGCCATCGCCCTGTACCGAAATGTCCTGAAGCTGAACCCTGCGCAGGAAGGGGTAAGGGAGAAGCTCAGGCAGTTGTCTGCGGGGCCGGCGGCCGCGATCTGGCGGAAGGCCGAAGCGCTTTTCGAAGCCGGCCAGTATGTCGCCGCCTCTCAGGAATGCCAGAATCTCATCCAGTTCTACCCCGAAGCGGACCTCGTACCGAAGGCGTATCTCGAGCTGGGGCTTTCGCTGGAGCGACTCGACAGGAAGGCAGAGGCCGAAGCGGCTCTGAAGAAGGCGGTTGACCTCGATCCGAAGCTACTGGAAGGTCACAAGGCGCTCGTCGAGCATTTCATTGACAGCGACCAATGGGGTGCGATCGTCGCTCACTGCGACGCGTTCGCGGCCCGAAAGCCGCCCAAACCGGTCGCCGACTATCTGGCGGGTCAACTCCAGACCGGGCGGCTCGGAGCAGAGTACAGACTGAAGCTCGAGCGGAACCCGGCGGACTCCGCCAGTGCCGCGGGACTGGCGGGCCTCCTTGAACGACTCGGCAGGTGCGGGAAGGCGATCCGCGTCCTGCGTGCTGCGCAGGAACAGGGGGCATCCGACTTCGCCCTCCTCATGCAACTCGGCAACCTTCAAAAGGAGAGGTTCGCACTGCAGGCCGCGCAGGCGGCGTTCAGCGAGGCGCTCGGGAAAGCCCGCACGGACGAGGACCGGGCGCGAGTTCGGGCCGAACTGGACGGGATTGCAGCCCTGCTCTCTGTCCCGACATACCTGCACGATCCCCCCAAACGAGAGCAGATCCTCGAAGCCCTGCTGGCGACGAAGGCGAGCTGGCGCGATGTGATGAGGGCCGCCGCGATGCCCATCCCAAAGCCTCCGCAGGAGAAGGGACTCACCGAAGGCTCCTCCTTCTGCCCCGAGGGAGGCCGCCGGGTCCGGTACATGCTCTACATCCCTCCGGAGTACGACGGGACGGAGCGGTTCCCCCTGCTCCTCTCGCTGCACGGAGCAGGGACAACCGGGAACACCGAGATCCGCGGGATGCTGAAGAGCCTGAGCGAGCCGCGCTACTTCGTGCTGTGCCCGACGCTCGACTACGACAAGGGCGCCGATGTTTGCGAGTCGCTCGCCCTCGGAGCGCTCCGAGATGCGTACCGGAAGCTGAACGTCGATACGGACAGAGTCTATATCTCGGGCCTTTCGGCAGGCGGCTTCATCGCCTGGAGACTGATCGTGGACTACCCGCAGCTCTTCGCCGGTGCGTTCCTCCGAAGCACTCGTGCCGAGGACGTCACACAGCTGCGGCTCGTCAATGCGCGGACCGTCCCGCTCTACGTATCGCACGGGACGGCAGACTCTCAGATCCCGATCGCCGGCGTGGCCGACCTCGTCGGAAGGCTCCGCGATTTCGGCGCGAATGTCAACTTCTTCGAGGTCAAGACCGCTGGCCATGCCGCCTTTTTCGAGTACGCGCCGCGCGCCCTGCAGTGGCTGCTCGCTTCGCGGAGATCGAAGGCCCCGAAGAGTATCGAAATGAAGAACTGGAACGTCGACGCTTCGGGCGTCTACTGGGTCCGCGTGCTGAGCTACACGAAGGATGTCCTCGACCCCTACAGGCCGATCCCGGTGACGCTCCCGGCAGGCTACAAGCTCGACCCCGAAGCGACGGCGAGGATTCGCCTTCAAAAAATGGCGGAAAAGCTCGGTTACGTGGCCGCGAAGATCAACGAAAACCGGATCACGATCAAGACCCGACTGGTCGCACAGCTCCGCGTCTATCTGCCCGACGAGCTGATCAACTTCGCTCGTCCCGTGACGATCGTCGTGAACGGCGACGAGTATGCCGAGAAGAGTTTCGAGCCGTCGGTGCTCGAGGTGCTGAACAGCGCTCTGGCGAATCTCGATCCGGGCCTCTCCTATCCGGCCAGCATCGAGATCGAGGTAAGGCCGCCCGCCCGCTGAGCCACGGTCACTGGGCGAGCGCGCCCTCGGCGACCGGACCGCCGACGCCGCGAATCCGGACATTGACAAGGTTGCCGACCAGGGAGCGATCACCAGGGAACCTGACGCGAACATACCGCTCGGAGTAACCTCCCAGGCCGTTCCCCGCCGGCTCGGCGAGAACAGCGACGGTACTGCCGACGAACCGCTCGGCAAAGCTGGCCATCAACTCGTTTCCCAATGAGATGAGGCGATGCACTCGCTCCTTGACCGCTCCCGATTGCGGGCGGTCGGGAAGCGAGAACGCCCGCGTCCCCGGCCGGGGATCGAAGGGGAACACGTGCAGTCTCGTGAAGGCCAGTTCCGCGACGAGGCGGTACGTCCGCTCGAAGCGAGCCTCGGTCTCTCCCGGAAAGCCGACGATCACATCGGTCGTGAGACCCGGATTCGGAACGGCCGCTCGTATCCGCTCGACCACCGCCCGGAACTGGCCGGCTGTGAGCGGCCGGTTCATGAGCCGCAGGATTTCGTCGTCGCCGCTCTGGAGCGGGAGGTGGAAGTGGGGACAGAAGTGCGGATGCGATGCCAGGTCGAGCAGCCCCGCGGACACTTCGCCCGCCTCGACGGAGCTAAGGCGGAGCCGCCAGGTCCCGGGAATGCCGAGCAGCTCGCGGACGAGGCCTTCCAGCGATGCTGTGCCTCCCTGCGACGCATCGAGGTCGCGGCCATACGCTCCGAGGTGTATGCCCGTCAAGACGACTTCCCGATGACCGAGTTCGACCAAGTGAGCCACTTCGCTCTTCACGAGTTTCGGCGGCTTGCTTCGCGGCTTGCCGCGGACATACGGGATCACGCAGTACGAGCAGAACGCATCGCAACCGTCCTGGACCTTGACAAACACTCGCGTCCTGCCCCGCCCTGGGCGACAGGTGCGAAGGCAATCAACGATCTCGACGTCCAACCCAAGCAGCGCAGGGATCGCGTCCGCAGCCCCCTGCGGAACGACCGCGACACCCGCCGGTACCCTGAGCCGCTCGGCAGCACAGCCTGTGACAATGATCCTCGACGCGGGATGCTTCTCGCATAACCGGCGCAGCATACGCCGCCCCTTCGCCTCGGCCCTCGAGGTGACCGCGCACGTGTTGAGCACGACCACGTCCGGCGTCTCGGAAGCCGAAAGGCCGGCGCTCCTCAACGCCTGGGCGATCAGGTCCGAGTCATACTGGTTGGCCTTGCAGCCGAGCGTGACGACCTTGTAGCCGCGCATCCTACTCCATTGTATGCTCGCTCCGACATTTGGCGAAACTGCGGCGTCCGTATACAATCGGGAATTCAGATGAAGAGTGGGTTCTTGCGAATCTGGCCCGTCGGGATGCTTCTTTTCGGCTGTGCACGGGCCGAGGCGCCTGACCCGCGGTGGTTCAGCGGCCTGTACACCTTCGCCATCGCACACGATCTCCGCGTGGAGAAACTGCCCGGAACCGACTCCTACAAGCTCGCCAACGACCGTGTGGAACTCGTAATCGTAGCCGGTAGCAACCAGATTACGGCCAACGGCCAGCCGAGGATGCTGGCTCGCTCTCCGATGGTGTACCAGGGAAGCGTCTACGTCCCCACCGAGCTCGAGAACCACATCGTTTTTGCACCTCCTTCGCCGGCGATTCCTTCCCCGGGGAGCACGCGGGGCGGTGCGCGGCGCAAGAAGCCGGAGCTTGTGGTCATTGACCCCGGTCATGGCGGCAAAGACGCCGGCGCGTGCGGACGCTTTCTCAAAGAGAAGGAAATCAACCTCGCTATCGCTCTCGAACTCGGACGCTACCTGACTGCGAGGGGCGTCCGGGTAGCCTACACCAGGGAGGACGACCGATTCATCCCGCTTGACGAGCGCGCAATGATCGCGAACAAGGCTGGCGCGGACCTTTTCGTCTGCATCCACACCAACGCCACACGCTCAGGGACGGCGAGAGGCTTCGAACTTTATTACGTGGACGACAAGTACAGCTCCTCTGAACGGGCAAAGTGGCTCAGAGGCTTGTCCATCCCTGCACGGTACGGTTGCCGGGGCAGGCAGGACGAATTGATTCGAACTATCGTCTATAGCATTCTTCTCGAGGAGGGCAAGGTAGCAAGCAGGGAATTGGTCGAGTCGGTGAAGCGCTCGATGGACGCCGTCACGGCATCGCCCAATCGGGGCGGGCGGCCCGGGCCATGGCGGGTGATGCGGCTCGTGCACATGCCGCACGTATTCGTGGAAGTCGGGTTCGTCTCGAACCCCGAGGAAGAACGACAACTATCCTCCTTGAGCTACCGGCGCAGCCTCGGCGAGGCCATTGGTAAGGGGATTCTCGATCTCTACCCGTAGACACATTGCGATCTTCGACTCCGGCCTGGGCGGGCTGACCGTTACGCGGGCCATCTGCGAGTTGCTGCCGAACGAGGACATCGTGTACCTCGCCGATACAGCCCGCGTCCCGTTCGGAACCAAGAGTCCACGTACGATCGCTCGCTTCGCCCTCCAGGCTTGTTCCTTCCTCATGCGGTTCGATCCGAAGCTCGTGGTGGTAGCCTGCAACACCGTCTCGGCGGTCGCGTTGGACGAGCTGCGGGAGAAGATCGGGGTCGAATTGATCGGTGTGCTCGAACCGGGAGCAGCCGAGGCGGTTCGTTGCTCCAAGACCTCGCGGATCGGTGTGATCGCCACAGAAGCGACCGTCAACTCCCGGAGCTACGAGAAGGCGATCAAGGCACTCAAACCTGACGCTCAGGTTTTCACCAAGGCCTGCGGCCTGCTGGTCCCCATCGTCGAGGAAGGATTGGGATGCGACGACCCAATCACGCGCCTGGTCCTGCAGCGTTACCTCTACCCGCTCAAGAAACACGGGGTTGACTGCCTGCTGCTCGGATGTACGCACTACCCCCTTCTGAGGAAAGCCATCGAGGAGGAGATGGGGCCCGGCGTGGCTGTCGTGGATTCGGCCACATGCACTGCCACGGCCGTGAAGCTCTTCCTCCAGCAGCGTGCACTCCTCAGCCCAAACGGGAGCGTCCCGGAACGGATCTTCTACTCGACCGACTCGCCCGCCCGGTTCGCACGGCTCGGGACAGGGTTCTTCGGAGCCACGATTGACACGGTTTACCTGGCCTACACGGACGATTCAACGACGCCGCGAAGCAGCCTGTGAAAGCCGTCGGTGAACGCTGTCATCGTACCTGAGTCGCCCCCGCATGGCCGCGATCGCGGTCTTCGCCGGTGACACCCCTGTTTCTCGGCCTTTTTCACACCATCCACGGCGTTCCGCCGCAATCCTCGATCACGCGGCCCTTTCGCGGCGGCTTGGAACTGCCCAGGGCATGTTACGACCCACCGCGACCTGCTCCGGTCAGAGATCAGGACTATCAGTGCGGCTTCTTGCTGCGCTTTTTCTTCTCGCCGGGCTTGATCTCCCCGCCGGTACCG
>Ga0272448_1009109_pt1 | contig 10200 bp, 8 predicted proteins | sample YNPCB0191_FD_202220 | JGI IMG/M metagenome (GOLD analysis project Ga0272448, IMG submission 202220) | Hot spring sediment microbial communities from Yellowstone National Park, WY, United States - YNP-CB-019-1 | ecosystem: Environmental > Aquatic > Thermal springs > Hot (42-90C) > Sediment... | reverse complement strand
TGGTAAAAATCCTGGTTTACAGCCGTGACCCGGTTCCCGTGGATATCCTGCGACGCCACCTGGGGGCCGTCCGCCAGTTGGCCCGGGTGAGCGAGGCCGAGCTGCAGCCTGATCAAGCTCCGCCGCCAGCTTCGGCCAGCGCGGTGATCTCTTTGCCCGAACTCATCGCCAGCCGTCTGACCAGCGACACCCGTAGCTTGGAGATCGTCATGCCCCTGGCCGGGCTCATTGACTTCCGGGAAGAGGAGCGCCGTCTGAACCGCGAAATGGACAAGCTTTCTCAGGAATTAGCCCAGGCCCAGAAGAAACTGGCCAACGAGGACTTCCTGACCAAGGCTCCGGCCGAAGTGGTCGCCAAAGAAAGGGAGCGTCTCCAGACCTGCATGGAGAAACTTGCCAAGCTCAAGTCCCACCAAAAACGCTTGCGGGAGTTGCAAAAGCAATGAGCCTTTTCCCTGGCTGCCCGGGTTTTATAGAACCCGGATAGTCCTTCGCCCAAATGCCTCCGAGGCCACGCCACCACTTTGGCCCAATTCTCTTCAGTAGCGTCAGGGGGATAAAATTTCTAAGGTCAGGATGGGTCGGGGCCGTTCCGCAGGTCAATGCCCTTCGGCCTGGTAGTGTTATCCTTTGGGAGGCATTTTCGCCGTCAGGGCTCGTTTGGCAGCAAAATTCCCTCCCCCCATTGACGCGGGGAAGAGGAATTGTTAAAATTCAATTTGACGCGGGGTGGAGCAGTCTGGAAGCTCGTCGGGCTCATAACCCGAAGGTCGTTGGTTCAAATCCAACCCCCGCTACCAGGAAAATCAAGGGGTTAGCCAAAAAAGCTAACCCCAAATTTTTTTGCTTTTCCTCTCTTTTCCAACCCTATTTCCAACCCCAGGCTGAATTCCCTGCCCGGCGGGGCCCCCAGGTCAACGGCCGGCTTCCAGGATTGCAGGTCCTTTTTCTTCCAGGTTAGGGCCCCCCATCCGAGACCGGGCCGGCGGATCTGCCCGAAGACCTCGGCCGCTCCGTTCCAGGCACGCGGCAACCAAAAACCGGAGACGCCACCCCCACCCCCGGGGTTCAATATGACGGTCAGGGAAATTTTGGCAAAAATTTTCAGTAGAGATGAAAGTAGGATTTGGCCCCTTAAGCTGCGCTATCCCGAAGCAGCCTTGCCGCCGGGATTTTCCGGCGGCCCTGGCAGGGTGGGGATAAAGGTGGTTCAGGGGAGAGGGGCTAGGGGTTCTTGAGCCCCCTCCCCCCTTTCCCAGCCCCATAGCTGGGATAAGGCTTCGCCTAAGCGGCAACCACCAGCTACCTGTGCCCCCAAACCCCAGTCTGTGGGGCTGATAATTTTTGCCGCTTTTTGGAACCAGGGCATCAACTCCGGGTTTCACCACCTGGCCCGCCGCCAAGGCCAGGCCCGCCAGGCCGGTGAGAAGCAACCACACCGAACCCGGCAAAGGCACCGCCGGGGCATGACGCCTGCCGCCTTCCTCTTAGCGGGGCTGTTGCAGGACCTGCGGGCCAGCCCCGCCTACTCGGGGGACTAGAGCCTGAAGAATATTGCCGCGTCCTTCTAAGGACAAGGCTAACCTGCCTTTATGTCAAGCTTTTTAAGACGATTTAGACGAAAATCTTGACAATCTGTGACGGACTCAAATATGCTTCGGTACCAATAAGGATGGGATGACCGTCTGAATTCCCGGAATTTAAGGGACGAAGAATCTTGCTTTCTGGTAAGTAAATCAGAAGCTTTGATTTTCTAAAAATCTTAAATTCTGATATCAGAGGGAACTTGGGGGATGGCTTCCCGGTATCTCCACCACCTCCGGTCATTTTTCTCGAAAAAACCTGGCAGTTTTTTAGAATCATTAAGGACTGTATGGCTCCTTATTTTACGACCGGCTGGACATCGGTAACCATTTCCCTTACAAGCTTAATCTGGTTAATCGCCCTGCTTTATCGGGCAGACAGGCTCAAGGAAGATGAGGCCCTTAAGCCGAAAAAAAACGACCATTACCAGCTTGATCCTGGATTGGCGATCTACCTGTCAGCCTGTGCCTCTTCCGTCGCCCACCCGCCCTTGCCTAAGCTTTCTGACCGCCAGGCCAACCCTGGGTTGGTTCCCCCTGATTACTTCCAGGCCTCTGTCCCCGGCCAGGAGACGCCGGAGCCTTGGGTTATCCAGGCCGTACAGACATATCTAAATGAAAACGAAGCGTTTTTTGACCGCAACCTATATCCCTTCACGGAGCCCGCGGCCCTGACTTGGCAGGTGCAGGCTTTTGTGCGCCACTTCACCCAGATCAATCGTAGTAATTTTGCCCACTACCTGGCCCGTTCCGGCCGTTACCTTCCCATGATGCGGCGCATCTTTCAAGAACACGGCCTGCCGCCGGATTTGGCTTATCTGGCCTTGGTAGAGAGTGGCTTCAGTCCTTGGGCGGTGTCGCCCGCCCAAGCTGTGGGCCCCTGGTAATTTATCGAGGAAACTGCCCGACGATACGGGCTCACCATAAGTGCCTGGGGGGACGAACGCCGGGATCCGGAAAAAGCCACCCGCGCCGCGGCCCGTTATCTGAAAGACCTTAGGCCAGGCAGGCCTACCAGGATGCCGCCGTTCAGGCTCCCGCCCTGGGAGAGTCTTGGTTCCGGTTGGGGCTTCTGGCGTATCAAGACGGTAACCTGGAGCAGGCCCGGGATTCCTTCGAACGGGCTGAGGACTGCGGCGGCCTGACGGCGCGGCGCTGGTGGTATCTGGGCCAGGTTTATTGCGCCCAGGGTCAAAAGGAAAAAGCCCTGGAGGCTTTTCAGCAAGCCGTGCGGACGGACTCCCACTTTGGCGCCGCCTATCTGGAAGGAGGCAGGATTTTGCTGGATTTGGGGCGGCCCAAGGAGGCCGCGCCGTTCCTGGCCAGGTTGACAGAGCTGGAACCGCGAAACCCTCAGGCCCGATATCTTTTGGCTTTGACCTATCTTCTGTCATGGAATACCGCCCGGGCCTGGGAACAATATAGCGCCTTGCAGGAGATGGAGACGGAGTGGGCGGTCCGCTTAGCGCGCTGGTTGGAAAAGACTCCCTGAATCTTAAAATCAAGAGGTCTTAGAGCTCTTGGGGAACCAGAGCGTCCCGGCGGATTGCAAAACCCTTTATTTCAGGTGCGCCTCTACATAACTGGCCCAGGCTTCCTGGATTTGGGCCGGTGGCGGCGGCTGGTAGGCGGTACGAAGCAAATGGTGGGTCATTTCATGGGCCAGAACGCCTTCATGGAAGTCCGCCAAAGACAAGAAGATGGTGTGGTGGCCAGACTCATAAAAGGCCAGCAAGTGGCCGTAGCCGAGGAAAGGTCTGGCTGGAGACGGCTGAAAGAGCCGATGACGCAGCTGGACCTGGTAGCCGTCCTTTAACAGAATAATATGCAGACGAGGAAAGGTTTGGGGCCTGAGGCGCAGGAGGCGACAGACTGCGGCCAGAAGGCCGTCGATTTTAGCGGCCAAATTGCCTAAGCTGGAAGTGGGGGCCGGCTCCACCTGGCGGAAATAAATCTCAAGGAAATGGGCCGGTGGCATAAAGCGGAGCTTTTGGTCAAACTCTTGCAGGTCGTCAGCGGATTCGTAACAGATGGCGGTACGTTGGGTGTAAAAGTGCTGTTTCCCCCAGGCAGGCGGGCAGACAGAAAGAAAAACCATGACGTGCCAACCGACAACAGTTAAACCGTTGACCCCTAAAAACAACCCTTTGTGCATATCCGGTGACCTTTCGGGTAAAGTCCGGGCCACCGGAAATCGCCAAAGTGAATCAAGGGGCGTCGGCCCTTTAAACCCAGAATTCGGCAGCCCGGCTGTCTGATATTGCTGCAGACCCGTGGCTTTGCGTCCCACCCTCACGGATGGTTTGCCTTTTCGGTCTGGAAAGCGTTCGTCCGGCGCGGCCGTTATCAGCCCGCCGGCTAAAGTATTCTGTCCAATAAATCGGCTGGTTTTCCGAGCGGCATTAATTTTGCTCAGGGGGCGTTAAATTCCAGAGGAGAGACGGCTCTATGGAAAAGAAAAGCAATGTGGTGACGGTGTTGGGGGTAGCAGTGTTGGTGGCCATGGTTTGGGCGGCGCGGCCGGCTGGGGCCACGGTCGCGGGGGACATCGCCGCCGGTCTGCCCATGGAACAGGTCATCCAAAACGGCCTGAAGGCCGGGCTGAGCCTGGAAACGGTCGTGGGCCAGGCTCTGGCGGCGGGGGCCAAGCCCGAGGACATTGTCAAGGCCGCGGTGGCCCTCAAGCTGGACCTCGCCCGGATCTTCCGGGCCCTGCTGGACCGGGGAGTGGAGCTGGCCGTGCTTATGAAAGCCGCGGTAGGCGCGGGCCTGAGTTTCGTAGAGGCGGCTGACACGGCCATGGCCGCCGGGGCCAAGCTGGAGGACGTGCGGAAAATACTGGCCGACCTGGGTTATCCGGGAGCGGAGACTTATGCGTATGCGGCACCGGCTCCGCCTCCGCCCCCGGCGGTCGTCGCTCCTGCGGCCCTGGGAGGCGGTGGGGGCGGGGGGGTGGCCAGCCCGGCTCAGTGAAAACATCTGTCCTTTCTCGTAAAAGTCTTGAGATGACAGCATGCTTTGAGATTTGACGTCTGGATTGCGGTGTGAACCGGCTCTCAAAGGAAAAGGGGGAAACATGAAAAGGAGCTGGTGGAAAGCCATACTGGAGGGGGGAGTGGGATTTCTGGTGTTGGTTTTATGGTGCAACATTGCCGCTTGGGCCCAAGTGGCGCCGGCGCCGGTGGAAGAAGCGGCGGAAAAAGAAGCCCGGCCCGAAGAGGTGGCAAAGCCGCCCCCTTTGCTGCCGGAGGAACCGGGCTATATCCCGGGGATTTTGCCGCCCTATCCCTACGCCACCCTGGAGGCGGGACCAACCACCGGGGTTTTGGCTCCATACGGGTACGCCCCGGCCTATGACACCCTGCTCCGGGGCTGGCGGGCCCACCGGGTGGGGCCGGTGCTGGTGTCCCCCTACCTGGAGTACAACGGCATCTACCGGAGCAATATCTTTCAGACCTCCACCGACAGACGGTCGGATTTCGTCAACGCCGTCTTTCCCGGCCTCAGGCTGGAGCTGCCGGTGGCCGGCCGCCACAAGGTGTCGGTGGGCTACCTGGGCAACTACTTCATCTATTCGGAAAATGACCGGCAAAGCCACTACGACCACAACGTCAACGCCGATATTGCGGTCAACTTCCGGGGCGGTCTGAGCCTGCGCCTGGGCAACACCTTCCGGGCCGCCACCGAGGAGCGCACGGCGGAAACCGGCCGGCAACGGGACTACCGGCGGCTGAACCCTTATTTCCTGGCCACTTATGCCTTCGCCGACCGGTGGAAGCTCCAGGGCTCCTACCTGTTTGACTACCTGGACTTTGCCGAGGCGGTGGACCGGGTGAACGAATACCGGGAACACACCGGCGGGCTGACCCTTTACTACAAATTCTGGCCCAAGACTTCGGCCCTGGTGCAATATATCATCACGGCGCGGGAATATCCCTTTTCGCCCCGGGGCGACAACGTGAGCCACAGCCCCCTGGTGGGCCTGACCTGGGACCCCACCGCCAAGCTCACGGGCACGGTGAAGTTCGGCTACACCGTGAAGAAATACGACCGGGACCTGCCGGGCCGGGACAACTCGCCGGATTCCTGGGCCATGAGCCTCCAGACCCTGTACCGCTACAGCCGGTACACCACCCTGACCCTGACGGCCCAGCGCTCCATCCAGGAGGATGTGGACCTGGCGGCCAACAACGCCTACCGCAACACCGCGGTTTATGTCTCCTGGAACCACGAGTGGCACTATTTCCGGTCCCTGGTGTACCTGACCTTCGGCTACAGCAAAAACCACTATCTGGGCCCTACCCTGGACCCCCTTAGCGGGGAGCGGAAAAGCCGGGAGGACGACCTCCTCTCGTTGGGCGGCGGCCTCAGCCGGCCCTTCACCCGGTTTTTCCGGGTGCGCCTGGACTACCAGTATCTGGACCGCAGTTCCAATCTCGGCGGCTTTTCTTATAACGAACACCGATTCCTGTGCGGCATCCAGGCGTCCTTGTAATCAGTTGGCCGGCTTATGCCCTTCATTGGCCGGAAAAAGTTGTGTTCTTTTCGTGATGCCATGTCCGTTTTGGGGTCGGAAAAAAAAGGGAAACGGGAAGCAGCCTTGAAGCCTCGGTCCGCCATTTTTATCAGGGCAGTTAGCCCCTTAAGCCAGGAGGTCTCCTGGGGGCAACGGGCCCTGTTAGGAGCCGCCGTGAGCCTTCTCATCTTTGCGCCCCTGGCTTACGGGGCGGTACACCCCTGGTCCTATTATCCTCTGGGTCTGGCTGCGGCGCTGCTGAGCCTCATTCTCCTGGGCCAGGGTCTCATCCACCTGGGTATCACCCCGCCCCCCTGGCTGGTTTGGCCCCGGCCGCCTCTGTGGTGGGCCGCCCTGGGGTTTATGGGTCTCGTTTTGCTTCAGACGATCCCCTTGCCCCGGGTTCTGGTTGGCTTTATCTCTCCCAGGGCCATCCATCTCCGGGCCTTGGGAAACGGCTATGGCCTGGCGGACTTTCTGCCCCTGTCCCTGAACCCCTATGCCACCTTGCTGGAGGCCCTGAAGCTGTGGCCCGCCCTGGTTCTCTTTTATCTTTTGATTTACGCGGTCAGTTCCCGGACCCAGCTTAAAGGGCTGGCGGGTTGCCTTCTGGCGGTGGGACTCTTTGAAGCCATCTATGGCTTCTGGCAGTTCCGCAGCAGCCTCATCTGGGGTTGGAAAAACCCCTACACCGGTCTCAGGTTGTGCGGCACCTTCATCAACAGCGACCACCTGGCGTCTTTTCTGACCACGGTCACTCTCCTGGGCTTCGGCCTGTTTCTGGCGGAGCGTCGGAAAGCCCCGCCCCTGCCCGAAGGTCTATCGGGCCGAGAGCGTCTCCGGCGCTGGTCCCGGGCGGAATATCTGGAGCCTCGGTTGCGCAACGGCGCCTGGCTGTTTTTGGTGCTGCTACTGGCCGTGGCCCTGATCTTCACCGGCTCCCGGGGCGGCATGCTTTCCTTAACGGTGGGCTTTGCGGTGCTGGGTGGCTTGGCCTGGAGCCGCCAGGCGGAAAAAGGCCACTGGTATTTCATCGGCGCGTTTGTGGCCGTAGCCGTGCTCTACAGCCTGTTTCTGGGGAGCTCCCCTTATCTGGGGAGATTCCTGGATCTGGACCATCGGGCCCGGTATTTCGCCTTCCAAGGGGCACTGGCTCTCTGGCGGGAATTTCCCGTCCTGGGGGCGGGCCTGGGTACCTTCGGCGAGCCCTTTTACCGCTTTCAGCCTGCGGAGCTTCGCGGTATCCGCTACCTTCAGACCCACAGCGACTGGCTGCAGCTTCTGGCCGAAACCGGCCTTTTGGGCTTCCTGCTTTTGGCCGGAGCCTGGTTGTGGTTCTTCCTACACCTGACGAAGAAATGGCGGGAGCGCCAGGATCCTTTTGTCCGGGGTCTGGGACTGGGCGGGCTGGCAGGCCTGGCCGCAGGTGCGTTTCACGCCCTGGGGGAGTTTCCCTTCCACATTCCGGGCTTTGCCCTCACGTACGCCGGGATGGCGGCCCTGACCTACCTGACCGTCCATCACCATCAGGTGCCGGAGCACTTTTCCTATGCCAGCCTGACGCCGGGGAAATATCTCCGGGCGGCCACCTGGCTACTGCTGGGCCTCATGGGGCTCCAGCTTGGGTTTATGGTCCGGGCCTGGCATTGGTGGCAGGCCGAGCGGGCCGCCCCCACTGAGCTGGACTCCACCCGGCCGGTTCCGACCCTGACGGCTGAGGATTTTCGCCGGGCCTTGGCCTGCAACCCCTGGAACAGCCGCTACTATGCGGGGCTGGCGCAAGCCCTGGAGGCGGAAAACCCTGGGCCGGCGGCGGATCGGGGAGATGTGGCCGGGTTGCTCCGACAGGCGATTCAACGGGCTCCGGCGGAATGGACGCACCGCTTCCGCCTAGGGGAGTTTTATCTGAACAATTATCAACAGGGTCCGGAGTTTCTCGCCGCGGCCCTGAAGGAATTTTCTGCCGCGGTGGCCCTTTTCCCGGAGTCGGGCTTTCTGCACTACCGCTTGGCCGCGGCCCTGGACTGGGCCGAAAAATATTATAGCGGCTTGGTCCCGTCCGAACTCCGGGGCCGAAGCGGCTATCACCGGGAATATGCCTTGACCTTGGAGCCCCGCCTGGGGAAAGCCCTTACAGCCAAACCCTAAGGCAGAAATCGGAAAAATTCTGACATTGAGGCATTGGCCACGATATATTAAAAAAATAAAATACAGGGACATCCGGTCCAGGGTGTCCACTCATCGACTCTGACATGAATACTTCACCCAAATTCTTCAGAAAGATTCTGGCCGGTATCTTTTTTCTGGTTACGGTGTGCGCCCCGGCGGTGGCCGCCGCCCAGGACGACTATGTCCTGGGACCGGAAGATGAGATCGAAATCCGGGTTTGGGACCACGACGACCTGACCCGCAAGCTGCGGGTAGGCCTGGATGGCCGCCTCTCCTATCCCTTTGTCGGGGAGCTCAAGGCCCAGGGCCGCACCGTCCTGGAGCTCCAGAAGGAGCTGGAGCGCCGCCTGGGGGACGGCTATATTGTTAATCCCCACGTGTCCGTGACGGTCACGGACTTCAAGAGCCGGAAGTTCTTTGTGGTGGGCAACGTGGCCAAACCCGGGGCCTATCCCCTGACCAAAAACGTCACCGTGGTGGAGGCCGTGTCCCTGGCCGGCGGGTTAGCTACGGGCAGCGGCGGCAAGGCGGCTCCCAGCGGCACCGCCATCATCGTCCGGGCCCAGCCCGGGGAAAAGGCCGACAACCCCCGGCTGCCGGAGCAGGCCCGGCCCCAGGACAAGGTGGTGGTGTCCCTGAACGCCGCCCTGACCGGCGACCCCCGGCACAACGTGGAGATCAAAAACGGCGACACCGTGTATGTCCCCACCCTGGTCTTTTATGTCACCGGGGAGGTGAAGAAGCCGGGCCGCTACCCTTATGAAGAGGGCCTGACGGTGCTCCAGGCGGTGACCACCGCCGAGGGCTTCACCGACAAGGCCGCCCCTCGGCGCACCCATATCATCCGGGAGCACGGCCGGGTGAAGGAGAAGATCGCCGTCGGGCTGGGCGACCCGGTGCGCCCCGGCGACACCGTGGTGGTGCCGGAGGCCTGGTTCTGAAAAACGGTTTTCCGTTTTATCCCTGTAAAGACTTTTGATTTTTATGAATTTCTCCGGCCTTTCGGCAAACCGCTTCTGGGGGAAATTGCTGCGCCTTCCCCTGAAATTGCTCCCTTCCCATATGGTCATGCCCATTTGGCAGGGCCGACTGAAGGGCCGGAAATGGATTGTCGGCTCGTCCAACCATGGCTGCTACCTGGGAAGCTATGAATATGAGAAGCGGCTGCTGTTTGAAAGCGTCGTAAAAGAAGGAGGCGTGGTGTGGGATGTGGGGGCGCATGTCGGCTTTTATTCACTCCTGGCCTCCATTTTGGTGGGACCCGCCGGCCGGGTAGTGGCCTTCGAACCGTGGCCCGAAAATATTGTTTACCTTAAAAAGCACCTCTACCTGAACCGCCTTGAAAATGTGACGGTCGTCGAAAAAGCCGTTTCCGATTGCACCGGCGAAGCCTGGTTTCAGGAAGGCTCCAGTCGTTCCACGGGACACCTTTCCCCTCAGGGAACTCTCAAAGTAAAGACCATCCGCCTGGATGATTTTGTCCAAGAAAATCCCGCCCTGGCGCCGGATTACCTCAAGATAGACGTGGAAGGGGCGGAACTGGCGGTGTTGGCCGGAGCCGAAAAGCTTCTGGCCGATTTCCGGCCCACCATCTTCCTGGCCACCATGGCCGGGAAATTCACCGGAGATGCTGCGATTTCCTTTGGGCCAGGGGCTACACCTTGTCTGCCCTCGGCTCCCAGAACCTGGAAGATTCTGACGAAATTTTCGGGCTCGCCCCCGAAAACCCCTAACCAAGAAAATCGTTTTAAGGTGTTGAGATGACCAACCACCTGGAAACCCCGTCCTTTCCGGATCGGCTCCAGCCGGGCCGCACCCTGCACGACTACCTGGGCATCCTGCTCCGGCGGCGCTGGACGGTGCTGGGCGTCCTGGTGGTCCTGGTGGCCACCACCGCCCTTTACTCCTTCACCGCCACTCCGGTTTACAAGG
>Ga0272448_1009108_pt1 | contig 10201 bp, 9 predicted proteins | sample YNPCB0191_FD_202220 | JGI IMG/M metagenome (GOLD analysis project Ga0272448, IMG submission 202220) | Hot spring sediment microbial communities from Yellowstone National Park, WY, United States - YNP-CB-019-1 | ecosystem: Environmental > Aquatic > Thermal springs > Hot (42-90C) > Sediment... | reverse complement strand
TCGCTCGCGATTCTCCTGGATCCGCGCCTCGGTGAGCGGCTCCCCGCCCGCGGCCGTTTCTGGCTCCTCGTCGACAACCTCCTCCTGCCCTCGGTTATCACCGCCTTCGTTATCCTCATCCTGCCGCTCACCAAAGCCCGCCCGGACCATTTCTATTTCGGCGCCTCCACCGCGCGCGAGTCGCTGCACACCCTGGTGGAAATGTCCTACTTCCACCACCCGCTCCCCGCCTCGCTGGCCGCACTCATGCCGGGTCCCGCCTTCTGGTATCCCCTCTGGACGGTGCTGTTCCCTCTCGCCGTCGCCGCCGCATCGCTGGCTTGTGGGCTGCTGATCGTTCACGCACTCCGCCGCGGCGGTTTTTCCGCGCTGAACCTGCCGTGCCGGACCTTGCTCTTCGCCGGAGGAACGCTATCCCTCAGCGCCGTGGCTTTGCTCGCCGCGCACCGCTTTGCCGGAGTCCGCTTGCCCTATGGCCGCACCGGCCTCTACTTCGTCCCGCTGCTGATTCTCACCTCCGCCGCCACGGCCGCCGCCTTGCGCCATCGTCCGGCCCTGCGCTTCGCTCTCGGCTGGCCGCTCACCGCCCTGGGCCTCCTCTCGCTCGCCCAGTTCGCCGCCCACTTCCAATGCAACCACTACGGCGAATGGCGCTTCGACCGCTCCACCAAACGCATCGTCCAGATCATCCGCTCCGATCACCTCCACGCGCCCCGGCCCCGGGTGCGCGTGGGCGCTACTTGGATGCTCGAACCCACGCTCAATTTCTACCGCCGCCGTTACCGGCTTTCCTGGATGAGTCCGGTCGAGCGCAGCAACCCGGATGCAGACTTCGACTACTACGTTTTGCTTGCCGAAGACCACGCGGTCGCCTCGAAGCGCTCGCTGAGAATTCTCTTCGCCGACCCCTTCGCCGGCATCCTGCTGGCCGCGCCTCCCTCGCTCCAAGGGGCGATTGACGCGCCCCCCGCCCGAGAGTAGGCTAAAAGTGGTGGGTGTGCCGATGAGCCGATACGTCCCATCGCGGCGCTTGTACTGGGCGGGTTGTCTCGCCTGCGCTTTGGCCTTCCTGACCGCTTGGCTGGCGCTGCGCTGGCCTCCTCTGGCCGCCGCCGCCGTTCCGCTCCTTTTCGTTGGCGTCTCCAGCCTGTGGCTTGGGCTTCGCCCGCCGATCGAAATCCGCGCCGAGCACCTCAAGATCGGCCGCCGCGTCATCCCCTGGTCCGCCATCCGGCAGGTGGACCGCTTGTACTGGCGTTCCCCACTTGCGGTCCGGCTGCGGCTTTCCGACGGAGAGCGCCTCTGGCTCATCTACCCCGGAGATCTGGATTCGTCCTCCAGCCTCCTCCGCCACATCCGGCGCCAGTCCCGGCTGGCCCTCATCGAAGGACGGCCCTACCGCGAGTTCTGGGGAGAAGCCGCCGCGGCCGGTCCCGAACACAAACAAGCCGCCCGGCCGCGCTATCATCTGCTGCTTCCCGAAGACGAGGCCGAAATCGAGCGCCTCTATCAGCAGTTGAGGACCGCCGGCCGCATCGACAACAAGAACTCCGCGGACGAGACCTGATCCCGTGCCGCAGAGGAAATCGCTGCTGCGCCTGCTGGCTGTTCTTGTAGCCCTCGCAGCCATCCTCATCCTAACTCACGCCTGGTGGCTTCCCGGCTTGGCCTACGCTCTGGTCCGCTTCGACGCGCCCCAGCCCGCGGACGCCGTTGTGGTTCTCGGCGGCGACGGATTCGGCCACCGCATTCTCAAGGCCGCCGAGCTGGTTCGCAATCAATACGCGCCTTTGGTCCTCGTGAGCGGCCCCGAGGGCTTCTACGGCTACAACGAAGCGGAACTCGCCATCGCCTATGCGGAGCGCGCCGGCTACCCCGCCTCCTGGTTCGTCGCCGTTCCTCACCCTTACTCCTCGACTTCGGGCGAAGCCCGCGTCTTCGCCCCGGAACTGCGCCGCCGCGGCATCCGCGCCTGCCTGCTGGTCACCAGCGATTACCACACCCGCCGCGCCGGCCGCATCTTCCGCGCCGCCATCCCCGAGGTCCGCTTCTTCGTCGTCGCTGCGCCTTACCCCAACTTCGACCCCGCCTCTTGGTGGCAGACCCGCGAGGGGCGTAAGCTGGTCTTTTTGGAGTGGCAGAAAACCATAGCGAGCTGGTTCGGGCTCTAAATGAAACTGCGCACCGCTTGGCGAATCATGGGGCCTTATCTCTGGCGCTACCGCCGCGCCGTCGCCCTGGGCTTCGCCGCCCTCTTGGTGAAAGACATTCTGGCGGCCATCGTCCCGGTCTTCCTCGGCCGCGGCGTCGACGCCATGCAAGCTGGAGGCTTCAACCTCAACGCCGTGCTCTGGCTGGCCGCCGCCATCGTGGGCTTTGCCGCCGTCAAGGGCGTCTTCCAATACTGGATGCGCGTCATCGTCATCGGCGTCTCCCGCGACGTCGAGTTCGACCTCCGCAACGACCTCTACCGCCACCTCACCCGCCTCGACGCCGGCTTCTATGGCCGCACCCGCACCGGCGACGTCATGGCCCGCGCCACCAACGACCTCGGCGCCGTCCGTATGATGGTCGGCCCCGCCTTGATGTACTCCTTTGAAACCGGCATCACCTTCCTGCTCGTCGTGGCCATCATGTTGAGGATCGACTGGAAGCTCACCCTGGCCGCCCTCGCCCCAGCCCCCTTGATCAGCATCGTCGTCTCGCGCTTCGGCCACCTCATCCACATCCGGTTCGAGCAGATCCAGAAGCTCTTCTCCGACATCAGCAGCCGCGTTCAAGAGAACATCGCCGGCGTTCGCGTCGTCCGCGCCTTCGTCCAGGAAGAGGCCGAACTGCGCAACTTCGAGCGGCTCAACCAACTCTACGTCGCCGAAAACATCCGCCTGGCCAAGCTCAGCGGCGCTTTCCTGCCCCTTTTGCAAGCCCTAATCGGCCTCACCATGCTCATCCTCCTCTGGGCGGGCGGCCTGCGGCTCCTCGGCGGCGATCTCACCTTGGGCCAGTTCGTCATGTTCAATACCTACCTCATGATCCTGGTCTGGCCCATGATCGCCTTCGGCTGGGTGGTGAACCTGGTGCAAAGAGGAACCGCCTCGCTCGGCCGCATCCACGCCATCCTGCAAGAGCAGCCTTCCATAACGGCCCCGCCCGTTCCCGTCCCCGTCCCCCGGCCGCTTCGCGGCGAGATCGAGTTCCGGGCAGTCACCGTCGAGTATCCCGCCGGCCGCGCCCTGGATGGCATCGATCTGCGCATCCCGGCCGGCGCCACCGTCGCCATCGTCGGCCATACCGGCAGCGGCAAATCCACCCTGGTCCATCTCATCCCCCGCTTGATCGACCCCGCCGGAGGCGCCGTGCTGATCGACGGCGTGGACATCCGCCGCTACTGCCCCGAAGAACTGCGGCGCCAGATCGGCTTCGTCCCTCAGGAGACCATTCTGTTCAGCGCCACCCTCGCCCAAAACATCGCCTTCGGCGTCGACGATTGCCCGCCGGAGCGAATCCGCTGGGCCGCCGAACTGGCCGGCTTGGGTCCCGACATCGAATCCTTCCCCCAGGGCTTGGACACCTTGGTCGGCGAACGCGGCATCACTTTGTCCGGCGGTCAAAAGCAGCGCACCGCCATCGCCCGCGCCGTCCTCCGCGATCCCCGCATCCTCATCCTCGATGATGCCCTCTCCAGCGTCGACACTTTGACCGAAGACCGCATCCTCAGCGGCCTGGCCGCCGTCATGCGCGGCCGCACCACCATCCTGATCTCGCACCGCGTCTCCACCGTGCGCGGCGCGGACCAGATCTTCGTCATCGAGCGCGGCCGTCTGGCCGAACAGGGCACGCACGAATCCCTTCTCGCCTTGGACGGCTACTACGCCGACCTCTACCGCAAGCAGCTTCTCGAAGAAGAGCTCGAAGCCATCTGACCGGCCTGCTGCGCTCCCCCCGCCCCCCTAGCTTCCGCTCCGGCGCGCCTCTCGGCTACATTGGTCTTCTGTGCCTTATGCGGCGCACCCCGCGCCGCAACCGTTCGTGACCATGACCGATGCCATCTTGATCCGCGGCGCTCGTCAACTGGTGACCCTGCGCGGCCCGGCCGGGCCCCGCCGCGGCGCGGCCATGCGCGATCTGGGCATCATCCCCGACGGAGCGGTGCTCATCTCCGGCGGGCGCATCGAGGCCGTGGGACAGGGCCGCCGCGTCGAAAACCTCTCCGCAGCGCGCCGGGCCTACGAGATTGACGCGCGGGGCAAAACCGTCCTCCCCGGCTTTGTCGACTGCCACGCCTGGCCCCTTTGGGGCCGCCTGCGTTGGACCGGCGAGGACCCGCGCGCGCCTGCCGCCACTGAGTTGTGGCCCCTGGAGCCGGGCTATGGCTTCGACGGGATCGCAGCTACACCCGCCCGCACCCTCGAGCGCCGCCTCCGCCTCACCCTCGAAGACTACGTCCGCCACGGAATCACCTCCCTGGAAGCCAAGACCGGCTGGGGCTTGGATCCGCAAGGGCAGCTGAAGTCCCTTCGCGTCTTCGCCGGTTCAGCTCAACTCGCCGTCGACCTCATTCCATCTCTTTTCGCCGATGGCCTCCCAGCACGCGGGCACACTCACGGTCTCGACGCATACCTTCGGACCCAGATCGACGAAGTATTGCCCCTAGCGGCGCGACGTAAACTGGCCCGCTTCGTGGAAGTCTGCTGCGGCAAGGGATCTCTGCCCCCCTACGAAGCCCGCCGTCTCCTACAGGCCGCGGGCAGCCTCGGATTTCACCTGAAAGTGCACTCCGCCCTTTCGAGCCACTCGGCCGCCCGCCTCGCGGTCGAATTGGACGCCGCCTCCGTCGCGTTGCAGGACCACGCCACTGCGGACGACATCTCCGCCCTGGCGCAGTCTTCCGCCGTCGTCATTCTGACGCCGGCCGTCGCCCTCCAGCGTGGCTGCGAGCGCGGAATCACCGCCCGTTCCCTCATCGACCACGGCGTGGCGGTCGCTCTGGCCACGGGCTACCATCCCTGCCTCAATCCCAACTGCAACCTGCAATTCGTCCTTTGGGCCGCCTGCCGCCATCTCGGCATGACCCCCGCCGAGGCCCTCACCGCCGCCACCATCAACGCCGCACACGCCCTCCGGTGCGGCGGCTTGTTCGGCTCTCTCGAAGCCGGAAAATCCGCCGATCTCGTCTTGCTCGATGCCTCGGACTACCGCGAACTCGCCCACTGCGCCGGCCAGAACCTCGTCGTCACCGCCATCAAGCGCGGCCGCATCCTCTACCAGCGCGGGGAGGTCCAATGGCCGAACCCTTGATCGAGGCCGTGCCCAATTTCTCCGAAGGGACAGACCTCGCCGCCATTGAGCGCATCCGCTCCGCCATGGCCGCCGTCGGCGGCGCTCTGCTTCTCGATCTCCACTCCGACCGCGATCACAACCGCTCCGTCATCACTCTGGCCGGCCCGCCGCACGCCGTGCTGGAAAGCCTCTTGCGCGGCGCCGAGCAGGCCGTCGCTCTCATCGACCTTAACCGCCATGCCGGCGTGCACCCCCGCATCGGCGCCGCCGACGTCATTCCTCTCGTCCCCCTACAGAACGCCTCCCTCGACGATTGCGCCCGCTGGGCCGTTCAGCTCGCCGAACAACTCTGGCAGCGCCTTCGCGTCCCGGCTTACCTCTACGAGGCCGCTGCCCGCTCGCCCGAACGCCGCGATCTGGCACGCATCCGCCGCGGCCAGTTTGAGTCCCTCCGCCTGCGCGTCGTGGACGATCCCTCCGCCCGCCCCGACATCGGCGGCCCGCTGCTCCACCCCACCGCCGGCGCCTCCGCCGTCGGCGCCCGCGATTTTCTCATCGCCTATAACGTCAACCTCTCCGCGGCCGATCCCGCCGCCGCCAAGGACATCGCCCGCCGCGTCCGCGAGTCCTCGGGCGGATTCCCCGCCGTCAAAGCCTTGGGCGTCCCGCTCGCCTCCCGCGGACTCTCCCAGCTCACCATGAACCTAACCGATGTCGAACGCATCTGTCCCGATGAACTCATGGCTGCCATTGAAAGACTGGCCGCCGAACGCGGCCTCCACATCGTCGAAACCGAAATCGTCGGGCTCGTCCCCCGCCGCGCCTTTGACCGCGCGCCCCGCTTCTACCAGCGCGCCGTAAACTTCCGCCCCGATGTGATCTTGGAAAACCGCCTGGCGGCGCTACAATCGAAGTAGTGCTCGTCAGCATCAGCCCCAGGCTTCCCCGGCCCGAGTGGATCCGCGCCCCGGCGCGCACCGGCGAAAACTACCAGCAAGTCCGCGCCCTCATTGAAGGGCTGCGCCTCCACACCGTCTGCGAAAGCGCCGCCTGCCCCAACGCCGGCGAATGCTGGAACCACCGCACCGCCACCTTCATGATTCTGGGCAACGTCTGCACCCGCCGCTGCGGCTTCTGCGCCGTCAGCAAGGGCGCGCCCCTGCCCGTCGATTACGATGAGCCCCGCCGCGTCGCTGAAGCCGCTGCTACGCTGGGTTTGAAGTACGCCGTCATCACCAGCGTCAACCGGGATGACCGCAAGGACGGCGGCGCCGAGCTGTTCGCCCTCACCATCCGCGCCATCCGCGAGCGCATCCCCGGCTGCAAAGTGGAAGTCCTCATCCCCGACTTCCAGGGCTCCCACGCCGCCATGGACATCGTCATGGAGGCCGCTCCCGACGTCCTCAACCACAACATCGAAACCGTCCCCCGCCTCTACCGCCAGGTGCGCCTCGGCGCGCGCTACGAACGTTCCCTCGATATCCTCGCCTACGCCAAACAACTCCGCCCCGATATCCCCACCAAATCCGGCATTATGCTCGGTCTGGGCGAGACTCTGGAAGAAGTCCATCAGGTCATGCGCGATCTGCACGCCCACCATGTGGATATCCTCACCATCGGCCAGTACCTGCGCCCCTCCCCCAAGCACCTCCCCGTCATCCGCTATGTGCATCCGGACGAGTTCGCCGGGCTGGCCCGGCTGGGCCGCCAAATGGGCTTTGCCTACGTCGAAAGCGGCCCCCTGGTTCGCAGTTCCTACCACGCCGCCGAGGCCCATGCCGGCGCCGCCGCAGAGCCAACCCCGCCGCCCGTTACAATGATGAAGTGACCGTGCTTTCTCTCGAAGAGCAGATTACCTATCTCAAGAAGGGCTTCGTCGAAATCATCCGCGAAGAAGAACTGCGCGAGCGCCTGCAACTGGGCCGCCCGCTCATCGTCAAGGTCGGCTTCGACCCCACCGCCCCCGACCTCCACCTCGGCCACACCGTTCTCCTCCGCAAGATGAAGCACTTCGAGGACCTCGGCCACAAGGTCATCTTCGTCATGGGCGACGGCACCGCCCGCATCGGCGACCCCACCGGCCGCAACGCCACCCGCCCCCCGCTCTCCCAAGAGGAAATCCTCGCCAACGCCGCCACCTACAAGGCCCAGGTTTTCAAGATCCTCGACCCGGACAAAACCGAAATCCGCTTCAACAGCGAATGGCTCGACAAACTCCGCTTCGAGGACCTGATCCGCCTCTGCGCCAAATACACCGTGGCCCGCCTGCTCGAACGCGACGATTTCGCCAAGCGCTTCAAAGAAGGCACGCCCATCTCCGTCCATGAGCTGCTCTATCCGCTAGCCCAGGCCTACGACTCGGTCGCTCTCAACTGCGACGTCGAACTCGGCGGCAGCGACCAGAAGTTCAACCTCCTGGTCGGCCGCGAAATCCAGCGCGACTACGGCCAGCTCCCCCAAATCATCGCCACCACGCCGCTGCTGGAAGGCACTGACGGCGTCAACAAGATGTCCAAGTCCCTCGGCAACTACATCGGCATCACCGAGCCGCCCAAGGTCATGTTCGCCAAGATCATGTCCATCAGCGACGAGCTCATGTTCCGCTACTACGAGCTGCTCACGGACCTCAGCCTGGCCGAGATCGCCCGCATGCGCCGCCAGATCGAATCCGGCGAGCTGCATCCCATGGACGCCAAGATCCGTCTGGCCTACACCATCGTGAAAGATTTCCATTCCGCCGCCGACGCCGGCCGCGCCGCCGAGGAGTTCAACCGCGTCGTCCGCCGCGGCGAAACCCCTTCCGACCTACCGCCCGTCCCCGTGCCCGAAGGCGTGCGCAACGCCTCCGGCGTCCGCATCGATAAATTGCTCGCCAAGATCGGCCTGGCCGAATCCGTCAGCGACGCCGTGCGCAAACTTAAGGCCGGCGCCGTCTCCATCAACGGCGAAAAGGTCTTCGAGCTGGTTCTGCCCGCGCCTTCCCAAGAATGGGTGATCCAGGTGGGCAAGAACTGGCGGCGTGTTGTATTCTAAGCCGGAACGGTGACCCCCATGAGCCGCAAACGCTACGTGTGGAAACTCAAAGACCGGGAACTCCAGCTCGGCGACCGCACCCTCATCATGGGCATCCTCAACGTCACCCCGGACTCGTTCTCCGATGGCGGCAACTTCCTCGATCCCGACCGCGCCTTCGCCCGCGCCGTCGAGATGGAGGAAGAGGGCGCCGACATCATCGACATCGGCGCAGAATCCACTCGCCCCGGCTCTGCCCGCATCTCGGAAAACGAGGAGTTGCGCCGCTTGGTGCCCGTCCTCAAGCGCCTCCGGGGCAAGCTCGCCATCCCCATCTCCGTCGACACCTATAAAGCCGCGGTCGCCGAGCGCGCCCTGGCCCTCGGGGCCGAGATCATCAACGATCCCAGCTCCCTCACCTTCGATCCTCAGCTCGCCAAAATCGCCGCGCAGCACAACGCCGGCCTCGTCCTCAACCATATGCGGGGCACACCCGAGACCTGGGCCAAGCTGCCGCCCCTTCCGGACGTCATGGGAACCATCCTGCACGACCTTGGGGCCACCGTCCACCGCGCCATGCGCGCCGGGCTCGACCGTTCCCGAATTGTTGTCGATCCCGGCCTCGGCTTCGGCAAGCGCAAGGAGCAGAACGCCGAGATCCTGGCCCGCCTGCGGGAACTGGCGCGCCTGGACCTCCCGATCCTTGTCGGCCCCTCGCGCAAGTCGTTCCTGGCGCAGCAAAGCCCGGAAGAAACCGCCTACGCGACCGCCGCCGCCGTCGCCGCCTCCATCCTGGCCGGCGCCCACATCGTGCGGGTCCACGACGTGCGCAACATGCGCGCTGCCGCCTCCGTGGCCGACGCCATCCTTACCGCCGCCTCCCGCGAATAACCCGCCCCCAAGTGAAGCATGCCGCCAGGCCTGCCACACCGGCCTCTCCGTGGAGCGCGCAGCCTTGCGTGCCACACCGGAAAATCTTGTGGAGCAAGCCGCCAGGCTTGCCATGCCGGCGGTCGCGCCGGCAGAGCAACACACATACCAACTGCCCGGTCTTTCCAAACACCATCCGCCGCCCCCTCCGTGGAGCAAGCAGCCTTGCTTGCCACACCGGCAGATCTTGTGGAGCAAGCCGCCAGGCTTGCCATGCCGGCGGTCGCGCCGGCAGAGCAACACACATACCAACTGCCCGGTCTTTCCAAACACCATCCGCCGCCCCCTCCGTGGAGCAAGCAGCCTTGCTTGCCACACCGGCAGATCTTGTGGAGCAAGCCGCCAGGCTTGCCACACCGGCAGCCTTGTGTTGGTGGATGGCTTCTGACTCTCTTTCCAGCCCTTTTGTGGCGCCGGCATTCCGATGTGGGGCAGGCATTCTTGCCTGCGGCCGACTCTTGTGGGGCAGCCCTCCTTGTGGGGCAGGCTTTCTAGCCTGCGGCCGGCATTCCTGCCGGCCTGGGCGCCCTTTACGCCACCGCCCTTTCGGCGCACACCGCCAACCCTCACCCAGTACCCACTCTGCAACCGCTTGACCCTCTGCGTGTTCTCTGTGCCCTCTGTTGTCTCTCTTCTCCGTGTTTCTCCGTGTTCTCCGTGACCGCTGTGGTTTGCCTTTTGCCGCTGAGACCAGCACCGCCATCCCTGTTTGGTTGCGGCCCTGCCTAGCTGTCCTTTATTTTCTCTGTGTCCTCTGTGCCCTCTGTGGTTTTACTTTTTGCCGCTGAGACCAGCACCGCCATCCCTGTTTGGTTGCGGCCCTGCCTAGCTGTCCTTTATTTTCTCTGTGTCCTCTGTACTACTAGCCCGTAGATTCTTTTCCGCGCGCGAAGATTTTTTATGCTGCAACCGGAGTGAGTTGCCCGCGAGACGACAGCCGCCACGCCTGTTTGGTTGCGGCTCTGCCGCGCTGTGGTTT
>Ga0272448_1009105_pt1 | contig 10203 bp, 8 predicted proteins | sample YNPCB0191_FD_202220 | JGI IMG/M metagenome (GOLD analysis project Ga0272448, IMG submission 202220) | Hot spring sediment microbial communities from Yellowstone National Park, WY, United States - YNP-CB-019-1 | ecosystem: Environmental > Aquatic > Thermal springs > Hot (42-90C) > Sediment... | reverse complement strand
GGTTCATTCACGTCAGCACGATCAACGTCCACGGCTTTCCGCCGCCGCGCGACGCCAACGCGGACTCGCCGCTCGTTTTCACGGGCGATCGCTATTCGATCAGCAAAGCGGAGGGCGAACGCGCGGCACGGCAGTTCGCGCGGGAAAACAATTTGCCGCTCGTCGTCATTCGCCCGGCGTGCACGTACGGTCCGCGCTCGGACGCGTGGACGATGCAGCCGCTCCGCCGCGTGCGGCGCGGCGCGCCGGTGTTGATCGGCAAAGGCGATGGGATTTGCAACGCGGTTTATATTGACAATCTGATCGATTTGATTGTGCTGGCGCTGAAGAACGACGCGGCGATCGGGCAGGCATTCATCGGCGCGGAAGGGCGCGGCGTGACGTGGCGCGAGTTCTACGCGACGTACGCCAGGATGGTTGGGATGGATCACGTGAATGCGTTGCCGCGCTGGGCGATGCTCGTCGCCGCGACCGCGTCTGAAGTGCTCGCGCGCGTCACCGGGCGCGCACCGTTCCTGTCGCGTTCCAGCATCGCGTTCTACTCGCATCACGTGGTGTACGATATTTCCAAAGCACAGAAAATGTTGGGCTATGCACCGCGCGTTTCATTCGAGGAGGGAATGCGAAGAACGGAGGACTGGCTGGTCGAGGTCGGAAGAAAGGAGCGGGGGGCGGAGAATCGGCGACCAGAGCCGCCGCGGGCGCGCTGAGACTGAACGCCACCCATCGTTTGCGTCCGCCTTGATCGGTGAGCGATCCACCGGCGCTGTCACTCTGAAATTTTCGGTCGATGTGCTGATGTGGAATCAAGCACGACATGCCGAGATTTGCATACACTTGGGGTCTAGACATGGCGCCAGCGAAGTATCGCTGGCGTGTTTGTCGTACGGAGCTCACTCCGTGCGATCAAGGGGAACGTCGTGGATTACGGTAAACTGCTATCCCGTTCGTTCGAAATCACGCGCAAGTATCGCGCGCTGTGGCTCTTTGGCGTTCTGCTCGCCATCTTTGGGGGCGGGGGCAACAGCGGCAATGTGAGCAATCTTGTGAGTCTTGGCAGAGACGGTGGGGGGCGCGGGAGCGGTAGTGGCGCCCTGCCGACATTGCCGAGCAGCTTTTGGGAAGTGGTCGCGATTTTCGTCTTTGCGCTCGTCTGCCTTCTGCTGGTCTGGATCATCCTTTCGATTGTGCTGCGTTTTGTCAGCCGCGGCGCGTTGATCGGATTGGTGCAGGAGCTGGAAGCCGTCGGGGCGACGCCGACGGTGCGCCGCGGCTTCAGCATCGGCGGAAGCCGGTTCTGGCAGTTGCTCGGCATCGCGCTGACGATCAATGTTCCGCTGCTCATCGTCTCGCTGGCGACTCTGGTCGTCACCGTACTGCCGGCTATCTCGGCGATCGTACCGATGATCGCCGCAAGGCGCTCCCCCGAACAAATCGGCGGCGCGTTGGTGGGCGGAATCCTCGGATCAGTCTTGCTGCTGTGCTGCGCCGGCATCTTTCTCTGGATCGTCACGCTCGTCCTCCGACCGTTCTACGAGTTCTTCGTCCGCGAGTGCGTGATCCAGAGACGCGGCGTGTTCGATTCGATCCGCGAGGGCTATCGGCTCGTGCGCGCGAATCTCGGCAACGTCGCGATGCTGTATCTTCTCATCATCGGCATTGGAATTGGCTACGGCATGGGGATGTTTGTGGTCGGGCTGATTCTGATCGGCATCCCGGTCGCGGTGGGAGTCGCGGTTGGCGCGATCGCCAATTCGGTGGGCGCCGGCATCGTCGTCGGTCTCGTGATTGGACTACCGATGCTGCTCATCCTTCTGTTCATCAGCGGCTTGTACCAAGTTTTCGAATCGACGCTGTGGACGGAAGGGTATCTCGCGATCACCGCGCCGAAGACGCCGGGCGTCGCGTTATAACGTTGGAACGTTCCAACGTTCAAGGAAATTCTGAAATGGATGATCTAGTCATTCAAGTCGATCAACTCCAGAAATCGTTCAACTCGCTCGTCGCCGTCGATCACCTGACTTTTCAGGTGAACCAGGGCGAAATCTTCGGACTGCTCGGTCCGAACGGCGCGGGCAAGACGACGACGATCCGCATCTTGATGGACATCATCAAAGCCGATGCCGGCGCGGTGCGCGTGCTCGGCAATCCGCCGGGCGTCGCGCGCGAGCGCATCGGCTATCTGCCGGAAGAGCGCGGCTTGTACCGCGGCTTGCGCGTCGACGAGACGCTCGTCTATCTCGGACAGCTCAAAGGCATGTCCAGCCCGGCGGCAAAAAAGCGCGCGGCTGAATTACTCGCGCGCGTCGAACTAGCCGAATGGGCGAAGAACAAGGTGCAGGAACTGTCGCGTGGAATGCAGCAAAAGGTGCAGCTCATCGCCAGTCTCCTTCACGACCCCGACCTGGTCATTCTCGACGAGCCGTTCCAGGGACTCGACCCGGTCAACGTCGAGGTCGTGAAGGATTTGATCCGCGATTTGCGCGCGCAGGGCAAGACCATCGCGCTGTCCGCGCACGAGATGAGCCAGGTGGAGGCGCTATGCGAGCGCATCGTGCTGATCGATCACGGCAAGGCGGTGCTCTACGGTGCGCTGGCGGACATCAAGAAACAATTCTCGCCAAATGCGATTGAGATCACGCCGCCGCTCTCATTCGACGGCTGGGTTGAAGTCGAGCGTACCGAGACGCACGACCACCGGCAGCTCATCTATCTGACCAAAGAAACTGCGCCGCGCGAGTTTTTGAAAAAGGTGCTGGACCGCGGAATGCCCATCGAGCAGTTCGAAATGGCGTCGACACCGCTGGACCAGATTTTCGTGCAGGTGGTGACGGATGGACGGAAGACCGAGGACGGGTGACCGGCGCGAGGGTGTTCCGTCTTCCAGGATCGGTCTTCCGCCGTCAGGTCGAGGAGTCAAACGTGAGAAAGGTATGGATCATTGCACGGCACGAGTACATCGTGAATGTGCGCCGCATCGGTTTCATCTTCGTGACCTTGTTGTTCCCCGCGCTCGGCGCGGTCGGTCTTTTCATCGCCGTGTTCTTTTCGGGACAGGCGACCACTCTGTTGCGCAGCCAGTTCGCGACCGAGACGCAGAAAATCGGCGTGGTCGATCAATCGCGGATGTTCACGCCGATTCGCGCGGAATTCGCCAAGCGCTTTGTCGCGTTCGACGACGAGAATGCCGCGAAACAGGCGCTGTTGTCGGACCAGATCGGCGCGTTCATCGTCATTCCGTCCGATTATCTCGCGACCGGCAAAATCACCTCTTACATCAAGAGCGGATTGAGCGGACTGACCAATCTGGGCTCCGGCGATTTGACCGAGTTCCTGGTCAGCGGTCTGCTCGCGGGCAAAGTGGATGCCGCGTACCTGACGCGTGCCAGCGATCCGGTCGAACTCACGCCGGTCACACTCGACAACAAGGGAAACCCGGCGAAGAGCGGCGGTTTCTCGTTCATCGCGGGATTTGTCGCGCCGTACGTCTTTTCGATCATGCTCTTTATCGCCGTGTTCGCTTCGTCGAGTTATTTGCTGCGCAGCATTGCGGACGAAAAAGAGACTCGCGTCATCGAAATCGTCCTATCCTCCGTCTCGCCAACGGAACTACTCGCCGGCAAAGTGATCGGACTCGGCGCGCTGGGACTGACACAGGTCGGCGTGTGGCTGCTGTCGTCGCTCGTGCTGAGCGGCGGCTTGGGCGCGCTGGTCGCCGGCGCGGTGCTGGTATTGAACCCCGCCAACTTTATGCTTGCCGCGCTGTACTTTTTGCTGGGCTATCTCTTGTTCGGCACGATCATGGCGACTGCCGGCGCGCTCGGCAGCAACCCGCGCGAGAGCCAGCAGCTCGCCGGCATCTTTTCGTTCGCCGCGGCGATCCCGTGGTTCTTCGCGAGCGTGTTCTTCGCCAATCCGAACGCCACGCTCGCGCGCGTGCTGAGCATCTTTCCGCTCACCGCGCCGACGACGATGATGTTGCGCCTGCCGCTCGGTGGCGTGCCGGCAATCGATGTCATTGCCAGTCTGGTCGTGCTACTTATCTCGATCCCGGTGGTGCTCTGGGGCGGCGCGCGGATTTTCCGCATCGGTCTGCTGATGTACGGCAAGCGACCCTCGGTGAAAGAAATCATGAGCGCGCTGAAAAGTGCGTGAACCAAAGACACGAAGGATGAATCTTCGCCTTTGTGCCTTTGGGGTGAGTTGTAACCTTTTTTGACCTCCCACGTAGATCTCACTGAGAGGAAACGTTGGAAGACCAGCCATTCGTGGAGCGCGCCCAGCATGGCGACAAGCACGCGTTCGCCCAACTCGTCGAAACGTACCAGACGCCGGTGTACAATCTGGCGTACCGGATGTTGGGCAACGCCAATGACGCGGAGGATGCCGCGCAGGAAACTTTTCTGCGCGCGTACGCGCAATTGAAGAAATTCCACGCCGATCAGAAATTCGCGACGTGGCTTTTGTCGATTTGCGCGCACCATTGCATCGACCGGCTGCGGCGGCGGCGATTCCAGTGGCTCTCGCTCGAAGACCGCGCGCTCGATGACACGCTCGCGAGCGATGATCCGGCGCCGGACGACGAACTGCTGCGCCGCGAGAGTCAGCAGGAGATCGAACGCCTGCTGGAACGGCTGTCGCCGGCAAATCGCCTCGTGGTTGTGCTGCGCTACTGGCACGCGCAATCCATCGAGGAGATCGCCAAGACCACTGGCGATTCGGTCGGCGCGGTGAAAGTGAAACTACACCGCGCGCGGCAGATGCTGGAACGCGAGATGGTCGCCGACGAGCGCAGAACGACCGCGATGCCCTTGGCGCGGTCGGCGAGGGAGACCAGCCATGCAAAATGAAACGCGATTCAATCACGCGACGATGGTGTCGCCGTCGGCGGGATTCACGTCTCGCGTGATGGCGCGGATCGAAGAACGCGAACGCGCCCGAGCGCGGCAGCGCGCGCTGATCGGCGCCGGTCTGCTCGTCGCTGCAGCCGTCGGAGTGTTTGCGCTCCTCGCGGTCTGGATCGCGGCGTGGCTCGGCGCTCTGCTCGCCAGCCCTGGCGCGATTCTGACCGCGCTGCTCGCGGTCGCGCCGCTGGCTGGCGAGTTGTGGGAAGCACTGTGGGTCGCATCGCTCGCCATCCTGCAAAACGTAAACGGCGGGATGCTGCTGACGTATGCGCTGATCGTTCTCGCTCTGACGGTGGTCTGGGCGCGCGTGGTGACTGGTTCTCTCCAACGATCTCTTCCAATCTCTGTGGGAGGTCAACGAAAATGAAACGCTTGTATGGAGTCTTGGTGGCGCTCTGGCTGGTTGCCGTAATGGCAACGCCGGCGTTCGCACAAGGTCCGGTCCCCGGCGACCGCTTCTGCACGGGTGGCAGCGAGACCATCAACTCGGGCGAAACCGTAAACGACGTTATCCTTTTCGGCTGTGGTCTGCGGGTTCAGAGCGGCGCGCGCGTATTGAGAGACATTGTTTCCTTTGGCGGCAACGTGGTGATCGAGCGAGACGCCCAAGTCGGTCATGATGTCGTCCTCTTCGGCGGCAACCTGGATTTGGCAGGGCAAATTGGACACGACGCGGTGTTGCTCGGCGGAAGCGCTACGCTTCAGCCGACTGCCGTAGTGGATCGCGATCTCGTCACCGCCGGCGGATCCATCGATCAGAAAGAAGGCGCGGTCGTCCGCGGGCGGATAACACGCGGCGAAGGAAATGGGGTTCGCTTCACGCCGATATTCCCGGCGGCGCTTGGCGGCGGCGTGCTGGGTGGACTGGCGGGGCTGGCGTTCGGCATTGTCCGCAACATCTTCTATGCGCTGGCGCTCGCCGCGCTCGGCGCGTTGACGGTGACGTTCATGCCCGCGCAGACCAAACAAGTCGCCGACACGGCGCAGAAATTCGCGATGCCGAGCATGGGCGTCGGCTGCCTGACCTCGTTCGTCGCGGTGACGCTCGGCATCCTGCTGATCATCACGCTCTGCGGCATTCCGTTCGGCGTGCTGCTGTTGCTCGCGCTCTTCGTCGCGTGGCTGTTCGGCTGGATCGCGCTGGGACGGCTCGCCGGCGAAAAACTGATGGAGGCATTCAAGGCGCGCGAAATCTTGCCGGTCGTCGCGGTGGTGATTGGCATCCTCGTGCTCGCGATCGTCGGCATGGTGCCGGTCATCGGCTGGGTGATTGGCTTGTTCATCGGGCTGCTTGGCTTGGGCGCGGTAGTGCTCACGCGCTTTGGCACGCAGGACTATCCAGCGCTAACGCCCGCGCCGGCTGCGGCAGCGCCGAGTATCCCGGCATCGACGAGCGAGCCAACGCCGCCCGCGAATCCGCCGCCATCGAGTTAACGGAAGCACCGCGCCGTGCCGATCAGCCCCAAACGGATCGGCACGGCAAAAATCAGACGGGCGCTGCCGTCATCGCCACACTGTAACGTTCGTTGTAGCGCACTCCTACAAAAAGCGGAGGACGAGACTGGCAGCGCGGTCTTTTTGTTGTGCGGACTAATCCACCTTCTTTCGGATGCTGGAATTAGCCATTGCGATCTTTGCGGTCAAGTTTGTTTGTTCGGCTTGTCCGAGTTGGGATTGTACCAAATGGACGGGGGGATCTATGATGGGAAGACTGTTCAGGCGGAGTAAAATCAAATTTGCCATGCACCTTTGAGGTGCGTCGCATCTTTGTTACAGCAATTGCTGGCGTCTTAAATGCCAGAGCGCGGCATAACCGACCGGAATCGGCAACCAAAACGCGATGGCGCGCGACAAGAGCAGCGACATCACCGCGATGTCACCGGGCACGCCGAACGCGAACGAAAGGAGCGCCATGCTCGTCCCCATGATCGCCACCTCGCCGGGAACCGCGCTCACTGAAGACACAAAACTCACCGTCGTGAAGATCAAGATCAGTGCGCCGGGCGAGATCGTCCATTGCATCGCGTAGAAGGAGAAATACAGCGCGGCGGCGCCCGCCAAGTACCGGACAATGTTGAACAGAAAGGACGCGGCAACGTTGAGGGGCGAACGACGCGCGATCGACATACCGGCGTAGAAATCGTCCAGTGCACGCTGAACACCCAGCCAGGTCAAAATGGGACGACCGAAGAACCATTCCAGTGGTCGGTTGATCGCCGGCGCCACCGCGTGCACAATTTTCTCGACCCAGGCGCGGTGCCGATACACGCGCCAGCCGACGAGCAGGATCAGTGGCGACACCAGACCGGCGATGACGGAAAACTCGGCGATCGATGCGCGGTCGGGCAAGGCGTTGGTGACCGTCAGGATGCCGACGAAGAAGATCATCACCCCAATCGCCGTGCCGATGATGTCTTCGATCAGGAAGATGACCGCGACGGCGCCGGGGGGCAGACCCTCCCGCGTCAGAAACGCAAAGCGGATGATCATTCCCGGCGCGCCGCCCGTCGAAAAAGTCCGGTTCGCAGCAGCGCCGGCAAAGAACGCCTCCGTCATCGGCGTGGTGGGAATCGTCACCTCAAAGAGCCGCGCGAGCACGATCGTCGAGCCGGCGCTGACAAAGTAGCGCAACGTCTCCGCGCCGAGCGCCAAGACCAGGAACGTGGGGTGGGCGACTTGCAGCAAGAGGAGGACGTGTCGGAATCCGATGAGTTTGGGCACGAACAGGAAAACGGCGACGCCCAAAATCATGAGATAGACAATTTGCCGCCGATCGACCGCCAGCGGGCGCGCGATGGTTTTATCAGTCAACGGAGTGCCCTTCGTCACGCTTGAGGTAAGCCAACGCTTCGCCGCGTTCCTCGTCCATCACGATTTCGAGATAGCGTCCACCGGCGACCGCCGGCACATCGACCACCTGAATGTATTCTGCGTACGCCGCGTCGCCGGGCAAGAGCGCGGGCAGCGCGTTCGGTGAGTCCAAGATGAATGCGCGGTTGAAAATCGTTCCGCGGTCTTCGAGGAAAAGCGGCAGCGCGTAGATGTGCGCCTCGACCAGGTCCTGGAAAAAATGCGTGCCGTAGGAGACGTCCGGCACGCCCTGCCCGCGCGGCGAAGCCACCTCGACCAGGACGCGCGCGTTGTTGATGTCCGCGTAACCCACCGGCACGCCCAGATCGATATTCGAACTGCCCCAGCGACCTGGTCCCATCAGGATGAAGGTCTGCCCTTCCAGCCGCTTGTTCAATCGACCGATGACGCGCGCCAGTTCGAGCTTGACCATGGGGCGTGCCAGCTGGCTGTACTTTTCCGGATGAACGTAGATCAAGTACCGGATTCGCGAAACGATCCCGTGCGGGATCAGACGATGCGCGGAAAAAATCTTGTCCGCCGCGGGGATGTTCGTTGGAAGGTGAATCCGCTGCCCGGTTTCGAAACTCACCGTCGGACGGCATTGCAGCAGGTGAATCGCGACCCGCGGCGCGGCGGAATCCTCGGCGACAATCTCTGCCGTAAATTCGATATCGACCGCGCACTTGTATTCGCGTTCCAAGCGCCTGAGGATCGCTTTCATCTGCTCGACAAAGTTCGTCTTCTTCAGCAGACCATCGAACGTCAGCACCAGTTCGTCTGGCTCCAACAATCGCACATCCGAAAAGAGCGGCTGGATGTAATCCCGCCTATCCACGGAAACGAGGTACGGCAGGACCGGATCATCGAGCGAAAAGACTTGGGCGATGGAGCGCGTGACGAACTCGTTCGCCTCCAGGTCCAGCGCGTCGATGAACCGCTGCGAGTACCGCCGAATCTCATCCGCGCTGACTTCGGGACGCAACTGCGGATGACTGAGGGCGATCATGCGCGGGTGATCATTTCCTACTCGGTCGACCGCGCGCGTGCCGAGACCCCATACTAGCCGCACGAAACCATCCTCGCGGCGGATTTGCGGATTCCAGCGAAACGGATTGTGGCTGTAGCCCACGCCGGCAATCGTCGGAAAGTATAGCGGGGGATGCGGTTTTCCCACCACTGGCTGAATCAGAATCGCCATGCGCTCGTCGTAATCGACCAAGCCCATCTTGCGGCGGTACGCGAGCGCGTCGGGACTGAGCACGCTGGCGTAAATCGTCTTGATCGCCGTGATCAGCGCATCCAGATTTTCTTTCACGCTGCGCTGGTTCGGACAGAAGATGCTCTCGTACTTGCCGGCGAACGAAGTGCCAAAACTATCCTCGAGCAAACTGGACGAACGCACGATGAGCGGCTGATTCCCAATTTTCTCAAGCAACTCGCCCAGCTTGTCGGCGATGGCGGGCGGAAAACGCGCGTCGAGGTACGCCCGCAGAATACCGGGATAGTCCTCTTCGATTTCTTCGCGCGTCTTGTACTTTTGATCGACTGAAAAGAAGAGACCGTTCTGCAAATTGAAATCGTACAGGACATTCGCGCCGACGTAATACGATTCGGGAATCACGAGGTGGCTCAGGTCGATGCCCTCTTCGGCGCCCGCCTTTTGCAGAATTTTCCACGCCAGCAACATCCCCGCGGCTTTGCCGCCGATCTTGCCATCGCCGATGCGCCGCCGGCGAATCTCACGCAAATCGGCGACCGTGAAATACTCTTTGGCGATGCGGATGAAATCGAGCTGGTCGCTCACGACCGTCTTGAGGATGACGACGATCATCTCTTCGACGTGATGGCGCGCCTGCTGCCGCTCCTCCGCCGGCAGCGACTCGTACTGCTCCGCCTGCGCCAGCACCATATCCAGCGGCGCGAGTTCCGGGTTGAACGTCAGGAACACTTTTTGATTCGGATTCCGCTCCGCGACGACCGACTGGACGATGTTCTTGAACAACTCGTGCGGCAAATTGTACGCAAAATAGAAATCGGTGAGATTGTCGCGCGTCTGCTGTACACGACGCTCCCAGACTTCGGCGGATTCCTGGACAATGGGATCGACCAGTCCTTCCAGTTCCTGCGACCGCTGCGCCCGGGCTTTGACTTCGTTCTCAAACGTCGAGCGCGCGATCACGCCGCGCGCGAACAACTCTTCGCGCATCCGGGCGCGAATGGTCGGCGCGAGGATGGGGTACTGGCTCAGTTCCAGATAGATGGTGAGGACTTTGGGCGCTGGCACGTCCGGCTGCGGCATATCCGAATCTCCGCCTGCTAGTAGTGCATCAACATGACACCTGCCACCTGCCCCGCGCCGTTCGCGGGGTGCGCGGGCGGTGCCCCCAACCTCCACTCTCCCGCCATGGAGGTTGGGGGCGGTGCCAGGGAAGTGCGTAGTGAA
>Ga0272448_1009104_pt1 | contig 10203 bp, 5 predicted proteins | sample YNPCB0191_FD_202220 | JGI IMG/M metagenome (GOLD analysis project Ga0272448, IMG submission 202220) | Hot spring sediment microbial communities from Yellowstone National Park, WY, United States - YNP-CB-019-1 | ecosystem: Environmental > Aquatic > Thermal springs > Hot (42-90C) > Sediment... | reverse complement strand
GGCGAGCTTTTCCTGGCGCAGCGATTCACGCGGTGAGGGGCGAGGCAAACCGTGGCTACGGGGCGACCGGAAAGGGCGGATTCGCCTCCGACCCTCGATCTTCACTGTGGCGCTGCCTCTTGCAACGTGCGGGGGCTACAGTTCTCGGTCTGCGCGGCGTTCTCGGAGCCGATGCAGAGTCATTGACCATCCGCCCGCAGACGCTCTACTGCTTCTCGACTGTGACTTTGCCGAGTTCCGCGGGCGTGGCGTCCAGTCGCACGAGGCGGAAGTCGTCGAACCAGATCGTGCCTGGAGGCTTCAGGCCGAAGACATACAGAAGCCCGACTCTTACGACGCTCGGTTCTTTGATTTCGAAGGCGACCCGGAACTTCCACCAGTGATCCTCGGGACGGTCCTTCTTCTCTTCGAGATCCGGTTCGTTCACCTCGGCTTCTTTGGCTTTTTCGCCTTCGGTTGCCTCGCTGGTGATGCGTGTAGTGTCCGGGCCTTTCTCGACGTCCGCATAGACGGGTTCCGGGAGGAGCTTCGGCAGATCGAAATTGATCCGCTCACGCTTACCGGAATCCGTGTCAATGTCAATGACGATGTCGGGGCGGGCGCTCCCGGCGAACCGGACGAGGCCGGAGAACTCGTAGCAACCTTTCCCCCGCAGATAGAGCCTCTGCCGGCTGAACCGTGGCGGAAACTGCATAACCTTCTTTTTTGCGAGCTTGTCTATGACGGCCTTCTCGCTCATGCGGAGGGAGGTCTGCCCTTCGGCTTTCATTTGGGAGTCTTTGACGATGTCCAGGACCTTCTCGGCGTTCTGACGCTCGTTGGGCGTTCCCCAAGCTCTGTAGCCGCTTTCCACGTCCTCGAATCCTGCGTCGCGCAGGGCCGAGGGCAGGATAATCGCCTTGGTCTCGCTGCGGATTCGAGCTTCGTCCTCTGGCCCCATGCCTGCTTTCATAGGTTCGAACAGGCCGTAGGCGAAGTAGGCGAGTCCTGCGTAGTTGAGGTTTGGCCACCAGTCTTTGTAGCCCTCGTCGTTCGTTGCGTAGAGCGCCGCGTACTTTGCGGCCTCGGAGTAGTTCTTGTCTCCTGTCAGTTCCGACAGATAGGTTAGACAAGGCAGGTACATCCGGGTCCGGGTGTCGGCTTCTATCATGCTCTTCCCCACGCTCGCCCCCCATCGGCGATAGGCTTCGAGGTCCGGTGGAGGTTCGCCCTTCGCCGGCCTCGGCAGAACGAATGCCATCTCCTCGATGAGCATCTTTTTCCAGCGTTCGTCCTCCGTCGCCCTCGCCATCTCCATCACGCCGGCAAAGGCGTACCATTGCTCGAAGCCCGTCCGGCCGTACGACTGGGCTTGTGGCTCTTGGAGCAGCCCCAGTTGGAACCGGCTCAGATCCGTGCGGCCCGCTCGCAGTTCCTCGGCCTTGTCGATCCGTGCCGTGAAGTTATCGAGGTACTGCTTGTGACCGGTGAAGCGATACAGATCGGCGAGGTTCTGGACGATGCGAGTGAACCGTCGCGAGCCCCTGGCGATCTGGTACTCGATCGGTCGAGTCAACAGCCAGCGGCCGTGCTCGTGAGCGACCTCGAGGGAGCGATTGTCTCCTGTGAGGAGGTAATGGTCGAGGACACCCTTGATCCAGTCGTGTGAACAATCCCACGGTACGTTTGTGTGGTTGTGGCAGTGTACGCGTGTCTGGCCCCAGGGATGGCACATATCGACGTCGCGGTAGTGGAGCGCTGCGTCGCAGGCGCGCCGGTAGTACCAAGGATCAAGCGAGCGGACGTAGAGCAAGAACATGCAGTGATCGATCATTGTCTCCATGTTCCCCCAGCCGAGGTCGCCTCGGTCGTCGCCGTAGGTGATGAAGTTGTACCAGGTGTACTCGCCGGGCCGCGGGAAGCGTCCGAACGTGCCCTCGCCCTTCCGGGCGAGCATGTTCTCGAACTCCGGGATACGTTTCTCGTCCTTGGGGGCAAGGCGTCCGAATACCTCGCTGTCGCAGTACCAGGCCGGATCTGCCTCCACGCGTGCGTCGTCCGGGAAGAAGGGGGAAGCCTCCTGCCGGGCGCGAGGATCGTCGGCAGCGGTCTTAGCCGGCTTGCTGCGATGGAAGCAGAGCCAGATTCTGTGCGTCCGTGAGACGCCGAGCGGACAGCAGAAACCGCGCGTCAAGTGGCGCGGCCAGACGCAGAGGTCGAGCCCTTTATCGGGCGCGAACGCAAATTCCTTGGGTGGCATCCAGTTCCACTCGCGAATCCACCCCGTGATCCCCATCTCCCTCCCGCTCACGGTGATCCGGCCATCGCTCTGGGCTCGAGTCGTCTTCACATTCGAGCCAGTCCAGCGCCGAACGGTGTCAGGCGAGACAAAGTATACCTCCTCGTTCTGGCCGAGCGATATCGTGTGGCCGTCGGGGAAGCTGACGTCGGTGAATGCTCCCGGTTTCAGGCCGAGTCGAATCCCGGCTCCGGTCATGATGGTCGCGTAGGGGGGCTGTTCGTTGCTGAAGGTGTGATCTACGCGCAGGTATGCCTTGCCCGCGTAGGCGTGAATGCGGACGATATACCTGAACAGAACGTGCCCCTCCCGACTCTGGTGCGAGCCGGCGGCCGCGATGCAGCATCGGACCGGCCCGCGTTCTTCTACGCGAACGGATTCAACTGGCCCGAGGCTGCTCCAATACGTCCTTCCCGCCGGGTCTCCCGTCCAGCACCCGCTCTCGCCGCCCGGCACGATCGCTCGTTCCGCTTCCGAGAACTTGCCGTCCCCGTCCGCGTCGTACTCGAGCGAGTCGAAGAGATTGAATCCGCTCTTCCTGACGGCGAAGGTCAACGGCCCGGTGCCGACTACGATCCGATCCTTGTCCTCTGTCACGGACAGCGGCGTCTTTGCCCCTTCGTCACGGATAACCTCAGGGCCGTACTTCAGTTGGAACTTCGGGAGAACAGGGGCCGCTCTTTTCTCGGACGAAGCGGGCGGTACAGCATCCCCCCCTACCTTTCCGTCCACCATGAGATCGACCAAGAGCATCTGGATCGAACCGTCCAGGACGTGGCGCGACAGCACGCGAGTCTGGCAGAGGACCTCTTTGCCGGTTTCATCGAAGACCGTCGCATGTTTGTCGTCGAAGAGCGCGCCTCGCGGGAGCGGTATACCGCCGGAGGCAGGCAGCGGGAAGATGCCGTCCGTTCCATTGTTCTCCGTCTCGACGCCAATGTGCAGACCGACAGTTCCCGGTTTTCCCGGCTTGGCTGCCACCTCAGTCGGAACGGCTGCGATGCCGCTCAGAGCTTTGGGCTCCAAGGCGGACGCTGGTACCACTATCTCGGGCTTGACATTCGACGTGACCTGCGGCAGGACGAAAGGGGTGAATGGCTCCGTCCCTGCCGGCGGCGTGCGGTCCCAGGGATGGAGCTCGAACGGCGTCGCCTTCTGACCCGGCTCCAGTTGCAGTGCGTCTACCCACACCGTTCCATCGCCCAGGGTCTCGACGGAGAAGGAGACCGGCCCGCGAAGCACCGTACAGGTGAACTCGCACCGCGTCCATTCGGGCCCGATGTCGCAAGACTTCGCCTGCCGGTAGACGACTTCACCCTTCTCGCCGCGTATGTCCTCCACGACCAGCCTGAGGACATCATTCTTTTCCTTCGTGCGAGCGTACGCGGAGAACGTGTACGTTCCGGCCTCGACCTCCATGCCGAAGGAACATGTCTCCTTCAAGTCGGTTCGGAGGCAAAGCCTGCCGTGGAATGCTTTGTCGTCCTCGACGACCCGCCAGCCAAGCTTCTTACCCTGCCCCTCTATGTCCTCCAATGCTTCGTCGGGCGCCTTCTTCTCTGGCGGAGTGAGCCCGATCCGCGACGAGGCCTCGTCCTGGAATAGGAAGTACCGATTGTACCCCATAGGGACGATGTCGCGGGGCGTCTCCTCGAAGCTTGCGTTGCGGAACAGGTTCTCGGCAAACAGACCCGACGAGCAGACCGCCAAAAAGAGCACGATCCGGGTTCGGCATCTCCCGCTGTGATTCATTGCACCCGATGATACACCGTGCGCCCCCTCTGTGCAAGCCGGTAGCCGATGCACAATCTCTAACTGGCCGAGACGACGAGGATGTTTACCCAATACCTGCCAGCACAGGGTCTGCGAGTCGCCTAATGCGCCCTGCGAATGTACGGGACACAAGGTTGCTGAGGGCCCATGCCCGGCGGAATCTGCCGAGCTGCCGAGCGCTCAGCACCTGCGCGCCGTCCGGCGTCCCGGAGCACCAAGCGTCCTCGTCGCAGGCAAATATCTCGTAATCTCCAGCCTGCAACGAGATTTGCACAGCTACTGCGACCATCTGCTTCTCGCGGTTCACCAGAAATTCGAAGCAGTCGCCTGCGCTCTTCACCAGGATCGTAGCGTCGCCCCGCTTGCCCGAGCGACGGAGCTTGAACGGCTGGGCGTCGCCGAGTGCTTTGTCGATCGCCTCGACCGCCGCTTGCTCGAATAGGCTTGTTCCGGCTGATGAAAGCAGATCGTCCTTGAACAGTACCGCCTGAGCTGATCGAAGGAGATCGTTCAATACATGCTCCGGGTACGGCTCGCCCCACTCGTCCACCGGCCCAGCCAACCCGTCGAAGCAAGCTCCGTGGCCGCCGTGCGTGCTCCCTGATCACCAGGCCGACACCCGCGAAATTGACCCGCTCCAGCTACGGAGCCGGGCTACCACTTCCAGGAAGGAAAGACCATTACGGAGGCGAGCTTCTTCAGGATCAGATCAGCCTCCGTGTCGTTGTGCACTCTCTGGAGGAAGAGTTTGGCCTTCGACCTCGAGCCGGTGAAGTAGAGGCAGTAGCCGTGGAGGAGCTTGATGTCCTTGCTGTCGCTCCTTGCAGCTTCTGTCTCGAGAGCCTGGACCTGTTCCTCGAACTGCTTGGCAAGATTGGTGAGGTTGCGGAGGTCGAGTTTTCTGTCGAGCCATTCGGGATGCGCCCGGAGCGCCGCGCGAACGGCCACGCCGGCCTCTGGAAACCGCCCCAGTGCGACGAGCGAATGGACCCGGCCAAACTGTGCGGTCCATTCGCCCTTCTCGGCGGCCAGCCGGTAGGCCCACTCCGCCTTCTCGAACTCCCCGTCGTGGAGGAAGTCGTCAGCGAGCTTCAGAAGTGTTCGGCCTGTCTCGGGCGGAGGAGGTTCGGCCTTTTGGGGCGGCGCGTTCGGCACCCCCCAACCGCCGATTCCTGACACCTGCCCTGGACCGATCACCATCGGCACGCTCATGCTGAAAACGCTGTACGGATTCCAAGCCGTCGCCTCGGTCAGCGCCCTCAGATGCACAGTCTGTGGGATGGCGAACCGGAACTCGAACTCTCTGGATGTGATCGGCCGCGGCCCGATCCAGATCACACCTTCTCCTGTCTGCCTCCAGAAACACGGATCTGGAACGGATGGGACGAACCCGCAGCTCTGGGAGAGTTGTGTCGAGGAGAAGAACGAGCCTGCGAAGTGCAGGTGTCCGCGTTCGCCCGTCGTGAAGCCCATTGCTTGCGCGGTTCCAGTTGGCAGCAGTCCGAGGGCAGGGGACTGGGACTGGCCGAAAGAGAGCCCCGCCGCAAGCAGTATGGGCAGCACAGTCATCACCTCCCATTGTAAACCCCTCGGCCTGCCCGATCAACCGCGACTTGCGAGCTCGGTGCACGAACAGTCTTGTGGAGCGAGCTGGGCTCGAGGACACGGACCATCCGAAACTTTGACTAACCGACAGGCTTCGGGTATGTTGAAGCTATGAAAGCGACAATCGTTTCTGTGGGCAATGAGTTGGTCCAGGGTCTGGTCTTGGACACCAATGTGGCGTACCTGTCTGCGCAACTCAACGAGATGGGCATCCCGGTGGCGGAGACAGTAGTGATCGGCGATGAGATGGATCTCCTTGTCCGGGAGTTCAAGCGGCTTTCCACGCTCGGCCAGATCATCGTCGTCACGGGCGGCATCGGACCGACGAAGGACGACCTCACCCGGCAAGCCATCGCGGATGCCGCCGGGCTGCGGCTGGTTCTGCACGAAGACATCCTGGAGGGTATCCGCGAACGATTCCGGCTGCGCGGCATCCCTATGCCTGAATCCAACCGGCTTCAGGCGTTGATCCCCGAAGGGGCGAGGGTTCTGCACAACAGCCGCGGCACGGCCGCCGGGTTCCTGGTGAAGCTTGGCACGAGCTACGTCGGGGTCATGCCCGGCGTCCCCCACGAGATGAAGGCGATGTGGTGCGAGCAGTTGCGGCCGGCTCTCAGCGAGATCGCAGGCGGCGAGGGCGTCCTCATGACCCGGAGCCTCAAGTGTTTCGGAGCAGCCGAGTCGTGGATTGACGAAAAGATTGGCGATCTGATGGCGCCGAACTTGAACCCGCTTGTGGGGCTGCTGGCCAAGGGCGGAGTGATTACGGTGAAGTTCACGGCTCGCGCCTCGTCGGCCGAGGAGGCAGGCGAGATCATCGCAAAGGCAAAGGCCGACGTCCGGAAAAGGCTGGGTTCCTTCGTCTTCGGCGAGGACGAGGACGAACTGGAGCACGCTGTAGCGCGGCTGCTCGAGGGGAAAGGGGCTACGCTGGCCCTTGCCGAGTCCTGCACTGGCGGGATGATCTCGGCCGCCCTGACGAGCATCCCCGGTATCTCACGCTTCTACCTGGCCGGGATCGTGTGCTACAGTAACGAGTCCAAGGTCAGAGAGCTTGGCGTTGCGGAGGAACTGATTCGGCAGCACGGGGCCGTCAGCGAAGAAGTCGCCCGTGCTATGGCAGAGGGCGCGAGGAAACTGACCGGAGCCGACTACGCACTGAGCGTGACCGGTATCGCGGGGCCATCGGGCGGGACGCCAGAGAAGCCAGTCGGACTCGTACACATGGCTCTGGCCTCGCGGGAGGGAACCGTCGCGAGGAAGGCGATCATCAAGGGTGATCGCCATTTCGTACGCGAACTGAGCACGAAGTCGGCCCTCAATCTCTTGAGGCTCCGGCTGATGGGCGAGGCGTGATAGGAATTTCTGACGGGATGTAGCGCACATCAACCTGCTCGGTGCCGGAGATCGAGAGCGGCAAGTCGGTCTCGATCGTGCAAGTCAGGCGGTTCACAGCGGGATCGAGTTTTCGGGACTCGCCGGGACCGATATCACCGAGGGGTGTGCCCTGATCACCGGCCTTTTGTTCGCAGTTCGAGAGCCTTGCGGAACTGTTGTTCACGACGAGCCCCGACCTCGCGTCCACCGCGATCCGGCCAAGATTCCTCAACGCCCATATCTCGAACGCCCTGCTCACTCCCCTCTCGAGCGGTAGTCGAAGCGCGACGCGGTCAGAGCGGACGATCATCTCGGCCGGCGGGAGGCTGTCCCAATCTCCCGGCGCGAAGTAGATTGGCTTCGGCCAGTTGTCGGAAGAACGGATCTCTACCACGGCCTTGCCGCGCGACGCCGCCACCCCGCGCAGGGCTGTAAGGAGGTAGCCGTCGAGGACGGTATTCTCCACTTCCATCGCGACGGAGCCGCGCGGTTGGAGCGAGAGCAGGCCCGCTGTGCACGCAAGACCCCAGAGGGCAAGGACGATCAAGAGTCCACTCCGCTGCCGGAACAGGAGCCAGAGAGCTATCGCGGCAACTGCGTAGACAAGGCCCAGGACGCCAATGCGCCGCACGGTCGCGTGCGGGAGGATCGCTGGTCGGAGCCTTTTGTAGAGGTCCGGATTCACAGAGAGGTCGGTCTGGCCGGGCAGCGGTTTTAGGAGCGATGTCCAGCCGGCGGGCGTGTATTCCGTCGTGGGCCGGTCATGGCCGCTTCCTATTGCTTGCCAGAGGAGCAAGATATCCGGCCCGCCTTCGTGCGACTCCACCGCTTCGCGGGGCGGAATTCCGGCCAATTGGCTTTCGTAGAGACCATGAGACAATGGTCCTTCGGCCAGGGGCATCAATCCGGCAGGACCACTCCGGGCGCCGCGCGCTCCCGCAGTGTCGAGGAGTTTGACTTTGACGGGTTGAGACTCGATAGGCGCAGCCCGTGCGGCGTGCTCGAACTGGATGAGGAAGTCCTCCGCATGGCAGAGGATCGGAAGGCACGCCACCGGTTCCGCAATCCTGTACCGCATCCCCGGCACGGTCACGACCAGTTCGCTTGCGGGTGGGCTGAATCTCACAGGATACCAGGCACCCGGCACCGACCATTCGAGGAACGGCTGCACGGCGAGAAGGATCAATCCGAAAGCACCCATCAGCTACACGGTCCTATGCTGTCTCTTCGGGCTTCACTCTGCCGCTTCCGGGGCACGAGCGACGTGGCCGTACCCGGCCCCGATGCGTCCGCTTGGCGGCGACCGGGTACCGTGATGTCATGGCACATGCCGAAGCCAGCCGCGCTCTGGAAGCAGGCCGCGTCCGACTCCCGGTCAGTTTCCCCCTTCCGGCTTGATATAGATCTCTTCGAGGTTGTGGAACAGCCCGCCGTACGGGGCAGGATTCAGGTTGCCGAACCGATTGCGGAGCGCCACGAGGGATTCCTGGAGTACAGTGTAGATGAGCGGACAGTTCTCGGACACGATCACCTGCCATTCGTCGTAGAGGACCTTTCGTTTGTCGGGATTCAATTCCTGTACTGCCTGGTCGAAGATTTCGTCAATCCGTTTCTCCCAGGGCGTGGCGGGCGTCTCTTGTTTCGGATACCACATATGAAGGTGGCCGCTGGACTTCCAGACGTTTACGGCGAAGTGCGGCTCGATGCTGCCCGTGAGTCCCAGGAGGATCGCATCGTAGTCCATGCTCCCGTCCAGGATGCTCACCAGGTAGTTGAACTCCAAGAGTTGGAGGAAGACTTTGATTCCCACCTTCTGCAGGTCCTTGCGGATGATGTTGGCTATCTTCTCCCGGTTCTGGTTGCCGGAGTTGGTGTAGAGACGGAATTCGAGTTTGTGGCCGTCGGCGTCTTCGAGGATTCCGTCGCCATCTCGATCGGCAAAGCCGATGTCTCCCAGGAGCGCGCGAGTTTTCCTCAGGTCGTAGGGGTACTTGTGTGTGTTGGGATTGTAGAAGAAGCCGGCCTTGGGACTCATAGGACCCCACTGCTCGTAGCCGAAGCCGTCGAGTACGATGTCTATCATGGACTGCTTGTCCATGGCATGGGCAATGGCCTGCCGGAACTTGACATTCGTGAACCACTTGAGCTTGTGCGGCTCGACGTAGGGTTTCTTCGTCTGCGGATTGCTGCCCGGGTGCATGTTGAAATAGATGAACTGCTCGCCGAAGTCCGGTCCGAGAGCGTAGATGGTGAAGTTGTGCTTCTTCTGGAGCGGTGCCAGGTCCTTGACCTCTTCGCCGCGCAGACTGTGGTAATCTGTCTCGCCGCTCTTGAACTTCATGAGCTCCACCTGCTGGTCGAGAACGATCACGTAGACCACCTCGTCAATATAAGGCAGGCGGTTGCCCGCCGCATCTCTTTTCCAGTAGTGCGGATTGCGCGTGAGGACGATACGCTCCTGCGGGGAGTAGCTCTTGAGCATGTAGGGGCCCGTGCCTACGATCTGGTCGGGAGGCGTCCGGACACTCCACGTCGTGTTGAACTTCCCCTCCTTCCAGGGCTTTTCGAGAATGTGCTTAGGCACGATCTCCTGGGAGAGGCTCATCAGGAACGGAGCGTACCTGGTGGGCAGTTTGAAGACGACCGTACGATCGTCCACCTTCTCGACCGCGATTTTCTTGCCCTCGATGGTGAACAGATCGCGCGAGGAGGTCGGGATCTTGTCGTCGTAGATCAGGTCGAAGGTAAAAACCACGTCGTCAGCCGTGAAGGGGTGCCCGTCGTTCCAGAGAACGTCCTCGCGAAGGTGGAAGGTCCATGTGGTGCCCTCCTTGTCAACCTCCCAACTCTTCGCCAGGGAGGGGACGACCCGCGTGGTTACGCCGTCCGTGCGTGTCAGCCCCTCGAAGATGTAGCCTGTGATCTCCGTCGTCGAGGTCTCCATCGCGATAATGGGGTTGAAGGACTTAGGATCCGTGAAGGTTGCCTGGACCATCCTACCGCCGAACTTGCCGATTTCCGGCTTGAAGTTTGTGTTCGGCGTCTTGACGTAGGTAAGCATCCTCGCCGGTATCTCCTCTGCGGCCGGGGTAGCCCGGCAGAGGAAGAAAGCAGCCAGGGCGAGCGTACAGCCGCCCCGCAGTCCATGCCCGACCGAATACGCCCGCCCC
>Ga0272448_1009102_pt1 | contig 10203 bp, 14 predicted proteins | sample YNPCB0191_FD_202220 | JGI IMG/M metagenome (GOLD analysis project Ga0272448, IMG submission 202220) | Hot spring sediment microbial communities from Yellowstone National Park, WY, United States - YNP-CB-019-1 | ecosystem: Environmental > Aquatic > Thermal springs > Hot (42-90C) > Sediment... | reverse complement strand
GTCGCTCCACGGCGCCGTACTCACCAGGTGCTGGAGCGATTCCCGGGCCGCCTGGACGCGGTCCGGGTTGAGCCGGGCGGCCATGGGTTCAATGGACTTGCTTTGGCATGGGCAGCGACAGTCATCCTTCAGGGGTTGCTGTTGGTCCCGGTCCGCACGGCTCAGGGACTGGGTGCTTCAGCCGAGCTTGAGTTGCTGTTTCCAAGAGCTTGGTCGAGTCGAAGCTGCAGGACTGGCGGCGTGACGCAATCGAACCTTGCTCCTCTGATCCTCCTGCATTGATTTCTCCCCTGCCGCGGATCACCGCCTGACTTGACCGTCTGCCAGCTCCCGACGTGCAGCCATCGTGCAGCCACGGCAGGGAAAAAGGCGAAAAACAGCCACCAGAGCACTTACGGGCCGTGTAATAGAATCAACAGCTTAGCAGAGCTTGTCACCGTCAAAAACACGACGTTTCGGGTTCGAATCCCGTTAGCGCTACCAATATCCTGCCTGTTTTCAATCACTTAAGATTTCCAGGATGCACTGGGATGCACTCCGCTACTGAATCCGTTCCGGGCGGGGCTCCGCAACCTTGCGGATGATGCGCTCGAACGCCTCGGCTGCCCGCTCCTCGTCCGATGGTAGGGCGTGAGCGTAGACGGCCGCGGTGATGTTCGGGTTCGCATGGCCGAGCCGCTTCGATACAGTAGGCAGTGGCACGCCGGCGCTCAGCAGCATGGAGCCGTGGGTGTGTCTCAAGGTGTGCAGCCCCACACCCTTGAGCCCGGCACGCTCGGCGACCCGGCAGGCTTCGGCCGTGGTGGTGTCTGGCTTGAGGAACCCGCCGTCTGGCGCCGAAAAGACCAGCCCTTGGTCGTTGTAGTCGGGGCCGAGTTCCCGCCGCCATGCGTCCTGCAAGGCGCGCTGAAGCCGGAGCGCCTCGACCGCGGACGGCCCGATGCGGATGAGCCTCGTGGTGCGACTCTTGGTCTCCTTGACACGCAGCCCCGCCTTGGTCTGTTCCAATGACTTCGAAACGGTGATCGTGCCGGCGGCGAAGTCAACGTCCGACCACAACAGGCTGAGGAGTTCGCCTCGGCGCATTCCCGTAGCGGCGGCGAGGCGCAAGATGGGCTCGATCCAGTGGCCGGCCGCGGCGGCGAAGTAGCGCTCCAATTCCTCGGCGCTTAGTGAGCGGCGCTCCTTGTTCTCTGCGGGCGGTAGCTTCACGGCGCTAGCCGGGCTGGACCGGATCAACCCGAGCCGAACGGCGTCGTTCAAGGATGCGCTGATCAGCCCCGCCATCCCACGCACCGTCTTCGCCGAGAGGGGCCGTGCCTCGCCCGTCCTGCGCCGCCGGCCGCCGGACTCCCGCAGACGCCAGTACTCGCGCTCCAGCATCAGCGTGGTGATCTCCGATACGGGCGTATCCATGAGGGTTGCGTCAAAGTAGGGCACCATGTACTTGTAGCGCTCGACCGTCTTTCGCCCGAGCCGGCGCTCGGCATCGGCGATGAAGTTCATCACGACGTGCCGGAGCGTGCGGGGCTCGCCGGTGGTAAGCGCCGCTTGCTCCTCAAGTTCGCGAATCCGCTCCCGCATCGCCGCGGCTGCTTCCTTCTTGGTGGGGAAGCCCGAGGCGACGATGCGGCGCTGCTTGCCGGAGGCATCGCGCCCCAGATAGATCTGGTACGCCCAGCCGCGCGAGCGCCCGCGGTAGTAGATGCTGCCGGTCATTTTGATCCCCTCCATGCACGAAAAGCCGCTTGATGGAACGGCTCGAGGAGCGCCTTTGCCTGCTCCTTTTCTTGCGGTGAACCGTACAGGTAGCGGCCGAACGTCTCGAAAAAGCTCCGAGCGTAGTTCTGTGCCTCGGGCCCCCGGAAGGTGACGAGCATGAGCCCTGGCGCATCCGGGTCAACCTTGTGTTGGACGTAGGGCTCCTGAAAATCACTGACAACCACCTCGTAAGCTGGCTGCGCGCTCCAAATCCCAAGCTGGAGGCGCTCGAGCCCGAGTTCGTCTATCAGCGCGCGCGCGAACCGATAGGCAAGGTCGTGACGCCCCGCCTCGGCCGCAGCGTGGGCAAGTTGGGCAAGGGCTTTGCCGGTGGGTTCTCGCCCGGCTTCGTACTTTACGATGGTTGCCATTGAGAGCCCCAGGCGGTTGGAGAACGCCTGTTGGCTTTCTCCCAAGTGTTTTCGTAACTCCCGAACCGCATCAGATAGCGCCATAGCACCCCCTTGAGGATGAGCCTTGACACGCCGTATTGGTACGTTGTATGATGACTTCGTACACATCCAGCGTAGCACACTGCGCTAGAGAAAGCAAGACGGGAGGTGACAGAAATGAACGTACAAGGACGGGTGGAGCCGGCAGTGCTGAGTGTCCGGCAAGCGCTTGAGTTGGTTCAGGGGGCCTTGAGCCGGGCGAGCCTGTATGCGGCGATCAACCGCAACGAGATCCCGCACAGGCGGGTGGGTCGCAAGGTGCTGATTCCGCGGCAGCGATTTCTCGCCTGGCTTGAGGGTACCGAACCTCAGGCGCGCGAAGGGGCGGAGGGGCGCTGATGCTCCAGAAAACGGCGCGGCCCGCCGCTGGTGACGGCGGGCCGGGAAAGGCGGGAATCTCTATGGTGGAAACCCTTACAGTATCAGGATACACTGCTGATCGCGCCACGCGCAACACCCTTCGCGCCGCGGGGCGCGTCTTGGGACTGCCGCCGCGCGGGCTGGCGGGCCTTCCGCGCGGCGAGCTGCACCGGCTACTTCGCCGGGCGCGAGCTCGGGCGGAGAAGGAATGGCACCAGGCGAGCCTGCGCATAGATGCGCTGGTGGGGCTGGAAGACCTGCTGCGAGAAGGGAGGCTGCCATGACCGCGGCGGCTGCCTTCCCCGAGCCCGACCGCAGGGGCGTTGACCTCGATAGCATGAGCCTTGCCGAGGCCGCGCTGTGGTACGCTTCGCGGGGCATCCCGGTGTTTCCGCTGCTCCCGCGATCCAAGAACCCTCGCAAGGGCAGCAACGGATTCAAAGACGCGACCTGCGACCTCGAGCAGGTTCGCGCCTGGTGGCGCGAGAATCCCCACTACAACATTGGCATCCCGGCCGGCGAGAAGAGCGGCGTTCTCGTTCTGGACATCGATCCCCGGCACGGGGGCGACAGCGTGGTGGAGCAATGGACGGCGAAGTTCGGCCCCTGGCCGCCGACCGCTGAGGTGGTGACCGGATCAGGCGGACGGCACGTCTACTTCAAGTACGAGCCGGGCATCCGATCCTGCACCATTGCCGATGGTGTCGAGATCAAATCAGACGGCACCTACGTTGTCGCCAGCCCGAGCATCCATCCCGATACGGGGCGCAAGTACCTGTTCGACGGTACAGACGGGGCCGAGGCGCTGAATCGGCTTTGTCATGCGCCCGGCTGGCTCCTGCGGCTGGCGCGCGAGAAGCGCCCGAAGGCGGATTCTGCTGCTGCTTCGGGCCGCAAGATCCCTGCTGGCCGCCGCAACGTCGAGTTGACATCAATTGGCGGCGTTTTACGCTCCCGGGGAGCGAGTGAAGTCGAACTGCGCGACCTGCTCAGCCGCATCAACGAGCGCCTCTGTGATCCCCCGCTTCGGGCCGACGAGGTGGAGCGGATCGTGCAATCGGTCAGCCGCTACGAGCCGCGCGCAGATAACGAGCGCCCCGACACGCAGCGCATTTTCGAACGGCTCGACGAGGGGCGCTACCGCATGCAGATCCCCGGCATCGCGTCCGAGCTGGAGATCGATCTGCTCCGGCGCGAGGACGGAAACCTCATCGGCGAGCTGATCGCGCGCTGCCATATGCCGGGCAACCGCGGAGTGGACGGCCTGCTGTCACTCGCGGACTTCAACATTTCATCCGCCCGCGCGCGCAGCGAGCGCGCAAAGATCATCGCCACGCGCGCGAACACCAAGGCCGAACAGGTTGACTGGCCGGGCATCGTAGAGGACTTCTGTCAGCGAGTGCTGCTGGCCGAGCGCGAGGGCGAGCCGGCGGTTGACCTGGCCGACGTGCCAGCGCGCCAAACCGACACCTGCATTACGGTGGAGGGATTCCCTGTCCTGAAACATCATCCGGTCATTTTGTTTGGAGATGGCGGGGCCTGCAAAAGCTATCTGGCAATGTATCTGGCGTGGAAATTGACCGAGCGGGGCGAAACCGTCCTGTACGCCGACTGGGAGCTTGATGCTGCGGATCACCGGGAGCGGCTGGAATCCATCGCCGGGGCCTTCCGCGGCATCAAGTACGTTCGCTGCCGGCTCCCCCTGCGGGAAGAAACCGAGCGTCTGCGGCGCATAGCCCGCGAAGAGGGCGCAACCTACCTGATCTGTGACAGCATCGCCCTGGGCTGTGATGGCCCGCCGGAGAGCGCCGAAGTGGCGATGCGGTATTTCCAGTGCCTGCGGCGCATCGGGCTGGGCTGCCTGCTGATCGCGCACGTTTCCAAGGCCGAGGACGGAGAGAAGAAGCCCTTCGGGAGCGCCTTCTGGCACAACAGCGCCCGCGCAACCTGGTTCGCCAAACGGGGGGAACAGGTAGGCTCGGAGAACATCGTCCAGGTGGCGCTGTTCAACCGCAAGGCCAACCTGGGGGCGCTGCGCCCCCCGCTGGGGTTCGAGTTGAGGTTCGAGGCCGGCAGGACGACGATTCGCCGGACCGATGCGGCTGAGATCGGAGAGTTCGCCGACAAGATGACCGTTGGGCAGCGCATGGCGCACCTGCTCAAGGCCGGCGCCATGAGCGTTGCCGAGATTGCGGAGCGCCTGGATGTTGAGGAAAGCACGATCCGCACCACTATGAGCCGGAAAAAGGGGATCTTCCTGCGGCTTCCCGACGGGCGGATCGCCCTGGCGGATCGGACTGGAGGCAGCGATGCGACGCACTGAGAGAGGGCGCTACACGGTGCGCTACACGGTGCGCTACATGGGGTGCTACACGGAGCGCTACAACCTGCCTCTGAATCGCCCGCAAGCTGTTGAAAAGATAGCCGCGCCACATGTAGCGCTACACCGCGCTACACCGCGCTACGCTACAGCCCCCCCCTATAAGGGGGCTGTAGCGCCGCTGTAGCGCAGCGGAGCAAAAGAAGGAGGTGACCATGCCTGACCATTCCTGCATCGGATGCCAGACGCCAGACGTCGACCCCGCGTTTCCCGTCTGCGACGCCTGCGAGCGGAGCTACCCCCGGCTGCTGATCTCGGCCGCCCTGGCCGGCCCGGAGGATCGTGAGGTCTACCTGGCGCGCCTGCTGACGGGCGAGACGGTGAAATTCCGCAGCGCGGCGCTTGACGGCGATTACGTCATGCTCTGGGGCTTGGACGCCCGCGGGGCCTGCAAGCCCGAGGTGCGCGGCGGCCCGCCTGACCCGATCATGCAGATCAACGTGCGGGTCGACGCGATTGCGTACGTTGCCGAGCTTCCGCCGCTGCCGGTCAGAGAGCACCTTCCTCCGGGAGTGCAGACTGTCCTTGACCGCCTGAAAGAGGCCGCCGAGAAGCGGTTCGGCCCGGCGAAGGAGGCTGAATGCGACGCCGAACCTACTTGACCGCTGACGAGTGGCAAGCGCGGTTAGACCGTGAGATGGAGCGCGTGTTGCGCAACCCCGGTGACTTCCACCCCGCTGTGGTCCAGTGGGCGCGCTTCCGGCGCGAGTGGCTTGCGGAGAGTGGCTCACTGTTCCGTGAGCCTGTGGGGCTGGAGGAAGTTGTTGACGCAGAAGATCTTACGGGTCCTTCCCCTAGGCCGCCGGCGGCGGGTGAAACGGTTTGCGCGCGCGAGCTAGCCGCAGGGGGCGAAAACCGGCCGAAAACCCCAGAGCGTGGCGCAACCGCCCGCGAATCAACCACTTCTGCACACTCCAGCTTGTCACTGCACGGTGACATCCGAAGCGCGCGCGGAGGCGGAAACGGCGCGCGGACCGGGGGCGGCGGCGGTGGAGCGGCGAAAAAACATTTGCAATGCAAAATGTTTTATGGTAGGGTGAAGACATGGAGTGCGAGAAGCTGAGCGACGCGGCCGTTGCCGCCGCAGCCGGCATCCCGAATGGCACGTTGGCGGCTTGGTTGCGCCGGGGGCACCTGGCGCGCCCTGCGGCTGGCTGGAGGCTCGAGGACGCCCTGGCGCTGCGCGTGGCGTGGTTGCTGACCGGAGCCGGCATGGAGCCTGCGGCTGCGCTGCGCCTGTGCGCCGCGAACCGCTATGCCATCTGGCGCGGCGCGGGCTGGCTGGTGGTAGTGCGCCGGCATTCGGCAGACTTGTTCGGCGGTGGTGCGGTGACCGGCGAGACGATAACGCTGGATCGACGCGAAGACCTGCTGGCGGTGCTTTCCCGCGCGGCTGCCAACGGTGCGGATCTGACCGAGGTCGTGCTGGTTGACCTGGCGGCCGCGGCCGAGAAGTGCCGGCTCGGCTTGGCGCACTTCCACGCGACACGCCGGCCGAGGGGCCGCCCGAGAAAAAACAAGGAGGCTGAATCATGATTCAACCTGGTCTTTACTGCGACGCAGAGGGCATCCTTGCTATTGCGCATGGCCGCGACGGCGAGGTGGTGGCGATCCGAATTCCGCTTGACCCCGCCGGCCTGGAGGACGCCGCGCGGCGCATCGCCGAAGCCGCAAAACGCCTGAAGCAGGCGCAACCGTCCGCGGCCGGCGAGAAGCCGAAAATTCTCGAACTGCGGAGGACGGCGCCGTGGAACTGAGCACGACCGAGCGCCTGCGCCTTGCGCCAGCCGACGCGCGCCCGCGGAGTGTTGACCGTGCGAATCGCCGTTTCGTGGCGCGCGCGCTTTCCGGGCAGCCGATCCGGCGCTTCGACCCCATGACGCGCCGCGAGTTTGACCTCACTTTCGACATGCGCGGCGCTGATTTGAGCCGGTTCAACGGCGGTGTAGCGCCGCTTCTGGACTCGCACTTGGACAACGGCATCCAAGCGCAGCTTGGCGTGGTGCGACGCGGCTGGATCGAGGGCGGCGCGTTATTGGTCGAGGTGGAGCTTTCCAGCCGCCCGGCGGCCGAAGCGCTGCTGGACGATTTGGAGCGCGGCATCGTGCGCGGAGTCAGTTTGGGTGTCGAACTGATCGAGGTGCGCGACGAGCGCGGCTCGGACGGCAAGCTGGCGAGGCGGGTGGTGACGAAGTGGATGCCATACGAATTGAGTTTGGTGAGCACGCCGGCGGACGCTGGCGCGATGATTCTTTCGATGGAGGACAGGAGAATGCATTCTCAAGAACAAAATCGCAGTGAAACGTTTGACGCGCCGGCGGCTGCTGCTGCGGAGCGCGAGCGCGTGGCGGAGTTGACGAAGATCGGCAAGGCCCTTGGCGTGGGCGCGGAGTTCACGCTGCGCCACGTCGAGGCCGGCACGGGCGTGGAGGAGTTCCGCAAGGCCGCCTTGGAGGAGCTGGCGCGCCGCTACGAGGCGACGCCGACGCGCAGCCATGTGGCGATTCTCGCCGACGAGGGCGACACCCGCCGCGAGGCGCTGACCGCGGCGCTGCTGCACCGTGTCCGCGGCGGCGAGCCTGACCCGCGCGCTGTGCCGTACATTCACATGCGCCTGCCTGACGTTGCCCGCGAGTGCCTGCGCTGGCGCGGCGCGCATCTGGCCGGCATGAGCGATGCGCGCGTGGTGACCTTGGCGATGAGCACGTCCGATTTTCCCAACATCCTCGCCAATGTCGCGAACAAAACTCTGCTCGATGCCTATCAGGCTGCGCCGGCGGTGCTGCGTCAGATTTGTCGGCAGACCACCGCGAGCGACTTCAAAGAGCGCCGTGTGCTCCGTTTCGGGGAAGGCACCGGGCTTCAATTCAAGCCCGAGGGCGGGGAGTACACCTACGGCTCGATTGCCGAGGCAACGTCGAGCTATTCGGTGAAAACCTTCGGCCGCATTTTTGCGTTCACGCGCGAGATGATCATCAATGATGATCTCGGCGCACTCGACCAATTCTTCCGCGCTGCCGGCCGCCTGGCCGTGGAATTCGAGGCGCGGATGCTCAGCGACCTGTTGACCGCGAACGGCGGAAGCGGGCCGATTCTGAGCGACGGCCTGCCACTTTTCCATGCGAACCACGCGAACGTTGCGGCTACCGGCGGCGCGATCAGCGTAAGCACCCTTGACGCTGCGCGCGCTGCGCTGCGACGCCAAAAAGGCTTGGATGGCGGAGTCATCATTGACGCCGATCCGCGCTACCTGATTGTTCCGGTGTCGAAGCAGACGACGGCCGAACAGGTGACCGCCGATATCACGCCGGCGCAGACGAGCAACGTCAATCCCTTCTCCGGCCGCTTGGCCGTGCTGGCCGATCCGCACCTGGATGACGCCTCGACGACGGCCTGGTATGTGGCGGCCGATCCGAGCAACGTGCCGGTGTTTGAATTCGCCTATCTCGCAGGCGCGCAGGGCCCGCAGACGGAAACCGAAAATGACTTCGACCGCGACGTGCTGAAATTCAAGATCCGGCTCGACGTTGGCGCAGGCGTGGTGGATTGGCGCGGAATTTTCAGGAACCCCGGCGCGTGATTTAACGAGCTTTCAGCCATGCTCCGGCAGCGGGCTTGACGCTTCTGTGCTCCTCATTGGAAGACCCCGGCGAGACGAAAATTCTCGCCGGGGATTTTTTTGCTTGCGCGCGGATATGCGGGCGCATTTTTTTCGGAAATTCGTGCGGATTTCTCTTGACAGCCGGGAAATTCAGCCGTATATTCGAGGCATGAAGAGGACGAGGAAGCAGGCGGTGGTGGACGCGAAGCAGGCGGTGCTGGACGCCTTCTGGCGCGTGGCGCGCGAGCACGGATCGCCTGTAGCGCCGACGATGGTGCGGGCCGAAGCGGGCTTGCCCAAGGGCGCCTTCGATGCAGCCTGCCTCGAGCTGCTCCGCGAGGGCGTGATCCAAATGTGCGAGCACGACCACGCCGGGCGGCTGACCGATGCCGAGCGAGCCGACCTGGTCTACGGCGGCGAGCGCGAGACCTTCTGGGGCGGACGCACCCCCGTCTACTACTGCACCCTCTCGCTCCGAGGCCTGCACTCTTGGCACCGCCAGCCGGACGGCACCTGGGCACCGCGGACTGCGGCCTGACCGGGCCGGCCGCCCGATTCCCTGTTGCGACAATCGTTGACGCGTCATACAATGGCCGCAGGAGGTGCGGCTGTGCTTTATCAGGCACCCGACGGTAACCTGTACCGCCGCTGGGAGCAGCATTGCTTCCCGCCGACGCCCGATGACTCGCCGGCTCGGGCGGCGCACGTTGATCTGGCGTGGCGCGACCCTGAGGCTGCCCGGCGTGCCCGCCACGAGCAACGCCTTGCGTACTGGCGCGCGCTGATAGAGCGCCGGCGCGCGAACGTCGAGGCGGCGAAGCAGGCGCTGGCGCAGGCGAAGACGGCTGTGGACCGGTTCGACGCGCGCGCGGAGCTTGAGGCGTGCCAAGCCGAGCTGCTGGCGGCGGAGCAAGCCCTGGCAGAGGCGGAGCGAGGGGCGCGGTGAGCGCCGAAGTGCCGGTGTACGGTGCGGACGGCCGGCTGCTGAGCTTCGCGCCGCCGGAGTGGTGCGAGCGCCACGCCGGCAACCTGCGGCTGGTGCGCAGCCGCCGCGGCGTGCTGAAGCGCTGCTACCTTCGCGCCGACGACGGCGAGCTGGTGGCGTTCCTCGAGGCGACCGGCAGGCGTTCAAGCTACGGGCGCGCCTACCAGCAGGTGCTGAGCTGCGGGCGAGTCTGGGCGCTGCGGGGCATCAGAGGATCGGGGCGCTGACCGGCGAGAGGCTCATGGACTGGTGAGCCTGTGGGGCGTGTTTGGGATGCACTCGGGATGCACTCTCGCAAAAACGCCCCAAAACAGCACGGATTTTATGGACTGGGCAGCACGAAAAATCAACAGGATAGCACGGGATAAAACAGGGAAATACAGCCGGATTATCTTCGAATCCCGTTAGCGCTACCATCCGGACATTTCCTCTCACAAATTGAGGCGCACACAGGCGGGCTGCGTCTGCCAATGGGGAGAGCTGCGGGATTCTGGCTGGCAGCGAAGCGTTGCGGAAGGTGCGGCCGCAGCCGCGGGCGTGGCGGCATTGGCGGCCAGGCAGCCGGCCGCAGTGCTGTTTGGTTCGCAGCGCCCGGGCGGCAAGAGTCCCACAAGAGCAGCCGGAATTGTGCGGCGCCGTCAGGGCGGAAAACGCGGCAAAGCCT
>Ga0272448_1009093_pt1 | contig 10208 bp, 6 predicted proteins | sample YNPCB0191_FD_202220 | JGI IMG/M metagenome (GOLD analysis project Ga0272448, IMG submission 202220) | Hot spring sediment microbial communities from Yellowstone National Park, WY, United States - YNP-CB-019-1 | ecosystem: Environmental > Aquatic > Thermal springs > Hot (42-90C) > Sediment... | reverse complement strand
TGGGCAGATCAAGCATGCACGGGGATTGCGCCAATTCCTGTTGCGGGGCCTGGAAAAGGTCGATGGGGAGTGGTCGTTGTGGTGCACGACCCACAATCTGCTCAAACTCTGGGCAGCCCGGCCTGCATGAGAAAGGCGAATCGGTGAACTCGCCTGGTCTCAGGCCTGCTGTGATCATTCGGCACCGAGACTCTCGAGCCTTATGTTGTGCTCCTCGAGAAACTTCATGGCACGGGCCCGAACCCCGGCGATTTCTGCCAGACAATCCGCAGCGATAGCTTCAAAGCCCTTGTGATCGAAATCCTTGAGCATCCGCTCCCGCTGGCTCTCCCACCACTTCTGCCCGTGCTTGATGGTAGGCCGCCCGTGCCCGGGGAACACGGCCCACTGAATGCCATAGTTGACCTGGGCATGCTCCAGCCACATCTCGTGATCCATCATCTCCCCGATGAACTCGCGGGAATACCAGAACATGTCCTTCATGGGGCCTATGGGCAGCCCGTAGACCACATCGCAGTGTTCCAGAAAGCCGAGGGCCTTGGCGCACATGCCCGAGGCCGCCTCGATCCGGTTGGTCACGTTCTCCTGCCAACACGCTGCGCAGGCCCAATCGCAGACGATGCCGAAGTCGAAGAGCTTCCACTGGCAGACAGGGCCGTGCATCATGATCTCGGCCACAGGCCCGCGCTTTATCTCCTTGTGGTACCGGTTGAGCTCGGAGCACGTCTTGAACCCGCAGGCCCCACAGTCCCAGTTGAGCTCGCTCCTCGTGATATTCTCGGCGCCGATGAGGAGGAGCACCGGCGGCTCGCCCGCGTAATAGGCCCGCTGCCAGGAGGCCCCGCTGAGGATATTGAACACGGCAACCCTCCCCAATATGGCCTGCGCCTCGAACATGTACTCCAGGATCTTGCCGGTCAGGACCATAGTCTTTACCTTTACCCGTCCCGTGACCTGGGGCGCCTTATGGATGGCGTGTATACACGAGGCCGCCACATCGAGCAGCTTCTCGTGGGCGAACCTTTCTCCATCGAGGATCCGCATCTCAGTCATTGTCCCCCTCCTTTTTCCCCGTGGTTTCACCATCGAGCCTCCTGCGGCGCCTCTCCGCCTCGTAGCCAGGGTCGCGGAAGCGGTAGTCCCCGCCGGTCTGGCGATAGAGGGCGTAGAGCCTTCGGTTTGCATCGATCAGCCTCTGGAGATTGACCACATGGTAGTCGGTATTGACGTCGACATACGGGTTCTTCGCCAGTGCCGCGATCAGAACGCCCACTTGCATGGCCGAGTCCGGGTTGTACCCCAGTCTCTGGGCAGCGACCCCGACCGTCCAGAACGCGCGGGCGTCGATCATGAGCTTGTTGGCCATATAAAGGGCCGACCCCACGGCATAGCCGAAATCGTGGACCCGCACCCCACAGAGCGGGCCGTCAACGAGCGTCGTGAAATCCCGCTTGGTCGGATCGATGAGACCGTGGATGTGGGGTCGTCGCTCGTAGAGAAAGCTGCAGTTGCCCTGGCCGCTGCAGAATCCGCACTCTGCGTCCATGGGCGAGTCCTTGGCGCGGAAGTCGCCCAGGATCAAGACCGCGTCGGACTCTCGTACCATGACCGCTTCGTACTTGAAGAACCGCGAGATGAGTTTCCCTTCGACCTGCCAGGCGAGTTCCTCCATCTTTCGCGCCAGCTGCTCCTGCTCTTCCATGCCGTAGAGCAAGGTGGCTTCGACCTGCGAGACCCCGCCGGCGTTGGGCGCTGTCATGGCTGCGTTGACCATGAGCTTGGCCGCCTCGATAGCGCAGTCACGCCGGTTCTGGTCGATAGGGCAGAAAGGCGGCCAGTCGTTCATTCGCACTACCGGCATAGGGCACCTCCTCGTGCTGGTTGTCCTCGATGAGAAAAACCCCGTCTATGGTCTTATGCTGCCTGCTGCGTGTGCGCAAGCAATGGTCCTCGTGCCCTTGTCTTGATACATGAATGCGCCTCGTGGTTCAAGTAGAAGAAGACCCGCCTCTTCGCCTTTCAATAATAGCCTGGATCCGGGCCATCCCCCCTTCGGCCGCAATCGAGCGAACTTGACTTTGGGACCAGAGTTGGCTTATTAAAAAACTGTAGAAAGGCATTATAATGTTTTGTCCCTTGCCTGCTCTTGTACGAGACTCTCCTTTGAACTCACTGTTTCGCGCCGTTCCATCACTCAACGAGAGAGGACAGGTATCATGAAGACCCCCGGGAGAATCGGCGTTGTCCTTGCCCTTGTCGTCCTGTTCGGCGTTCTGGGTGCCCCGCCATCTCGTGCGGACACACAATGGCTCCCCTTTGGGAATGGGAACGCTCCATCGTCGGCTCGTGAACCCTCTGTCGCGTCAAGCCCTCGAGGCACTGACGCCGTAGAGGTCAGGGTCGATGTCTTCGGCCTGAACTGGGAAGAGGTCTCGACGAAAGCAGGCCCGTTCGTCCGGGTCGATGTGCCGGAGGCAGGCATTTCCACAGAGATCGGCAAGCCCAGGCTGCCCGTTATCAGGAGGCTTGTCGAGATCCCCTACGATGCCGATGTGGGCCTCGAGGTGCTGAGCGCCGAGTCCCAGGAGATCTTTCTCCCTGACGCCGGCATCTCGCACCCTCTCCTGCCCACCCAAGCCCCGGTCCCAAAGATCCCTGGTGCGGCCGAGAACGCCCCGTTCGCCCTGGACAGCGCCTCTTACGCCGCCGACGCCTTCTTCCCTTCAGAGATCGCAGAGGTAGGGGAGGTGTCTTTCGTACGCGGCCATCGCGTCGTCCAGATATCGCTCTATCCTGTCCAGTACAACCCGGCGCGATCGACAGTGCGGTGTTTTGCACGCCTGAACGTCCTCGTCACCTTCTCCGGCGGGAATCTGGGGAAAACCAGAGCCATGATCGATCGTTACCGCTCGCCCTCGTTCGAGAGACTGCTTGAGGGGACGGTGCTCAATTTCGGGCAACTCGAAGCCGGCCCGAGCCCGAAGGCCACGTCGAGCGACGGGGTGCTCATTATCGCGGCAGACGGCCTCGAGACGGCTCTCCAGCCCCTGGCAGACTGGAAGCGCCAGAAGGGCTTCAAGGTCGCACTCGTCACCACTGCCACCACGGGGTCGACCACCACTCAGATCAAGAACTACATCCAGTCCGTCTACACTACCTGGAGCAACCCTTCTCTGAGCTATGTGGTGCTGGCAGGCGATACGAACACGATCCCCAGCTTTTCAGGAACAACAGGCTCCCATGTCTCGGATCTCTACTACGCAACGCTGAGCGGTACGGACTATCTCCCCGATGTGTGGATAGGCAGGCTCTCTGTCGCCACGAGCAGCCAGGCGCAGGCCGTCGGAAGCAGGACGGTGAATTATGAGCGCGCAGATCTGAGCACCACCGCCTGGCTCAAGAAGGCCAGCTTCATCGCCACGTGCGATACCGGCTTCTACCAAGTGGCTGAAGGCACCCACAATTACGTTATCTCCCAGTACATGAACCCTCGAGGCTATGCGTCCGACAAGCTCTACTGCATCACGTACGGCGCAGGAACCACTGACGTCAGGAATGCCGTCAACGCGGGAAGGGTGCTGGTTACCTATTCGGGCCATGGCTCCGAGACGAGCTGGGCAGGACCGAGCTTCACTACCTCGAACGTCGACAGCCTCACCAACGGGGATATGACGCCTTTTGTCACGAGCCATGCATGCCTGACAGGTTCCATCCAGATCTCGGAGTGCTTCGGCGAGAAGTGGTTGAGAAAGGCAGCAGTGGGTTTCTGGGGAGCATCGAACAGCACCTATTGGGACGAGGATGATTACCTCGAGAGAGGGATGTACAAGGCCCTCTATAATCAGCACCTGTACGCATTGGGCCAGATGGCACGCTACGGGCTCGACTATGTCTATGCCGTCTACGGCGGCGGCGGTCTGTCCAAATACTATTTCGAGGTCTACCACCTGCTCGGCGATCCCACCGTCGAACTCTGGACCGCGCAGCCCGGTTCTCTTACGGTCTATCACGACACGACTGCTGTCGTGGGCCAGACGGGCCTTCTGGTGACTGTCCAGGCGGGAGGGCTTCCGGTGCGGGGCGCCTTGGTGTGCGTGGACAAGCCATCCGATGGCGTCCATGAAACGGCCGAAACCGATTCGTCTGGGAGGGCGGATATTACCATGTCGCCGGCCTTGGCGACCCCCGGCACCCTCGCCGTAACGGTCACCATGCACGATGCCGTGCCGTATCAGGGGTCTGTCACGGTGATTCAACCGACGGGCGCTTACCTCAGTTACGCAGGCCACTCGTTCGAGGATCTCGGTGGCGGCGGGGACGGATATGCGAGCCCAGGGGAATCCGTGCTGATGCCGGTGACGCTGAGAAACCTCGGCACAGAGTCATGTCTCCAACCACACGCAGACATCCACACGACAAGCCCGTGGGTGGAGGCCATCCTGGACCCCACTGCGGAGTACCCGGATATCGACCCTTCAAATGCCCACACATCCTACCCGCCGCACCTCGCGTGGAAATCCTACTCCTCTACGCCCGACCGTACGCTCATACCGTTCACACTGGACTGGTCGTGTCAGGGAGGCAGTGTCGGTTCCACCTTCTTCCTCGTGGAGATCTGCGCAGACGCGGACGCTGACGGGTACACCTCGTGCGCAGGGGACTGCGACGACTGGAACGGTTCGATCCACCCGGGTGCAGAGGAGGTCTGCGACGGGCTGGACAATAACTGCGACGGCAGGGCCGACGAGGGCTTTGCCGATCTCGATAATGACGGTGCAGCCTATTGCGTCGACTGCGACGACACAGACCCGGCCAGATACCCCGGCGCATTGGAGGCCTGCGACGGGGTCGACAATGATTGCGACGGGATCGTGCCTGCCGGCGAGGCCGATGCAGACGGCGACGGCTTCAGAATCTGTGACGGGGATTGCAATGACGCCGACCCGACCGTGCACCCCGGGGCAACCGAGATCTGTGACGACGGCAAGGACAACGATTGCGACGGGGCCACGGACAGTGCGGATTCGGACTGCGGGACAGGATGGTCCCTGGCCTCTTCCGCCACGGCCGGGGAGACCGGCCGGCCGCAACAGGGGGACAGGCCCTTGGGGTACAAGCTCAACGCATTCGGGATCCTGGTGCTCCCTGCGCTCGTGGTGCTTTTCTGGTCGAGGCTCGGCCGCAGAGGGTCGACTCCGAGGCGAACGACATAAAGCATCCCTCATGGTATGATCGAAGGCAAGAGCCAACGCACGTACCTTACGAGGGGGGAAAGGAAGGATACGCGTATGAAACCGCTCTCCACAGGGGCATTTGGATGTGCATCAGCGCTCCTTGTCGCACTCGCCTTGAGCTGCGGGGGTGGAGGGGAGGATGGCGCGGGCGGGTCGAACGGCGAACGGAAATGTTCAGAAGAAAGGTGTACGCTGGGGAACTGCAGGATCGCCTGCCTCGCCACAGGGCCAGATGACCCATGCTGCGCAGACCCTGCCTGCCAGACTGACGAGATCTGTGTGGGTACCACCTACTCCTTCGCTGTCAAAGGGCTCGATCAAGACGGGCCTGCCTGTCTCATCCCACAGAGCCTTTTGGCCCCTCTCGTGCAACTCCTGAGTGAAACTGCCTATTCTGTCGTCATTCCCCATAGGGCTGCATTCCCCAGATCGATCCTTCTCGACATTCCTTTGTTTGGACCGATATCGGTGAACGCAAGACTCGTGGGCGATGCATTGCAGTTCGACCCTGTCGAGATCAGCGGGATCGACCTCAGCCAGTACGAAATCCCGAACCTGAACTGCATCGTGGGCGGTAGGGCCAAAGGCTGGACCTCTGAACTCGGATCGGACACTCTCGAGGCGACCATCCGGATCTCCAATATGAGCGTGACCAAAGGTCCGGGTACTGGGGAATGCCTCCTCACGGTTACCGAGCCGTGTACCCTCACTGTCGTCTCCGAGGGTGTTCGAGCCCCCTGACGTTTCTCGAAAAAGGCCTGGTAGAGACAAGAGAGAGATGCCGGGGGTTCTCCGCGCGAACGGCCGCGAGGAAATCGTTGTCATAGGCGGCGGGATCTGCGGCCTCCAGATTGCCGCCCTGCTGGCTCATGACCGAAGGAAGGTCACAGTCTTCGAGGCGCACAGGGAGGTCGGGGGTCGAGCCAGGGTCACAGAGCGTGACGGCTTTTCCCTGGATTTCGGCATTCACCTAGTCCGTTCCGGCCAGCGCGGCCCTCTGGCGAAGACCTTCAGAAGCATAGGCCGGCCAGTACGGTTCGAGTACATACGCACCTCATACCTTGTGGACGAGGACGGAAAGGCAAAGCGTTTCCCCACACATCCACTGGACCTCTCGAGACCCCCACGACTCCTCGGGGGCCGTGACGCGATCGAGGCCCTCTTGTTGCTCCCCCGTATTCGGTCGCTTGTGCGTTCTCGGCTCGAAGAACGCACAAGCCTCATGGACTGGTGCATCAGGCAGAACATCCCGGGGAGCCTCTTCCGCTACCTCGCCGTGCTTGCCTCCGCGACGCTGGTGAACGCCGACATGGCAACCGTGCCGGCAGCCTTCATGTTCGATACGCTCCGCAGGCTCCTCAGAGCGGGCCTGCCCCCTGCGTACCCGGCGGGCGGCTGGAAGCGTCTCTTCGAGGAACTCCTCGGTGCCATAGAAAAGGGCGGCCGGGTGCAAACCTCTGCCCGTGTGCAGCGCCTCCTCGTCCGAGGGGGTCGCGCGCACGGTGTGGTTGTCAATAACAAGATCGTTCCCGCGGATGTGGTCGTCTGCGCCCTTCCCGTACAGAACCTTTTTTCAGTCCTCTCTCCAGACGACGTCCCAGAACCCTTCTATGCGCTGTGCACGAATCTGAGGCCCACGGCCGGTATCTCGATCGATTACTGTCTCGACCGACCGATACACAAAGAGCGCGCACTCTGGTTTTTCTGGGAACCGCGGATGCTCACCCTCTTCACTTCGAACCTCGAACCCTCTCTGGCCCCCCATGGCAGACAGATCTACACGGCCTTCAGCCCCTTGAAACCAGAAGAGATCTCCGACAGAAAGAGATGCAAGATACATCAGGCTCGAATGGAGCAGGCCCTGTCATTGCAATGGCCCGCGCTCGAGCGAGCTGCCCTGCACAAGAGGGTGCTCATCCTCCCCATGGTCGATGGTGCAGAGGTCAGCGTACAACAACTCCCTCGAGAAAGGCCGGGCCCGACTGTCCCAGGGATCGAGAACCTCTTCCTCGTGGGCGACTCTTTGAAGGCGCCTGGGGGCGGGGGGGATATCGGCCACGAATCCGTCCATATCACGTACCAGGCAGTAACAGACTACCTTGCATCTCGCAGCCCTGCAGAGAGGGCCTGAGGGCCCGACCCTTCCATGTGCCGGCCCCACATCGATACACGACCTCTCCTTGTCTCCGCAAAGGCCCTTGCCGGCCGCACAGTGGCTCACCGGATCCACATCCTGCCTGCGCCGGCAGGGGGAGGCAGGGCTAGCTGTTTTCTTGCGGATCGGATAGTATCCTCCCACGCAACAGCCAGAAGTCGTTCAACCGCTGGCCGACTGCCGCGACATCACCACATGAGGGGTTGTGCCATGGCCTTTATACGTCGCTGTCTTGTCTGCCTCTTGAGTGTTCTCGTACCCGCGATCGCGCACGCCGAGATGACAACCGGCGTGTTCCCATCGAGGAAAGGTGATTTTCTGGAGGTCCGGGGCGATGTCTTGGCCCCGCTTGAGGGCAGCCCTCTGGGCCGCCTCGAGATGCTCGTGGTCGAGGGAGACCACCTCGCGCCTATTCCCTTCCAGGTGGATGAAAGGGTCGAGGTGGCCAAAGGTCGCTTCGAGTGGGCCTTGCCCGACGGCCCTAAAGGCGGGGCCGTCAAAGGCGACGGTCTTCTCGGCCCGCATGACGAACTTGTCCTGATGGCAGCGGACCTAGGCAAAAAGGCAGGCCCTGCTCAGCTCCTGGAACTTTCCGGCCGCTCTGTCGAGCTCGAGGTCATAGACCCGATCGACGGCTCCAGGGGTTTTGCCTACCTGGGTGTGGCCGACGGCGAACCCAGGCGCACTGCAGAGGACTACGTCAACTATGATGTGGCACGGGATTACATCGAAACCCCGGTCTATACCGTGGGGCATTCCAAGGTCTTCCCCATCGCGCACAACGAAAACGTGGTCAAGAAGGAGGCAGGTGGGGAAGGTGTGGATCTGATCGACATCTTCAAACAGCGAATCCTGGCCACTGCCTTTTTCGGCAGCGTCACGTTCGACAAACGGGCAAAGGACTGGACCTCGGAGATCTCTGCATACAAAGACGGCCCTATCCGGGTCATCCGCAAGAACGAAAACCATCTCTTGCTCCCCGCAGGGCTGAAATCCCCGAGCCTCTACACGCACACCTTCTATCTGCGCGAACTCTTCTGGTTCCCTGCCGAGGTGAACGTCCCGTTCAAATTGGCCACAGTGCTCACGTCGCTCAAGATATTCGCCGCGACCGAGTTCTGCAGGAATGCGGCAGGCATGGAGTTCACCAGCAATTCGATCCGCGAGGCGGTTCTGATCGACGGGGTTACCTCCCCCCAAGAAAAGGCCCTGAACCGCACGGTCAATCAGGAGTGGCAGCTCGTCACCGGCCCGCAAGGGACATGGATGAATCGAATCGTTATCGGGCCGGGTCTGGAGCCTGTCCATCGCTGGCTCCTTTACGAGGACGACTCCTCGGTGGACGACCCGCCGGAAGAGGAAAACGGGGTCTTCGGCAAGATCGGTCTTTCTTTGGGCAACCTGGAGAATCTCAAGGGCGGCCATTACACCTTTCGAAGTTACATCCACTTCCCGGATCGCTTCAGAAAAGGTGACGAAAAAAAGATCCTCAACATGCTCGATGCGCCGCTCAGGGTCGTGGTACACGCCCTCTAGCGATCAGGGACAGGATCGCATCGCGTATCGAGAAAAACAGACCCGACCTCTTCCTCTCAGGCCGTTCTGAAGGGGCCTCACCACAGGATCACCGCGCTCCACAGGCGCATGGAGCTACAGCTAAACCAGCACGCCCCTCCTTGTCAGTTCGTCCACCTCGTCGTCGTCGTAGCCGAGAAGCCCGGTGAGCACCTCGCGCGTGTGTTGGCCCAGAAGAGGGGCAGCAGAGCGCATCTCGAGAGGGGTTTCAGAGAATACTATGGGGCCGCGGTTGTAGAGAGTGGGGCCCATCTCCGGGTGCTCGAGCACGTGCCAGAACCGCCGCACCCTGAGGTGTTCGTCGCACACCACGTCTTGCGCGTCGTTGACCGGCCCTGCGCTCACCCCTTCCGAGGCGAGTCTGTCGGCCAGCTCGCGGGCTCGGTCCGAAGGATCCCGCTGCGGCCCGTGCCCATGCTCCCCCGCCGTGGCGGCATCGGGTGTCTGGGAGTCCGGACCAGGACCTCTTGTCCACGCCTCGATCGAGGCATTGAGCTCTGCCTCGTTCTTTTTCCGACCATCGAGGTGCGCGAACGTTTCGCTCTCGGCCCAGGCGGGGTTCCCCATGACGCGTTTGAAGGCAGCCCACTGCTCGTCGGAGAAGACCGCAACGGCAAGCCACCTGGGGTAGCGCCCTCTGCCTGAGGCGAGCGCCTCCCTGCAACCCGAGGTTCCCCCAGGCTCCGCGACAAAGACCCCGTGAGGCGCTGCCTGAGGGTCGCCAAGGCCAAGTGGCCCTAGAATCTCCTTGTGTGCGGCCCACGCCATCGCATCGCTCGGCTTCATGCAGATCGCCGCCTCGAGTTGGGAGATCTCGACTGTCTGGCCTTCTCCGGTAACCTCCCGGTCGATCAATGCTGCAAAGATACCGAAGAGCGCATGGGCCGGCACCATCACATGGTCGGTGTAGTGTGTGCCGGTACCAAAGGGCGCCTGGCCGGGAAACCCGCACCGATAGGTGAGCCCGCAGAGCGCATTGAGGTTCACGCCAAAGCCCATGTAGCCGCTGTGAGGCCCGGCCGACCCCTGGAGATTCATTGTCACGTAGATCAATCTCGGGTTGATCGGCCGAACATCGCCCCACCCCAGTCCCCACTTCTCCATCTGGCCCACCCGGAAGTTGTCGATCAGGATGTCGCTCGATCCGATGAGGTCGAGAGCGACCTTTCGGGCCTCGGGCCGGCTCATGTTCAGGGCGATGCTTCGCTTGTTGGGGTTTCGGCTTGCAAAATAACCGCTTCGAT
>Ga0272448_1009091_pt1 | contig 10210 bp, 8 predicted proteins | sample YNPCB0191_FD_202220 | JGI IMG/M metagenome (GOLD analysis project Ga0272448, IMG submission 202220) | Hot spring sediment microbial communities from Yellowstone National Park, WY, United States - YNP-CB-019-1 | ecosystem: Environmental > Aquatic > Thermal springs > Hot (42-90C) > Sediment... | reverse complement strand
AGAGTCAGAAGCTTCAACAAAATTGGAATTTCCTAAAATTTTGTTTCCAGTATACTCCCATCTTTCAGATATCGCCTCAACAATCGAGTCAATATCTTTGATCTCGTTAATCGTTAAAGGTTCTATTGATTTTTCTTTAACTTCATCCAAAGAAACAAAGTTTGCATCCTTGCAATATTCATCAAAACAAAATGTCACTTCCTTTCTAGATATATAGGATTTTCTTTTCCCTGTTATTGGCATGTACTCCTTTAGCCATTCCTCATACTCCTTCAGCTCTCCGATTTCTTCTCCAAAGAGAACTTTGCAAGTAGATTTCCATGCCTTGTTCAGTTCATTGTAGATCAGAGTTTCTTCTTTCACATAATCCCTTCTTATCTTTTTCATGTTTGTCTTTGATCAGCTTCCTCTTCTTTCTCTCACGAGGACTTCTTATTTATTTTTCAGTGCGTCCATTGTACGTTTGTACGTCTATGGAATTATCTGCAATAAACTGCTCTAACTACACTAGGCAGTTAATGTGTAGAGTCTCATTCTTGAACTGTTAGAACTCCAGACTTCCTTCGCTCCTTCGATCGCACCAAATTGCTCTGGGAAGAGGAGTTTCAAGATGTTCAGATTTGTATCTCCCTTTGGGTAAATGTACAACGAATAGCGTGGATCGTTAGCATTCAGTGCGATGAGTCTGTATATAGAGATACTTTGGCCATTAAGGAAGGCAACTTCAGAGATGAGCTGTCCATTTTCGTTTACAGGAATGAGTAACATGCTGCCATCATGTGAAGTATATACTGCGACATGGCCCTCCTCGACTTGACTGATTGTTATGAATCTAAAAACTTCGAACTGTATTGTCCTGTTTACGAGCGAGGCGTATGATTTCGCATCATTGAGGATCGATGTATCAATAAGAATCCAATCAATGCCATAGCGCTCAGCGGATTCATTTGAAAAGAGGAAATCAACTGCTTGTGTGAATTTGGCATTTTTTCCTGTTTCATACCGTGCGATAGAATCTATCGTGTCAGCGTATATCGAAGCGATTGCGCCATTACTGTCGAGCGACTTTACCTTTGCCAATGCTGAAAGAGTCTCAGAATCGATCCTTTCAATCGAATATATCGATACAAATCCATTAAGGATTGATAGAAGGAGCATCGCGAGGAGAATTACGATGTTGAACCGATGTCTTTTTTCTGTTACAAGCAGGATAGCTGTGATGAGTATGCCTGCGAGGATTGCAAATACAATACTTTGAATAGTGTACGATTTTATGAAGTAAAGCATGATTGCAGCACACATAAGAAACGCAAAAGTGAGATCGCGTTCTTTCGATGGATTTTCAATACTCTCAAGACCAAACGCAGATACAATTGCAATGAGAGGAAGTGCAACGATAGGTATGAAGAATATAAGTACGATTGCAAGCAGTGAGAGCGAAAGAGCCGTCATATTCCTTCTTAATGCGAAATGTACAACTGCGAGCAATGTGACTGGAAGGAGGAATAGAAACTTTTGCAAGTTCTCGATGTTAAATTCAATAGGTACAATATATCCATGCATCGCTGCAACCGGGGCCGAGAACGACCCAGCTGCGAATGATGTCGTGAATATGACTGACGTTGTTGTCAAGAGAACAATGATGAGCGTATTTAACTGGCTAAATCTACATCGTAGAATAAAATACAAAAACACAGCCATTACAGTTCCGATAACCGCAGGCATCATGAGCGATTCAAATTGAACACCAGCAGCCACAAGGAGCGGATAACTATTTAATGTAATGATGTTGATCTGTGCCAGAATAAGGAATGTAAATACACAGATCATTCCACTATAGAGTAGATCGCTCTTTTTGAATCTCCTGGCAATTTCTACGATTGATATTGATGTCATAAATCGATTTATATGAAATGAATTTAAAGCCTTCCTCTTGCCCCCTATCACAGGTATATCGCTGGCATATTTCATATCACGCGCATCGCTCGATGCTAACATGAATCAACAGCCAACAATATCATACCAACAATATCATCAATATCATAGATTATAGATGTTTTCTATATATTCTCATCGTTTTTCATAAAAATCACCGCAAGGAGAGCCAGTTACTTGTAACTGGGAGGTGGAGCAGAGAATTCACGATCTCACTAATCTGAATTTTTTCCAGATTTCCAATACTGAAGTCCCTATAAACAGGCTTTTCCGTCCAGATGAAGTTGGTAAATTCGTTGCTGTGCAACAAAATGCCAATGAATGGAAAGCCTACGGGCTTGTCCGTAGGTAGTTTACCGATATTCTTCCAAAAGTCTTTTTGCATATTCTAATGAAATTCTACCTTCAGCGACCATGCGTTTTGCGATTTCATCTGCCTTTTTTCCTTCAGCACCAGCAGCCATTGCTAGGTTTACAGCATGTAGTTCCATGTGCCCTCTTTGAATGCCCTCAACAGCAAGTGCTCGAAGAGCTGCGAAGTTCTGGGCAAGGCCGACAGATGCCATCACACAGGCGAGTTCCTGTGCTTTTGTTACTCCAAGAATCTTCAACGCTATTTTTGTTGTTGGATGAACGCTCGTAATACCTCCAACAATTCCAATCTGGATTGGAATTTCAATAGTACCTATAAGATTTCCTTTGGTGTCTTTCTCATAATGTGTCAATGGAGCATAGCGCCCGTTGCGTGCTGCGTATGCATGCGCCCCGGCCTCGAGCGCTCTCCAGTCATTCCCAGTAGCGATTGCAACAGCATCGATGCCGTTCATGATTCCTTTATTGTGCGTCGTTGCTCTGCGAATGTCAGCACACGCGAGAGCGTATCCGTCGAGCATCCTTTCTATGCAATCCTCCCCCAGCAGATCTTTGCTGAACGTAGCTCGTGCGCGCGCTACCTTCTCAGGAGCGTAGTTAGAGAGTATTCTTAGTATATAATCGCCCCCAACAGTTTCTTTCAGACGAGGCGCGAGCCTTTCACAGACGCTATTGATCGTGTTTGCGCCCATCGCATCGACAGTATCGACGTATAAATATACAACGACAAACGGTCCGCGTGCTGTTTTTACGATAGAAAATGTAACATCGCGTGCGCCACCACCACGTTTGACGATCGAGGATGCGGTATCATTGATCCATTCAATAATATCACTCTTCATTCGCATCAGTTTTCTTTTTACAGCCTGTGGCTCTTGAACTTTCAGTTGTATCATTCCTACAGTAACATTTCCTAACCATTCAGCAGTGAAGCCTTCTGGTAAGGCGTATTTTGCACCGTTTGATGCAGCTGCAACGACAGACGACTCTTCGATAGCCATAGGAACAAGATAATTCTTACCATTGACTTTGAAGTTTGTAGCAATTCCAAGTGGCATCCCATGGATTGCGATTACATTTTCAGAGAGACGTGCAGCGTTCTCAAGCGAAATACCTTCAGCTAATAACTTTAGATCATTATCATCTAAACAATATTCTTTGAGATAATCGAGACGTTCGTTTATATCCATCTCATGAAAATGACGGGAGTTAGAAGATCGTGCCATATTATTACCTAAATTGCCAATCAATTCTTCCTTTTTCGTTTCTTTTTTCATTAATCTATTCATCGATTTTTATCTCAATTCACTTTTTTAACATCATCTTAGAATAGCAGTTTAATCAGTTTAATATTAGCGCAATTGAATAATTGTAAGTCAATTGAATAATCACAAGTGAATATACAGCTAGTTACATAGCTATCGTTCTCAAATGAAACTTCACATATCTTCACAGAAACTTCACATAATCTCTTTTTGTCATTAAATAGATTAAAATCCAGAATGAGACACGAATGACATGAATAACGTGTGATATTTGTAAAAACATAATGTCAGCAGCAAGGCGCTTTCCCACCCATCAAGGTAGTACAAGCAACCTCGTGAGACGGCTTATCTTCGGTGTTCGGGATGGGAACCGGAGTTTCCCGTCTCCTATGGCCGCTGACATTCATATTACGATGTATATATTTAAAATTATTACGTTTGTGCGTTTTTGTCTTTTGTTTTTGAACTTTATCGATTTTTTACAGTAAATTGTGAAAAATCCAAAAACACAAAAACAACAAATGTTTTATTTCTTTCATCTAAATATTTCTATGTCATCTTTTAGGTCATCACTACTTTCCCTTGATGAAGGAAAAAAATTGATACAATTAGCACGGGCCGCAATTGAGACATATCTAAGAGAGGGGAGACAGATCGAAGTGCCTAAAGACATTCCTTCATCTCTGATGGAAAAAAGAGGAGTATTCGTTTCAATTCATAGTTATCCTGATTATGAATTAAGAGGCTGCATAGGGCTTCCTTATCCTACGATGGAACTCGGAAAGGCAGTAATCGATGCTGCCATAGCCGCTGCATTTGAGGATTGGCGTTTCCAATCGATAGAAGAAAAGGAACTCGATAGGATCGTCATAGAATTGAGCATACTTACAGAGCCAGTTAAAATTTCAGCTAAAGATCCTCACGATTATTTAAAGGCGATTGTAGTCGGCAAGCATGGCCTTATTATAAAAGCAGGGTCATACAGTGGCCTTCTTTTACCGCAAGTACCTGTAGAACAAGGGTGGAATGAAGAAGAATACCTAAGTGGTTTATGTGCCAAAGCAGGTTTGCCATCCGATTATTGGCAAAGTCAAATCGGAGGATATGAACTCTATATGTTCGAAGCACAAATATTTACAGAAGAAAAACCTGGTGGTGATATAAACGAAAAGAAGTTGAAGACGTATTGAAATATAACATATTGATATATACATACAACGACACCTATTGCATACAATTATATAGCTCACTGACCTACGAACTGCGACGAACAGCGACCCAGAGTACAGAGAGATGCTTTGAGTCAATTCTGTGCAATTGGCACACAAATTGGCACACAAATCGTAATAATTGGAAGATACGAATCGTATATAATTGGAGGATACGTGATGTAAATGGCGAAAGTTGTGAAAGTTGATGGACAATTGGCGATTGTACTACCTTCATACATTGTAGACAAACTTGGTTTAAAAGAGGGTTATTTCGTAAACGTTTTTGAACTAAAACCAGGAGTGATAGCAATTACTACTAAAAAAGAGGTTGTACGTCTTCTTCTTGGTGAGCAGCAGAAAGAACAGAAAAATCAAAAGAGTGAGAGAAAGGAAAAGCAGGAAATAATACTTAATGATGATGAATTAGCAGTTATTACAAAACTTCTAGCATTCAAATATGAACAGCGATTACCTTCCTTTATAGATAAACAGCTTACAGCCAAGGAAAAGAGTATTCTTAATAACCTCCTCAATAAAAATATAATACGAATATACAAAGGAGGAAAATACAGCGAAACAGGCGTATATGATATACCAAGAGGAGTGTATATTGATATCACGAGACAGCTGAGACATGTCGCAGAAAAAGAAAAAGGTAAAGGGGGGGGAAAAGAGGAATTAGGGAAGGAAAGTGAAGAAGAGGGTTTAACACCCTTAGAAATTATTGAAAAGGAAGGGTATTTCGTTGCTGAGAGTGAAGGAGAAGCGCGGAAATTATCAGATGAACTCAAGACAAAAAAGAGAGAATTTCGTGGCGTGAGAGGATTCGATAAAAAATATTATGTGGTGAAAAACTCCTTTTTCTCAAAATATTCTAAAAAGATAAAGGATATTTTAAAAGAAGGGAATAAAACAATAGATCAAATAGTCAATGCAGTAAATTTACCTAAAAATGCATGTGTCGCGATATTAACTATACTCAATGAAGAAGGGGACATCATAGAAAAAAGGAAAGGAGTGTTTGTGCTGGCCGAGTAACTAATTAATCAATGAATTAACAATGACAATGAATTAACACTAATTAATACTACTTATACTAATAATAATTCTTATAATCAGACAATAAATCAAACAATAAACTTTGCGACTAGGATGAGTAGTATAAATAGCACAGTAACAATGAGTACAAAAGAAGGTTCAAGCTTTATACCACCACTTTCTGTATCATAGAATCTAAGAACTCCTGCTGAGCCAGCAGGCATAGCAATTCTTTCTCTTTCGGCCATATTTTCGCTTCGTAACGAACCTTTAAAAATCTAACTGGAAAAACATGATTGAGGTGATATCTTTGGACATGAGCCAAATGTTTGAGGAATGGAAAGAAACATTCCTACACCCAGGAACAACCTTCCCAAAGATGGTGAAGACAGCAAATCTAGGAGGGGGTCTTCAACACTTAGCGGTAGGTTATGTGGTGTATGCGATTCTAAGTTTTATAGCAGCCATCATAGTTGGTACTTTAATAGGCGGTGCTGCTGGACTGGCGCTAGGAGCCTCTTTAGGTATTATGGGAGCAATAGTGATGATAATAGGTGGAATCATCGGAGGTCTCATTGCAGCGGGAATAATGTGGATAATTGCAAAGATTCTTGGTGGTGTTGGCAGCTATGGTGCTCAGCTGCACATGACAAGCGCGCCACTTGCATTTATTCTAGTTTTGAGCGGTATCCTCTCATTCATCCCAATTGTAGGAAGTATAATTGCATTGCTACTGATGATCTACTACTTATATCCGCTGACAATTGCTTTGAGAGAGGCGCACAAATTCTCAACACTTAAAGCAGTTGCATGCTGGCTCCTCCCAATAATCATAGTAGGAATAATAGTAGTATTGCTAGGAGTAGCATTATTGGCAACATTGGGTGCTGCTGGAGCAGCTGCTGGTGGTTACTACCGCTAAATTTCTTTTTTTCTATTTCTTTTTTTTCTACTTTTCCCTTCTCTTTTTTTCTACTTTCCTTTCTTTCTCTTTTTTCCTTATCTAGATCTTTGGCAGTGGTACAGCTGTATTGGATAACAGAGAACAACAGAATAACAGCGCAGGAGCATGGCAAAGGAGCATAACAATTTAAACAATATCCTCCATCTCATTTCATGAGAACCGGCTCATGCGATCTTCCTCTTCATCACGGCAAAGCACCAAAATGGTTATTCGAGAGGATGGTGACTCTAAGTAGAGCGATATTCGAAGTGATAGAAAGAGATTTTGGAAGAGATGAATTTCTAAAACGACTTTCTGATCCATTTTGGTTTCAATCATTAGCATGCGTTCTTGGATATGATTTTCATAGTTCAGGAACAACTACAGTAACATGCGGAGCATTGAAGGAAGCATTGACTGTAGAAAATCACGGAGTCGTGTTTCTAGGTGGAAAAGGAAAGGCATCTAAAAAAACTCCTGAAGAGATAGAAAAGATAGGAGAGATGTGGAATCTGTCGAGTTCAAAGATAAACGCTCTCGTCTATGCGAGCAAGGCAGCTGCGAAGGTTGACAATTCTCTCATTCAGGATGGTTATCAGCTCTATCATCATTCCTTTATCATGGCTGAGGATGGTAAGTGGGCGGTTATCCAGCAGGGGATGAACGATGCGAGTGGGTATGCAAGGCGATACCATTGGCTTAGCGATGAGGTGAAAGAGTTTGTTGTCGAACCTCATGTTGCGATATGCTGCGACAGGAAGGAGAAAATGGTTTTGAATATGACTGCAAAAGAGAGCGAGGAGTCAAGAAAGGCAGCAGTCGATTTAGTGAAGGAGGCACCTGAAAAGTTGCGCATTTCATTAAAAGACGCCAGCCAGACAACACTCACCGATTATGGCTTTACAATGCAAAGAGAGCATGAGATCGATCTACACATGTACAAGAAATTGATCGATCTCAACGATTTTCAACCTAAAAACTATGAGGAACTGATAATGTTCAAAGGAGTGGGTCCTAAGACGATAAGAGCCCTTGCACTGCTGAGCGAGCTTGTCTATGGGATAGCACCTTCATGGAGGGATCCTGCAAGATTCTCATTTGCGCATGGAGGAAAGGATGGCTTTCCATACCCTGTTGATAGAGAACAATATGACAAATCAACCGAGATTTTGAAATCAGCAATATCAGAAGCGAAAATAGGAAACGAAGAAAAGCTGAAAGCATTCAGAAGGTTGAAGGAATGTTTTGTTCATGCATAGTAATGCCATTCTACTTCTGTTCACTCTGTTCTGTTCACTCTGTTCTGTTCACTCTATTCAATATCTATTCCTATTATCGGAGGGAAGTAAACATCTAAAGTTTCTTCTAATTCTTTTTTCAGCTTTCTCAGAAGGATGTTTTTTTCATCGGCTGAGAGATCAGAGGACATAACTTCTTTGATCTTCTTCTCGATTGGCAGTACATGCTCGATATATTTCTCAATGTATAACTGAAGTTTATCGTGCGAATTATCATGCGAAATCAGTGTTATTTCATTGTCATTCACGCCTTTTATCAGAGGTTCTCGATGTAAGACAACGCGATCCTCCACACGTATGAAGTAAGTAACAGTATCTATCTCATAGTTGATTCTCTTTGCAGTGTTTTCAAGCGTATCCTTCCCAAGGTAAACATTACCTTGCCTGCACAGGAGTTCTAAATAATTCGGTCTTGTCATATCACTATATTCATGTTTTTCGAAGGTTTTGCTAAATATATCTAATAGAAGTTCAATCGGAACAACTCTCTCTTGCGTTCTTGGATGCATGTCCACTATCCATTTATAGTTTTGCAGTCCTGCTGCATTTGCCATCTGGCTGATTTTTGTGAAGTACTCGATTGTCTTCCTTATTCCTTCTTTATCATCTTTGTTTTTTGCAAAGAAGTTTATGCCTCTTTGAACAGGCATTTGGAGAAGAATGTCGAATCCATTGTCTTTGATTTTCTTTGCTGCGACTAATGCTTCAGGAGTTATTTGATGATGATTACTTATATGCGCGTTGAAAGCAATTCTCTTTCCAGTAGTTAGATTAAATTTCTTTAGAAGTTCTAGCAATTCGTCATCAATGCGGAATGGAAGTCCTTGGAATATAGTTGCGGTGCAAATTCTAACTATCCTGAGATATTTTGCATGTTCAAGTTCAGACAGTATTCTTTTATAGACTTCGTTGGTATATGTCAAAGGTTCTCCACCGCTGATTACAATCGAGTTAACCTCAGGATGTTGATTAAGCCATTCCACAACTCCTCTTATCTGGTTTAATACTCTCTTTTCATCTGTAATCAGATTGAACTGTTCACGTAGTTCACCATTCTTTTCTCTGACTAATGGGCTTTTATAGCATCCAGCACAGCCGATGGGACAGTTGTCAGTTATATTAACAAGAATAACGTCTTTGAATTTGCGCGAGGCGAGATATCCATTCTTCTCTATGAATTTTCCTTCTTTGTCTAAGATGAGTGAACCCTTCATCCAGATTCCATACGGGTCTATTGTTCCTGTCAAATGTACATCAAAATAATCAACTGGGGGTATAAATTTAGTCAGTACCTCTTGTGGAAGACTTAGATTTAGAGGAAGAATGCTTAGTAGATATTTATCTGCAAAAGCCTCTGTTCCTTTTGCAATATCCTCTCCGAAAATCTGCATGAGCGCTTCGAAAGTCTGCACGCGATATTTTAAGTGGAATGTTAGATCCGTCCAATCGAGATTGTATTTTTCTATTATTCTGAGTAATACTCGCTTCTCTTTCTCCTCCAAATTCATTTTTATTGCTTCGATTCCAGTGTTCTTGATATGCGCTTTGAGTTCTGGAGACAGAGTTTCATAATATTGATATCTAATGAGATTAAACAAATCTTTCACAGTTAATTTTTCATTCATTCTTTTGACTTCTTTATTTAGTTGGATAATGCTATTTCCATTGACCGTTTTGATGGAGCTAGGCAACAGATGATGTAATTTGGCTTGCTTGTTTTGTTTGTTTTCTTTTCCATCGAATATACTTTTCCTATTGTTTTTTTGTTCCATGAAAAAATATAGTGGGATTGAAATAATAATTTTTATACTACCAAATAGTAGTAAAATTTATAAAAACATCATAACAAATATTTTTATGGGAAAAATAGAAGATATACTCCTCGATCTTGGGCTGACACAGAACGAGGTGAAGGTCTATCTTGCACTGCTTGAAATCGGCTCGACTACAAGCGGTGCATTAATATCACGTACTGGACTTCATGTACCCAGAGTGTATGACGCGCTTAGGGGGCTTGTCAACAAAGGACTTGTCTCCTTCGTGATCAAGAATAAGAAGAAATATTTCGAAGCAGGGGATCCAGAGCATTTCATCGACTTGCTCAAAGAGAAGGAGAAAGCATTGAAGGAGTCTTTGCCTGAGCTAAAA
>Ga0272448_1009090_pt1 | contig 10213 bp, 6 predicted proteins | sample YNPCB0191_FD_202220 | JGI IMG/M metagenome (GOLD analysis project Ga0272448, IMG submission 202220) | Hot spring sediment microbial communities from Yellowstone National Park, WY, United States - YNP-CB-019-1 | ecosystem: Environmental > Aquatic > Thermal springs > Hot (42-90C) > Sediment... | reverse complement strand
GCTAGTATTGCATCGCCGTATGGGGCGCCTACCCTGTTTTTTACCAGGACTGTCGGGATATTGAAGACATCGGTGATGATTTTTCTCCATATCCGGCTCCTCGCCCCACCTTCATTGAGTACAATGGGATAGTTGATCTTCCTCCCCATGTCCTTCATAAGTCGGAACGAATCATACAGCGCATATGCCACCGATTCCATCATGGCCCTGACAAGGTGAGCCTTCGTGTGGGTGAGGGTAAGGCCAAAAACCACTCCTCGTGCGTATACATCCCATATAGGCGTCCTTTCACCCATGAGGTAGGGCAATACAACAAGCCCGTCGCTTCCGGGTTTTATCCTTTCAGCCTCCATATCCAGGAACTGGTATGAGCTGACGTTTACTAGCTTTTCCATTTCAACTTCCACCTGCGAGAAATTGTCGCGCATGTAGCGCAGCAGCTGCCCGCCCGTGGTAGTGGTTGGCACGGTGATATAAGTGTTTTTTGAATCTGTGGTGTATGAAAATGCTATCATGCTCTTAAGAAAGTTATGGTCCCTGTGAATTATGCCAAAGTTGCCGCAGGTACCCAGGTTCATCTGAATGTCGCCTTCCTCGATGGCGCCGCCGCCTATCCAGCCGGCATTGCAGTCTACCTGGCCAGCCGCTACCGGAATTCCTTCGACAAGTCCTGTCTCCCTTGCAGCTTCACTGCTTACGGTCCCTATCACCTCTTCACAGGAAAAGGCCTCAGGTATGAAGGCCATATCGATACCGATACGCTCCATTAGCCCCTCGTCAAATCTGCGTTCGAGCAAATTGTATGCCACTCCGTAGAAGGCTCCGGCTGAATAGTGCATTGTTGCCCTTCCGGTGAGCTTCAACCTGATATAACCGTCTATTGTCAACACCTTGTAAATGCGTTTGTAAGACTGCGGCCTGTTGTTTTTCTCCCACATCAGGTTGACGATAAGCGGATGGTCGTCCAGCCTATTGGCTGAAATTTCGAATATCCTATCCTCACCTATGTTGTCCTTGAGCCACTGGACCTCCTTTGTAGCCCTGCGGTCCATCAGGTTGTATGCGTTGTTCACAGGTTCATGGTTCCTGTCTATCATTACCATCGAAGGCAGGGCAGACGAAGTTCCTATCCCTTTAATATCTTTGGGATGTACAGCCGCTTTTGTTGTGCACTCCTTTATCAGTTCGCAGGCAATCTTCCAATACAGCACCGGATCATGCTCGGACCAACCAGGCTTCTCGGTAATGATCGGGTACTCCCTGAAGGAGTAGCCCAGTACATTCACCTCTTCATCGATAATACAGGCCTTTGCGCCTCCGGTGCCGTAATCTATCCCCAGCAGATAGCCGGCCATAATCCATTCCTCCCTTCATATTGCTCAACTGTGCCTGTATACTTCCCAACCCAGATACTTTCCAAGGGCCTCTTCAAGCACTGATGCGGATTTTGAGCGGTTCATAGCTACATGGTGCTCAAAGCCGTTCCTGCATATGTACTTCATGAGTCCCTGAAGGTCGGGTACTCTGCAAACGGCTGCTCCACCCATGGTATTCAAAGGGTCGTCGGTAAATTCGCCTTCGCCGACATATACCTTTACTTTCCCCCTGACATCATCGGTCGATATTTTTGCAAACGTCATGGGGCCTGCTGCAATTTTGGCCTTGCATGCTCCGAAGCATTTTTCGAATCCGATCGTATTGCCCAGGATGTCGAGATTGGATATCTCAAACTCTTTTCCTATGAAGCTCTTTGGATAGTTGGAGCAGTGGATGTTGACACATTTGTCCCTGTCGTCAAGGTAATTGTTGTTCCAGTCAAGATAGCCGGAAGGTTCGCCTGAAGCAAGATACAGGGCATACATCGTCAATGCTCCTGTTACATCCATCTCACATGCGCTGGGCATACCCTTTTCACCCATCATACTCATGGAAAGGCACGCCGCACAGCCGTAGTTATTCTGGATGGAATCCCAGCACTGTATTGCGCTTGCATTGCATTCATGGTCCCCAAGCCATTTTTCAATGACAAGTCCAAGCTTGGCCTGTTTTACTATATTCTCTTCCTTTATGTATGAGGGGATTTTGCCATATGCCTTGATTTCCGCTACCCTTTGTTCAACCTCGGGAGTGTTTTCCATAGCCCTGGCTGCAGAGATGATTTCCGAAAGGTCCACAGGACAGACCGTGATACCGTATGCCTGGAGCAGCTTTTCCGAGAATCTCACCGTTTGGAACGGCCCGGGTCTTGTACCTATAGCTCCTATTCTTGCAGTTTTTATTCCCCTTACCACTCTGCAAACCCTGGCGAAGAATTCGATGTCCTTTGTGAATTCTTCACTGTCTATCGGGCATGTATGCAGCGTAGTATCAGTGAATTTTATGCCATACTGGTACAGGTTGTTGCATACCGACAATTTGCCGCAGAAGGAATCTCTTCTATTTGCAAGGTCCATCCTGTCAAGGTCGTCGTCACATGCCTGCACCAGTACAGGGACATCCAGCTTGGCCATATCGATTGTATTGACTACACCTATCTCATCCCCGAAATTCGGCAGGATTACAATTATCCCATCGATCCTGTCCCTGTTTTCCCGGAAAAGCTGGTCGCATTTTTTCGCATCCTCATAGGTTTCCACCGCACCGTACCTGGTATCCTCTTCCGTGAGTAAAACTGCTTCATGCCCCATTTTCTTAAGTTTTTCAAGGATTTCCTCCCTTCCCCTCTTGGCAAGTATAGCTGGGAAAAACCCCCTGGTCCCAACGATAACTCCAAATGTCGACATTTAAAACTCTCCTTTCATTTCATTTCGATAATTTGTTTATGGCAAGCTGAATTATAATACTGCCGGCAAATATAAAACCGGTTTTATAAAATGAAAATTCACTCTGCTCATAGCTGCTGGCTATTGGCAAAACCATTTATTAATAAATTAATAAATTCTTATGCTGAGAAATATTAAACTATGTTTTATAAACAACACTGCTTTCCCTTACAATAAGCCGTGGTTCGAAAATCAGCCTTACAGACGGCTTGGTCTCTTCACCCTTCAATCTCCTGAATATAAGCTCGGCTGCAATCCTTCCGATTTCCGACTGGGCTATGGATACCGTGCTCAGCTTAGGCCGTACTCTCGAAGTGATTTCAATATTGTCCATTCCTATAATCGAAATATCCTCCGGCACCTTTACACCGCTTTCCTCTATTGCCCTCATTGCACCTACTGCCAACAGGTCATTAGCTGCACATATGGCGCTGGGCCTGTCCTTCAAGGATAAAAAGTATTTACCCGCCTCATAACCGCTGCTTTCGGTATAATCCTTCCAGAAGACCAGTTTTTCATCGACATGGAGGTTGTGGTCCAGCAATGCATTACAGTAGCCGCCGTAACGCTCGCGAAAAACCTCCAGGTTCCGCACGCCTCCTATGTAGCCTATGCTGTCATGCCCCTGCAGTGCAAGATGCCTGGTGGCTAGATAAATCCCTTTTCCGGTATCGACTCCGATATAATCGAACCTGTCCCCATCGTTCCCGCCGATATGTGATGCACATATGCTGCTCAGTACAAGAGGGCAGTCTATCCTGTCTATTTCTTTTATATGTTCATTGGTAAAACTGAAATTTATGAGAATCATGCCATCTGCAAAATGCTCGTGCAGCATTTTCAGAGCCTTGATCTCGTCGCTTTTTTTGCCTTCCGTATAATAAAGCACCATTGAATAACCGTTGAATTTGACGACATCCTGTACGGCTTTAATCATGTCGAAATAGAAGGGATTGTCGGTATCGGGTATAACCAGCATTATAATCCCTGTCCGTTTTGTCTTAAGAGTCCTTGCCGCCCTGTTTGGAATATATTTGAGCTGTTGCATCACCTTCTCGATCTTTTCTCTTGTCTCGTCCTTGATGTACCCTACATTATTGAGCGTCCTCGAAACGGTGCCCGGTGAAACGCCTGCTGCTTTTGCAATATCGTAAATTGTGGGTTTGCCTTTGGTTTTTGATTTCACTTTCATATAACCGCCTAGTGATGACTTTTTATTAAACCGGTTTCACAATATAATTATACTAAATAAAAAATATAAGTGCAAGATAATTTTTTGTTTTATCAAAAAAGTCGGTTGAATTGGCAATAACAAAGGCACCACATAAATATTAGGCATTTCAGCCAAACAAGCTTAAGTATTAAATGGAGATGCCCTTTTTATGTCAATAGAATTCATATTTTTTTGTAAAACCATCTAAGTCGCTGCAACCTTCTTCAGCTTTTGATAGCTCCCTGGGTAAGCCCGCTGATAATGTATTTCTGCATGAATGCATACAATATCGTTATTGGTATGATCGACGCAAAAAACGAAGCAAAAGCCAGATTGTAATCAAAAGTATACTGGGACCTGAAATTATACTGGAACAGGGGCAGCGTCCATACCTTGTCGCTCTTGTAAAGTATGACGAGAGGAAGCAGGAAATCGTTCCATATCCATAAGCAGGCAAGTATTACTATGGTAGCGGTCATTGGCTGAATAAGCGGATATATTATCCTCACATAGGTCTTGAAAACCGAACATCCGTCCATAAATGCGGACTCTTCCAGCTCAAGCGGGACTGTCTTCAAATATCCAACCATGAGAAAAACGTTGCCGGCCAGGGCAAAACTGACATACAGAACAATAATGCCGGCCCTTGACAGCATATGGAGGGAGCTTACCAGCTTGACTTCCGGTATCATGATTACCTGGAATGGTACGAATATTCCTCCAACTATTGCATAATAAAGCAGTCTGTAGTACAATTTATTGAATTTCCTGGCAATCGAGTAAGATACGGCAGGAATAAAAACCGCAATAATCCCGACCGATATAACAGTTACAATAACCGAATTGAAAAAGTATACTGGGAAACGTGAATTGGAGAATACAGTTTTAAAATTATCCAGGTATAGCCTCGGCGGAAGGTTGAAAAAATTCTGTGCGGTCATTTCGGCAGATTTAAAAGCTGTAACTGCAGTCAGATATATGGGAAACAGGATGAGCAGGATACCGATGACCAATATAATATAAATAAATGCATGAAATATCGTTGACTTGAATTTCATAGCTGCCCCGCCTCCTTCTTCCCGAGATATTTAATCTGAATGAAGGAAACAACAATGATTATGAAAAACATGAGAAATGTCTCCGTAATGGCATAGCTGTAACGCATGGTCCGCCCGAACGCCTGATCCATAATCAGTATGGTTATGGATTCGGTAGCCCGCCCGGGGCCTCCTTGTGTAGTAGCTTTGATATAGTCAAAAATCATCAGACCGGCTTTGATCTGCAGGACAAGGACAACATTAATCACAGGTACGATAAAGGGAAAGATGATGTTCTTGAATCTCTGAAAGGAATTCGCCCCGTCGATGATAGACGATTCGACAAGGTCGGAGGGAATACTCTGCAGGCCTGCTATGAACAGCACCATCGGCTGTGAAACGCCCTGCCATATGTTTATCAAGAGTATACCGTAGATTGCTGTCTTCTCATTGGAAAATATATTTATCGACAGCGCCTCGATGTTAAGCAGATGGCCCAATTGGGGTATCATCCTGGAAAAAATTTCATTGAATATCAAACCTACTATAATAAGACTAAGTACAGCTGGGAAAAAATAGACCGACCTCATCCATATTCTGAACTTTATCTTTGAGTTGAGCATCAGGGCAAGCAAAAGGGCTATTGAAGTTATGGAAGCCGTAGAGAGAAGGCAATAGTATAGAGTAACCCTCATAGAATTCCATACTCTTCCATCCTTTATGAGAAGTTCAAAGTTCCGAAGGCCGATAAATTTGAATGTCCTATCAATGCCGTTCCAATCGGTCATGGAATAATAAAAACCACTGAAAATCGGATATATGACAAATACGCAATAGAGAATAAGTGCGGGCACGCTAAACAAAAACATCGTATATCTATTAAGGAGGGACTTGATTCTCATTTCCTGTCTCATGTTTCATTACCTCTTATTAATATACTTAATGAGTGTTTACGGTTCAATAGCAACTGTATGATTCATATATGCATAAGCAGGGATACCTTATGAGGGCAACCCTGCCTGCATATATGAGATGTTCAATCAACTTTTGTTGCCGTTTGACCAAAGCATTTATTTATTGGCATTTTCAGTGAAGATCCTGTCCATTTCCTTCATGTATCCAGCGACGTCCTTGTTTGATACAAGCATCTGAACAGTTTTGTTATTCTCGGTCTCCATTCCGGCTCCCCAGTCCATATTGGGCCATTTGAAAGTCTTACCGGCATTTATTACATTTATGACATCGGCAAATTCCTTTACTTTCGGGACAGCTTCCTTTATACATGACGGCGCACCCTCAAGATCTGCGAATGCCTGGGCGACTTCCTTGGAGGTTATGAACGACATGAACTTCAGCGCTGCTTCTGGAGCCTTTGGCTTGGATGATACCGCGATACCCAGGTCTATGCCGACCATAATCTTGGTCTGGTCCGCTGTTTCTCCAGGGAATGGGAACATGCCGTAATCAAGGTCGGGAGCTGCTTTCTTTATATTGAACATGGCCCAGTTCCCTTGATGGAACATGGCTGCCTTTCCAGTGGAGAAGTCTTCGATAGCCCCGTTGAAGTCCATGCCAAGGGTATCCTTCTGGCCATAGGTCCTAAGCTCGAGGATTCTTTCAGCAACCTTCTTGATGTCTGCATTTTGCTCACATGTAGTCTTTCCTGCCGCAAGGTCGTCAAAGAATTGTTTGTATGCTTTGATAAATAACCCGTACATATTGACTGAAGCCTGGCCGACTGTCCAGTTTTCTTTGTCTGGGAAGACAAAAGGCACCTTTCCTGCAGCCTTTATTTTCTTGGCAACATCAATCAGCTCGCTGTAAGTTTTCGGAACTTCAACACCGACTTCCTTGAATATTTTTTTGTTGTAGTACACACCCATGAAATTAAGCGCTATAGGCACTGAATAAATCTTGCCATCTATCCTTTCCATATCAAGCATGGAAGGGATAGCATTATTCACAAAATTCTGGTTTGTAATGTCCATAACATATCCAGCCCTGCACTGGGCGATGAATTCAGGGATTTGCGGCCAGTTGGTGAATATGTCGGGCGTGTCGCCGCTTGCCATCCTGGTCTGCAGGACCGGCATGGGGTCGGCAGAATTGTTGACTTCAACAGTTATGCCGGGGTTTGCGCTGTTAAATTTTGCGGCATAGTCCTTGTAGAAATTAACAACATCCTGCTTCATGACAAAAAACTCTACTTTCCCCTCCACTCCCTTTTCGGCAGGCTTGGTCTCTTCCTTCGGGGCTTCGGCAGTACTTGCAGTTTTGGACTCTTCCTTGGGTGCGCTCGATGTCGCGACTCCACAGCCTGCCAGAACGGTGAAAACAAAAACAGCTGTTACTAAAATGGCTAAAAGCCTTTTCATTATTTTGCTCCCCTTTCACTAATAATATTGGAATCATTGCCGGTTTCCTGCAGAAAAACCTTTAATTATCACTCTAACACGGTATTTCGAAAAATATTATAACTATTTTGTCATGTTGCCGTGGTAAAAATTTTACTTCTTGAAGCATATCCGAATCTTTCTTTTATCTATACCTGAGCCTGAGCATCAAATATGTTTCAAGCCTTGGAGCAGCAAATTCCACACAATCGTCAGCATATAAAAAGTCTATACCCTTCTCTTCAGGCATTACAGTGAGGTCCTCGGGCTTTCTTCCGTCCATCCTGATCTTGATTCTTATCGCTTCAACTGGGATATTTGGCAGGTCCTTCTGGATGCTTATCAAATGTATTATGTAGCTCCTGCTTTCTTCCTGATCGAACAGGGTGATTTCAACAGACCTCGGAGCATCGGTTTGGTAGTAGAAAGGCTTTTGAGCAAGCAGTTTCAGGAGATTGCCCAGGACTGCTCTCTGCGAGGGATGATCCCACACCTCAAGCGCTCCTGCCGTATACATAACCTTGCCTTTGCCGTACCTGTTCAATACAATTGCAGGGTATTCGGTACGGATACCCGGCGGGTTGGTGAGTATACTGGCGTATTTAACATCCCTAGGATTGGTATATGGCAGCGTAATAGTCGCTATTACCTGCACATCTCCGTTCAATCTCAGCTTTGTCTGCTTCCCTATTAATGTAACGGGATATTTTGCCGAATAATCACCGAACAGGTGCTCCCAACCTTTTTCTGGAGCTACATATGTAACCGCCTCGTCTGTTTCACCCAGATATGAAACCCCAAAGAGCTCTGAAAGCATGAAATTGTCCTGCCTGTGTCCGTCTATCGAAACAATGGATGTATCCCTGCTTGCATACAGGCTTCCGCCATCGCTTACGTACCTCTTTAGCGCATTGACTTCTTCCTCGTCAAGCATGACCAGGTTTGGCAAAATGATTATCTGATATTTGTACAGATCTTTAAGGTCCTTTTTGGTAACAACTCCATATGGAAAATGGTTTTGCACAATGGCCTCAGCCATTCCTATAGCTGCATTGGCATGAGCCGACGGTGCCTGTTTCCGCTTTGTGCTTTCAATATTATAGCCTATATCGGACACCCTGATGCCATTCTCCTCCATGTCTATCAGCGAATCGAAACTATAATAGATGGCTATATCCTGGCAATACCTCCCCCCGGCATACTTCTCATACTTTTCCACATCCTTGAAAATCCTCGCCGCCTTCTCGTAGTTCTTGGTGTTTACAGTCCCAACCGGGTCGATTGCGTCAATAAATCCGAATGCACCGTTGTTCGAAAAAGCATAAAATACAATATTTCTCATATCGGCTTCTTCCTTTGTAACCACATGTTCACCTATACCGGGGTAGCACCATGAGTTGAAATGCTCATAAGGCCTGTTTTCACTTACGCTGTAAAACAGTTTCGAGAGGAAGGACATATCCCCCCTGCTCCTGTACAAATCCGCAGAAAGCCAATCGGTATGCCTTGCAAGTTCAAGTGACGGAGCCAGCAGCCAGTCGCCGGCATACGTCCCTGATTGGTGCGCAACAGTGACTCCGGGCTTCAATCGTTTTATTGTCGATGTAATCATTCGGGCATATTCTGCAAGCCACTCCTGCCTTTTCCTGTGAAACCTGACCCAGGCCGGGTCCTCCCAGTTGACCACTTTCGGAATCTCTCCTCCTACTTCTTTTTCATACCTCTCCCTGCATGACCGGCAGTAGCAGACTGTCGGCCACCAGGTCATGTCGGGCCATACCCCTTCAAAGTCATATCCGGTGCATATCTCAGTAAGCTGCGCCTTTATAAAATCCCTATAATCCTTATTGTTCAGACAGCATATGCTAAACCTGTTCGCCTTCTCGCCAATGCCTATCAAAAGCTTTCTGGCTACTCCGTCCGCATCTACCGTCCTGGCGTCGGGATGGTTGTCGTAATACCAGTCGGTATATATGGTGCAGTAATATATCACCACATTAATATCCCTGTTGTGAAAATTGTTGATCATTTCCTTCAAGGCGTCCTTCCCTTTCAGGCGTTCATGCATCTTTCCGACCCTGGTAGGGTAGTTGCAAAGCCCTGTATGGGAGTTTGCAAAAACCGTTGCCGTTGCCATATGCGATGCGGCTACAATATCTGCAATTTTCGAGTGGTCAAATTCTGAAAGAAATACATCGCTCCACTCTGCTATGTGGAAGTCCTGGAACTGCCTTCGGTAAGTCTTTTGAAACCATTTTTTCGCCATTGCCACAACCTCCTTGTACTATGTACGGATATTTAATTTGTAGATAAAGTGTTTCCCTTACATTATCCCAGATAAAAAAACGAGGGAAATATGATATTTTCTACTTCCCTTGTATGATTATTTTGATTTTTCCCGGAGATCATTCATCATGCAGAATCTGCTATGGGCATGAAATAAATTTTATGCAATGATAGATTTCTTATTCTTATACTGCCCGGGTGTTTCACCGTAGTATTTTTTAAAGTACTTGATGAAATGAGACAAATCATTGTATCCTACCATATCGGCTATCTCAGACAGGTTCAGCCTGCCTTCCTGTATCAATTTCTTTGCCTTTCTCATCCTTATCTCAAACAGGTAGCGCGAGAAGCAGACTCCAGTTTCTGACTTGAACAGCCTGCTTAAATACGAATAGTTTACAAAATACCTGTTTTTGGCCAGATCCTCGAGAGATATTTCACAGCTGTAATTCTGTGAAATGA
>Ga0272448_1009088_pt1 | contig 10214 bp, 11 predicted proteins | sample YNPCB0191_FD_202220 | JGI IMG/M metagenome (GOLD analysis project Ga0272448, IMG submission 202220) | Hot spring sediment microbial communities from Yellowstone National Park, WY, United States - YNP-CB-019-1 | ecosystem: Environmental > Aquatic > Thermal springs > Hot (42-90C) > Sediment... | reverse complement strand
CAGGAGACTGCCTCATCCGCTGGTCCGGAACAGACGAAAACTTAATCCAGCTGGCTCAAAAAAACTGTCTTGCTCTGGCAGCAGGTCATTCCTTTATCATTTTCCTCGGAGAAGGTTTCTACCCGGTAAATGTACTCAATGCGGTCAAAGCTGTCCCGGAAGTCTGTCATATTTTTTGCGCCACTGCCAATCCATGCCAGGTTATCCTGGCGCAAACCCCGCAGGGACGGGCAATCTTAGGTGTAGTGGATGGATTCCAGCCACAAGGTGTGGAAAACCAGGAAGGTATTGCCTGGAGAAAAAATCTTCTCCGACGAATTGGCTATAAACTTTAGGGGTAAGGTTTAGCCAGGACTAAAAGGACAATCTTATGGAGGGAAAACAAAGGATAAGATGGTTTGAGGAAGCACGGTTCGGGATGTTTATCCACTGGGGGTGTTATTCTGTGCTTGGTCGGGGTGAGTGGGTAATGTATCAGGAGAATATCCCTGTGTCCGAGTATGAAAAACAGGCAGACATGTTTAAGCCACCAGAAAGTTTTTCTCCTCTGGAATGGGTTAGGAGCGCAAAAGAAGCAGGGATGAAGTATATTGTTCTTACCACACGGCACCATGATGGCTTCTGTTTATTTGATTCCAGGGTAAGCAGTTTTACCTCTGTCAGGCGTGCCGCAGGAAGGGATTTCGTAAAGGAGTATGTTGATGCCTGTAGAAAGGAAGAGATGAAGATAGGCTTTTACTATTCACTTATTGACTGGAGGATGCCTGCAGCATATGAGGGACCGGAGAAGAATCCTTCCGGGTGGAGAGAACTGGTGAAGATAGTCCACAAACAGGTGGAAGAACTCTGTACAAACTATGGAAGGATAGATTTACTCTGGTATGATGGTGGTTTTTATATCAATAACCGCCGGACAATCCCGACCAGGCCAGAAGACTGGGAAGCAGAAAAACTCAATGCCATGGTAAGGAGATTACAGCCGGACATAGTGATTAATAACCGTTCAGGATTAGCTGAGGATTTTGATACACCGGAGCAGCATATAGCTGCCTCTTCACCGGGAAGGATGTGGGAAAGCTGTATGACAATGAATAAACACTGGGGATATTTTGCTACCGATGACCTTTACAAACCTACAAAGGAACTGATACACATCCTTACTGGGTGTGCTTCTGGTGGAGGAAATCTCCTCCTTAATGTTGGGCCTGAATCAGATGGTAAAATACCAGAAGAAGCAAAAGCAAGGTTAAAAGAGATAGGGAAATGGCTGCAGGTAAACGGGCAGAGTATTTATAAAACAGAAAGGGCCTGGCTGGATACCGGGACTGCTGGATGTGCCAGTAAAGGGAAGGATTGCTATTACATATTCGTCCACTGGTGGCCTGGTAAAACTCTATCTCTTCCTTGCGTAAAAGAAGACATAAGTTCCGCTTATATACTTTCCACAGGTAAGAAACTTGCCTGCAAAAGGAAGGGAGAAAGACTCATACTTACAAATCTACCTGTGGAACCACCTGATAAACTAACGACTGTCATTGTGCTGAAAAAATAAAAGTAACTGAAAAAAACCGGGTAGTGGGTAAACAGGCGGGTCAAGAATTTTTCTGCAGGTAAAGCATACCGGTATCCCCATATCCGCTGGAAGTAAAAAACCAGAAGAAAATGGAAGTTGACAGCCCGAGCCTGCTTGCGGTAAACTATATTTTAATGACAGTAAAGAAGAAAGAAAAGTTAGAAACACCGCAAAAAGAAAGCGAAAAGAGCCAGGAAAAAGGAGAACTGACACAGCAGAGAGTAAATATAAGGTGCCGACAATGTTTCCTGGTGGATGGTTACAAACCCGGGGAAGAAAAGTGTCGGCACTGCGGGGCTAAACTTTATCGTCTGGATGCGGTTTAACTTTTTTCTCGGCTGCGGAAGAAGGAAGAAATTGCCGAAGAGGGGGTGAAGATATTTGTCCAGAAACCCTGAATTTGAAAAGATTTTCAAACAGTTTAAACGAGAAGTGGAACGAGAGGGAATTATTAAGGAAGTCAAAGCCAGGGAATTCTACGAGAAACCCAGTCAGTTGCGACGGCGGAAAAAGGTAAGAAAATATAGGCCCCAAAGCCCATTTTCTTCTTAAAAATTGGAAAAGCGCTTCCAGATTTTTACCCTTTCCCTTAACACCAGTCTGGACAGGACATTCTGTCTGGACAGGATAGTTTTTGGAGATATCAACAGAATAAAGTCTTCTCGCCTGGACGCTGGTGGCAAGGGACTGAATGTTGCCAGGATGCTCCACCGTTTAGGACAACCGGTATGTTCTGTGGTGTGCCTGGGTGGAGATAATGGGGAAAAGGTGAAACAGCTTATCCAGAAAGAGGGCCTTCTTTACAGGGTGGTGGAAACTTCTCGTGAGACAAGAAACATTTTTAACTTTATAGAGACAAGCACCGGCCGTATCCTCAGAGTTAATGAACCGGGTCCTGAGTTCTCCAGGGAAGAAAAACTGTCGCTTTTCCGGTATCTGACTGCCCTGCCCCTCAGTCACAACGCCATAGTGGTTCTTTCCGGGAGTTTTCCTCCAGGACTTCCTGTTTCCACCTACCGCACGATTATCAATTTACTGAAAAAATATACACCGTGGATTACCCTGGATGCTGATGGTGCGGCTTTACAGGAAGGTGTCAGGGCCAGACCCTGGCTGATTAAACCTAACATTTGGGAGCTGGAGCGGTTGTGCTCTCAAAAGATTCGCTCTTTTGCTAAACTGAAGGTTGTCTGCGGATTACTTCTCAGCAGAAACAGAATAAAATTGATACTGCTTACTCTTGGCAGCCAGGGTGCTTTAGCCATCTCCGGGGAGGAAATTTACTGGGCAAAGCCGCCTGTTCTTCGTCCGGTAAGTGAAGTTGGCTGCGGGGATGCTTTTCTGGCAGGTTTTCTGTACGGATGGGTATCAGGATGGTCTCTCCAGGAGAGCCTTATTATGGCGGTTGGTTGTGGTTCAGCCAAAGTCACCTGCCCTGGCACCAGTATGCCTTCCAAACAGGAAGTTTTCCGGATGAAACAGAAGGTAAAACTTCTCCATCCGGAAAAACTTTCTTTCTCCTGAGAGGTAGCAGGATGATGCTGTTGCAAAAGAAAAGCAGAATATGGTAAGAAATGAAGTAAAGGACTAACGAGGAGGGAAAATGTTCTATTCAGGAATCAGTGACGAAGCTGGCCAGGCAATTGAAACCCAGATTAAAGCCCATCAGCAGTTAGGCTGGTCTTACCTGGAAATAAGAAATGTGGATGGTGAAAACCTGTCTCTTATGTCTGAAGAAAAGTTTGCCCGGGTTTATGAAAAAGTAACTGCTGCCGGGTTAAAGGTTTCCTGTTTTGCTGGTTGTATTGGTAACTGGGCGAAACAGATTTCCGGTGACTTTTCCATTGATGTCCAGGAATTAAAAACAGCTATTCCCAGGATGCACCGTTTCGGTACCAGGTATGTCCGGATAATGTCCTGGCCTAATGACAAAAACAACCCCTGGTCTGATACTGACTGGTCCAGAGAAGTCATCCGCCGGCTGAGAGAATTGACTAAAATGGCAGAAGATGGTGGCATTATCCTGGTCCATGAAAACTGCTCTGGCTGGGGAGGAGAATCTGTGGAAAACTCCCTGCGTCTGGTGGAGGAAATTAATTCTCCGGCTTTCAAACTTCTTTATGATACAGGAAATGTTGTACCCCACGGCCAGGACCCCTGGGAATTTTACACCCGAACCAAACCATACACTGTCTACATCCATATCAAAGATTACCGCCGTGATGGGGAAAAGTATGTGGCTACTTTCCCTGGAGAAGGTGAGGGTATGATTAAAGAAATACTTCAGGACTTACTGCATACCGGTTATCCAGGGGGTATCTCCATAGAACCTCATCTGGCAAGCGTGGTTCACGAAGGTAAAGTGGGCAAGGAAAATGTCGCCTATGAGACTTATCTCACCTATGGAAGAAAACTAATGGCTCTGGTGGAAAGCCTGAAAAAATAGTGAAACCTCCTTTTCTCTCTTGCATCTAAGTTAATGAGAACAAAAAAGGAGGTGATGCCTATGAAAATGGTTAAGGTTGACCCGATCCGCGAAATGATGGATGTGAGGGACAGCTTTGACCGCTTCATAGACAACTTCTTTGGCAGAAACCTCGGTCTGGACCTGGCAGAGTGGCAGCCGGCAGTGGATGTTTATGAAGATGAGAACAATATCTTCCTGCGGGCAAGTATCCCTGGAGTGAAAAAGGAAAACATTAAGATTACTCTTTCCGGGGATACCATCACTCTTTCCGGGAAAACAGAAGATGCTAAGGAAGTCAAAAGAGATAATTATTACCGGAAAGAGATCAGGACAGGAAGTTTCACCAGAAGTTTCACTCTTCCCTGCCCGGTTGACCGCGCCAAGGTTAATGCCACTTACAAGGATGGGATTCTGGAAGTGACACTACCAAAGGCCGAGGAAGCTAAAGCCAGAGAAGTCCAGATTGCGGTCAAGTAAGCTGTGGGAAAGAAAAAGCAGGCCATAAGGGCCTGCTTTTTTTTGCTTTTGGCTTTCCTTTTACTATTCTCTCTGTTGCACTTCTCTTAACTTCTTTTAAAAGAGGAGAGGGTTGGAGGAAAGAAAAAATTTTATTTAACACTGATGGTCAACCGACCATCTACAGCGTCAACCACAACAGTATCGTTTTCTTTAAACTCTCCAGCCAGCACTTTTAGAGCAACCACATTTTCTACTTCTCTCTGGATGAGCCTCTTAAGCGGTCTGGCTCCGTAATTGGTATCGTAGCCTGCTTCTGCCAGATATTTTTTGCCGGCTTCAGTCACCTCCAGTTTGATCTTCTTCTCCTCCAGTCTTTTTCTCAAATGTGCGAGTTGAATTTCCACAATTTTTACCAGGTCTTCAGGTTTCAATTTATGAAAGATGATAATCTCATCCACCCGGTTAAGAAACTCCGGCCGGAATTTTGCCCTCAGTACATCTAAAACCTTTCTTTTCATCTCTTCCTCATCCTTAAACATCGTCAGGTATTGACTGCCCACATTGGAGGTCATAATCACCACGGTGTTACGGAAATCAACCGTGCGACCCTGACCATCAGTTAATCTTCCGTCGTCAAGCAGTTGTAAGAGAATGTTGAAAACCTCCGGATGAGCCTTTTCTATTTCGTCCAGAAGAATGACACTGTAAGGACGACGTCTGACTTTCTCAGTAAGCTGCCCTCCTTCTTCGTAACCCACATAGCCAGGCGGGGCTCCAATCAACCGGGAAACAGAAAACTTCTCCATGTACTCACTCATATCAATCCGCACCAGAGCATTCTCATCATCAAACAGAAATTCTGCCAGTGCTTTTGCCAATTCTGTTTTCCCTACTCCGGTAGGACCGAGAAAAATAAAAGAACCGATCGGCCGGGAAGGGTCAGAAAGTCCAGAGCGACTCCGACGGATACAGTTAGCTACAGCACTGATAGCCTCATCCTGGCCAACCACCCGCTGACTGAGACGTTGCTCCATCTGGAGAAGTTTTTGAATCTCACTTTCCAGCATCCGGGAAACAGGGATCCCTGTCCATTTAGAGACAACTTCGGCTATATCCTCATCCGTAACCTCATCCTTCAGCAATCCTGCGTTTTTCTGAAGTTTTTTCAGTTTCTCTGTTTCTTCCTGGAGTTTCTTATTCAACTCCGTAAGCCGGCCATATTTGTATTCAGCTGCTTTATCCAGGGCACCCTGCCTCTCTGCTTTCTCCATAAGAATCCTGGTGGTTTCAATCTCTTCCTTAATCTTTCTCACCTTTTCCACAACTTCTTTTTCTGCCAGCCACTGAGAGCGCAGTTGTTCTCCCTTTTTTTTCAAACCTTCCAGCTCTTTTTCCAGCCTTTTCAGTTTTTCTTTTGTTTCTTCTCCTGTCTCTTTCTTCAGAGCCTGCCTTTCAATCTCCAGCTGTCTGATACGTCTTTCTACTTCATCCAGTTCCACAGGCATACTGTCGTTTTCCATCCTTATTTTGCTGGCAGCCTCATCCACCAGGTCTATCGCTTTGTCCGGAAGAAACCGGCCGCTGATGTACCGGTCAGAAAGAACTGCCGCAGCTACCAGAGCACTATCAGTAATCTTCACTCCATGGTGCACCTCATACCTTTCCTTCAATCCCCGAAGGATGGAAATGGTGTCCTCCACACCTGGTTCTTTGATAAGAATTGGTTGAAAACGTCTTTCCAGAGCCCTGTCTTTTTCCACATACTTGCGGTATTCATCCAGCGTGGTGGCTCCGATACAGCGCAACGTTCCCCTGGCCAGGGCTGGTTTCAACATATTGGAGGCGTCCACCGCACCTTCTGCTGCTCCGGCACCAACCAGGGTATGCAGTTCATCAATGAAAAGAATGATACGGTTTTCTTCTTTCTCTATCTCCCGCAGCAAGGATTTCAGTCTATCTTCAAACTCACCCCGGTACTTTGTCCCGGCAACCAGGGCTCCTAAATCAAGACCTAATACCCTTTTATTTTTGAGCGGCTCAGGAACATCACCGGAGACAATCCTCCTGGCTAAACCTTCTACAATAGCAGTTTTCCCTACACCGGGTTCACCAATAAGTACTGGATTGTTCTTGGTACGACGGGAGAGAACCTGAATTACTCGTCTGATTTCCTCATCCCTTCCGATAACCGGGTCCAGCTTACCCTTAGCTGCCAGGTCAGTGAAGTCCCGAGTGTATTTTTCCAGAACCCGATATTTACTTTCTGCATCTTTATCTGTTATCTTTTCCCCGCCGCGATTTTGCTGGATAAGTTTCAGTAATCTCTCCGGGAAAAGACTGTGCTTGTTTAAAATCTCACTGGCAGGTGAGGAGATTTCACTTAAGGAGAGAAGGAGATGTTCCACGCTTACATACTCATCACCCATCTGGCTGGCATACTGTTGTGCACGGGAGAGTACCTGCTGAAGGGAATCTCCAATATACATCTGTGTCGCACCAGTTACCTTCGGCATCTTTTCCAGCTGGTGTTCTACCTGGCTGGTAATTTGCTCTATGTTTGCCTGAGCCTGCTGGAGAATATCAGCGGTAACCTCATCCTGCCGCAGGAGAGCCAGAAGAAGATGCAATGTTTCTACCACCTGATGCTTCCTCTCCTGGGCAATACCCTGCGCATTCACTAAAGATTCCTGAGCCTTTACAGTGAATTTTTCCCAGTTCATTTTTTCACCTCAAGAAATGCTTTTTCACTACATTAGATAAAAAAGGGGAGAAAAAGTTTCAAAAAGCAGCGCTTCTGCAGGAAACAGTAATAAATTTTTCACAGGCACTGATGGTAAATATTATCCACCAGTTCCATAGTTTTGACCGCATCCCCGAAATGTGTCTGTGGCAGCCTTTTTTCTTTCAGACAATCAATGAAATGGCGGTTTTCTGCAAAAAAACCACCGATTTTGTAAATCTCTTTTCCCCCGGCGGCTTCAGAAGCAGAAACTACCATGCCTTCCTCTTTATTGTCCTGGTAGATGACTGCCTGTTTCTCCGGGTCCACAAAAGCTGAGATGCCATATCCGTGCATCTCCACAGAAAAGATGCGCTTGCCGGAAACCCAGTTGGTGGAAAGAAAACCAACACAGCCGCTTTCAAAAATTAACAGCGCATTAAAGCTATTATCATAATCGGCATAGAGACTGCGAATACTGCTGGCTACTTTTTTTACTTCTCCACCCAGAAAACGTAAAATGTCCACCGCGTGAATGGCATCACAGGTAAGAATGTCCACTGCTCCCCGGTAGTAGGGACCGGCACCCAGCATGTGTTTGAAAAAATTAGCCTGGCACTGATTTAAGGGGCCCTTTCTGCTGATTTCTTCTTTAGCCCGGACTACCAGTGGAGCGAAACGGCGCTGGAAACCGGTCATCGTCAGGCATCCCTTCTTCTCAGCCAGGACTGCCATCTGCCGGGTCTGCTCTCTGGTGATACCAGGAGGCTTTTCTATGAAAACATGGAGAGAAGATTCCAGGCAGTCTATGACAATATCAAACAGATGATAAGGTGGCATCAGAACATAAACTGCTTCCGGTTCTGTCTCTTGCAGCATCTTTCGGTAATCGGTGTAAGTCCGCCTTATCTGGAACCTTTCCGCTGTAGCTTTCAGTTTCTCCTCCACCAGGTCACATAAACCAACCATTTCCACATCCGGAAACTGTGCCAGAGAGGGATAATGAACGTTATTGGCCATTACTCCTGCCCCAATCAAAGCCACCCTGACCTTTCTCATTTTCCTTCCTCCTCAAAAGTACATTCCACCGGCCCAAAACGAATTTTGTCGCCATGTTTTAAAGCATAGGGCTTACCGGTTTCCAGCCTGAGTTCATTGACATAGGTTCCGTAACTGCTGCCTGCTCCACCAGTGCCAACATCCACCGCATGATAAACACCATTAATTTTTTCCAGCCTGGCGTGATAGCGGGAAACCTTGGTCAGCATTTTAAGTAGTTGCCGCTGCATCTCTACAGCCAGTGTTCGGAAAGCACGGTAATCCGGAATTACAATATCATGGTCCTTCAGCCGACCGACAGTAACTCTATCCCTGGTCAAAGGATACTCCCTCAGCATAAAAGGATAGTTAAAAATTAGTTTTGCCATGGGTTTCCCCTTCTTTGTCAAGGTCCCTGCTGATTCCAGAGCCATTGTCCCGCAAATGAGAAGGTTGCCACAAAAGCCAGATTAAACACAGGCCACCGCTGAGAAAAAGAAATATACCTAACAATTGCGTAGGATAAAGGTCAAACCTGGTCAAAGCAAGGTCACCCCTGAGAAAATCAACATTGTAACGGATTAAACCCATCAACATCAGGTAAAGGCAGAAAAGGGTTCCGGACCGCAGCCTGTACCGGGATAGGTACCAGAGACAACCAAAAGCAGCCATATCCGCACTGAAGTAGTACAGCTGCGTCGGATGAACCCGTCCTTCCACCAGGGGCAAATGAATACTCAAAGGAGAAAGGGTGGGTCTGCCATAGCAACAACCATGGAGAAAACAGCCTAATCTGCCAATAGCCTGGCCTAAAGGTGTTACCCGGGCCACTAAATCACTTAGCTGGAAGAAGGAAAGAGAGTGAACTGCAGAATAAATCAGGAGAAAAAATATGGCTGCCCCTACAGCTCCTTGAATGGCAAGCCCGCCATTTCTCAACTGGAAAATTTCCCAGGGGTGCCGGTGGTAATAAAAAAGATGCGTCATCACATGTACAATTCTGGCACCCAGCAATCCGCAAACCACCACATACAGCAAAATTTCTGAGATAACCTTCTGGGAATAACCTGCTTTCAGTGCGAGTTTCTGAAAAAGTGAACCGGCCACCAGAATCCCCAAAGCAGCCATTACTCCATACCAGTAAATGACAAAGCTACCGATTCTCAGAAAAACAGGGCACACAGTTTCCCCTTGCCTGGAATATTAAGAAAAGACCTACCCCGGTAACTATCAAACTGTCAGCCAGATTGAAAACTGGCCAGATGTGAAAATTCAAAAAGTCCACCACTGCGCCAAACCGTATTCTATCCAGCAGATTACCCAGGATTCCTGCACTCATCATTCCCAGGCTTACTCTGGCCTGAGAAGATAATTTTTTTCCTTTCTTCAGCCCGTAATAAATTAAACCAGCCAGAACCAGAGCAGAAACTGTAATCAGAAAAATAACGGTTTTTTCCGTATTCAGCAAGCCAAAACAAATCCCCTTGTTTTTGATGCAGGTTAAGGAAAAGTAACGAAAAAAGTGGAGAGAATTTCCTTCTCCTAAATACTTCAGTACCAGGTTTTTGGAAAGCTGGTCAGCTAACACCCCTGCGAAGATCACGCTCCAGAATAGCATATCAAGTTCTTTCCTCACCTTTTGCTTCTTTTTCTTTCTGGCAATGGATACAATATCTCGCATAAGGTAAAGCATCTAATCTTGACCGCGGAATATTCTTCCTACAGGATTCACAGATGCCGTAGGTTCCTTTCCTTATTTTCTCAATGGCTTCATTTATCTCGGCTAAAAGTTTACCTTCGGAGCTGGAAAGATCCATCTCCAGAGCCTTTTCAAAAACATCCGTGCCCAAATCAGCAATATGGGTAGGTACACCTCCAACTTCTTTGGAAGCGTTACTTTTCTCACCTTCCTGGAGGGCACCCAGTACCCGATAGATACGTTCCTTTTCCTGGAGAAG
>Ga0272448_1009087_pt1 | contig 10214 bp, 7 predicted proteins | sample YNPCB0191_FD_202220 | JGI IMG/M metagenome (GOLD analysis project Ga0272448, IMG submission 202220) | Hot spring sediment microbial communities from Yellowstone National Park, WY, United States - YNP-CB-019-1 | ecosystem: Environmental > Aquatic > Thermal springs > Hot (42-90C) > Sediment... | reverse complement strand
CCATTTGGTTAATACTGGCCATAGTGATAATTGCAGTGGTGGGTGGAATATTTGGTTATGCATACATGAAGTACAGGAAGGTTGAAAAGAACCTGATGGTATGTGGAAATTGTGGCAGTTTGATACCTGCAGATTCTGAAAAATGCCCTGTTTGTGGAGTTGTTTTTGAAAAGGAGAATGTGAAGTGCGGTAACTGCGGATCGTGGATAAGAAAGGATGCAAAATATTGCCCTGTTTGTGGGGCAATATACATGGATAAAGATGATCCTGATTATGAAAAGATTGAATCCATGAGAAAACAGTACCTAGAGGAGATACAGAAATATAAAGAGGAGGCAAAGAGGGATCTTGGAGAGAGGTTCAATGATGAGGAGTTCTATAAATGGTGGAATACAAAGCCGGAATTCATTACATTCCAGGATTGGATGGAAAGAAAAGAAGAGGAGAAAAAGCCATCGGTTGTTTGCCCTGTATGTGGTACATTGAATCCAAAGGGCACGAAGTTTTGCAGGGTATGCGGTTCCCCGTTGCCTCAGGAAGAGGAGAAGAAATAATTACTCCTTTAATTTTTCCTGTACTTTTTCAATTACACCATCCGGATCTTTATAATATTCGGAGACTATCCTAGCCACATCCCTATAGTTCGTTACATTTATCTTTTCCATATATTCGAGGACTAGCTCCCTTCTCTTTACCTCAATCTCCATCCTCCTTGGTGACCAGTTTTTAATTGTGCTTATCTTTTCATAAACATAGCTATGTCCACTATAATTGAATGTATCATCTGCAGGATTCCAAATATAAGCGTTGTTTGTTACAAGTTCACCGCTCTCAGGATCGATTGCGACAATTTCTGTAAGACTCTTCACCCTCCTTGTCATCTTTGGACCCACCTTCACCTGTCCCTGAAGGAGTATAACATCAAGGGAAGTAAGAAGTGCTCTTGGTAGATTAATAGGCTCATTCTCAAGCCTATGTACGAGGGATTTTACATCATCAGCATGAAATGTGGTATAGCAAGTTTTACCAGTGGCCATGGCTTGGAATACAGTATAAGCCTCCTTTCCCCTCACCTCACCAACTATAATGTAATGCGGTCTCTGTCTTAGGGCAGATGTGAGTAGATCAAACATATCAATCTCCCCAGCCCTTTTTCCAGTTACTGGATTAAATTCACCATAGCCTTCCCTTACAAGGGCAGGAATCCAATTTTCATGGGGTAGGTTTAATTCCCTCGTATCCTCTATACTTACTATCTTAGCTGCAGGAGGAATAAAAAGAAGTGTAGCATTAAGTGTAGTTGTCTTTCCCGAGGCTGTACCACCAGCAATAATCATGCTTATACCATTTTCAACAGAAAGCCATATGTAGGCCATCATTTCCCTGGAAAGCGTCTTGAATTTTACAAGATCAAGTGGTGTAAATGGATTTGGCTTAAACCTTCTTATTGTGAATGATGAACCCCTTTTTGTTACATATTTTCCTAGGGTAGCCTGAAGCCTTGATCCATCAGGAAGTGATGCGTCTACCATTGGATTCGCTATGGAAATGTGCCTGCCACTCTTTTGTACAATCCATATTACAAAGTTATCCAAATCTTCCTCATTCTCGAACTTAAATGTGGACCTGATACTTTCGTATTTTCTATGGTATATGTATATTGGAATGTTTACTCCATCACAAGATATGTCCTCTACTTCGGGATCAAGCATTGGAACCTGGATAGGTCCATAGCCAGCAAAATCCCTCCTTACATAATATGTAATTTTTGCCATTGTCTCTTCTTCTATAGCTTCCTCAATCTCCTTGGATGCATCATTCATTAAATCAATTAAATATGAATCCCTATCTTCCTTATTTTCAAATTCTCTGTAATCAATCCTTTCAACAATCTTTCCCTTTATTTTTGAATATAATTTCTTTTCTTTTACATCCATAGGTGGCTCTATGATGTCATAGATATATTCATTGTATCTTGAATTATATAATATTCTTACATATGAAAAAGGATCTTCCACCTTTTGTATTTCAACAACCTGTAGATTAGGATCCCCCAATGCTGGTACTGGTGTTCTATAATTTATCTCTGAACCTACCTTATTAGATGGGGTTTTTATCTTAAAATTTTTTTCCTCCAGTTCCTTTTTTATGATTGGCTTTATAATTTTTAGATACCATTCTCCCTTTAATTTATCTGTTTCTACCATTTTTTTCACCTCACACGATCCCCATCATCCTAAGGAATATATACCCTGCAAGCAATAGACCAAAGGCCAGGAAAAATCCAGCCTCATATTTTCCCTTAGAAAGAACACCTGCAAGGATTCCATCTCCCACACCATTTATCAAAGTTGCAACAACAAAAAGGAATTCTACCTCAGGTATAAGCTTGTACTGTACCGAAACGGGTGTTCCACCCACAGATGAAACGCCTGAGAGAGCACTTCCCGCCTTGTACATCTCAGGGAAGAAGGAGGCGGCAAGGATCAATATTGTTGCGAGGAAGACACCAAATGCAATAAACATAACAAAAACATATGTTTGCATCTCAATTACCCTTTCCTTTTCAACATTCTGTGCCTCAAGTGCAGCATGTGAAACCATGTTTAAGACATCAGCCACATTACCCCCTGCCTCATTTGCCTTTATTATAATTGTTATCATCCTTTCAACAAGAGGTGTTTTTACCCTTTCCTTAAAGCTTTCCAGGGCCTCATTTACAGGAACACCCCATTCGATCTGTGCCGCCATTTTCTTAATTTCCTTTGTTAATGGCCCATACCTTCCACTTGAGGCTACAATAATGCTCTCTGATAGTGTCATGCCAAATCTTCCTGCCTCTGCAACATCCCTAAGAAAATCTGGAAGCCTTTCTTCTATTGAACTTATTCTCTTTGACATCCTATTATAATATATTCCGTATGGTCCGAAATATAATGATATACCCACAACCACGAGATCCATTGGTTTTAAGTACGGTATTGAGATTAGATTGAAATTAAATAAAACACCCATTATTACAAGGATTGTACCTATGGCTATAGAGGTGTATAGTATAAATTTTCCCTTGTTCATGAGACCACCTCACTTGTTGATTTTATTATCCATGCAAAAAGAATTACAAGGACAGGTAACATTATAAATACAACAAAATAAAGTAACATCATTGACATTCCAGGGGTAGGAGAGATAAGGGCCATTATTGCAACGATTATAATTAAGAATAATGGAAAAGCAACACCTACAGTGACAAAGCTCTCAGCAAAAAGTGAGAGTGTTTCCATGGTTCTCTTCATTTGGAGCCTAAGTTCATTCTCATATTCCTCTCCCTTTGCAATAAAATATGGCTTTAACCTTCCACCAGATGTGGAGGTGGTAACTACACCCTGTAAAAACTCCGACCATTTCTGACTAGGGGATCTTTTAGCAGCATCCCTCAATGCTGTTAATATATCCTTTCCAAGGAGCTCTGTATCTCTCGTGATCCATTCTGCCTCCTTAGCTACCTCCTTATATTCCGGTCTTCTTGCAAGCTCCTTAAAAATCATATCTACATTAACATCAGCAGAGGCTAGGGCAGAGATAAAGTTCATGGTGGCAGGCAATTTTCCATCAATTTTCTTTCCCCTTGTCTTAGCCACACTGGCAGGGTTGCCCATCATAATTATGTATATGATTGATGGTACAATTATAAGCGCTATTAATCCCATCAAAGTAAGAAATATATTCCCCAATAATAAAAGGAAAATAAAGATAGCAAGAATTCCTAAAAATGAAATTAGTGTAAGAAAGTATACATAGGCAATGTATTCCTGAGGTCTTATCATCATGTGTGCCTTTAAAAGGTCATCCCCCATCTTTGATATATTCTTATTCCTTGAGGCAATTTTGCCAAAAATTCTGAATGCAATCCTCTGATATGTGTTTAGAACAGAATAAGAAGGCCCTGTTCCCTTGGGTAAGGCTATTTTATAAACCTTTCCTTCCTCCCTTTCGGGCATCTTTTTATTAAAAATATTAAAAAACTCCATAAAATCACCTCATGTAATTAACTGCGAAGTGTCCTGAACATATATGTATGCCTGAACTATATTTACCTGTGTAATATTATAAAATGTGATTTCATTTCCATTTGTATTTATGTTTGAATAACCGTACAAGGACGATTTTTCATTGTACCATGATATAAATACTTTTGCAAAATTATTAGAGATTGTTAAATTTGCACTATTTGTTGGAAATGAATTCTTTGTAATACTTAGTATATTAAATTGAAGATTCTGTGTATCTATACCGGTGTATGAATAAAATGGCCCTATTAATGTATAAAGGTACATGTTAAGAATTGTTGATCCACTTAGGCTACTTATAGAGAAGCTCGGACCTACAAATATAATTGAGCTATTTTGGTTAACATTTTCCCTAATTATTGCACCATTAATAAATATTATATTTTCCTGGGGATAATATGAATTCAATGTTTTCACATAGAAATACCCTGAGGAATTAAAATAAAGATTTTGTCCACCTGTTTTGAAATTTAGGGAGATTAATGGAATCCCAGAGGTATTAATTAATAGATTAGAGGGGGATGATGGTGCAAATATAGGTATTCCATTCGCACCTAGGGTGAGGGGCGCAGTGAATGAGAAGTTAACCTGTCCGGTGGCAACATACAAATCAATGATTGTTTTCATTTCTGAGACTTGGGAAAGTAACTCGTTATCGTGTTGAAATTCATTTGTTTTCATATAAACAGGTACATATTGTGTCATAAAAGCGGATAGTATAGTGACACCGAGCAGAAGTGCAAACAATGTACCTATTACAGAGGCAACACCCCTTTCCTTGTATATAAATTTCATATATTTTATTAATTGTTATTCGCCTATATAAATATTTTCTGATAACTGCTAAAATTATAATTTATTTATAATATAAAAAAATTTGTAATAAGGTATTTATTTCTTTAATTATGAAGATAGCACCTTCCATTATCTCAGCGGACCTTACATGTCTAAGGGAATCTTTACTTGAGCTTGAAAAACATGAAATTGATTTCTACCATGTTGATGTAATGGATGGAAATTTTGTACCGAATATCACAGTAGGTCCAGATTTTGTAAGGACACTTAAAAAACTAACTAAAAAACAGATTGAGGCACATCTGATGATTGCAAGACCTGACAGATACGTTAAAAGATTTGAAGAAAGTGGTTCTGACATTATAACTGTACATGTTGAATCAAATAATTTTAAAGAGGCTCTTGAATCCATTAAAAATGCAAAAAAAGGTATTGCGGTTAACCCTGAAACACCATTGTCAATTATATACAATTATTTGGAAAAGGTAGACATAGTACTTGTAATGAGCGTCCATCCTGGATTTTCCGGTCAAAAATTTATCATGGAAACTGTGTCCAAATTGGAGGAGTTGAAAAGAATAAAAAATATGAAGGATTATAGTTTTGAGATAGCTATTGATGGAGGTATAAATAAAGATACAATAAAATTTGTAAAAAATTATGTTGATATAGTATGTGCCGCTACTGGGATATTTTCTGGTGATATTGGTGAAAATATTAAATCATTAAAATACGATCCTTAACTCCAGTCTAAATGCACTTCACATCTTGGGCATACATTTACCTTTTCAAGCAGTTCCACTTCACACATTGGACAATAGTTTAAACCCTTAATATTCAATACATGGAATGATTTTATATTTTCAAGATATTCAAACACAATCTTTGTTTTGGAAAGTACTATTTTAGTCTTATCGGAGAATTCCTTTGGGTTTGATTTCCTAATGTCATTTATAGTATAGAATCCTGATGAGAATATTTTTTCTGCATCTTCCATTGTAATACCTGGAAGTTTTGATAATGACTTAATCTTATATTTTTTATAAACAGGCGAAATGCCTACATCAATTCCTCCCTCTAGAATATCATTGTAGCTCATTACAAGACTTGCTGTAAATTTATCTGAAAATTTTATTTTTCTAATTTTATACTCTTCAACCAATCTATCAATATATGGATCTATTATATTCCTCAATAATTTTGAATCCGAAAGGAATAGGTCAATATAATCATCGTATTCAACTTTTAAATTCTTTTTCATGGAGGCTATCCTTCTCAATAATTTCCTTAGAACTCCAAAATCCTCTATTTTTTTGTCAACTTCTTTATCAAAGAATATTTTGAAATTTGGAAGATCTATCATTTCATAATTCTTCGGAAGCTCATATATGAATTCTACCATCTGTGGGGTAATTGTGATTAAATTTCCCTCAACACCAATCTCATAATTATTCTTCTCAATCTCCTCCTTCATTTTTTTCGCATCTATCTTGCTTAAAACATTTTCTATCATATTTGCAAATGGTTTGTAGATTTCTCCCAGATTCTCCCTTTTAAGTTTAACCTTGTATTCAAGTCCCATCCATTTTTCAGTAATCTCAATAGAATAGGCATTAAAATATCTTAATATATTCTGCTTAATATTTAAAAGTAAAGGAATATGTTTGAAATTTACCTCTATTATCAGTTTTTTCAAAGGTGTAGATAAAGGTATGCCCTCTTTTATTTTTAAATTTAAAATCATTTTTCTTGCCTCTATTAAATCTGGAATAAATCTTTCTAACATTTCGTTAACAGAAAACCTACCCACCCTGAAATCATTAAGGTTTATTTGGTGTTTTTGAGAGAATGAAGAAATGGTAGAGGGGAAAAATGGATATGATAATACAACAATTTCATTGAATATACCTGAATTAATCTTATCTTTTCTGTTTATTTTCATATAATCCCTGGATATACTCATTATTAAATTTTCATAATCTCTAAGTAATTTTCCAAAATCATAGTTTTCAATGAATTTTTCCATGTTTACTTTGAACCTTTCTACTTTTGAGTAAATCCACATGTCCAATATGTTTTCATTATCCCTTGTGCCATATATTTCCATATAATTTAAAATATTTATAAGAATATTTTTAAGCTTTGAAAATCTTCTAATATCATTTTCATGAATTTTTCCATGCATTTTAGAAATAAATGAAATTCTTAGTACCTCTGGATCCTTGTCTTTGAATTTATCAAAATCCTTAAGATCTGTATATGATATAAAAACATCTGAAAAAAAATTCGACTTAAGTTCTGACATAAGTGCCAGCATCAAAAATCTATGCTTAAATTCCCTGTGGTTCAATACCCCCCTATTTTTAACAGATTTTATCATTTCATAAACGCCCAATGGTAATATATATGGGTCATAGGAGTAATTTCTTTTCATCATTCCCCCGCAAGTACAGGGTTTTTCATTGAATCCGTACTCAATTTTTCCACATTTATCACATTCAAGAAGCGGTATTTTAGGGAAATTTCTAAAATCCTTGGATATTAAAATATCCTTCTTTGATATATTTATAAAATTCTTTGGAAATATATTAAAATTTAAGGATCCAATTCTAACATATACGCCTTTAAGCCTTCTCTTAGTTACCCTTCTACCACAATAGTTGCAGTGTGGGATATTACCTTCAAAGGTTTCATGGTCTATTATTTCCACCTCTACCCTTTCATTCTCACCAATTAACCTTTCATCCTCATCACTGAATTCTGATGAAAGAAATTTTGTTGGCAATTCCTTCTGTGAAATGGCTTTAACATTCTTAAACCATTCAATTATCTCACTACCCTTCTTTTCTTCGGGTTTTGAAGGAAATATTATTGTTTTTTCTTTTAATTTTTCAAATATATAATTTTCCATTATCCATTTTTCATTTCCAAGATTTTGAACAATAAATATTGAGTCAGGATTTATATTAACACCACTAATCTGAAGAACAATATCTTCAAGGCCTGAATGTATAAAGTATGTATCATCGGAGATCCTTATTTTTGCATAAAGAACCCTATATTCCCCCTTCTCCATATGTACATCCCTGTTTGAAAGTTGCGTTTTACAGTATTCGCAATAGTAAGTCGATTTTTTTATCACTATTATGGAATTGGTTTTGAACAATTTTTCAATAATAGTATCAAGCGACCATATTGCATTCTGATCAGCAGAGGATATCAAAAACGGATTTGTGAACATGCTAAGGTATTCAATGAGTTCAGTAAAATTCATAACTGGTCTTTTAATTGTTACGGGAACAACAACATCTGTAGGAATTATTAATTTGTCAGGTGTTAATTTATTGGCAGGGGTTTTTTTTGTGGCAATGGTTGAGGATATAGTTTCTTGAAGTTTTGAAATGAAGTCAGAGTATGATATTGAATATATATCCTCCTTTTTAATTGGCAAATTTATTGGTAGAGTTGACCTGATTCTTGTTTTTTCAATGCTCATTTACATAAATAGTATATTAACAATATATTAAAAATTATTGTACATATTTCCTGAATACCTGAGGGATCATATCTATAACTTCTGATGTAAAATATGAGTTTGATTTTTCTTCAAATGCCAACTTACCTGCACTCCCAACTATAAAACTTGCAAGGGTGGCAGAGTGGAATGGATCAATACCCCTTGAAAGTAGTCCTCCAACAGCTCCAGTCAGTATATCTCCAGTACCACCCCTAGTCATACTTGGATGATGAAAAGATTTATTTTTCTTTACAATTTCACCGTCTGAAATTATATCCACACTACCCTTCAAAAGTATAACAAGGTTGTATTTTTTTGCCATTTTGATAACATTATTTTCATCGGGATCTATTGAAAAAATCCTTTTAAATTCTCCCCTATGTGGTGTAATTACTGCAAGACCTTTTAAATCATCGAAGAGTGTAACTGAATCCAGGGCATCTGCATCAATAACTATGGGCTTTTTCACAAGAAGTGATTCTTCAATAATTTTAGTAGAGCTCTCCTGTGAAACTTTATTTTTTCCAATTCCACAGCCCAGTGCAACTGCTGTTGCCTTATCTTCAATCATCCTTTTTAATTCATTGTTAAATTCAATATATCTTTCCCCACTTTTCCTCAATATTATGTCATGAGTTGATGAAGATATGTAATTATGAATATACTCAGGAGAAAAAAGGAAAAGGAGATCTATTCCCATCCTCAGGGCACCTTTTGACATATAAATCGGTGCCCCATAATAATCAACACTCCCTGCTATACCCACAAGAATACCGTTTTCACCCTTATGACTTTCATCGGGGTTAAATTTATAAGAAACAAATTCGCCAGGTCCTACCATCTCTAATATCTCACGTGGAAATCCAACATCTGCTACTATGATTTTCCCTGAATTTTTTTCATTCATCTCCCTTTTATTGAATTGCATAGTCACTGTAATGTCTGGCTTTATGGAGACATTTGTTCCTATGCCCGTAGGAACATCTACAGAAACTATTGTTTTCCCGGAAACATTTATTTTTTCTATAAGAGATCTATATGGCTCCTCTGGATCCTTTTCAATCCCTATTCCCAGCATAGCATCAACAATCACATCATATTTTGATGGATCAAAAAAATTTACAATGTTTGCACCCTCCTCCTTTGCCTCATTGTATTTCTTAATGCAAAGCTGGCTCTTTGGCATCTTGGCCATATATACATCTACATTAACTCCATTTTTCTTCAAATTGATTGCTGTAACATATCCATCACCACCATTGTTTCCGCTACCGCAAACAACAAGAACATTCTTAGGTTTAAGTGATAAAACAACATCAGCCACTGCCTTTCCTGCATTTTCCATCAATTTTTCCATGTTTAGTCCTAAGTACTCTGCATTCTTATCCAATATCCTTGCATCTATTAAGCAGTACATATTTATAAGAAATAATTTCACATATTTAAAATACCTGAAACAATAAATATTATTCCAAAGACTGTTAATACTGTGAATGCTATTAAATCTAGAGCCCAGCGAGGTAATTTCATTAGATATCTATAGGATACTGCTGCAAATGCAACCAAAACCAATATGCCTGTTATAGCTCCAAATATAGCATATTGTGGAGAAAATGCACCTGAAGCGGCTATTATTAAAGTGGCCTCCGTTCCCTCAACAAGTGTAGCAAAAAACATTGGAATAATATTAACCCTATTAAAACCAGCATTAAGGCTCTTTGCCACTATCTCTTCCTCTTCCTTTTTCATTTTAAGTTCGAAGTTCCCTCCTTTAAAATAGTACCTGTAAAATCCACGACCAAATCTATATGCAAAATATAATAAAATTATGC
>Ga0272448_1009086_pt1 | contig 10215 bp, 12 predicted proteins | sample YNPCB0191_FD_202220 | JGI IMG/M metagenome (GOLD analysis project Ga0272448, IMG submission 202220) | Hot spring sediment microbial communities from Yellowstone National Park, WY, United States - YNP-CB-019-1 | ecosystem: Environmental > Aquatic > Thermal springs > Hot (42-90C) > Sediment... | reverse complement strand
GGCTGCGCCGCGCTGAGCGTTGACACAGGCGCTGGACTTGATGCGAGACCGCCGCCTCATCTGTATCATCGTCGAACAACCGACGTCGCTCGATGCCGCGGATGGTGACGTGGTAGATTGCGCCTTTGAACAACATGCGGAGCTTTCTTGCCGTAACGGCGCAGTGACTAACCGTTCCCCACCGCGGAATCAACAAGATTGTCAAATTTCAAGGGCTGACCCCAAGGTGACCCAGTCCAACAAGCGGAAATGGGAATTGCTGGCGATCGCCGGCCGCAGTCCACCGGCGAGGGGCCGCGGTAGATTCGCGTTGAACTGGGCGGGGGGATGTGCGGATGCGCCCGCGCACCTGCCCGTGCCAGATTCTTGTGGCAGGTCGGTATCATTTTTGCTACTTTTCAGCAACGTATCTCAGTGCGATGAGCCAGGACCGGCTTCAGTTACAACGGCTTGAGCTTAAGTACATCCTCAGCGAGGAGCGTGCGCTTGCTGTGCGCGACTTCGTGAGGTCGTATCTTGAGTTGGACGAGTATTCGGTGGACAAGCCGAACTATTCGTACCGGATTCACAGCCTGTACTTGGATTCCGATGAGATGACGACCTACTGGTAGACGATCAACGGGGTCAAAAACCGGTTCAAGCTGCGACTGCGATACTACGACGACAAGCCCGACTCGCCGGTGTTTTTCGAGATCAAGCGGCGGGTTAACGAAGCGATTCTGAAGCAGCGGGGCGGCGTGCGGCGCGGGGCGGTGGAATGGCTTCTGGCCGGGCATTTGCCGGAACCCGACCATTTGCTTTCGCCGGAAAACCCACGGCAACTTGTGGCTCTAGAACGTTTCAACCAGCTTATGTTGAACATTCGAGCGACGCCGAAGGCGCATGTGACTTACTTCCGCGAGGCCTGGGTCAGCACGCAGGACAATTCGATCCGGGTCACGATGGACCGGAACGTGTATTGCTCGCCCGAGTTTTCCTCGTGTTTGCGAACCGATCTGGCGAATCCGGTCAAGCCTTTCGGCAACAAGGTGATTCTGGAGTTGAAATTCACGGGGCGCTTTCCCAACTGGTTCAGAGAGTTGGTGGAGACTTTTAATGATAGGAATTTGCTTTTTCGACGCGGGAGCGGGTCAGGGCTACCGCGGACGGCAAATCCACGAGGTGGCCGGTACTGACGTACACAGGGCGAGTGTTGGACCGGGTGCGGACGACGGCACCCACCACTTCACCGCGGTCCGTCAACGGTGCCGTATCGCCGCGGGCGGGGCCGGGAGTCAGCGCGTCTCCCGTGAGCCGACTTTTGGCGCAGCCGATGGAAGGCAGGCCAGTGAGGACGCCGAGATGGCTCGCGATACCGAATCGGCGCGGATGTGCAATGCCCTGTCCGTCGCACATCAGGGCGTCCGGCGCGCCTTCGAGTTTTCTCAAGGCGGCCAGCAAAGCGGGGGCTTCTCGGAATGAAAGCAACCCTGGGACATAGGGAAACCAGAGCGGGTGCGACGCGACGTGTTGCTCTTGAACTGCCCGGCGTTCCACGTCCCAAAGCACCACTGCCGCCACACAGGTCGATCCGTGGAATGCCGCGTCCAAGCCCGCAATTCGGCGGAGCGGACGTCCGTCGCCTTGACGCACCACGCACTGGGCGAAGCGGGACTGGACCGTGACAGCCTCGGAGGGCGTGAGGCGCCACCGGTGCGGCGTTCGCGGGATGTGCATGTCTAGACCCTGGCGATGGGTTTAGACCGGGTTGGGCAGTTCGTAGCCTTTGCGGCGCGGGCGATCGACCAGTCGATTCGCCTCGGGTGCGTCCGGGAACATTTCGCGCACCGGGTCCCAGCGCAAACGTTGGCCGGTCCAACGGGCAATGTTGGCCAGGTGACAGACCGTGGCCGACCGGTGGCCGATTTCGACATCCGCCACGGGGCGTTGCCGCGTTCGGACGCTGTTCAACCAGTTGCGCAAATGGCTCTCGACCAGACCGGCGGGACGCTTGAGCAGGGCCTCCTCCGCAATCTCCGGCGGGTCGGACTTGCAGACGCCGCGGTCGATGGTGATCGTGCCCTTCTCTCCGATGAACTTGGCACCGCCGGCGGGGCCGTCTCCGAGTTCCACCACAATGTCGCCCGCGTATCGGAAGAAGACCTTGGGTTGGCTGCACATCTTGTCGCCTCGCTCTCTGGACTCGGGTGCGGTGTAGGTCGGGGGATTGAAGGCGGGTCCTTCGGTCCACACTTCGATGGGCCCGCTTTCGTCCATCCCGAGCGCCCACTGCACTTGATCAAGGCCGTGCGAGCCCCAGCCGGTGATCTCGCCGCCAGAGAATGGCCTGAACGAAATCCAACCAGGGTTCGCTCGCGGAAGATATAGATCGCGGTGGTAAGGCACGGGTTCAACGGGTCCGCACCAGCGGTTCCAGTCCAGCTCGGTCGGCACGGTTTCGGCAGGGAGGCCGCACTCCCAGGGGCTGGGGTAATTGTGTGCGATGACGCGTTTGATTTTAATGATAGGAATTTGCTTTTTCGACGCGGGAGCGGGTCAATTATGTGCCCGCCGGTTCGTACCTGAAGGTGGTGGCCGAGATAGAAGATGAGGAGGCCCACCAGCACCTCATCGAATTCTCAAAACAACTGAAGAACCAGCAGTCCGAATATCAGAACTTCAGCACCACCGATCGCCACGTGCTCGAACCGCTCGACATGGCCTCCTATCATCACATAATCGTGCTCAGCTATAACGACGCGAAAAACGAGCAGGAAGCTGATGCCATCACGCTGGTTACCTTGCTCCACATCCGCGATATTGCCGAGAAGACGCACAAGGCCTTCAACATCGTGAGCGAGATACTCGACGTGAAAAACCGCGAACTGGCCTCGGTGACGAAGGCCGACGACTTCATTGTGAGCGACAAGATCAACAGTCTGATGTTAGCACAACTGTCGGAGAACAAATATCTGAAACCCGTGTTCGACGACCTTTTCGATGCTGACGGCAGTGAGATTTACGTAAAGCCCGCCGAAGATTATGTGGAGCCGGGAAAGGCCGTGGATTTCTACACCGTCACCCGTTCGGCTGCCCTGAAGAACGAGATCGCCATAGGTTATAAACTGGCTGCCCACGAAGGCGATGCCTCACGGGCATACGGTGTGAAGGTCAACCCTGCGAAGGCCGATAAAGTCACCTTCGGCCCCGGTGACAAGCTGATTGTGATAGCGGAAGACTGATCGCGCTAAAGCTTCCTCAGGTGAAGCAGCGAGAAGATCAGCATCAGGATGACGGCGATCATGTAACCCGCGCCGATGACCGCCGCCTTATACTTCAGCGTGAACTCGGGCGGCAGGCTGCCCGTGCGCTGCAGTACGAAAACCGCCAAGCACATCACTATGCCGAAGACGCCTGTCAGGATCAGGCAGCGGCCCGCGTAGCGGTTGGCGTCATACCACACGGCTTCGTTGCTTAATGTTTTCCGGGTCCGGAACCCGTAAACGGGATTGGGTTTGACTTTTTTCATGTACATGGGCAGGCCCAGCCCGATCAGGAACAGGCCGCCGATGATACCGGCCAGGTAAATCATCCAGGGATGCATAAGTACCTCCTTTTATGGTGAGGAAGGAAAGGTAATAAATAATCAGTGGATATACAAGAAAAAAATCAGGGGAGCATCGAAACAAACCACTCGTACTCGCCGGTGAAAATGGCAGTGTCCTCGCTGTCGAAGACCTCGACGATGACGGCGATAGTCGAACGTCGGCGGCTTTCCATTTCCTGCCGGAAGGGCTGGTCGGGGTCGCGCAGACGGCAGCGGGCGTGGATCTCGTTCGCCGTCGGCTTTTTATATTTGCCGCTGCAATTCCGCAGCAGGGGTACGGTGCAGTCGGCCAGATCGCAGAACGTATCGGTGAGGAAAGCGCCGCTGCTGGCTTCGGCCAGCCCGAAAATCACGGCCGCATGAAACGTGCCGAGGTGGTTCGACAGGCGCGGCTCGAAAGAAAGTTTGAAAACATACCCTTCCTTCTCCGACCGCTGTATGCCGGTGGCTACGTTATAAGGGATGTCGATCACTTCCATAGGTAAGGATTGAGATGACAAATATACATGGTTTTACCTGTGGCCCCGAAAAAACCACCTCGTGCCCTGAATACTGTATAACTTTAATAAAAATGATTCGATGTTAGAAAAACAAAATGTGGTTCCTGAAAAATCCTGGTTCTTTATGCCGGCATATAATGTACTTCGGTGGTCAGGTTGCTGTCGGCCTTCAGGAGCCACATCTCATTATTGTAGAGCTTGAGGATTTCCCATTCCTCAATGACGTTGCCTTTGGTGATTTTGATGGCGGTCTTAATGATAGGAATTTGCTTTTTCGACGCGGGAGCGGGTCAGTAAACAACTGCGCCCTTTTGCTCTTCGCCTTGAACAAGCTTTTTCGCCCTCTTAGGATTTATAGGCACAGATAACCCTCAATCCAATTTGTCCCTATGTAAATCGGAATTTACAATGCCAAAGCATTTCGATTTTTATCCATTACATGTAGACCATATCTCCAAGCCCCCGGCAGTCTAGGTGATTTTTTTCTCATCAATTATTGCAGGCCTTGCAGGAATTTCTCAGCAATGGCCAGATGATCTTCTAGTTTGTTCTTGTCCATTCGATCGAGATTCCGAACGGCTAGCCTCATGCGAATGATAGGAATTTGCTTTTTCGACGCGGGAGCGGGTCAACTTGTTCTTATATTCTCCACTCTCAGCCGCACTCCTTTGCTAGATTATTTAACGAATGGCTCTCTTATTTGGCCGATTTCGTTCACGCTCTTGAAGAATACCTCCAAATCAAGGTTGGCTTTTAGGAGATATTGACGAGCTTGCAAAAGGACCTGTTTTTGGTGCTCTACTGAATCATGCTCTTTGTACAAGTATTCAGGAAATTGCCAATTGCAATATTCCACAGCTCCATGGTTTTTGATTAATTCTTTCCAAGCTGGTGCTTCCTCGTCGACAGATTCAACACGTTTTTTCACTGTTTTGGGATCGTCGCCTCGTTGTTCACAATTATATTCTGTTTTTTTCTTTAACTCCACCCAGTCCTGCATGACTTTCACACTCTGGCTTACTGGATTCAATACAACAATCCGAACTTCACCAAGTAAGCTCTTTATGTCTGAAATGGATAGAATCGCTGGCAAAACAGGAGCGTATATCTCCGCTTTAGCAAACTTACCTTTAAGTCCTTTGAAGATCAAAAACTGCCATTCCTTTCGGACCTTAAAAAAAAGCACCTTGCTTTTCGGAAACCATTCGACGCCATCCTTGGTTTCCTGTTCATCGCCTAAGTCTTTAAGTACTGAATGCAGTTCGTCGCGAAGTGTTGGATGGGCATAGAAAATATCGTTTGAATCCCTCGGTCCACTGGAGCGTAACCGATACGGGTCTATTTTGATATCGGTCTTGAATAGAGCGTCAAGGGGGCTCTTACCCACACCCCCTGGACCCACAACAATAAGGGTTTTCTCTATCATGATGAATCTTCCTCCTTATCCAATAGATATGTTACCTCTTTCCTCACCCGCAATGAGCAGATAACGTTCCCAGCATAAAAGAAATGATAGCGCTGCATCGACGTGGCCGAGCAACTGGCCCAGCTCGGCGCCGCGCTGCACATGGCGCAGTGCGATGTGCAGCACCTCGTGCGCCACCCAGCCGGCCTGCTCGTCGAGATCGAGTTCCTCGAAACCGGCGTCGTACCAGATCGTCGCGCCGTCGGTCGACACGGGCGCGGGCTGGGCCGCGCCCTCGGGCAGGTCGCGGTGGTGCACCCACAGTGCCAGCCCGCCGGTGGAGGGGGCGTACTCCACCATGCGCTGCACGGCGCGCGTGCCGCGATGGCCGAGCCGTTCAGCCACCCAGCCCCTCCGCGCGGCGGCGCTCGCTGTAGCGCTGGTAGGCCGGGCTGTCGAGCACGGCGTTCTCCAGCCCGCTCTCCAGCGCGCGCTGCAGCAGCAGCTCCATCGCCAGCGTCTGGCCTTCGCGCAGCGGCAGGCCCGCGCTCGCACCCAGCTCGGGCAGCTGCTCGACGATGGCCAGTGCGCGCTGCATCGTCCCGGCATCGCGGCAGGCCGCCAGCAGGCCGTAGACCATGCCGTACAGACCGTCGAGCGTGCGCGGCAGCAGCACCAGGGTCTCGGGGCCGGGCTTCGCGTCGAGCAGCTTCACCACGTCGACGGCCGCCTGCAGTTCGCGCAGCACGCCGAAGAACTCGGCGGCGTTGGCCGCGCCGATGCGGCCCTGCACGAACACGCGCCGCGCGTCCTCCGACAGCCCGGCGCGCAGCACGCTGGAGATGTCTTCCCAGCCGCGCGGGCTGGCGCCGACGAGGTGGTCGTTGGCGAGCTGCGCCTGCGTGTCGTCGAGCTTGTCGGGGCGGACCTTCAGGTAGGCCATCACCTCGGGCGCGAAATCGTGGGCGATCGCGTGCGCGAGGAAGGCGTCGATGGCCGTCTGCACGTGCAGGTGGAACATGCGGTCGGCCAGCGCGGTGCCCATGTCGTGGCTCACCGCGCCGTGGAAGCTGGCGTTGCCTGCGGCCACCACCTGCCAAATGATAATGAACACGTTGTCGTAGAATTCACCCTCGAAATACACCGAGGCGCGCGTGCCGCCGAAACCGTCGGCTGCGGCGGGTTTCTCGACGAACCAGTGGAAGATCGGCAGAGGGCTGACCAGCGTGCTGTCGCTCACCACCGTGCCAAGGTACGCAGGGGAACGGGAGGGATTCTGGAAAGCCGGCCACCGCGATGAATGCCCCGCCGTGTCGAATGCCAGCAGGTACCATCGCGCCATTTGCCCCGGCCCAAAGGCGCTCCCCGGAATCACCCCACCGTACAGGCCGTCGCCCGGCTCCCCGTCCCCATGCAGACCATCATCCAACAAAGGCGTTGTGGTTTCGCTGCCGAACATGACGCGGTAACGCAGGGTGGCGGATGCAACCGGCGCAAAAGCCTCGCGCAATCTGGCCGTCACGATAATGTCCTGGCCCGGAGCAGGTGTTTTGGGGTTGTGCGCGACTTGGCTGAACAGCGGACCGAGCACCTCAACGCCTGCGAGGTTGGCACGACCCGGCGTGGGCACGGGGAAGTAGCGTGACTGCATGGGGCCGAATCGGGTTGTCGCCACCAGCTCCGCCACCAGCAACAGTCCAGGACTGTCGATGGCGCTGTTGAGCAAGTGGACCGCGAGAACGTTCAGTCCCACACGCAACAGGTCCTTGTCGCTGGTCAGATCGAAGTCCGCGAATTCCACCGCTTCCTGTGGCGAGCGAGTCGCGGTGGCCAACGCATCCCACGAAATGGACTCCGGCGCGTTCTCCTGGCTCACTTCGACCCCGTTCAGGTATGCGACGAAGCCGTCCTCAAACTTGAGGCGCAGGGTAAGCGATTCGAGGTCGCCTGGATTCGCGATCTGAAACAGGAATCGGACGTAGGCCGAGCTGCTCCGTCCAAACATCTGCGGTTCCAGATTCAACCCAATCCAAGGAAGATAGGTCGAACCCGATCCCTGACGGTCATACCCGACACCGCTCCTGCCGGTCGTCCAAGCGCGGTCGTCGTATTCCGCCTCTGTCCAGGAAAGACCAGCCGAGTCGTCTGGGAATGATAGGAATTTGCTTTTTCGACGCGGGAGCGGGTCGGCAGGGGGAGGGCATCGCGCTGATGGTCGGCGTTCATGGCGCTGAAGAAGTCGGAGGTCGTTTTGTGATGAGGCTTCTTCTGCCGAGGGCGCCATGCCATGAAGAGGCTGTTGCTCGAGCACCGGAACATCCCCATCCGGCGCAGGGCCTTAGGCCGGCGCACCCGGCAGACGTTCTCCTGGTGCCGCAGAACGGCTTGGGATGCACGAAGGGTTCGACCCGCACCACCGGATAACCGTAGCGAGCCTACCAGTCGGCGCTCAAGCGGTTCACCGTCAGGTGCTGGGAGCGGCAGGCCCGATTGGGGAAGGCTTTGTCGGGCAGCAGCAGGAAGAGGAAGTTGTTGACGAGCGCCGGCAGCGGCTTAGAGCGGGTCGAAGCCCGGCGGCGGGCTGGAAACCAGGGACCTCGCCCGCTGAGCGCCTCGGGAGCGCACCCAATCCTGCCACCGGGTGCTGCTACGCCTTAGCGCCAACGGGGCATTCCGGGCGCCTAAATCGCTGGGCATTCAGCCTCAGAAGGGTATTGAGCTAAGTCCGACAGACTCCTAACGCTCAGGGTGAGGCACGGCGCGAATGCCCGGTCACATGCACCCTTTTGTTGGGCGTCTTCTGTTTCTTGCGCGTCATATCAGCGAAGGAAGACATCATTTCCACCAAGTGCTTTTTTAATAGCGTCCCTCCCTTCACTTGGGTTCGTGATAAGGGTGTAGACTAAACATCGCCTGTAGTCTTTTGGTGGAGCCCAGCTGCATATCGTAGGTGTAGGGTCATTAGGATTCTTGCACTTCCCGTTTTGATAAAACGGACAGATTCTCGAGCTAGTCATCTCCGTCTCCTTTCTTTATTGGTCAGAATGGAAAATCGCCACCATTTTTCCGGAAGCAATTCCCGAGAAGTTGTGAAGACACGAACGATTCCAGTCACATCGACGGCCTGTCTTCTCCTCGTACATGACGGCCAAGGCCGTCATGTATGCCTCGTCAATCGATGAAGAAACGCCGTAATCGATGGTGGCATTTCCGCGTTCATATCCATTAGCTTTAAGGACTGCGCGAATAAACCCTTCAACATCGCGTGGTTCCGGTGGGAATGAGCGTATGATGTAGTGATCAGCGTGTTGCATTTGTGTGCTCCTGTTCGACCTACCATATCCTAACTGAAAATGCTTCGTTTGCGTTTCGGGCACTTGAAACTCATCCGAGCCCCGAATCTGGTTGCGACCTCCCCCGATAGATCTTCCTCTTGGCCACTCTAAATGATAGGAATTTGCTTTTTCGACGCGGGAGCGGGTCAAGAGCATTGCTTTTCATTGTCCGGCATTTTCGAGAACAATGCGGGCAGTGGAGGGCTGTTGTCAAGCCCAAAATTTGGCCGGGAAGACAGTTCGGCCTTGTCCGTGGGAGGTTTTGACGCCGCAGGCAGTTTAATGGGGCCGCGTGCTCATGGCCGAGCCGGATGCAGACACAGCTCGCCGGTGAACCGGTTCCGGAGTCGTTCAGGGGTTGGGAATCTGAGCCGGGTCAATCGGTTAGGACGTTCTCGTAATCAGGCATCGGAACTGCGTCCTCGCAGGGCTCGTACTGCCAGGAGTCGGGCGCACCGGGCGGTGGGCGGGGGGCTTTGGACGGGCCCGACCATAGCCCGAGATGGCGCAGAATCTTCTCAACAACCTGCGGTTGATCGATCACGGCGATAACCCGCATCGGGCGCTCGCAGACCGGACAGCGGAGCGGGTCGGTGTGCCAGGCCTGTAGAATGAGGTCGCGCCACTTCTTTGAGGGCAGACGCCGGGGTGGCGGCGGCGAGGTGGTGACGCGCGGAGAGGGCAGGGAAGGTGGGGCGGCTTGGGTTCGTCGTCGTTGGCCGCGCATCTTGTTGCTGTAGAAGCCGTAGTAACGGACCATCTGGACGTTCTTGTCGGGTATGTGCTGGGTAATCGCTGCCAGGAAATCGGTGGGGGTGAAGACGGCGAAATTGCGTTTGATCTTGGCGTTCATGCGAGAGCGGTAGATGACAGTATCGTCGGGGGACTCCAGGGTCATCTTCTCGACGGAGAAAGGGTTGCGAAGAATGTACTGGGCCAACTCCTCCAACTCGGCATGGGCTTGGGGCGAGACCCGATCGCCGGCGTGGACGTTGAAGCCGCTGTGTTTCCAGGACATGAGAGTCTGGGCGCGCCCTGGTGGGAGGAGTTGGCCATCGACAAGGAACTGGATGACCTTGGCACGGAACAATTCCTCGAGTGGTTTGATGGGTGCGGGGGGAAGGAGGCGGAATCTGATGCTGGGGCCATCGTCTGCCGAGGGGGTGGTTTCAGCGCACGCTCGGGGTCAGCCCTTGGTATTAGACATTTTACCTCTTTGTGCTGATTTTTCGCGTTTTTCCAGTGTACTGCTCAGTCGCTCTACCCCCCTCAACTCCGCATCCTCCACATAGTTATACTGAGAAATCGATCATATTTGCGAAGATTTTCAAACTGCCGGTTTGCTCAGTTTGTCAGTATCTGCTTCTCTGCCAGCGAGTAGTGCAGTCA
>Ga0272448_1009085_pt1 | contig 10215 bp, 8 predicted proteins | sample YNPCB0191_FD_202220 | JGI IMG/M metagenome (GOLD analysis project Ga0272448, IMG submission 202220) | Hot spring sediment microbial communities from Yellowstone National Park, WY, United States - YNP-CB-019-1 | ecosystem: Environmental > Aquatic > Thermal springs > Hot (42-90C) > Sediment... | reverse complement strand
AGTAAGTATATTCGTGTTCCGTACCCTGAATCAACCCTCTCATTACAGCACCATCGGATCTGAACCTATCTTTTTGAATATCTCCTTCTGTCTGCGCTCAAATGTCGCATACTCGGTAAGTGCATGCTCCTTTGTCTCTTCCTGAATCGCAGCATCGAAATCCTCGATGCGTAATCCGTCCTCCCTTCTTTTTCTCTCGCTGAGCCCCATCACCCGTTTGACATACGATTTCTTTGCCGTGGTGATAATCGCACGGATGATCGCCCCGGAGACAATATCCTTTCTTTTTACGGTTTTCACCCCCTGCTTTGCCTCCGGATCAAGCTTTACCTCAATCCACTTTGTCTCTCCATAAAGTTCATCCAGGAGATACTCCTGAAGGAACTGAATCCCCTTCTTCTGTCCTCCGCATCGATCCCGGATCTCCTTTGCCACAGGGAATGTTTCCTTCAGGTAAATCCTTACGATACAGGCAGCAGCACGTCGATCCGGTCTCGGGATCTCTATGATCTCATCGAACCTCCCCGGGCGGAGAAGTGCCGGGTCAAGAAGGTCCGGTCTGTTTGTTGCTCCAATCACAAATACATTCTTGAGTGCGATGATCCCGTCCATCTCTGCAAGGATCTGCGAGATTATGTTCTTATGCACCCCGGATGTGTCCAGAAGCCCCCTCGTGGTAAATAATGCCTCAATCTCATCAAAGAAGATAATTGCGGGTGCGTGCTCCTTTGCCTGGCGGAATAACTCCTTTACCAGGCGCTCACTTTCACCCACCCATTTACTCAGGATATCTGCAATAGATACATTGAAAAATGCCATATCGTTCTCCGTTGCCACAGCCTTCGCAAGGAGGGTCTTTCCGCACCCCGGGGGACCATAAAGCAGGATACCTTTCGGTGCCTCGAGTTCCACCTTTGCGAATAACTCTGCTTCCTTAAACGGGAGAACAATCACATCACGGATCCTTTCAATCGCCTCTTCGAGTCCACCGATCTGGCTATATTTTACATTGGGCTTTGATCCGAGGAGAAGGGTCTTAACCTCCAGGTTGGGGAGAACTTCCAGGATATCCATCAGCGGTGGCAGAACAGATACCTGGAACCCGGGTTTCAGTTCTTCAAGGAGTGATTCCGGACAGGGTATCACACGTTTCTCCATCTCCTCGATGCTGAGGATAACCCTTCCCGACTCCTTCATCACATCAAAGACCTTTGCCACAATACCGGTATGCACCTGGTCCGATGCCTCAACGATCGCATAGGTCTGCGGGTGCACCCAGACATACTGCCCGAGCCTCAGCGACCCCTTAAACAATGAACCCGTGCTCACCTTCAGGAGATCGTTTCCGCGGGCAATCACGACCTCATTTTCTCCTATATCATTACCATGGACCCTCACAATATATCCGCTGATCAGGGGGGGTTGCCTGATCTTCTCAATCATCTTCTCGAGTGCCTGAACCTTTGCCTCATACTCTTCACTTCGTTCCTCAAGTGAGCGGATCTTGAAGTTCAGTTCCCTCAGCTGTGCCTCGTACTCCTGACGGAGGGTCTCTACAGTCTCTTCGTTTTCCCCGGGTTTTCCGGGTTTCTTCGTTGAGCCAGCATCTTCATTATTCCACTCGTATTCATCCTGCATACATCAGAAGGGTATGCATCTCACATATAAACACTCTTTCGGTCCCCTGTCTGGTGCACATCTGCACATTCCGGGAAGGTCGTATTCATGGTGTTCGTCCTGACTGCGGGTTTATTCTATTCCGGCGAGGTCTTTTGCCCATCTCTGTTTCAGGTGAAGGTCCAGAAGCTGCCGGAGGACAAGCCGTGCCGCTGCGGGAGACCCTCCTCCATGCATGCATAATGCGCTTATTCTTCCTGCGCCAGCGGTCATGTTCTCCAGCAATCTCACGATCCGCATCCTGTTTTCTGTGGTGGAATCGTATGTCCCCTTCAGATATTTCTCCACATAAGGACCTGTAACCCTGCCTCGGAGATCCTTTTCGGATGGCATACAGGATACGATACCCCCAGCAATCTCGTCAGCGAGTTTAGTTATCTCATACGGCATCCAGAAAAGGTTCAATTTGGAGACATTTGCAAGGAGTGTGTCCGGGAACCATGCCCCGGAGGGGTATGCCGTACCCTCAGATGCTGCGCCGATGGCTGTAGCATACATTGCCTCTGAGTAGTATACCATGTCAATAAGTTTGTCGAGCATCTGTCTGCTCAATCCATGATAATCTGCAAGAAGGGATGATGCACCGGTTACAATATCCCCGCACCCGGCAAGACACCCTGCAAGTACCATCCTGTGTAATAAGACGAATTTTGTGACCATCTCTGCCGCATATTCATATTCCCCGCACATGAATACCCTGTCCCAGGGGATAAACACATCATCGAATACTACCAGTGCCTCTAACGACCCGTATTTCGTATTTCCCTTATCGAACCCGGGGTCATTCTTTCTCTCATCCGATGACTGGCGGTTCACTATGATCGAGAGACCTTTTGCATTGGTGGGTACTGCAAACGCTACTGCATAATCCTTTTCATGCACAGAGAACCCTGTCCCCGGCTGGACAAGGATCTCATGCGCACATGCCGCACCCTCAATCATTGCCTTTGCCCCGCGAACCACAATTCCATCCCGTTTCTTTTCGACGACATGAACATACATATCCGGATCGGATTGCCTTACCGCCCGGAGTGCCCTGTTTCCCTTGGCATCTGTGAGTGCACCCGCACACATAAGGTCCTCCTGCTGAACCCTCTTCATGAACTCCCTGAACCTCTGATGATAGTTTGTCTTCAGTTTTTTATCCATCTCGTAGGTTGTGTCCCAGATAGCGTTTATACAGTCCCACCCGGGACACCGCCCAGTGCATACCCCGGTCCGCTGACACATGAGCCTTGCCACCTTTACCCTCCTCTTCAGGTCTTCACTGCTTGAATTGATATGCGTATAAACATTGACCTCCTCCCCGGTAAGGTCGGATCGTTTCGTAACCATCTCCCTGTACCTCGGGTCATGCGGAAGGTCATAACTCACCCCGATCCCTTCAAGCGCAAGCCTCGTTATCCCGAACTTTGTAATGTCCCTGATCCGTTCACCAAACATATAGACATTCGGGTTCATCTTCCTTATGCTTTCTATGTACTCTTCACGGGTCTTTAGCATGGGATCACCTCATCAGCGCATTCGCTATAACCATCTTCTGGACCTCGGATGTGCCTTCATATATCTCGGTTATCTTTGCATCTCGATAGAACCGCTCCAGAGGGAGGTCCTTCATATACCCGTATCCGCCATGGATCTGGATGGCATACCTCGTGACATCTACAGCAGTATCTGATGCCATAAGTTTCGCCATGCTCGCCTCCTTGGAGAATACCTCCTGTGTCTCTGCGCAGTATGCCGCCCTGTAAGTTAATAACCTGGCAGACTCGATCCGGGACGCCATCTCTGCCACCATCCATTGAATCGCCTGAAGGTTTGAGATCGGTCTGCCGAACTGCTCCCTGCGTGTTGCATGCCGGATGGAATACTCGAGTGCTGCCTGGGCGATCCCCACTGCCTGTGCGGCTATACCAATCCTTCCAAGGTCGAGGATCTTCATTGCGATCTTGAACCCCTCACCCTCATCGTTGATCAGGTTCTCCTTCGGGATATGCACATCCTCAAGGATCAGTTCAGCCGTGGGTGATGCCCATATCCCCATCTTGGAAAATACCTTTCCGACTTTAAACCCGAGTGTATTCCTCGGAACGACAAACGCACTCATCCCCCGTGCGCCCATACTCCGGTCAGTCATTGCAAACACAACGAATATATCCGCCACAGGTCCATTCGTGATGAAGAACTTCCTCCCGTTGAGCACCCATTTATCCCCGCTGAGCCGTGCAGTGGTCTCGATGGATGCCGCATCAGTCCCCGCATTCGGCTCTGTCAGGGCAAATGCACCGATCTTCTCCCCCCGGGCAAGGGGCATGAGGTATTTCTCTTTGATCTCATCCGAGGCAAAAAGGTTCAGCGTCTCCTGACAGAGGGTCACATGAACCTCGTGGCTTGTGCCCAGCGCAGCCCATATCCGGGATACCTCCTCCACCGCAATAGTATACTCAAGAAAACTACCACCCGCGCCGCCCCATTTTTTCGGGATGGGATACCCCAGTAACCCCTTCTTTTTCAGTGCATTCCATCCGAGCCAGGGAAATTCACCTTTTCTATCCAGTTCATCAACATGAGGCTCAACCTCTTTAGCGAGGAACTCACGGATCCCCTTTCTGAACTTCTCTTCCTTTGATGTGTCAAACTCCATTTCATCTCACCGGAGAAAAGATGACCTTTACCGTTATAATCTTTTGGCAGAAATATCTTTACATGACTCATGCACCGAACTTCTCGGAGATGTTTGCAAGATCTATGAGAATGGGAAGGATATCCTTTCCCCGGATCCTCCCGAGGGATCCGCGGGCACATGCATACTCATCAAATCGGGATACATCATCTGTCCTTACCCCCTCACCCCAGATACACAGGGGAAGCGGATCCCCCGTATGATCCCTTACCGTAACTGGAGTGGAATGGTCTCCTGTTATTGCCAGGATCAGATCCGACTGGTCACTCAGCCTTTCAAGGGAGCGGTCTACACGCTCGATAAACCTTACCTTGCCCTCGAAATCACCATCATGCCCGAAGATGTCTGTCCCCTTTATATTCATTAAAAAGAAGTCATACCTCCCCTTATTTTTCAGGAATGCGTCGACCTTTGCATCTATATCAGTTACCTTATTTCCCGTGGCACCCGGGATCTCCGGTGCATCGAGACCTGCCAGCCTGCATACACCCCTCACCATGGGGATCCCTGCAATACACAACCCGTTTATCCCCGTTCTCTCCTTTAGCGAGGAGAGGTGAGGAACCACACCTGCACCGCGGGCAAGGATGATGTTCGCTTCCGGAAGACCGTTTTCCCTTCTCGTGATATTAACCTTATGCCGGGAAAGGGTCTCATGACTCATCAGTGTAAACCTGTTTAATGCATTAGCGGTTTTTTCTGCAGCCGGGCTCCTCGCCCTAGCCTGATGGACCTTTACCCCTTCTACATGAGGATCCACATCACTCACATCCGGAGAAAGACCATCACCCCGCATGACCAGTGCACACCTGTGCTCCACCCCCTCCTTAAGAAAGAACTCGATCCCGTCAATAACCACACCCGAGAGGGATTCAAGAAGTTCCTTTGTCCCGGAGTTAATCCTTCCAGCTCTTCGGTCACGGACGATCATGCTGCTGTCAACGGTTGCAAGGTTGCACCGGAATGCTATATCCCCGGGTTTTACATCCATGCCCAGCCCGATCGCCTCGAAGGGACCCCGACCTGTGTATACCTGATACGGATCATAACCAAGGATCGCAAGGTGAGATGTATCGCTCCCCGGGGGAACACCCGGAGATATCATATCTACAATCCCGCATGCACCCTCCCTGGCAAACCTGTCCATACCGGGATGCACAGCCTGCTGTAAGGGTGTCTTTCCCCGGGGGGGTACAGGTCGGTCACCAACCCCGTCTAATACGATCATGAGAACCTTTTTTCTTTCCTTTGGCATGCAAGAACTAATGATATACACTATCTTAATGGTTTTGATTTAACCTGTTCATGCTGGTTTCTCAGGACCCCTCTGCGGGAAAAACATGCTCGTTGCAATCTCAAAGTTGCGCCTGGCAATATCCTGGCTTACCTGATGAAACATCAGAAGGTAGTTCATGATGTTCTGGGCGGTGGCAATATATAGATTGTTAAATGGGTTCTTTATTTCGGGGTTTACATGGTTTCTATTCTCCAGTTGATGGACCTTTCGGTAATCTGCAGAGACCTGTTTGATATACCTTCGTATATCTTCAAACTCGTCCATCCTGTCCGAAAATACAGGTTTCCTCTTCTCAAGGAATGCGGTCATACCCTCCTTTTTATCCGAGGTGTTGAAGAGTTCGCGCCATAACCTTCTCTCGACCTTCATCCCCTCGCTCATGGGCAGATCGAAAAGCGCATTGATCGCGCACTTTGCCGTTGCAAGGGCAACACGCGGTTTCTCAATGATATTCTCAGCAATACCCATCGCCGCAGGACGAAGCATATCATCCGGGACAACGAGGTCAACAAGCCCGATGCTCAATGCCTCCTTTGCATCTATCTTTCTACCGGTATAGATAAGTTCCTTTGCCTTGCTCAGACCCACAACCCGTGGCAACCTCTGCGACCCTCCCCACCCCGGAAGGACACCAATATTAATCTCCGGTTGACCGAATACCGCGCTCTCTGCAGCGATCCGGATATCGCAGGCAAGGGCGATCTCCACGGCACCACCCATTGCATAACCCTGAATAGCAATGATTACCGGTGCAGTAAGTTCTTCAATCTTCTTTGTGAGGTCCTGTCCCAGTCTGGAAAACTCTTCACCCCGGTCAGCATCCATCCTGACCATTGCCTGAATATCCGCACCCGGGGAAAAGTGCTTCCCTTCACCAAAGATCACTAAACAGTTTGCTTCTTTTTCAACAATATCCAGAACTGCACTGAGCTCCCGGAGAAGGTCCACCGTCAGGACATTCATCGGGCGATCCTTTGTTTTTATCGTTACGGTCGCAATCCTGTTGCTGATCGAGAGCTGCATATTCTCAAGTTTCATGGTCTCACCATTTCGCTCAAGTAGGAGATGGTATCAATTGGTATATAAAGATTGCTGGAACACCTTTTTACGGTGTTATCCCGAAATTACCCTCCAGAAAAAGGGGAGAACGCTCCCCGGGGAGGAACTTAATCCGGTGTGATATTCAAAAACCATTTATTACACCTTTTCTTTGTTACCAGCATGACAAAAATAAGATATTCCGTCTCGATAAAGGATATGCATGGACATATGTTCCATGTGCAGACACGGGTCGATGGGGTAAACGCCGGGAGTGTTGAACTTGTCATGCCGGTCTGGACACCGGGGTCATACCTCGTTCGCGATTTTTCCCGGAATGTCGTGAGGTTCACGGCAACTGATACCAGGGGAAGAAGACTTAAGTGGACGAAGGTAACAAAAAACAGGTGGCATATCGAATCCCGAGGTAAGGAGATCGTTGCAGGGTATGACCTGTATGCTAATGAGTTAACCGTTCGGGCTTCACATCTGGATGCGGCACACGCATTTATCACCGGGTCGAGCATCTTCATGTATGTGGACGGATTGAGGTGTGCCCCCGTGGAGGTTGATCTCAATCCTCCCCCGGGATGGATGGTTGCTACCGGGCTCGAGAAGGTCAGAGGAAGGAATCACAGGTATTGCGCAAAAAACTATGACGAACTTATTGATGCACCGATCGAGATGGGGAGGTTTGAGTTATCTTCGTTCACCGTGAATGGAGTGAACCATCGTGTAGTAACCTGCGGTCGTGCAGAGTATGACAGGAGGAGGTTTCTCCGGGATCTAACCCGGGTGGTAAAAGAGGTTATCGGATTCTTCGGTGAGGTACCGTATGAAGAGTATCTATTTATCATCCATTTTGTGGAGAGCGGTGGCGGTGGACTGGAACACAGAAACTCGACTGCATGCAATATCCCCCGGCATATGTTCTCCAATGAGAAGGACTATCACAAAGTAATCACCCTCCTCACGCATGAATTCTTCCACACATGGAATGTAAAGAGGATCATGCCTGAAGGGTTTTTATCATACGATCTGGAAAAGGAGACATACTCGAAACTCCTCTGGGTTATGGAGGGGTTTACATCGTATTATGATACCATTATTCCCTGTCGCGCAGGTATCTATCCGGCAAAGAGGATGCTTGAGATGTATGCTGACACGATAAAGACATACATCCGCACCCCCGGACGAAAGGTGGAGACCCTCGAAGAGGCATCGTTTGATGCATGGATAAAATACTATAAACCTGATGAGAATACGCCTAATGTATCCATCAGTTATTATAATAAAGGGGCGGTGGTGGGTCTGATCCTTGACCTGTACATTCGTCGAGAAACAGGGAACCGGAGATCTCTTGATGATGTGATGAGGTACTTATGGAAGGAGTACGGTGCTGCAGGTAAAGGGATAAAAGAGGAGGAGATTCAGGGAATTATGGAAAAGGTCACGGGGCTGGATCTGACGAGGTTTTTTGATTCTTATATCCGCGGGACAAAGGAGATCCGGTATAACGATTTTCTGGGTGTAGCCGGACTGGCATTCAGGCCACAAAAAAGATCTGAAGATGAAGAGGGGAAAGGGTATCTTGGAATAGATATTCGGACATCAGGGGATCGGGTGTTTGTCAGGCATGTTTACACGGGGGGTCCAGCGCATAAATCCGGGATATATGCTAACGATGAGATCATAGCATTTAACGGGATCAGGGTAGATGCAGAGACATTCAAGAAACGGGAGCGGGCACTCCCCGCGGGTAAAAGGGTTACGGTCTCTCTGTTCCGACGGGGTCTACTTACAGAGGTGGGTGTTGTTCCATCTGTTGCTCCATCCGAGAAATACCTGATTGAGAAGGTGAAGAAACCCTCAAGGTCTCAAAAGTGGATATACGAGAAATGGTCCGGGGAAAAATGGAGAAAAAAGAAGTAGTGAGAACTACTTCAATGCGGATTTAGCCTCTTCTTTAAGTTTCTTAATCTGTTCAACAAAGGGCATTACCTTTGAGGTCATATCCTTTTTCTGTTCGAGCCCTGTGTGGGTGAAGTATGCTACAGCCTCGGAGCGGCTGGAGAAGACCTCAAGGTTAACGAGTGCATCAATCATCTTAAGGTCTTCATCACTCAATCTGGTCATAACCACATTTCCCCTGCATGGATGATCATGTCCCCCGCACGGATGACAGTTTTCGATCCCCTCACCTTCTAAATATGTCTCCTCCGCACCTTCATCTCCATGCATGATAACTATCTTTTTCTTTATTACCTTCTTTTCTTCATCCATATTTCCACCTCGTATTTCAATTACACAATACCTGTAATTCGTCATTTTATATAAACATTACGCTCTTACACCGTAGGTTGTAGACTGATCCTGGATAGGGTACATGTGAATACTTCTTCCCAGATCTGGATAAGTTCAGGTTTCACATCATTGATTGTGATCTCCCTGCCGAGGGTCTGGCTCATGGATGTCATGGTGTTCGGGGTTAACCCGCAGGGTTGAATCAACTCGAAATATTTCATCTCCGGATTAACATTGAGGGCAAACCCGTGGAATGTGACATCACCATTAACCGCCACACCGATCGATGCGATCTTCTTTCCGCAAACCCAGATACCCGGGTGCCCCTCGATTCGCTCCCCCGGAATATCGAACCTGTTCAGACACCGGATCAAGACCTCTTCAAGTCTCCATATATGTTTTTTAATATCGGATAGCCGATCCTTCAGTTTCACAATGGGATACCCCACGATCTGCCCCGGACCGTGGTATGTAGCAAGTCCACCCCGCTCCACATAGAAGGATTCGATGCCATAACAGTTGCTCCCTCCCGGTGGTGACCTCTTCCCGAAGGTGATCACATGGTCGTGCTCAACCAGAAGCAGTGTATCCGGAATACTCCCTGATCTCCGTTGCTCAACAAGTCGTTTTTGAAGGTCCCACGCATCTTTATATTTCATTCTGCCGAGGTCATACAGGTGAAACTCCATCCACCCTCCCATGGAGATCCATTACTTTTCGTTTTCCCTCCACCAGATGGATGATAGTATCTTGCGATACAGGGGTCCCCACTCCTCCTCCAGCGCTTTACTCATCGAGAGGTATACCTTTCCCTCATCCTTCAGCGAGATCGCGTTGATCCTGACATTTGCACCCGCACCGTGAAATGCCGCATCCAGCATATACGCAGCAACCGTAATATCCGAGAGGATCCCTTTATCGCAGACCTCCACGATCTTAACGAGTACCCTGCCGAGCCTTACAGCATCCCGCATAACTGACAGCGGGATATCCGCCGCAACCCGCAGGGATGCAATGATCTCATTTTTCCGGATAGCCTTCTCCTCATCGGTGGATTTCGGAAGTTTATACGCACGCATCACCCTGTCAAATGCGGATGCATCATCCTGAATACGGAGTATCGCCCCGGAGAGGATATCATCAATGACCATGGTATCGATCTTTTTCTCCTGCCTGTTTGTATGGAGGGCAACCATCTTCATCAGGGCTGCACCCA
>Ga0272448_1009084_pt1 | contig 10215 bp, 6 predicted proteins | sample YNPCB0191_FD_202220 | JGI IMG/M metagenome (GOLD analysis project Ga0272448, IMG submission 202220) | Hot spring sediment microbial communities from Yellowstone National Park, WY, United States - YNP-CB-019-1 | ecosystem: Environmental > Aquatic > Thermal springs > Hot (42-90C) > Sediment... | reverse complement strand
AGCCCGGCGTAGCCGATGAACTTCGCCCGCAGCTTCGACGCCGTACCGGTCTTCTTGTTCAGGTCGGCCGGCGTGTACGTCTGGAACAGGACCGTGGCCTTGTTGAACGCATCGAGCACGTCCGCCGCTATCGAGGCCCCGGCCAACTGGTTGAGTTGGGCCGCGATGTACTGATGGGCCAGGATGTAGTAGGCGTTGCCGCCCTGCGGCGCGGTCAAGAGCACGTCGCAGTACGTCTGCCCGCTGAGGAAGAACATGGTCAGCGACCCGAGCCCGCCGGGCAGCTTGAGCCACGTTGCATCCGGGTGGGGATTGCCGGAGTTGCCGCAGTCCGGGATGGCATGCGTCTTCCAGTAGCCCCAGGTGAGTGAGCAGCCTTCGCCGCACGGGGCAATGGGAACGCTGCACGTAGCCGTACTGGTCTTCTGCGTATCGTTCGTTGTCAGCGTCGCCGTGTCCTCGAACGCGGGCGCGTTCGCGCAGGTAACCGGCACCTGACAGGTAAACGACCTGCAGTGATCCACGAGATCCGCAAGGCAAACCGTCACCGGGGTGGTGACGCAGTGCTCATCGGAGACGGTGACGCACTCGTCGATCTCGTCCGCGGGCGGCACGTTCGTGAAATCAACCGTGCACTCCGCCGTACCGCCGTCAACCGGACCGCTCGTCACGACCGTGGCCGTATTCGTGCGGGTAGCCTTGTCCGGCAGGACAGCATGATAGCACCATTCGTGAGTCTGGCCCGCCGCAAGCGCGTACGGGAACACGGCCGGGCTGCCGTCGCACTCGGTAACGGTCGCGGCGATGTCACCCGAGACGATGTCGGAGATGCCTTCGATGACCGCGTCGTAGGAGCAGGGGTTCTTAACCGTGATCTTGCCCTCGACGGCGAAGTCGCTGTCGGTGTAGCCCTTTTCGCAGACCTTGATCGCAACGTCGATCGGGTAGGTCTGTCCTGACGACAGGTTCAGCGGCAGGGGTGGATTGCCGACGGCCACGCACTCTTTGTCGATACCCCAGTCCCACGTCCGCTTGTACGACGGAACGCAGGTCTTGCTGACCTCCAGCTTGCACCTGGCCGGCTCAAACGTCACCGATGCATCGTACGACGTGATTGCGTCGCCGATAAAGTCATACGCCGTCACCACGGCATGGGTACCGTTGGTGGCCGTATCGACGTTTGTGAACGGGATGTCGTTCCAGTTGGCGCTGAAGACGCCGTTCGCGTTGGCCAGAGAGCCGAAAAGCGAGCCGCCATCCCAACGAATATCGCCCTGCGTCTTGATCGTCCGCCGGACCGTACCGGGCACGGCCACAAACTGGCCGTTCGCCAGGACGGGGTTTCCGCTCGCGTCGAGAAGGATCCGCGCGGTCCAGAAGTTCTGGATCTGAATGTTCGCGAGTTCGCCCGTTAGAAGCAGCGTGCCGTCCACGGCGTCGTTGAGTTCGTCGCCGGGTTTGGCATACGTTCCGCCCTTGTGATTGAAGTTCCGCGCGTCGAAGACCCCCCCGGCCGCATCGAAGAGTTCGCCGCCGCACCACACGTCAACACGGGCAGTCAGCGCCGAATGAACCTGCGCGGGCGTAACGCCGACCCCGAAGGCATCCGGGTCGGCCGCGAAGTACCCGTCGATCATGGCTCTGTCCCACGCCTTGATCCCGTAGCCCGTGATCAACTGGCCGGGGTTGATCAGGTTCCGCACCCAGGGAAGAAAGTCGGCGATGCCGTCGCCGACTGCTGATCTGGGCGCCCCGCCGACGTCGGCGGGCGCAACGATCGTCGCGGCCCCATCAGGATTCAAGCCGAACGCCACGGAGAACAACGTGGCAGGCGTTATCCTGTAGGCTTGTCCGCTGACGGTTCCAAGCGGATTCAGCAACTGCGATGCGCCGTCCTGCACCGTCTGCCATTGAACCGCGACGCCGACGCGAACGCCCCATACCCGGCCGGGCGCACCGTAGGTTGTCGGAAGAGGCGGAATCGGATTCACGAGGCCCCCCCGGCCATCCGTCGGCACGCCGGACACGTCGCATGGCTGCGGGACGTTGATGCCCACGTACCCGGCGCCGCCGGCCCGCAGCGATTCGATCTGACCGGGCACTTGGCCGATCACGACCGGCACGCCGTTCTTGATGTTTGCCGGAGTCAGGTAGGTGCCGTCGGCGGAATTGATGTAGATCTCATCGGTGCCCCGGAGGGGATCGCCGATCAACCGGTTGGCATCCCCCACGAACCAATAGGACGGACACGTCTCGGCTGCGGCTGCAGCGGCGACCATCGCGACTGCCGCAACGCTCAGAACCACGATCCTCCGAGTCACGAATAGCATAAGGAAACTCCTTTGTTCCGTGGGGCACACTCCGGTGGACGGCCCCTACACCTGAACCGGCATCGAGAGCGTCGCGCGAAACCGCGGACGCGCTCATGATCACATGGTCAGCCACAGGCCCCGATGGCTGCTGCCGACCATCCGTCCCTGACTGGAACCCATTGTGGTTGCTGCCGGACCACAGTCGCCTGCGCAGCGACACATACGTCGTACCGCACCGATGGGACCCCTCGACGACGCGATGCGAGACGCCCGCTTCAGCCGTATTCTACGCCCGGAGACCCTGCGCGTGCAACCAGAAAGCAAAAAATTTTAGAAAAAATGATTCTCGGACCGATTGCAAGACACCTCGTCGGTCCCGATACCGCCGTACCATGTTGCCAACGCATGAGCCGGGACAGGACGTGCGGTATTATCGGATCGACAGCCGTTATTCGCGCGCTATCCTGCGGTGTCGGAATGAAAAGGTTGCCCGCGGCCCTGGATTCAAATAAAGTGCGAAGCAGACGCTCCGATTCCAGGAAGCGGGACCGCACTGTCAAGCCGAGTGTCGCCGGGGTATCGCACGACCCAACCGCGGAAGAGCGACCGTCCGTGGTTCTGCGGCTATTGAGGGCCATGAACGGGCCGAGCTGGGTTTGATGAACGGGTTAGGCGTAGTTCTCGCCACGACAGCCATCGCGCTGGGCGCGTTGCCGATGCTGCTTGCGCTGCGATTTCGGCGTTATGTGCTGCGCGAGCTGGCCCGACCGCCAGACTGTTACACACCAAAGGTCAGTGTCATCCTCCCATGCAGGGGACTTGATCCCGGCTTCGAGGAGAACATCCAGGCGATCTTCGACCAGGATTACCCTGATTTCGAGATCATCTTCGCCACGGCCACGGCAGACGACGAAGCCTGCCCGGCGATATGCGGGCTCATTCAGCGCAATGCGAGGGTGCCGGCGAAGCTGGTGCATGCAGGTGTGTCTCTTGAGCGCGGCCAGAAGGTGAACAACCAGCTTCGCGCGCTTCGCGAGGTCCGAGAGAGTACGGAGGTGCTGGTGTTCGTGGATTCCGACGGCCGCCCCGATCGCGGTTTTCTCCGGCACCTCGTCGATCCGCTTGCCGACCGGAAGATCGGCGCCTCGACCGGTTACCGGTGGTATGTCCCGGTCAGGGGCGGATTCGGAAGCTGGCTCCGAAGCACCTGGAACGCCGGGGGTATCCTGTTTCTGACGCACCCGAAGTACAATTACGCTTGGGGCGGCGCTATGGCGATCCGCCGCGAGACCTTCGAAGCCGCGGAGATCGCTTCCGCGTGGCAACACAGCATCAGTGATGACATGGGGTTAACGCATGCCCTGCGTCGCCGGGGGCTGCCCATACGATTTGTACCGCAGTGCCTCGTTGCATCGGAGGAGGATTCGGGAACGCTCGAGACGATCGAGTGGACGAATCGTCAGACTATTATCGCCCGGGTCTACACCAGGGATTTCTGGATGCTCTCCGCGTCGACATACGCTCTGACAATCGCATTCGTCGCGATCGGCGCACATTCGATCGCCCGATTCGGAATATCGGCATTCGCGGTCGCCTGTTTCTTCCCCCTGTTCGCAAGCTTCTTTACGTCGCCGTTCATACTTACGGCCGCCCTGCGGATGCTGAAGGGTCGGGCTCACCACGTCGTCCGGCGCGGAGCGCCCCGGTACCTTCTCGTCGCCCCGGTGGCCGTCCTGCTGTTCATGGTAAACGTGGTCGTCTCGATGTTCCGGTCCCAGGTCACCTGGCGAGGTGTGACCTATCGACTGCACGACGCCACGCGAGTCACGGTGGTGCAATCGTGAGTACCGTTTCTTCCACAAGCTCTGCGGGCAGCGGCCGCCCCGCGATCGGAGGACGGGACTTACGACGGGCGGCCCGGACCGCCGGTTCCTGCACGCTCCTGTTCGTCATCATTGCCGATCCGCTTGCGCTTCTTGCCGGCACACTCGTGACGCTCGGTGTCGGTCGTGCTCTATGGAGCTCGAACTTCGTGCTTGAAGCGCTGGTCCTGGTCTTGTGCTATTTCACGTTTCCGGTGGGCGTGGTGCTGGCGCTGGCGGTGCTACGGTTCCTGTTCGCCCGGGGGCCGCTTCCGGCCGGCACATATCCGCTCAACTCGCCGGCGGCGCGGCTTTGGCTTCGAAAGGCGGCCTTGGCCTCGCTGCCCCGCCGCAGCTTCTTTCGCAACGCCGTGACCGGGTACTCTTTCCTCGGTCGGCTGTTCCTTCGGGCGATGGGAAGCACGGTCGGCCGGCGCGTCTTGTTGGGGGTGGATACGACCGTGGCCGATCCCGCCATGACTACGATCGGCGATGGCGCCCTGATCGGCGACGGAGCGTTTGTTTCGGCTCATCTGATTGATCGGGACAGGCTCACGATGGCTCCTGTCACGATTGGCAGGCGCGCCACGATTGGAGCGCTGGCGTTTGTCGGACCCGGAACACAAGTCGGAGACGACGCGGTCGTCGCGACGGGGGCGGTCGTGGCGAGGCACACAAGGATCAGCAACCGGGAGATCTGGGGCGGGGTTCCTGCGAGAAAGATCGGCGAAATCGAAGTGGGTGCTGCAGAAACGTTCCACTCCGCATAGCCCGCTTCCCGAACCGCGCTGCTCCATACCACGCATCAAAAAACCGCCCGGCAGAGCTCCTGCTCCGCCGAGCGGTTCGATTCCTTGTCAATCATCGGTCGGCGTATCGTTACGCCTCAGCGCCGACGGCGGATGTAGCCGCCCAACGCCCCGATCGCCAGAACGCCTGAGAGCATCGTCAACGGCTCCGGGATGGCCTGGAACGTCTGCGATGCATCGTACGACGTGGTGCGGTCGCCGATGAAGTCATACGCCGCAGGGTTTGCATGCGTACCATTCGTCACTGTGTCAACGTTCGTGAACGGGATACCGTTGTAGTTGGCACTGATGACGCCGTGGGTAGTGCTGAGCCAGTGCAACAGCGTACCGCCGTCGTACGTGACATCGGCCACGATCTTGATCGTCCGCTTGACGGTACCGGGCACGGCCACGAACTGCCCGTTGTTGAGGACCGGCCGGCCTTGGCCGTCAAGAAGGATCTGGGCCGTCCAATAGTTCTGAATCTGGATATTGGAGAGCTCACCGCTTAGCAGGAGCGTGCCGTCGACGGCGTCGTTGAGCTCGTCGCCGGCCATACCGTTCGTGCCACCGTTGTGATTGAAGTTCCTCGCGTCGAACGAACCGGCGACCTGATCAAAGAGCGCTCCGCCTTCCCACACATCGACGCGGGCAATCAGAGCTGCGTACACCTGCGCGGGAGTGACACCGACGCCGAAGGCGTTCGGACCCAGCGCCGCAAAGTATCCGTCGATCGCCGCCCGGTCCAGACCATTGATGCCGAACCCGGTCACCAGTTGATTCGGATTCGCGAGATCGCGCACCCACGGAACGAAATCCGCAAGGCCGTCGCCACCAACCGACCCCGGAGCGCCGCCGACGTCGACGGGGGAGACGAGCGTGGGCACGCCGGCAGGATTCAGCCCGAACGCCACGGAGAACAAGGTGCCCGGACTAATGTTGTAGGCCTGCCCGCTGTTAACGCCCAGGGGCGTCAGGGACACGGCAGAACCATCCTGGTCGGTCTGCCACTGGACGGCCGCCCCGGCACGGACGCCCCACGTGTTGCTCACCAGCGGATTCGCGCCTGCCAATACTTCCGCGGGATTCGACCCCAAGACACTTCGCGGATCCGCGGGCACGCCCGTAACATCGCAGGGTTGCGGGATATTGATCCCGGTATACCCGATACCGACATTGCGGAGCGATTCGATCTGCCCGGGCACTTGGCCCGCCACAGGCAGCGTGCCGTTGATGAGGTTGTCCGGGTTCAAATAAGTAGCGCCGGCCGCGTTCAAGTAAATCTCGTCCGTGCCCCGGCGCGGGTCGCCGATGAGGCGGTTCGCCTCAGGGAAGAAGACCTGCGATAAAGGCAGCGCCCAAGCCCCGCTCGACAACAGCGTCGCAAACGCGACCACACCCACGATCACTACGTTTCGCACTGACGTTCTCATCGAAAGGCTCCTTTCGTTCCGCCGGACACCCGCATTCGCAGCAGGCCCGCCGGCACAGTTCCCACAACGACACCCAGCCCAAAAAGCCGACCAGCCGCCGACACGCCCTGCACGGGCGACCGACTGCCTCGATCGCGCTTCACCAATCAGCTTTCACGAACCGTCTGGGAGATGTGGTTGCTGCCAGCGCCACACTCGCCGCTGCCGCGGTTCCCGTCTAACCGTTCTTGCTCCATCCCCCCAGCGAGCCGCGCTGCCAGACCGCCCGGTGGGGTAATTACCCTCATTGTAGTCGTTTCGCCTCCTGTGTCAATACGAAAAAACGGCCGTTCAAAAAAAAAACTCGTGGCCTTCGCGTGGGTGCAGGGAACAGTTCCAGCTCGCCCGTCGGTTAACAAAAACCGTACTTACGCAGAAAAAACAACGATATTATAAGACCATACGCTTTTCCGGCCGATGGCCTCGCCAAACGACGGCCTTGCGGATCATGAAAAATTTTACCGCGGGCCGGTTGCCGGGCGGCCGGGATCAGTCCGTATGTCGCCTGCGGTTCCGTTCGCGGCAAGCCCGCCCCACCCGAAGCACACGCCCGTAATCGCTGGTGAAGCGTCGTCCTTCGGGACAGGCCGGCAGACAAGACGTTTGCTCTTCCGTGGCCGGTTTGCCCATTCGAAGCTTCGCGGCGGAAAACACGACGATGCCCACGGAGCCCTTTCGCTCGCCCCTGCCCTCGGCGGCTGGACTATCACCGGGCGCCGAAAGGCGGTGAACCAGAATTGCACGCCGCCCCCACGTCTTATGGGCGGACGTCCTGAGCAGGCATTGAAGCGGCCGGGCGTGTAGTGGCCGAGGTCGGGGCCTTCGCCCGTGCCGCATCCGGCGCAGCGAGGAGATGAATCAAGATCTGGATGCGCCCGCCGCTGCCGGCCGGGCGGCTGGCGGCACCATCTGCGCGCCCCCGCATCTGCCGCTTCGTCGGCAAGGACGCCGGTCGCTCAGCCGGTGCCAGTTCCAGCGGCACGTTCGGCCTCGCGGCAGCAACGGGCTGGAGCCGACGCGATTGCGCGACGAGCCCCGTTGCGGGCGCGGGCACCGATGCGGCCGCATAATCACAGGGTGCAAGCGACGGCGGCCGTGCCGCGGACTTCGTGTTCACTTCGCGAAGGGATGTAGAGGATGCGGGAGCCGTCCCGACGCCGACGCCGGAGGTCGCCGCGTGATCGTCCGAATGCGCCGGGGTCGCTCCAGAGGGCGTGATGTTTGCGGCAACGTCGCCGGCGAAGCTCGTTACCGAGAGGACGCCGTTCTCAGTATCGCCGTTGGGCGACGCGGCGTGTGCGGCCGCATATTCGCGTCCGAGCGATTGAACGGCCGGCCAGCCCGATGCGGCGCGCCGTTGCGCGGAAACGCTGATCGGTGCGATACGCGTGCCGGCTTCCTCCACGGCGCGGATGATCGCCGGCGCGGTCTCGGCCGGAGCATCGACAACGATCACGCTGCCCTGCGCATCCGGCTCGGACGGGGCGATGGTGTACGTAAGCGACGCCCCGAAATGTCCGGCATCCTCGACCGGTGATGTTGGCTGCGACGCAAACGTCCGGGCAGGCACGGCGTCCTGTGTCACCTGCGAACGGCGCAAACTCTGCCCGATCAGGCCGACGGCAGCTTTCTTCGCCGCTTCGTCCGCATACACGAGCTTGATCTCAAAAGACGCATTCTCGTCACCGGAATTGCGACCTGCGGGGGTGCTCTCGGGCGCAGCGGCGATTGTCTGCTGCGTAACGCGGCCCAATGTACCGCCCGGGCCGATAGTCCCCCGGCCGCCCTGCCCCGGGGCAACGGTACCGGGCGTGGCGACCGAGGCGTTCTTCGACAACCGCATCGAGGCTTCCGGCGGACCTGACTCCGCCGACAGCGCAGCGGCCGCCCCGTCCACAGGTGATGGGCTGCTTGCCCCCCCTTCCTTTCCCGCACCCGATGACTGCCCGACGGTCGCCCAACCGTGCGTCATCGCCTTCCCTGCACCACCGGTCACTGCGACCAAGCTTTGGGGCGAAGCGGCCTCAGGGGCTGCGGGGCCGCCGGTTTTCCTTTTCATCTCCGTGCGCGGCTCCCTCGGCGCCGCTGCGGTCTCCTCGCGCCGGGCCTCTTGCGGCACCTTCGGTGACCGGTCGCGTATGTCGGCGAGCGGCCCGAACGGCCCCGACGCCGACCGGGGCGCCCCCTGTCGCAGGTGTGTGAACGTCAGGATGCCCGCCGACGCCGCCAGCGCAATCACCGCCGCCGAGGCCAGCCATCGCCCGAGTCTGCGGCCCGCCGGCCGCCGGGCGAACCCGGCCGTCGGCTCTTTGCCCAGGAGTTCCCTGCGTTCCAGTTCCGACGCGACCAGTTCCGGCAGGCCGTCCGGCGCCTTGGCTCGTGGCAGAGAACGCAGCCACTCCGCGTTGCGTTTCAGGTCCGCTAAGAGGCGACGTGCCTCTTCACTTGCCGCGAGGTACGCCTCCACCTCCGCGCGCTCCGCGTCGGTGACCTCGCCGTCGAGGTAGGCGGATAGCTGCTCTTCGAGGTTGTCCGACCGATCCGGTTTCATCGTTCTTGTGCGAAGAGACCGCCGCTCAGGCAGCCATGTTTCTCGCCGGGATCATCCCGGCGGCTCCCCGTCGCCCGATTGCATCCGGGCGGCCAGCTTTTCCCGTAATGCCATGCGCGCCCGATGCAACCGGCTCTTCACGGTTCCGGGGGGCGCGGCGAGGATTTGCCCGATCTCGCGGTAGTCGAACGATTCCACATCCCGCAAGACCAACACGACGCGAAACTCCTCCTCCAGTTCGTCCAGAACCTGCAAGAGAATCCGATGCGCCTCGCGCGTCTCCAACGCCACGGAGGGGTCCGCCCCCCGCGGCCCGCCGGTACGCCGCACCAGTTCCGACGCCTGCGAATCGATCAGCCGCGTGCCGTCCGAATCATGCAGAGATAGCCGGACGGCGTGCCGGTCCTTGCGACGACGCGAAATCGCCAGGTTCACCGCGATGCGAAACAGCCACGTGTAGAAGCCGGCCTTGCCCTGAAACCGGTCGATGGCCTGCAACGCATGCAGGAACGCGTCCTGCGTCAGGTCGCGGGCGTCCTCCACGTTGCCGCAGAGCCGCCAGCACATGTTGTAGACGCGGTCCTGGTACTTGCTTACCAGCCGGCCGAACGCGGCCATATCGCCCTGCTGCGTCTGCTCGACCAGGGCAAGATCCTCAATGGCGACTGCCGCGGCTGGCGACACCGGCAAATCCTTATGATTGGACGCAGGCGGACCCGTCTGGTTCCCGGGCCCGCCGCAAATGCGGGCCGTCCGTCAAGTCCGAGAAGTTATCATCCCACCCCGCGCCGTCAGGGTCAATATCTTTTACGGTGCCGACACAAGGCGGTTGCGTCAAACGCATGGAAAGCCCGCAACACGGCTGCTGCCTGCCGCGCACGGGAACCCGAAGGCCCGGCCCCGGGATCGTGAGGTCCGTCTTTGACCCCCGGCCCGGCAATTCATACACTCCCGGCATCATGGCCAAGCGAATCCGCAATGTGTACGAAAACCCCCTGGTCACGCGCAATGCATCCGCGGAGATGTGCGAGGTTTTTTCGCCGCAGCGGCGCGTGGCCACGTGGCGCCGGATCTGGATCGCGCTGGCCGAGGCCCAGCGGGAGCTCGGTCTGCCGATCTCCGCGGCGCAGATTGCCGCGCTCCGGCGTGCGTGCGATGCCATCGACTTCGACCGGGCCGCCCGGTACGAGCGGCAGACCCGCCATGACGTGATGGCTCACCTGTATACGT
>Ga0272448_1009081_pt1 | contig 10218 bp, 3 predicted proteins | sample YNPCB0191_FD_202220 | JGI IMG/M metagenome (GOLD analysis project Ga0272448, IMG submission 202220) | Hot spring sediment microbial communities from Yellowstone National Park, WY, United States - YNP-CB-019-1 | ecosystem: Environmental > Aquatic > Thermal springs > Hot (42-90C) > Sediment... | reverse complement strand
GGCGGCCGTGGTCCTGGCGCTGCTGACCCTCGCGGCAATAGGGTTCGCCGGCCGGATCGAGCACGCCCGCGAGATTCTTTTCACGATCAGCCTGGTCGTCATCATTGCAGCGGCGATCTGCGTGACCAAGCGTGCGACCGGCGCGCACCACGCCGTCATGCTTTACCCCTTCCCGCATCTCTTGATAGGAGCCGCCGTCGCCGCAGCGGCGCGGCAGGCCGAGGCCGGGTGGGCTAAGAAGATCCCGCACGCAGGCGGGGCCCTGCTGCTCGCCTGCACTCTGCCGCTTGTTTCGGCCCGAATCACAGTCGATGCGCGCTATCTGGACTCCTTCCGGGTCCGCGGGGGCGCCGGGGCGTGGTCGGATGCAATATACCGGCTGGCCGATTACTGTCGGCAGAACCGCGACAAGACCTACCTCCTGATGGATTGGGGCTTCAGCACGCAACTGCTGGTTCTTTCCGGGAACCGGATAAAGAAGCAGGAAGTCTTTTTTCAATGGGACGATTTGTCCGATGAAGATAGGCTGATCCGCATGCTGCCCCTGCTGTCCGGCCCCGAGGTTCTTCTTGTATCCCACGTGCCGCCCTTCGAAACCCATCCGAGCTATGAGTTTGTCAAGCGCGCTCCGGCGCGCCACGGGCTGGAAACGCGCCCGGTGAAGACCTTCTATCAGAGGGACGGGCGCCCGATATACGTCGTGCAGGAAGTCGTGCGCGAAGAGATCGAGGATCACGCGGAAAGAGGAAGTTTCTCCTACCTGCGCGAGGCGGAGGAATGGGACGGCAAATCCGGGGGCGCGCTCGATCTCAAGCCTGCGGCGTCGCGCGCCCGGGCGCTCGGGTCGTTCTGGGGCCGGAGCGCCGCGGACTTCGCGCTCTACCGCTTCGAGGCGCCGCGGACTCTGAAGAACCTGCACCTTTACCTGCGTTACGCCTTCGAAGGCGAGCGTGCCCAGCGCTACTATCTGACGGTGGACGGGGAACTTGCCGACATCCTGACTTTGCCGCCCACCGGGGGTTACGGCTACGGCGCGGGCGAGTGGCGGATTGCGCACAGCCGTCTCGGCGTTCTCGGTCCCGGCCTGCATGAGCTGCGAATCGCTCCGGCGGGCGACTCCCAGATCGTCAACCTGGATTACTTCTGCCTGTGCGAGGGCGAGCTTGCTCCGGACTTCTCGCTCCAAAATCCCGCCGCGGGGCTGAGAGGTCCGGCCGGCGGGTCCGGCGCTCTTTTTCTCGAGGTTGTCGGCGCTGAACCGCACAGCGGATGCCCGCGCCCACGCCTGCTTGACTCTCAAACCCCGCTTCATTAGAATCGCCCGGCTTTAGGTCTTATCCCTGGCATCTGCGGCCAACATGGAGGCAAGGATTATGCGCAAGCCGTCGAACCATCTTCCGCTCGTTATATGCTCGCTGGTGATCGGCCTTGTCGCGCTGCTCGCAACCGAACCCGCGCAGGCGCAGGCGCCGGTGGGGACGGTTTCCGGCGTGGTCCGGGACATTACCGGCGGTGTGATCGTGGGGGCCACCATCACGCTCACCTCCCTTTCCACGGGAGCCACGCGCACCACCACCACCAACGAAAGCGGTTTCTACAACCTGCCGACGCTCCTCCCGGGCGAATACCGCATGACCATCGAATACCCGGGCTTCGCGACCTACGGTGTGGAGCGCGTGGTCGTCGAGGTCGGCCAGATCCGGCGCATCGACGCCGTCTTGAGCGTCAAGGAAAGCAAGGAAATAGTTCAGGTGGAGGCCGAGCAGGTGGCTCGTATCGAGACTTTTCAGAGCACCATTGGCGGAGTCGTCAACGTACGCCAGATCGATCAGTTGCCCCTCAACGGCCGCAACTACCTCGAGCTCGCCCGGCTCCAGCCCGGCGTGGAGATCCAGGAAGGCAGTGCATTCGATATCACCAAGAGCCGTTACACGGGGATCTCGGTGGCCGGCAGGCAGGGGCGGGAGGCACGTATCACCATCGACGGCATCGACGCCGTAGATGAGCACGTGGGCACCACGACCATCAACATTTCCCAGGACAGCATTCAGGAGTTCGCCGTCGCCACTTCCTCGGCCGACAAGTCCACGGGCGTGAGTGCGACGGGCGCCGTCAACATAATCACGCGTCGCGGAAGCAACGAACTGCACGGCACCGGTTTTATTTACGGACGCAGCTCATCCTGGGCGGCGCGCCCGAGCGTGGCTCCGACCAAACCCGAGTTCGATCGGCAGCAATACGGCGGGAACCTGGGCGGCCCGCTGGTCAAGGACCGGCTTTTCCTCTTCGGCAACTTCGAAAAGACCAACGAGGACTCCGCCATCTCCATCGACACCCCCTACTTTCCGAGTCTGACCTCGTATCCTGCACCGTTCGACGAACGCTCGAGCACCGCGCGCCTGGACTGGCGGCTGCCCCGAGGCAACGATTTCTTCAGCCGGTGGAGCCGCAACGATAACGCCAACCTGGGAGGCTTCGGCGGCAACGCCATGCCTTCCAACGCCAACGTCAACAAGAACCAGACCCAGCAATTCGTCTGGGGACTCGACAGCGCCTTCAGCGCCCGCATCACCAACGGTTTCCGCGCCGCCTTCACCGATTTCAAGAACCGGGTGGTGCGACCGCCGCTGGAAGCCCAAAAACTCACGATCCCGGGACTCGAGGAAATTCGTATCGTGACCGACGACGGGCTGCTCATCACCGGCCCGAACAACATCACGCCGCAGTCCACCTTCGAGCAGTTCAGTCAATTTCGCGACGACCTCACCTTTTCCATCGGCGATCACACTTTCCGCATGGGTGTGGACATCGTCTATCGCAAGGTCCAGGTCACCAACTATGTCAACGGCTTCCCCCAATTCAACGCGAACGCGCCCGCTTCCCGCAACCCGGCCGATATCGAGAACAGCACCTTCGTGAGCTTCGTCATCGGCAACCGCAACGGGAAGAGAATCCCGGGCACGCCCGACAATTCCCATCGCAATACGCGCTTCGGCATTTACCTCGACGATCTCTGGCGCTTGCGCCGAAACCTCACGCTGAGCGCGGGCCTGCGCTACGAAGTCGACACGCACCCCTTGAACAACGACCTGCCCAAACCCAGCCTGGCCAAGCCGGTCATGCCGCGCGGGACTGCGCCGACGCCGATCGACAAGAACAATGTCGCCCCGCACCTGGGGATCGCCTGGGATCCGTTCTCCAACGGCAAGACTTCCATCCGCGCCGGCTTCGGCATCTACTATGCCATGCGCGTCAGCAACCTGGTCACCAACGAGCGAGCAACCATCGCGCCCTTCAATTCGGGGAATGACACCATCTCGCTCACCAGGGGGACCTCCGGCATCGTGGATTTCAACAAAGACGGAGTGGCCGACTACGATTTCACTCCTGCGCTCCTGCCGGGCGTGACCATAAAGCAAGCTATCCCCATCGTGAGCGCCGGCCAGAAAGTCTACATCGCGGCTCCTCCGGGAACGGAGCCCACGCTCAACGTCACGCGTACCGGTGTGTTGCTCAGCAACGACCTGGTGACGCCTTACTCACAGCAGGCGAACGCGGGCTTCCAGCGCGAGTTTCCGCTGGGCGTGGTGGCCGACGTCAATTTTATTTGGAGCCGCACGGTGCACGAATTCATGCGCGACATCGATATCGCCAACCTTTTCCCCGGCAACGGGACACCCATCATTCTGGGAGACGGCTTGCCGCCTACCCGGCAGATCCAAGCCACCAAATCGGACGGCTTCTCGACATACCGGGCATTGACGGCCCGCATAGACAAGCGGCTCGCCAACCGGTACCAGTTGACGGCCTCCTATGCCCTCTCCCGCATCAAGACCACGCTGCCTGACGGTCTGGGCTTGGGAGGCGGTACGCTGGTCAACCGGAACCTCAAGGCCAACTATGGCCCCGGTGCCCTGGACCGCACGCACAGGTTGACGCTCAACGGTATTGTCGAACTGCCGCTGGGCTTCCGTGCCTCCATGATCATGGCCTTCAACTCGGGCTTGCCGCAAACCCTCAGCGTCGGCTCGGCCGACCTCAACGGCGACGGCATCAACGGCGACCTGCTCCCCGGGACAGGACGCGGTTCCTTGGGCAGGACGGTGAAAACTCCTGCCGCGTTGAACGCGCTGATCCGAAACTACAATCTCTCGAATGCCGGCAAAACCCTGCCGCGCGGGGGCCGCGCCCCGTTCCTGCTCGAAGTCCCGGATTTTGTGACCTTCGGCGATTCTTTCATGTCCCAGGACCTGCAAATAACCAAGGTCTTCAAGTTCAAGGAGAACTTCAACCTCGAACTGACGGCACAGGTGTTCAATCTTTTCAACGTCTCGAACCTGGTGGGGTCGGGCGGCCTGCCCTCAAGCCCCTTCAACGGAACTCTCACGGTGGTCAGCTCCGACTCCGCCGGAAAGCCGTCGGGATTCACCCTCGGGGCCGAGGGCAGCCTGTTCACTTCGGCGGGAGCGCGCGCGCTGGCCGGAATCGATCGCGCCAGCGGCTTCGCAAGCCTGGGTGCTATCCGGCCATCCATTCCGACCGGAACGGGTTTACCGCGCGCGCTGCAGCTCGGCGTGCGCTTCACCTTCTGAAGCAGCCGGCAACTCGATTCCACGAATCACCGGGGTGGGCATGACAGCCCACCCCGGTGTGGTTCATGCGTGCACATAAACCAATGGAACTACAAGCCCGGTGTTCCATTGAGACCCAATGGAGCGCGAAGGAGGTAAAACTCGCAGGCAAAGGAAAACCCCTGGGGCCATCCTGATCCACACTGGAGCCGGGTTGATTTCCGGCCACGTGCGCGGCTACTTGATGGTGACCGCGAGGTCCTGCTTCAGGGTGAAGGTGAGCTTCTGCTCCGCGGCGAAGGCCACTTCCTTGCCCTTCGTCGCAAGAACCACCGCAGTTCCGGCGCCGCCGCCCGTGGCCGCGCCGATCGCAGCCCCCTTGCCTCCCCCGGCGATGGCGCCGATGGCGGCGCCGATGCCCGCCCCGACACCGATCTTGGTGGCATCCTGCTTCACGGTGCTTTCGGCCTGGAAGGAAAGGGTATCGGTGTCGATAGGATGGGACTCCCCGCCGATGCGGATCTCGGTCAGTGTGAGGGACATCCTGGCAAGGCCCTCGACGCGCCCCGATCCCTCGACGCTGACGAGCTTGCCCACCAGCACGCTGCCGCGCGGCGCAACGGTCAAGCCTTCCACAGCGAGATCCTGATCGAGCACCGCCTCGAACTTGTCGCCCGCCTTGTTCTTGCCCGAGTTGAGGGCCTGCGCGAGCCGCACCGGCAACTTGGTTCCGGAAGCCACCACTATCGGCTTGGGCTTTGCCGGCGCCGCCGACGCCGGCGCGGCGGGCGCGGCCGGCTGATCAGGGAGAGCCGCCGTGGCGCCCGTCGGGCGGGTGGACGGCTGCGCGGCTGCAGGAGCAGCCGCCTTGGGTGCGCCGGCAGGCCGGCTCGCAGCCGCAGGCTGCTGTGCCTGCGGAGCGGGCTGCTGTGCCTGCGCCGCAGGTGCCTGCGCGGGTTCCGCGGGCTGCACGGCGGGTTCGGCCGGCTGCTGTGCGGTCGCCTGATCGGGAGAGGTTCCCTGCGGCTGCGCAGCCGGTTCACCGGCCGGCCTGCCGCATCCGGCGGGCGCGACGAGAGAAAGAACAACGACCAGCGTGCTCAGGTGACGCATGGCGTTCGACCTCCTTCCTATGGGAAACGAAGCATTGACGTTTAAGCATACCATTTCGATCACCTCAGGCTAAGTAATGCTTGTCACCGGCATTGTGATTCAAACTCGCGAGGGTCTGGGTGCAGGCGCAAAGGTCTGTCGGCCCTCCGGGGCCGGATGGCAGGTCCGCCGCGCAGGTAGGTCCGCCGCGCCGCGGCGGACCGCGAGCTTATTGCTCCAAGCCACCGGTCCCGCGCGGCGCGCGGGACCTACAGGCGCCCGGAACGTACCCGCCCGACCGCAACACAGCCCGAGTCCCCGACGCGACATGCCTCCGCCGTTTCACCGGGGCTCGAGCAGCACCCGCTCTTCGGCCACCGACTCGATCTTTTCGCGGCTGAAAAACACCGGAAAATACTTTCCCGCGGCCCACATCTCGAAAAGATCACGGTAATGCGGACTGGCGGGATCTCCGGACTGGCCCGGGTTGTTGGTCCCCACGCAATTGTCCCAATTCTCGAGATCCGCAACGATGCGGAAGGAAGCTCCGGAGGTCTGGTTGTCGCCGCCGCCGGTGGCATTGACGGTCGAGGCGCTGCCGCCGCGCGGCAGCGGGCCCACGTCCAGCCTTCCGCGAAGATCGACGCTCACCGCCGCACTCAGCGGGTGGCGGATCAGCACGTGCTTGAACTTCGCCTGCCCGTACTGCCACCGGCTCTGGTCTCCGCCCAGGCGCTGCGCCAGGTCCGCGACCGCTTCCCCGAGAGTGCGGGCAAGGAGCGCGTCTCTGGCGGCCGTGGGGTCGGAACCCCAGCGGCCGTCCGGCGCGGCGATCCAGTCGAGCAAGCGCTTCATGTTGATTCCGCCCAGCAGCTTCCGTGCAGCTTCGGGTACCATCAGGTCGCGGACGCGGTTTTGCAGGCGGCGCTCCCAGGATATGTAGATCGCGGCAGCCACGGAATCCTTGTCCAGCACGCAGTCCCAGGCGAGCAGCAGGTCGCGCACCCTCGCGGCCGCCGCATCGGCAAGCGGCAGGTCTTTGAGGAAAGCAATCAAATTGCGTGCCGGGATGGAAAGCTCGTCCTGCTGCAGCCTCATCATGTCGGCGACCGTGAACCTGCGCCCCGACGCGAGTACCTCGTCGATGCGCGCGGCGCGCATCTCGTCGCCCCAGGTGTAGTGGAGAGCCTCGACGTGCGGGTAGCCGTCCGGCACCATGTAGTTGTTGGCCGTGCGTATGTAGCCCTCGGGAGGATTGTACATGCTCGGCAGGGCAAGGATGGGAAGATAGCCCTCCCACTCGTAGCGGCCGTCGCCCGGGACCGGGACCAGGCCGCTCCAGCCGGGACGGATGGGCGAAATACCCACGGCTTGGTAGCCTATGTTTCCCTTCCTGTCGGCCCAGACCATGTTTTCCGCAGGTATCCGGCTGTAACTGCAGGCCTCGCGGAATTCCTCCCAGGTCCGTGCCTGATCCATGCGCAGGCTCGCCAGGTAGGGCGCGCACCCTGCTTCCAGCCAGGCGGCCCGGAGCGCGTAGGCCTTGCGGCGCGCACGGTCTTCGTGCAGCACCGGTCCGTGACGGGTGTACCTCAGCACGACTTCGACCGGGGCTTCCCCTTTCACGGGGATCGACTCGCGCACGACCTTCATTTCCTCCCAGTCGCCACGGTATCGATAGCGCAGGGGATTGGCCGGATCCGTCTCGTAGACATAGAGGTCCTCGCTGTCCTGGCCGAAGACGGTCAGCCCCCAGGCTCCGTGCTCGTTGTGGCCTATCGAGACGCCGGGGAGCGCCGGTTCCCCGCCCCCGATTACGTCCCACCCAGGCGCCGAAAGGTGGACCCAATAGCGGAGCGAAGGGATCTGTTGCGCCCGATGCGGGTCATTGGCCAGTATCGGCAGCCCCGTGAGCGTCCGCCGGCCGCCGACGGCCCAGTTGTTGCTGCCCGCGGGCGGGCTCCACCAATCCTCCTCCTCTGCGGCACGCAGTGCGCCTTCGAGCGCTTCGTAGGAAGCCCGGGCGGCACGGTACGGGGGCGCGACATCCTCCGGCTGGAAGCGCAGGGGGGAGCGAAAGGCGTTGTAAAGATCGAGAACGCCCTCCGACAGCAACGATCCGTCGACCGCCGGATCGAGCTCGAGCGGCGGCGAACCCGGGCGGAACCACGAAAGCTCGCGTACCCTCTCCGGCCCGAGCAGGGCCACGGCCCTGCCGTAACTGAGTTCCTGCGTAAGGTTGCCCAGCAATCCGGCGTGCCGGGATACCACCACTTCGGGCGTCCACCGGCCGGGCCGGATTCCCAGCAGGCGGAACTCCAGCGGCAGCAGCTCCGGATTGCGCTCGGCGGCCTCGATGTAGGCGTTGATCCCCTTGACGAAAGCGCCGACGATCTGCTCGCCGCGCGGATGGTAATGGCCGAGCTCCCGGCGCATGTCGCCGCGGAACTTGAGGAGCCGAGCGCCGATGTCGCGCTCGAGTTCCCGCCTGCCCAGCAACTCGGCGCAGGTGCCGGTCGCCTGGCGGCGCCACATTTCGAGCTGGAACAACCGATCCCGTGCCGCGTTGTAACCCTGGGCGAAGAACAGATCGCTCTCGTTCTCGGCGTAGATGTGGCAGATTCCCCAGCGATCGCGGATGATCTCCACGGGCCGGCCCAGACCTTCGACCTTCAGCGTCTGCGTCTGCCCCCGGGCATCCGCGACCGGCAGCACGGCAAGAAAGGACACAAGCAACCATGGTCGGATCATAGTATCCCCCTGTCGAGAACGCATTGTAACCCGAGCCCGAGGCAAATATGCCCATCGGGCATCGGCGCCCGCAGATGGGCCGCGCCCAAGGATACGCCGATCCCTCGAATCCGAGCGCTGAAAGCCGATTGCCGCAAGCCTCGAAGAACGGCCTCCCGGCCATTCAGCCGTTGAACGGAGCGGCCTTGGCGCCTCGCCCGTGCCGGCTTTCTTCCTGCAGATTGCCGCCGGGTTTGTCGAAGAGAAGGAATGTGCAGGCGATCGATGATGCCCCGGAAAGAGCCCACATGGCACCCGGCGGGAACGCGCAGGGAGAAGCATCGAATCCCGTAGCGCCCGGCGCGGCAGTCGCCGAGGAACCGGCCGAAGGTATGAGCAGGCAGGAGGAGCTGCCGGCCGAGGCGCGCATGCCCGCAGGCGAACGCGAAGACAGGCTGCGCGCCTGCCTCGAGCAGATCTATCAGGAAAAGGACGTTCCCGCCTTTTCCCACAATGTCTGCAAGGTCATGGGCCTGGTGGGGGACGACGAGACCTCCATCCGGACGATCACCAACACCATCCTGCAGGACTACAGCCTGACGCTGGCCGTCCTGCGCCGGGCAAATTCCGCCCAATACAACCGTTCCAACACCCGCGTCTGCAGCGTGGCGCGGGCCGTCACCCTCATCGGCGTGGAAGCCCTGCGCAGCCTCGTGGGTACGATGATGTTCTTGGAGAAATACCAGAAACGCTCCGTGCCGCTCCGAAAGCTCCTGCTGCTCGCGCTTCTGACGGCCAACCATTGCCGCGAGATCGCGCGCAGGCTCGAGCTGCCGGATGTCGAGGAGGCCTATCTTTGCGGCATGTTCTGCAACCTCGGCGAGGTGCTCGTAGCCCACCACTTTCCCGACCGGTACAACGCGATCCTGACGGAAGCCCTCGCGGGCGGCATCACGATGGAAGCGGCATGCCTCAAGGTGATGGGCTTCCGTTTCGAAGACCTCGGCAGGGCCATGGCGGCGAGCTGGAACTTCCCCGAGTCCATGGCGCACGCGGCAGACCACTACGAAGCGGCATCAGTTCTTCCGGCGAGGCCGCAGGACCAGCTCAGAGCTGTGGTCGCGTTCAGCCGCGACCTGACGCATGCGGTATACAGCTCGGGAAGGCCCGACAACCGCGAGGCCGTCGCCGCCCTGGTCGAAAAGTACGGTCTGACCGGACGGCTGCCGCCCAGGCGCCTGCAGGAAGTCATGTCCTCGGCGATCACGGAAACCAAGGAGATGTTCACTTCGGCGGGCATGCCCCTGAACCACCTGCACCTGCACCGCCTGGCGGGCACGGGTCCGTTCGCACAAGAGGCTGAAGCCGCAGCCCGGGCAGCCCATCACGGGAACCAAGGAACGCCCGCCCCGTGCGCTCAGGCGGCGGTACCCCCTGTCGCGGAAGAGGATCTTCTCGATCGCCTGGTCGAAGAGATCAGGCAGGCGGCTTCGCCCGAAGCGGGACTGCAGCTCAACGACGTCGTGATGATGGTTCTGGAAGCCTGCCAGAGAGGCGCAGGCTTCGACCGCGTGATACTCGGTCTGGCCACGCCCGATCGCTCCATGATCCGCGGCAGGCTCGGCCTCGGCCCGGACATCGACGACATGATCGACATGCTTCGCATCCCGACGGCCGATCCGACCGATCTCTTTGCCGTAGCTCTGTCGCGAAAGAAAGACCTGGTCGTCGACAACACCCGGCCGAATCCTTATCAGCAGTCCAAGCCGCTTCAGACCATGGGAGTCAAATGCTTCGCCCTGTATCCGATCGTGGTGGATCAGAT
>Ga0272448_1009080_pt1 | contig 10218 bp, 8 predicted proteins | sample YNPCB0191_FD_202220 | JGI IMG/M metagenome (GOLD analysis project Ga0272448, IMG submission 202220) | Hot spring sediment microbial communities from Yellowstone National Park, WY, United States - YNP-CB-019-1 | ecosystem: Environmental > Aquatic > Thermal springs > Hot (42-90C) > Sediment... | reverse complement strand
GCGAACGGCGCACCCGGACCCGACGAGCTGGCGAATCGCGTTCTTCGCGCCGGACCGCGCGGCACCGGGGACGGTCCCCGTGTACGCCGTACCGCTCGCCGGGGAGGGGATGCGCCTCTCGGTCGGAGCGCCGACCGCCCGACCCGCGGAAAAGGAAGGGTCGCCGCTGTGCTATGCCCTGCCGGCCGATATGAAGAATCCGCCGGCCGCAACCATCCCGCTCTATGAGTTCATCGGTGAGGACGGCTCGGCTCGCGCCTACAGCACGGATGCGTCCGCGTCGTTCGAAGGCTGCCGGCGGAGGGAACCGGCGATCTGCCGCGTCTGGCAATCGCCGTTCGCCGCGCGATAACGCAGGGCGGGGCGAGCCGGCCCCGTCGGGCGCCTGCGGGATGCCGGGGCGTCACACCGGCGGCCAGTCGCGCGGCCCCACGCTGACGAAGTAGCCGTCGTCCGTTATGGGGAATCGCTTCAGACACGCGGCGATCGAATCGGCCGTGACGCGGTTTACCCGCTCGAGGCGTTCCTCGATCGTACGCGGATGACCGCGGTAATCCACGTCGTCCATGATCTGGAGGAGGCGGTAATACGGGGCCTCGGCCTCGGCGGCGAGTTGGGTCCGCCGTTTGTTGCGGACGCGCTGCACCTCCTGCTCCGTGACCCCCTTCGTGGTGATCTCGATCGCCTCGCGCTGCATGGCTTCGGCAAGCTTCTCGGCGTTCTCCGGATCGCCGATCCCATAGAGGATCATCAGGCCGCAATCCTCGTAGTCCTCATGCCAGACGCTCGCGCGGGGCGCGATGCCGGTCTGGACGATGTTCCAGTAGAAGCGCGAGTTCTCGCCCCCCAGGATCGCCGCCAGCGCCGCCGACTCCTCCTGCTGCTCATCGCGCGCGGAAGCCGCCGGAAAGGCAAGCAGAATGGCCTGCTGATTGAAGCGCTCGACCTGCCGGACGGCCGTGCCGCGATGAAACGCCGGCGGCGTGCGAACGCCGTTCCCTGTAACGCCGCGGGGCGTCCAGCCGTCGCACAGCCGCTTCACGGCCGCGACGGTCTGCGAGGCGTCGAGGTTTCCCGCGGCGATGAAGATCATGTTGTCCGGGACGTACCGGCGGAGGAAGTACTCGCGCATCTGCTCGCGGGTGAGGGCGCGGACGGTCTCCTCGTAGCCGAGCACCGGCCAGGCCATCGGCCCCCCGGCGAAGACCTTTTCGTGAAGAAGGTGATAGGCGAGCTGTTCGAGCTGATCGTTCGACATGGCAATCTCTTCGAGGATCACGCCCTTCTCCATGTCGAACTCGTCCGGGGGAAGCGCGGACTGCATCATGTCGGCGAGGAGGCCGGTCTGGCGTTCGATGTCGCCGGCGCGCACCCAGCCGTGATAAAAAGTGCGGCTCTTGCTCGTGAAGGCGTTGTAGTGCGAGCCCATCTCGTCGAACTCGACGCTGATGTCGCGCCACGTGCGCCGCGGCGTCCCCTTGAAACACATGTGCTCGAGAAAGTGGGAAACGCCGGCCAGCGCGGGCGTCTCATCCCGGGCGCCGGTGCGGACGAGAAACCCGCACGCCGCGGACTTCACGTGCGGCATGATCTCGATGACGATCTTCAGGCCGTTGGGCAGTTGTTCTTCGACGAAGGGCAATGGCATGGGCGTTCGTGGTTCCGTGGTCCGTTGTTCCGTCCGTCCGTTCTTCCGCAGGTCCCTCATTCTCCGCCGGCATCGGCCGCCAGGGCGCGCGGGCCCAGCGTCACAACGCTCAGCCGGTCACGCGGATGTTCCGCAAGGTAACGTTTGACCGCCGGCACCGTCACGGCCTGCACCGCGGCCAGCTTCTTCGCGATCGGCACGGGATGGCCGTAGTGAAACAGATCGGCGGCCAGCTCCGAACAGTGCGCGCGGGTGATGTCGCCGCGCGTCTCCGTGCGGGCGGTAATGCCGACGATGGCGCGATCCACCTCGGATTCCAGAAGGTCGTCCGACAGCCGGTCCACCTCTCGCAGGAGCGTCCGGTAGGTCTTGTCGGCATTCTCGGGCGTGGAGCTGGCGCCGAGGTGAATCATTCCGGCGTTCCGCGGATGCTCGTGCCACGCCCCCACCCAGTACACCAGCCCCTGTTTCTCGCGGACCTCCGTGAAGAGCCGCCCGCTCATTCCGCCCGCGAGAACGCCGATCAGCACGCGCTCGACCGGGTAGTCCGCATGCGTGACCGGCACGCCCGGATAGCAGATGCCGATGTGCTCCTGCTCCAGCTCCTTGGGATGATGCGTCCGCACCGCGGAAAACACCAGGGGCTGAGCCTCGCGGCCGTTCGACTGCGGGGAGCCGAAGCCGGCGAAACACTTCTCCAGGCAGTCGGCGACCCGCTCCGGATCGACCGGGCCGGCGACGCTGACCAGCAGACGTCCGGCCGAAAAGGTCGTCTGCCAGTGGCGCACGATGTCCGCACGGCGAATCTGCTGCAACGTCTCCTTCTCGCCGAGCGGATGGCGCCCCAGGAACGGGCCGTAGGCCTGACGGTCCATCAGCTTGTCCGTAAGGGCCTGCGGGTCATCCTCGAGCGCCGAGAGCTCCTGAACCGCCAGGTCGATGGCAACGCGACAGGCCTCCTCGGGAAAGGTCGGGGTACGAAGCATCTCCGCGTGCAGCTCGATCGCCTGCGGCAGAAACTCCGGCAGGCACACGCAGCCGAAGGCCGTCGTGTCACGCCCGGTGGCGGAGGACCGCTGCGCCCCGATCGCGTCGAACGCGTCGAGCAGCTCGCGGCCGCTGCGCCGGGTCGTCCCCTTGTCGAGCGTCTCCTCGACCAGGCGGGCCAGGCCGAGCCGGTCGGCCGGATCGTGTGCGGCCCCGGCCAGGACCCGGATCTCCAAGGCGGCCGTCGGGCGGCCGGGCAGGACCTCGGCCGCAAACTCGATGCCGCACGACAGGTGGCGATGAATCAGTTGTGACATCCGACGATTCCGTTGCTCCCGAAAACAGCCCCGCTCCGGCGAGATCGCCCGATGGATCGCCGCCGCCCCTTCCGGAGTGCGGTCTCTCCGAAACCACGGCGCACTCAGTGGGCCACGGGCTTGCCCAGGCGCTTCGCGACCTCCGCAAGCTTCTCCTCCATCCGTTCGCGCGTGTCGGCCTCCAGATTGAGCCGGAGCAGCGGCTCGGTATTCGAGGGGCGCACATTGAACCACCAGTCATCGTACTGGACGGTGATGCCGTCGAGAAAATCCACTCGGGCATCGGAATAAACGCGGGCCAGCTCCTTGATGACGGCGTCCTTGTTCTCGTTCTCGAAGTTGCGTTCCCCGGAGGTCGCATAGCGAAGCAGCGGGGCGACCAGCTCGCCGAGCGGACGGCCGCTCTGCGAGAGCAGGTTCACCACGTGGACGAAGGCCAGCATCCCGCTGTCGCAATACCAGTTGTCCTTGAAGTAGAAGTGCCCGGAAAGCTCGCCGCCAAAAACGCCCTGCGAGTCGGCGAGGGCCTTCTTCATGAACGCGTGCCCGACCCGCTCCCGACGCGGAACGCCCCCGGCCTTGCGGATGACCTCGGGCACGATCCGGCTCGAACGAAGATCGTACACGATCGTCGAACCCGGCCGTTGCTTCAGGAAGCTCTCCGCAAGCAGGGCCGTGAGGATGTCGCAGCGGACGATCTGGGCGCGTTCGTCCACGAGCATGAGGCGGTCGGCGTCGCCGTCAAAGCACACGCCGAAGTCCGCGCCGCTCCGCCGCACCTTGTCTCGAAGCTGGGCCAGGTTGGCCTCGATCAACGGGTTCGGGTCATGGACGAACTCGCCGTTGTGCTCGAAGTTGAGCGGATGGATCTCGATCTCCTCCACGTCGCCGAACAGGATCGGAAACCACCGCCCCGCCATGCCGTTGGAGGCGTCCACCACGACCTTCATCTTCCGAGGCGAACGGAGATACTGTCGAACGAACTGTTTGTACGGGCCCGCAAGATCCTGCTGCTCGAAGGGGCCCTGGCCGGTGCCGGGCCCGGGGGAAAGCCCCTTGGCAATCTTGCAGATCTCCCCCAGGCCGGTGTCGGCGCCCACCGGCTTGCCGCGCTTGCCGCAGATCTTGAACCCGTTGTAGTTCGCCGGGTTATGGCTGGCCGTGGTCTGCACGCCGCCGGTCGTTCGCAGGTAGTTTACCGCGAAGTAGATCTGCGACGTGTCGATCATCCCGATGTCCACGACCTTCATGCCCGTGGAACGGGCACCGTCCATGAACGCCGTCTGCAGTTCGGGGCTGCTCTTGCGCATGTCGCGGCCCACCGCGATGGCGGGCGTGGCGCCCTGGGCATGTTCGGTGCCCCGGAGCTGGCTGCGGAGAAACTGGGCGGTCGCCGCGCCGATCCGCCAAGCAACCTCCGCATTGAGCGGGTCGGGAAACGTGGCCCGCACGTCGTACGCCTTGAATACCTTCTCAAGCATGTCTGCTTTGTCCCTGTTTCGCTGCACGGACCGGCCGGAGGACGACGCACCGGCAGCCTTCTCGTCGTCGTTGAACTGGCATCCCTTGCACTTGGGGAAGTTGGCGCGGCGCCGCCCCCGGCAGACGGCGTCCGAGAGCTTCGCCTGCTCCTCGCCCGGACAGTATCGATAATAGGCCGACAACGCCTGCACCGGTTCGCCTTACCCGCCCCCTGAATGGGCGGGCGGGCTATGTTAGCCGAACGGGAGACGGCGGCCAACACCCGCGCACGGCGCGAAGCGCGCCCCGCCGCGAGAAACCGGGCGCGACGTGATTGACAGCCCGGCGCCCGGCCATACAATCTCAGCTTACCGCGGTCCCAGGCGAGGACGGCTGTCGAATGAGCGGTCACGACGGCTGCGGAGCGCCTGCCGAGGAGTCCCGATGCGCCGATACCATGTCTCGCTAGCGGGCAAATGTACGAGTCTCACCATCTGTCTGCTCGCCGCCGCCGGCTGCCAGGCACCGGCCAGGCAGGCGAGCGATTCCGCCGTGGGTCCGTCGCAGGCCCCGCGGGTCTACGGCCCCCGGCTGATCCAGGATCCGCAGGATATACCGAAGATCGACGGTCCGGAACCCGCAGAACCGGTCGGTCCCGCTCTCGCCGCCTCGGCGGGCCTGAAGGCGGACCGACAGGCGATCGCCCACCAGATCCCGGATCCCGAGCAGGAACTCGAGCAACTGCCCGGACGCATCGCTGCGACGCAGCCCGCACTGAAGGGGCTGTTCGAGGACCAGATGCGGCGGATCGAGAGCAATCGGCTCCGGCGGCAGGTCCGGCTTTCGCTGAAGGACTGCATCCATGCGACGCTGCGGAACAGCTACGCCGTCCGGGCGAGCGGGTACGGCCCGGCCATCGAGACCACGCGCGTCGTGGAGGCGGAGGCCCGGTTCGACGCCGTGTACTTCCTCAACTGGAACTACAACAACCAGGATCGGCCAAGCAGCTCGCAGCTTCAGGGGACGTTCAGCGACACGCGGGTCTTCGACACGGGGGTCCGCAAGCTTCTCTCGACGGGTACGCAGGTTCAGGCGAGCTACGCCGCCACGCGCACGTACACCGACCTCGTGTTTCAGACGCTGAACCCGGCGTACTTCAACCAGCTCATCTTCGAGCTGCGGCAGCCGTTCCTGCGGGGCTTCGGGCTCGACTACAACCGCGCCCAGATCGAGCTCAGCAAGCTGGATCGGCGGATCAGCCTCCAGCAGTTCAGCCGGGATCTGCAGGAGACGCTCCTCAATGTGGAGCGCGCGTACTGGCAGCTCAAACAGGCCCGTGCCGCAGTGGTCATTTCGGCGCGGCTGCTGGCGGCGTTCGATTACATCTATAACATCGTGGAGAATCGCAAGGGGTTCGACACGTACCTGATCCAGCTCGGGCAGATCCGCAGCCGCCTCGAGCTGCGCGAAGCCGAATTCGTCTCGCGCAAGGCGAATGTCCGCAACGCAGAGGATGCGCTCAAGGCCCTGATGAACGATCCGGACCTCAATATGGCCGCGGACGTGGAAATCATCCCCACCGACGATTTCGCGCTCGATCCCGTCCTGGTGGACCGCCTCGGCGAGGTGCAGGCGGCCCTCGACTTCCGGCCGGAGCTCAAACAGGCCGCGCTGCAGATCGAGAAGGCGCGTGTCGCGATCGGCGCCGCCAAGAACCAGGCCCTGCCGCGGTTCGACGTGTTGTTCCGCTTTTTCGTCGACGGGCTCGGCGGCAACCTGGACAACGCCTTCCGGCAGCTCGCCCGTAACGACTACAACGAATACTATGTCGGGATCGAGTTCGAGTGGCCGATCGGCAACCGTGGCCCGGAAGCGGCCGTCCGGCGGGCGCGGCTGCAACAGGCCCAGGCGATCGCCAACCAACGGGCACAGATCGAACAGATCATCAACGAGGTCCACCGGGCCATCCGCGACCTCCAGGTGGCCTACGAGCAGATCCCCTCCACGCTGCGCTCCGCGCAGGCCAGTGAGGACCAGCTCCGCGCGACGGTCGCCCGGCAGCTTGCCAAGGATCCGGCAAACCTCGAAGTCGAGCTCAACGCCACGGAATCCCTCGCGTCTGCCCGCGACAGCCTGGCCAACACGCTGGCCAATTACAACGTCTCCATTGCTACCCTCGAGCAGAAGAAAGGCACGCTGCTGAAGTACAACAACATCGAGCTGCGCGACCCGGACGCAAGCCGGCCCGTGGCCGCGGATTGGGTGCCGGCACCCGCGAGCCGGCCTTGAGGCATCTTTCCCTGCAAACGGGCGGGCTGGGGCCACTTGGCCTCAGGAGCCGGTCCACCACGGCTTGGCGCATCACCACCAGAAGAGGACGTCGCGGTCGGCCTGACCCGCGGCACGGCGCATCTCGCTGATCGACTCCTCCTCCGGCGACGTCGTCCCGTTCGACGCCCCGCCCGCGTGCAACCCGAGCAGGGTGCGGACGTGGGTAACCGAACCGGCGCCCAGGACGTCAAGGTTGTAGCCGCCTTCGAGGATGGTAACGAGCCGGCCGCCGCAAAGCTCGTCCGCGAGGGCCAGCGTACGGCGGATGAGCCATTCGAAGCCGGCGTCGGTCAGGTCCAGGGTGGCAAGGGGATCGTCCACGTGGGCATCGAAGCCGACCGAGGCAAGGATGAACTCCGGCGCAAACGCGCGGGCCGCGGGGACGAAGGACTCCTCGTAAGCCGACCGAACGTCGCTGTCCGTCGCGTGCGGCAGCATCGGCAGGTTGAGCGTCGTGCCGAGGCCGGGACCCGACCCGCTTTCATGCGCGCGGCCGGTGCCGGGAAAACGGTAACGCGGATCCTCGTGAATGCTGCAGAAAAAGACCCCGGGGTCGGCCTCGAACGTGTGCTGGGTGCCGTTTCCGTGATGGACGTCCCAATCGAGGATCAGGATCCGGCGCAGACCGTGCCGCTTCCGGAGGTAGCAAGCTGCAATCGCGGTATTGTTGAACAGACAGAAGCCCATCGCCCGGTTGCGCTCGGCGTGATGGCCCGGCGGACGTACGGGGCAGTAGGCATTGTCGAGCCGGCCCGCCATCACCGCCTCAACGGCCGAGAGGCACCCCCCCACAGCCAGGCAGGCGATCTCGTAGCTCTGGCGGCAAATGGTGGTTTCCTGCGCGTCGATCCATCCCTCGCCCCGCTCACAGGCCTCGCGCACGCGCTCGATGTACTCAACGTCGTGGACTTCCGCGACCCACTGCGTATCCACCGGCTCCCCGGGGATACGAGTGATGTGATCGCTTACATCAGACTTCGACAGCGCGTCGAGGATCGCGCGAAGGCGGGCGGCTCGCTCGGGATGACCCGGACCGGTATCGTGAAGGAGGTATCGCTCATCCCATACTACTCCGGTCCGCCGCATAACATCACTCGCCGGGACTTGCCGACCGCATCAATTCTATCCGAACGCCAAGCCCGATACAACCGAACAGCGCGCTGCGTCCTTCCCGCGCGTGCGGTTCGCCTGCCGCAGCGCGAGATGTCCCGCGGAACATGGCCCCAGTCAGTGCGGCGACGGGCGCCGACACGCGGGCACGTCCCGATCGGCGGGCTCGATACGCTCACCGGCCCCGGACGTTGCCGGCCTTCGGATCACCGGAACCGTGCGTGCTCACCGGCCAGCGGGCAAGCCGTGTCCTACTTGCCGGCCAGGGCTTTCTTGATCGCCTTCGCGGCCTTCCGGGCGTCCTGCTGGGTATCGAAAGCGAAATACACGACGCACCGAGGCCCAATCGCTGCCGCGGAAAGCCCGCGCATGCTCACGCCGGCTTCGGCCACGGCGCGTGTAATCCGCGCCCCCAGCCCCGGCTTGTCCGGGGCCTCCAGACGCAGCGAATGCATGCTGGAGGCCTTGGAGAGCCCGACCGTCGCCGCCGCCTTCGTCTGGCGGGCGCCCTTGACCGGGGCTACAAAGACGACCCCCGTGCCCGGCTTTTCCGGTGCCCGCCGGGCAACTACGAACTCCAGGCTTGCCCCGGCCGTCGCGAGGGCCTCGAGCTTCTCCGCCAGGCCGCCGGCCCGATCCGCGATCTCCCCTGCCCAGACGTCCACCTTACCGATTCGTGCTGGCATGACATGTCTCCTTCGCAGGTTCCGCAGACGCGAAATACGCTTATCCACGTTTAGCCAAAGTCTGCGATGCGGGCAAGTCGTTTCCCTCGCAACCCGGCAAGAGCCCCCGGCCCGATCCTGCGGCGGCAGAATCCTTCCTGCACGGCCCGATCCCGGTAAAACCCGAAAACCCCTGTATTCACCTGGGAGGACCGCCGCCCGTTTTGCACGATACTGCATATAGAGCCGCGGGAAGGCGGCGCGGTCGGGCAAGGCGGCGCAGGAGGTGCTGCGATGGAAACGGTCTTACGGACAAGACGACCGAAATGGCTTCAGAAGCTCGAGGCACACCATCCGACGGATCTGGCGGAACCGCACCAGGGACCGGGCGAGCCGAAGATCGCCGCCATCCGCAGGATGATCGCCGACAACACGTACGAGACCCCTGACAAAGTCGCGCTCGCGATCGAACGGCTCCTGCACGACCTTCGCAAAGCCCCCTGAATCGGATCGGCCCCCGTGCCACAGGCGGTGACGGACGCCCGCGCCGGCTCTCGCGCAAGCCGCCGGCCCTTCGCGTACGGCCCGTCCGATACCCTGCGGCGACCGACAGAACCCGCAAAGACATCCGAATCGCCGGCCCGCCATTGCCTCGCGAACACCATTGTTGACGCCCGGCGGCGGCGGATACAATGCCGCCGTGCAACAAACCGAACATAAGCAACCGCCAGGTCGCCGTGTGCCGACCTACGTCCGCATCGCCGTCGCCGCCTTGCTGCTGATCGGAGGCGCAACCGTCGCGGCGCAGGCCCCCACGTGGCTCCGGATGTACAAACTGAATAGCGCCGACCCCGAAGTCCGCCGTGCCGCCGTCCGTGAACTCGGCGGCCGCGAGGGCTACGCCGCCGTCCCGGCGATCCGCCACCTGATTACCGCCGACCCCGATCCGGATGTCCGCCAGGCCGCCGCCTACGCCGCCATGAAGCTCGGCGATCAGCGGGCCGCCGAATCCATCCGACGCGCCGTTGCGGAGCAGCCCGACGGCGAGTCGACCGCCATGATGCTCGCCAGTCTTGCACGCCTCTGCGGACCCACCCCCGAGGCCGTAGCCTTCGTCGACGAATGCAGCCGGTCGGGCAAACCATATCGCGTGGCCGGTGCCGCGATGGCACGGACGGAGTGGTTTCAACCGGCCGGCGTCAGCGAACTGCTGGCCCTCGGCCAGTCCGGCACGGACGAGTTCCGCGCATTTGTGAGGGAGCGGCTCCGCCAGTATCTCATCCCGACCGCGCAGATGGTCGGCGTCGTCTTTGACGGCACCGATCCCTGGTCGCCGGAACGGTTCGCGGCCATGGAATCGTGGTGGAGCACGCAGGGAACCGAGCGCCTGCTGCGGGACGGGTTGTCGCCCAAGCGCGGCCGCGACGCCGACATCCGCGAGATCGAGCGGCTGCTTCATGACCGCGAACGCATCGGCCATCTGCTGGGCCTGCTCTGATGCCGCCAGGGCGGGCCGCCGGGTTGACGCCCGCCCACGAATCGCCGACACTGCCGAACCGAATGGCGCTGACGCGCGCCGGGCGAATACGTAAGGCTATCTGTGCCACAAAGGGGCTTGCCGAATGGCGAACTTCCTGGTTACCGGTGGGGCGGGGTTTATCGGGTCGCATCTGGTCGCCGCGCTGCTCGAGCGCGGGGA
>Ga0272448_1009078_pt1 | contig 10221 bp, 7 predicted proteins | sample YNPCB0191_FD_202220 | JGI IMG/M metagenome (GOLD analysis project Ga0272448, IMG submission 202220) | Hot spring sediment microbial communities from Yellowstone National Park, WY, United States - YNP-CB-019-1 | ecosystem: Environmental > Aquatic > Thermal springs > Hot (42-90C) > Sediment... | reverse complement strand
AACAACGTGGTGAGGGATTTGGAGAGGCTTGGGTTTGTCAAGAACTCCCAGATATGTTATAAGAATATAAGAAGGACAGAGTATTCTTACATAATATACGATTTGGATTACAATAGAAATACATCCAAGGTGTTCAAATTCCTCAGGAAGATGGGAGTTGAGTCGTGCGGGAGGTTTGCGGAGTTCAAGTATATGAACATGGCTGCATGCATAAGGAGTGCAATGAATAAGGCAAAGGAGATGAACTCTGCTTGATACCTCACGTAGATTCGTGCTTGGAGAAGATAACATGGACGACCACAGCTTGGAGAAACATGGCATAGTGATGATGGCAGCTACGATGGCAGCAAACTTCTTCAACTACCTCTTCCAGCTTTCCATGGGGCGGCTCCTTTCGCTTGAGGATTATGGAATACTCTACAGTCTTCTCTCGCTTGTCTACATAATAAACGTGGTAGGAGGAGCCATACAAACCTCCGTAGCCAGATATGCATCAAAATTAAAAGCGCATGGACAATACGGCAAGATAAAATACCTGTGGGATTTTTCAACCAGGAGCACGCTGATGCTTGGAGTCGTTATGTTCCTGCTTGTCTGCCTTCTCAGCCCATTCATAGCGCAGTTCCTCAACATAGGCAATATCTGGTATGTGGTACTGCTGGCGTTCTACCTTCTTTTCAGCTTTGCAATGCCAGCAAACCAGGGTTTGCTAATGGGTTTGCAGAACTTCTGGGCCTTCGGGATGTCAACTGCATCCTGGGCTCTGCTCAAACTGTTGCTAGGTATTCTTCTAGTCTTCATTGGCTTTGGCATTTACGGCGGACTTCTCGCTCCTTCCGTAGCAAACATTACAGTTTTTCTTGTAACACTAGTGTTCATCAGACATGTTGTTAAAACAAAACCTAAGAAATTTGATTTGAAAGGAGTCTACTCATACTCTGGTCTTGCCCTGCTTGCTGTATTCTCGTCTACCACCATGGTCTATGCCGATATCATTTTAGCTAAGCATTTTTTGGACCCTTTAGCTGCGGGGGTATTCTCCACCCTTGCGGTTCTTGGCAAAATCGTCTTCTTTGCCTCTTCAGGCATAGCTCTGGCAATGTTCCCTAAAACATCTGAAAGCTTTGAAAAGAAACAGAGTCATCTCCCAATTCTCCTAAAGGCGCTACTCTACACACTTCTGATATCTGGATTTGCTATCCTGCTCTTTCTGCTGTTTCCAAGGCTAATTGCAGAAACAATGTTCGGAGAGAAGTCCGCCGTTATAACACCTTACATGTTCGAGTATGGTTTAGCTATGCTGTTATTCTCTGTTGTAGCTCTGCTCGTCAATTACTTCCTTTCAATACATAAAACAAGAGTAGCATATCTCATTTCATTCGCCCTCATTGTAGAAATTCTGCTGCTCTCGACATTCCATTCAAGCATAGCGGACATAACCCACTGCATGCTTGCCTCTGGGGCAGTGGCAGTTATTTTAATGCTGTTTTACTTAAAGTGATCTATATGATTTCAGTAATAATCCCAGCTTGGAATGAAGAGAAAAGAATAGAAAAGACTCTAAGAAGCTATATAACTTTCTTTAAAAAGAATTTCAGAAACTTTGAAGTGATCGTAGTCACCGATGGCTCTGAGGATGCTACCTCTGAAATAGTTGAAAATCTAACAAAAGAATTTAATTGCATTCGACACATTCATCCAGATGAAAAACTGGGAAAAGGCGGGGCCATAATTGAGGGATTCAAATTTGCAAATGGAGATATTGTAGGATTTGTTGATGCAGATGGCTCAACTCCTCCGGAAAGTATAGCATTACTAATAAAAAGTTTAAATCACTATGATGGCGTTATAGCTTCAAGATGGATAAATGGGAGCGTCATAGGGAAAAAACAACCAATTGAAAGGAGAATAGCAAGCAGAACATTTAACTTGCTTGTCAGAATCCTCTTTGGGTTTAGTTTTAATGATACTCAATGTGGTGCAAAATTTTTCAAAAGAAAAGCTATCAAAAGTATTATTAATGAGCTAGGATTAACAGACTGGGCTTTTGATATAGATTTACTCTACAGATTAAATAAAAAAAATTATAAGATTAAGGAAATTCCAGTAACTTGGCATTATGAAGAGGATTCAAAACTGGACCTAGGAAAAACTTCCTTTAAAATGTTTTTTTCTGTAATAGGATTCAGAATTAAAAATTCTCCTCTTTCTCCTATAACTAAATCGAAAATAGTAAAGGTGATTTATCACAAGGTGAGAAACCTATGAAAATTCTCATTCTTAATTGGCGTTGTTGGAAGAATCCTTTGGCCGGAGGAGCTGAAAATTATCTTTATGAAATTTCTAAGAGGTTAGTTAAAAAAGGACATAAAATTACATGGTTTGTTTCTAGCTTTGAAGGATCAAAGGAAACGGAATTTGAGGATGGTATCGAAATAATCAGAAGAGGCAGCAGATTCTCCGTTTATTTTTATGCTTTTTGGTACTACCTAAAAGATTTGAGAAAAAGAAATTTTGATCTGGTTATCGAGAGTATCAATGGAGTACCATTTTTTACACCACTTTATACTTGGAAACCAACGAATATAGCGATACTCCCCCATCTAGTCGGATGGAAAATTTTCTCAATCGAGCTGAATCTCTATCAAGCTATTATAGCTCAGATTGCTGAGAAGCTAATCCCTTTATTTTATTTTTCTACCCCACTTATCACGGTATCCAAAAGCAGTAAAGAAGAATTAGAGAAAACTTTTATACGAAATACCTTTATAGTACCCCCAGGGTTAGATCCGTGGATTTTAGGACATAGTTCTACTGAAAAATCTAATAAACCAACGATAATCTACCTGGGCAGATGGAAGAAATACAAGAGGATAGACCTATTAATAGAAGCATTTAAAATCGTGAAAAATAGAATAAAAAATCCCGAACTTTGGCTGGTAGGAGATGGAGATTGGAGAAGTAACGAAGAAATAGAAGGAATAAAAATTTTCGGAAAAGTTGAAGATAAAGAGAAAAAAAAGCTTCTAGCTAAGGCTTGGGTTCTTGTTTCTCCTTCAGTAAAAGAAGGTTGGGGAATGACCATCATAGAAGCCAATGCTTGCGGAACTCCCTGTATTGCTTATGACGTCCCTGGCTTAAGAGATTCCATTATTGACGGAGAGACAGGAGTTCTAGTTAAAGAAGATGGAAATGTTAAAGAATTAGCTGAAGCCACGATAAAAATTTTAAAAGATGAGAGATTAAGAAAAAGATTAAGCAAAAATGCTATGAGATGGGCCAGAAGGTTTAGCTGGGATAAAAGTGCTGAAGAATTTGAAAGAGTGATAAAGAGTGTGGTTGAATGAATGAAACAGCTTTTCAGGAACATTCAAGAGTTTCCGTATACTTCTATAATCTTTTTGTTCCCGAGATGCTCAATTTTTTGAAGACCCTAAAAAATTTTTCATTGATAGACTTAGGTTGTGGGGATGGAGCACTTATCTATTCTTTATACCAAAATGGGCTATTAAAAAATGCTAAAGAAGTTGTTGGTGTGGATATAATCAAAGTCAGGATAACTAGATTAAAAACCTTTCTTCCATTTGTTAAGGCGAGAATTGCGGATGTTCAGGATCTAAAACAAATTAAAAACAATTCATTTGATGTAGCTATTAGTTCTCAGGTATGTTTTTAGCACCAGAAGCACTATGTGCTGGTGCTGCATGTATGTCTTCTTTGAGAACCTGCATAAGTTCAAGACTGCTTTTCCTGAGGAGTTTCTGGCAGGAACAGATAAGTTTAATTAGCTGAGATTGGTTATTTTTCATGTTCTATCACTTCCGAGCCGGACTGGTCAAAAGCGACTATGAAGAAGGTTATTCTTCAGGATAAGTTAAGGATTTCTACAGAGCCAAAAATGACAAAGGTATATATCCCAGCAGGAGTGAGTTATTTAATATGAAATGCGAAGAAATGAAAAATAAAGCAAAATACAAGCAGGATAGTGGATGAGATGAAGAAAAAAATAGATATGCTAGTGCGTCATTTTCAACCTGGTAAACTGTCAGCACTTCCAAGAACAGCATATCAGCTCTCCTTGGAATTAAGACGCTTCTACTCCATAACTATCAACACAAACAATGAATACTTAAAAAGTGAGATGAATCTAAATGGATTGTTATTAAAACCCCACACTGGTTTATCTATAGAGAAAATCCTAAGCGACTCAGATATTATCCACTTCTTTGGAAGTTTAATAGGTGCCTATAGTTTACTACGATCAGTAAAACAAAAAAAGCAATCAATAATAATCTCCCCTTACACATCTAAACTGGGCTGGTGTGACATTTCATATCTAAAATTTAGCGATTTCTTTATTGACTATCGAACAAAATGTCTATCTAACCCTCTATTAGGGACGATTATACCAAATTTTTTTCTTAAAAAGGAATTGAACAAAGCGGATAGAATAATTGTAGCTAGCATACGCCAAAAACTTTTTTACCAAAAATTAGTAGGTAGCAAAGTTATTAGAATTCCGCACGGAGTAGACACCACAAAATTTAAGCCAATTCAAAAAGAAAAAGCTAGAAAAAAAATTGGTTTAAACTCTTCTAAAAGCGTAATTGTTTATGCCGGTCATGACTATATAATCAGAGGGATAGACACACTTATCTACGCAACAGAATTGATTTTGAAAAAATATCCCGATGTCTTATTGGTTCTAATAATAAACCCAACGTGCAGTCGGTCCATTAATTTCATAAATAAACTTGCGCTTAGATTAGGGTCTAATGTAAGAGTAATAACAAAATATGTTAACAACTTAGAAGATTACTACAATGCAGCAGATGTGATCTCATTGCCATTTAGATGCTCTGGGGAACTGCCACCTTACCCATTTACAATGCTGGAGGCTATGGCATGTTCTAAACCAGTATTAACTACTCGAATAGGTTCAATACCAGAAATAATATCCAATAAACACAATGGTCTACTCGTAAACAATCCCAATTCTTATAATGAGTTAGCAGATTCAATTCTTTACATATTAAAAAATGATAAGTTCGCAGAAAACATTAGCAAAAATGCTAGAGAAAGTATTAAAGAATTTGACTGGAGAACGGTTGCAAAAAAAATTAGAGAGGTGTACGAAAATGTCTGAAGTTAAAAAATTTTTTGATCTATTCAGCAGTCGCTATGATAAGCATGCATTTTACGATACCTTGGGTACTGAATTTCTAAGTAATATTGAAGAAAATTTTATTAAAGAAAATCTCTCTAAAAATCTTAATGGCTTCAAGGTGTTGGATATAGGTATCGGAACTGGTAGATGCTCGCATATTCTAGCTAAAAGAGGCGCTAAAATATATGGAGTGGACATTTCTGAGAAGATGGTCAAAAAAGCAAAGATGAAACTTGGCAATAGTCTAAAACAAGTTATTATCACTGATGCACAAAAAGGCTTACCCTTCAGTTCAAATTTTTTTGATATCTGTATTTCATTTAGGGCGTTAAAATACATGAGAAACTGGAAGTTTGTAATTCTTGAAATAAAAAGAGTACTAAAACCTCAGGGTATCGCAATATTGGAATTTTCAAATAAAGAATCTATAGCTGCTTTAGGAATGAAAAATGCGAATTATATGCTTTTTGATATAAATGATGTTTTAAGATACATTCAGTCATCAAATCTAAAAATAATAAAAATTAAAGGGGGGGCAAAATTACCATTCCCTCTCTACCAAAAAATAAATTCAAAAAAAATAATCGGTTTATTTAATATTATTGAATATTTCATGAGAATACTTGTGGGCTGGCGATTTTCTAGAAATGTTATGATAATGATCAAAGTGGCAAAATGAGAAGTTGTTAATATGTATACTAACACAAGCAAAAAGTGGTTTATAATACCGATAGCAATACTATCAGTCTTATCCATCTTCATATTCCGTAATCTGCTAATGATCCCCCCAGGTTTTACAATACTAAGTGGCGATTTGATAATTCCAATTCATCTTGAAGACTACATCAGAAACATCTACCCCCTTTGGAATGATTATGGAAGCTACGGTACTTTACCGACGCTGTCCAGATTCTTCTTATATTCCCCATTTATCCTACTCTCAAAAATATACAACCCAAACCCATTGGATTTCATGGTGCTTCTGTGGGTGTTCGTAGAATTTATAACTGGCTTTATCATGTTCCTTACTGTCTATAAAATATTGAAAAATGAAACAAATATCGGAACCAAAGCCATTATGTTGATCGCCCTTATAGTCGCCATATTCTATATGTTTAACCCTTACATAGTACAGAAATCACACCATCCTACTATACGATATGTTTACGCAATACTCCCACTCTGTTTTCTCTCTTTTTATTACCTCATAAAAACAATGGAGTATAAATTTAGTATAACCACAGGATTTCTGTGGAGTCTCCTTTTTTCTGATCTCCACTGGATTACCTATTCACTATTCCTTCTTATCTTTTTTTTGATATTCACGTTTCTAAATAGTTTCTTTGCAGAGAAAAAACCAAAGATGTTCATAACCTACACTAAGCTTGCTTCAGCATCTGTCATCTTCTCCCTATTTTTTTCGATGTACTGGATACTACCACTTACTTCTGCGTTTTTATCCACAGGTACATCAAGGTTGATGATATTCACGGAAGAGGATATAAAATCGCTGGGCTCCGAGGCTTCTCCAGTCAATACGCTCCGACTTAAATCATACTGGCTACCGGATCAATCCTATTCTCCGTTGCCAACTATACTGCAATCTGACGTGGCCACCAGTCTTCTTACACTACTAGATTTTGTAATTCCGATTGTTGCTATACTGACACTCTTATTCAAAAAAAGATCCGGACTAATTTTATTCTTCGCTTTTCTGCTACTGGCCTCATTTGCAGTAGTCACAAGCTCAACCCTACCAATGTTTTCCTCTCTCTATCTCTGGTTTGCATTTAATGCTCCGCTGTCGAGTTTCTACGGTCGCGGTATGAGAGACCCAAATAAATTCATTTTTCTCACGCTTCTATCCCTGTCATTTCTCCTTGCATTCTTCCTAGCAAAAATCTACAAAAAACGCTCAAAGTTACCTTGGTATTGCGCAATTTTTCTAATCTTTATGGCAATCTTAACCTCTTCTTGGCCGCTTCTTACAGGAGACTTCAATGGAGAACTAAAACCTGTAAAGATACCACAGGAGTATCTTAACATCAACTCCTGGTTGTCAAATCAGTCCGAAGATTTCAAAGTTCTGTGGATGCCGAAATATTGGGGTGGCGATTCTAATACAACGTGGAGCTTCACCTCACCATACACTTTTGACGACTTCTCATCAAGCAAACCCACATACTCTATCGAATCAACATCCAATATGCCGAATTACTACCTCCACACTCTCGGAATGTACTACGGTCCAAACTCCGTGCTTCTTGAGAATAGGTCAGGCTACATTGGCAAATATCTTGAACCTTTGAGCGTTAGGTATCTAATATTCCACTACGACATCACATCCATTAATGAATCTGAAGAGATTGCATTAAACAATCTAAAAGCTCAGAGAAATTTGAATTTGGTTAAAGAGGACGGGTTTATTCATGTATTTGAGAACCAAAAATACGCCCCACACCTTAATATACCAACGCAAAATATACTAGTTTCCGGTGGATTTGAAAAACTTAATTCCTTAAATTTCATCGACTCGTTTGATCCAGTAAAATCATGTTTAGTATTCTTAGATCAACTCTACTCAAGAAACGATAACGCAATTCTGAAGGCAGACGTAGTCATAAATATGGATAACTCCGGCTTATCGCTTCTAGATAACAAGTACCTGATAGCACCTTTTGAGGCCGTTAACCACCATGATCCGCGAAAATGCTGGTCAATTGGCTTGATCGACACACCTGATTACTGGTACAGATATCTTGCCAATTTTAATATGGATAATGGAGATTTCGACTATGGGAGAGGTCTCGTATTCACGTGGGCTCCATCTACAGTATCAGATAGCCTAAAAATGAATATCAATGTAAAAGAAGATGGCAGATACCGCCTTTTCATCCGACTTTTCAAAAACCAGGCGGGAGGGAAACTGAGAATATCCTTGGATGCCAATAACATCTCTCTTGGTACCGTAGATAAGATAAATAAATTTGTTTGGGAAGATTTGGGAGACTTCAGCTTGGGAAAAGGTTCACATAGTTTGGTGATACAAAACATCAATGGATTCAATGCTGTTAACATATTAGCTTTAGTCCCAACTAGCGAGCTAGCAAATCTAAGAGAAGAAACCGATAATCTGATGAAGAATAAAACTGCCGTATACATATACGAGGCTGAAACCGATTTATATGGTGACAACGTAGAAATCAACAATAAATTTGGGTGGGCAGCAAGCAATGGGGGAGTGGTGAAGCTCACTAGAAACGGTAGAATGTGGCAGGAATTCGGTGTAGCTAAAGAAGGGTACTATCGATTCGGAATTAGAGCTAAAGGGATGCTTAATGTGACCGTGGATAATACAACATTCCAGCTTGTCTCAAAAAACTTAAGTTTCTCCTACTCTAAACCGATCTATTTAGAAAAAAAATCACATAAGATTGAATTTAAATCTGGAACTGATGTGCCCGCTTATCTTGATGTCATCTGGGCTTATTCGGTCAATTCCAATGAAATGAATAAAACAGTTGAAGACCTGTTCAGAGCGGGGTATACCACCGCCAGCATAAGTTCTTTCGAGAAAGTTAGCCCAACTCTGTGGAAAATTAAGGTCAATTCTTCTCAACCATTTATGCTGAGCTTTGCCGAATCTTACGATCCGCTGTGGAAGGCAAGAGTTTATAAGAACGGAAAGGAGGTTGAAACCGTGCATAGTATTCCACTCTACAGTGTGCTCAATGGCTACTCTATTGAAGAGACTGGCAATCTCGATATCGAACTTGTGTATGAGCCGCAGGAACTATTCAATATAGGCATCATAATCTCAGGAGCGACCATCTTATTCTCTCTTATCTACCTGCTTTGTGAGTGGAGGAGAAGCAGAAATGCTGTAAGGGTGAGTGGGTGAAATTCGGATATATGGAAACACTGGTGTTTTTTGCAATACTCATATTACTCCTACCATTGTTCTTCGAAAGAATACATGACGACGAAGCAATCTACTGGAGTAAAGCGAAATCCATATTCACGATTGGAATAGCCGAAATTTTTCGGATGCGTCGGGTTCCATTTGCAATGCTACTCGTTTCGCCTTTCTTGGCGTTGAGCGATAGCATATTTGTCCCGAGGATTATATCCTTCCTGTTTGCACTGGCAAGCACAATGCTGATTTTTGAGATTGTGAAATCCTATTCAGACGAACAATCTGCATTCGTCAGCGCTATCCTATTCATATTCTCTTTCCAGACAATCCGGTTCGCAACCAGATTTTATCTGGACATCTATGGAGTATTCTTCTTCTTGTTTTCAGTTTACCTGATTAAACAAAAAAAAGTGGGTCTGGCAGGCTTATCGTTTGCATTTGCCATGCTGAGCAGAGAAATATGGTTCGGCCTCTACCCGTTTATGTTAATCTACCTCTTGAGAGACAAGAAGCCTCTAAAATCATTTATAGCTTGGTCGGCTGCACCAGTTCTTGCATTTCTTGTGATCGTCCAACTTACCGTCGGTTTAAGTGTCTACCTAGGCAATTCTGCATTCGCCCAGAACCTAGCTCTGCAAAAAGATCTCTCTCAAATACCTACATATCTAATTCAAAGTTGGGTAGAGTTCTTGATTGTGCAAATAATAACTGTAATCGGCTTTGCATACCAAATCCGTGAAAAGAAGGATGACCTTCTCATTCTAATACTCCCGCAGTTCCTGATACTTAGTTCAATTCAAAGTTTCATACTTAATGGTGCTCTAACTCAATACGCGATGGGGTTGCAAGCATCTATGGCATTGCTCGGGGGGCCTGGGATAACAGCAATCTGGAAGAGACATTTCAGAAGATATCCACTAGAATCATCTCTTATACTCATTCTTATCCTCCAGTTTCTTCTATTCTCATATATGGCAACTGCATTGAGCCTAAGAGGGGCAATTGGAATCCATGACTTTGGATACTGGTATGACGAGAAAGTTATATCACTGCTCAATGAAAAGGCAAAGAATCAGACAATAGTTGGATTGCACGGGGCGTTCATAAGCAATGCAAAAGAATGGGTGTGGGGTGAAAG
>Ga0272448_1009076_pt1 | contig 10221 bp, 10 predicted proteins | sample YNPCB0191_FD_202220 | JGI IMG/M metagenome (GOLD analysis project Ga0272448, IMG submission 202220) | Hot spring sediment microbial communities from Yellowstone National Park, WY, United States - YNP-CB-019-1 | ecosystem: Environmental > Aquatic > Thermal springs > Hot (42-90C) > Sediment... | reverse complement strand
GCCGGGCCGCCCGCGGGCGGCCCGGCTGCGCCCAACCCACCAAAACCCCCTAAAGGGTTCCGCTCCGGTCACGCGCGAAGCGTGATGCCCGGATGGCATGGTACGCCCCGATGGGCAAGTACGGTTGCAGTACTAGACGAGACACCAAGACAGCCCTGCAGCGCGGCTGTCGGGGGCGCGCTTTGATGAGGAGGCACACCCGCCGCTCCAGCTCGTGCGCCGGGCCCACACGCAGCCCCACCTGGATGATGTCGCGGAGGTTATCAACGCCAGGCGCAATCTGCGTGGAAACAGGCCCTTCGTAGCGACGGCCTTGGCCGTTCGGCGCCCGGTGCAGCGCCGCCTTGCAGCCAAAGGCAAGCGGCTCTAGCCGCCACTACGAAGGCACCAGGCGCTCCGTGAGGATACTGACAAAGCAGCACTAGTCGAGGTGGAAGACTTGCTCCAGCTCGAGCATGCCCTCGTCGGCATGGCCGCCACCAAGGCCCTCGAAGAAGGGTGCCATGGCGTCCTGCCAGCGCGCATTGACCTCCTCACGGGCCATGCCATCGAGCGCAGCCTGGAAACTCTCGGGCGTCTCGAAATAGCCGAAGAGGAGGCCGTCATCGCGCAGGAAGAGCGAATAGTTGTGCCAGCCGTTGCGGCGCAGTGCCTCCAGCATCTCGGGCCACACCGCCCTGTGCCGCGCCCTGTACTCCTCGAGCCGGTCTGCCCTCACCTTGAGCACAAAACCCACCCTCTTCACAGGATTGCCTCCTCCTCTGGGCGTCGGGGGTTGCAGCGGCCGCCCCTTGCCCCAATGCGACCAAGCGGCTCCGCCGGCCTTTCCATGAAGCCACACCCGTGCTCGCCCCTGCGCGGGCCATCATCGGCCGCATGCCTCCTGCGCCGCAACCTTCTCGCCTGCGGGCGCCTCATCGGCCGCCGGCGGCCGGCCGTAGCGTTCGAGGAGCGTCGCGCGAGAAATCCAGAGCCCAAAACGCTCCAGCGTCCACGGCGTTTTGCCGCGCAGGGTCGACGGGTTGTAGGCCCACACGAGCATCCAGCTGTACAGATTCTCCCAGAACTCGACAAAGCGCCCCCAGGGGCCGGCCTGGGCGTGCGGTCGCAGCATTTCGAAGCCGAGCCGTGGAAAGACGGCGCCCGTATCCAGCGCCGGCCCGGTCAGGAAGCCGGCCGCGTCGGCGCCGCAGGCGCGCACACCCGCCAGCTCCTCCTGGGCCTGCAGAAAGCCGGCCAGCAGGCGCAGCGAGGCGATGGCCTTCCTATACATCGTCCGCGCCCAGTGCAGGTCGGGCCCGCCCGGGGGCACCACCGGCAGGCGCTCGTTCCAAAAGTGGATGACCAGCAGTCGATCGCCGGGCGCCACCGAGGTGCCATCGGCGAAGGTCATAGGCGCCTGCGCCGCGGCGAGGGAGAGGCGGAAGATGCAGTCCGGGTCTTCACTGAAGACAAAGATGCCCTGCTGGCGGCGCAGCCAGGCGTCGAGGGCGCGCACCAGGTGGCGGCTTGCCCGGCCGAGGGCCGTCTCGCGTTGCACCGCGGGCCTCCTTCATGCGTTCTTGATCCCGGAGGCGATGAGTGCAATGCCCAGGGTGACCGCGGCGACGCCCAGCCCCTGCACAGGGGTGATCGGCTCGTGGAAGAACAGGTGCGCGCCCACGACCTGCACCAGCACAAAGCCGAGCCCCGCGGTGATGCCATAGCCCACGTTGAGGGGCACAATGCGCATCAGGGCCGTGAACGCCAGCACGCCCAAGAATCCGGCCAGGTTCCCGAAGACCTGCCAGCTCAAGAAGCCACGCCAGTCGGGCGCCCAGGCCGAGAGCTTGAGGGCGATGTTGCTCGACAGCACCGACGCCAGGTTGACTGCCACCAGCGCGACGACCCACAGAGTCTTCATCTGCGCACCTTCCTCGGGCTGCCCGGCAGCGGCTATTCCTCCTCTTCGACCCCCCAATCGCGCTCGGCCTCGGCCTCCATCTTTTCCAGCCGGTCGTAATAGTCGGGGAACTCGTTGAGGTGGGCCAGGGCGATCTTGCCGGTGATCAGCGGGTCATCGTTGGTGACGTTGGTGTTCGGGTCGCGCAGGCCATGCTCCAGCTCCACATTCATGCCCCGCCGGAACTGGTCCACGTCGAACTTGTCCCACTGGATGCCGAGCTGTTCGCCGACGCGCCTGGCTTCCTCGTTGGTGAACTTGTTGCGTGCCATGTGCTCTCTCCTTTGCCATGAATCGCACGGCCCCCAAGGCCGGGTGGGGCCAGCAAGCTGCGACCGTCACCCGCGCCGGCCGCCGGCGGCCTCACAGTCTGCCTCCGATTATAGCACACGCTGCAAACGCGCTCCAGGCAGCAAAAAGGGTCCTGGCCGAAGGCTAAGCCCTCCGCCAGGACCCCTCAAGCTCCTCCTCACAAGCAGGCACGCGGCCCACCGTCGCAGCGCCAAGCCAGATGCTGCCCTACCGCACGGCCCGAACCTGAGCCTCAGGCCACGTCGTCTTCCCTCTCCTCATCGTCGGGCGCATGGAGCGTCGCGTCGAGGAAATCGGCGCCCCGCACAAAGCGCTTGTGGCCCACGCGGCGCAGCGGCAACCCCGTGCGCCGGATCAGCCTGCGGATGGTCAGCGGGCTCACTTCGAACAGATTCGCCAGCTCATCCACACTGTACAGTGACGCCTCGTCAATCATGGCAGCCATGGATTCTTCCCTCCCGGGTCCAGACCGACACCGCAGTGCCCTTCCCCACTCGCCCCCTACAACAGAGACCACTTGGTTGCGACATGGTGACGAAATCGTATCATTTCCGTTAGCAACACCAGTATACCACAGTGCGCAAAGGCTGTCAATACCCCAATGCGAGGAACAATTCGCTCCAGATGTGGACCCTTTCACACTCCAAAGGTATGTCGCGCAGGCCTTTGCGGATCATTCGCGCCCCGGCGCGACGGGAAGGTGTAGATTCTGCAACTTTGGGGATCGCCTCCCCGGCGAGCGAGGGCCGCCGGGGGCAGCCAGGGTGAGAGGTGGGGCCGCGTCCTCAGGGGACGCTCAGCGTCTCAGCGGGCGAAAGGCTGGGCGTCGGCGTCGGCTCTTCGGTCAGGGCCTCGGTGGGCGAGGGCACGGCTGTGGCAGCATCGGTCGGCGGCGCTGCTGGTGTGGGTGTCTCGGTCAGAGTAGCCGTCGCGGTGGGAGTGGGCGTCTCCGTCGGGGCAGCCGTCTCACCGGGGCCAGGTGTGTTGGTTGGAGTAGCCGTCTCGGTGCGAGTGGGCGTCTCCGTCAGCACGGCCGTTTCGTTGGGAGTAGGGGTCTCGGTCGCGGTGGGAGTATCGGTCGGCGTGCCGGTCTCGGTTGGCGCAGGCGCCTCGCCGGGCACGGGCGAGCCGGCGGGGGTGCCGGTCTCGGTGGCCGCAATGGTAGCTGTGGGCGTCGCTGTGCCGGGAACCGTCGCCGTGCCGGTGGGCGTGGCTGTGCTCGCAGGCCCTGCGCCGGGCACGGGCGGCTCCTCGGGTGTCTCCGTCGGGGTGGGGGCAGGCGTCGGGGCCGGCGTGGGCGTCGCCTCCGGCGTGGCCTGCGGCAGCGCAGGCGCGCTGAACGTTACTGCGGCCTGCGGTCCGAACGGCTGGCCCATGTGGCCGGCATAGTTGGTGATCGTCGGCTGCACCAGCACCCGGTACTCGGCGGCGTCGGTCGCCCGTTGGAAGCGGATCTCGTACGGCACCTCGATCGCAGCGCCTGGGCCGAGCGGCTGCAGAGGCAGCGCCTGCGCCGCGCCTGCCAGGTCCTGGAACTCGCCGGCGGCGAGCCGGTACTGCACCTGGATGGCTGCCTGCAGGTTGTCGGTAGTGCCGCTGCCGCTGTTGCGCAGCGTCACCTGGCCACGCACGCCCAGGCCGGGCGCTGCATCTGAGGCAGCATCGAGCCCATCGCCGGCCTCGAGCACGCACTCGCCATCCGCCGCCGGTGGCAGGCCGGCCACAAAGGCCGTGGCGGTCGCCCCCACCTCCAGGGTAGTCGGTACGGCCCAGGTGCTGGCCAGAACGCGCACCTCGGCCCGCCTGGTGGCGCTGAAACTGCCCCGCGCCGCGCCGAACTGCTGTGCCCCCAACGCCAGGCCCGCAGCCGCCAGGAGCAGGAGCCAGGTGCGCATGTGGTCACGCTCCGCAGCCTCGCCGGGCGGCAGCCCCTTCTCGTCAGCAGGTTGGCGCCGCAGCGCGGCCCCTATCTCCTGCCGAAAGACCAGCCACAAGAACCCAAGCAGGCCCACCAAGAGCGCGACCGTGCCCAGCGGCGTGTGCGAATAGTGGGTCACGTAGCCCAACAGCGGGATAAAGCCCACCACCACCCCGACCACATTGGCCGCGGGTACCAGCTCCGCATCGGGCGCGTCGTTGGCATCGCCCTGGGTGCGAAAGCGCAGAGCGCCGGGCCCGCCGGCGACCTCCACCACACGGTGGGTCACCGTGCGCTCGGGCTCGCCGGGCGCTCGGAAAGCGATCACATCGCCCACACCGATGCCATCCGCGGGCGACTGCCTGACGATCGCCAACGCCCCCAGAGGGATCGTCGGCTCCATGCTGCCACCATAGATCGTGAAGAAGCCAAGGCCCCAGAGGCGCGGCCCCAGCAACACCACCCCCAACGCCACCACCAGGCACGCCAGGATCAGCGTGCTGAGCACCGTCTCAGCGGCGGTCAGGATTCGCTTCGCGCTCATGCTTCCTCCTCAGGGCCGCTGTGTCAGGGTAAAGACGAGGCCCAGGTCGGCGGTGTCGCCCATGGCGCTGTCGCTCTCTGCGGCATCCGGCATCGTCCAGCCGATCTCCAGCCACTGGGTCTCTCCGGCGCGCAACTCGACCGGGCCGAACATGCTGCCCGCCCAGGTGCTGAGCCTGGCGGCCGGAGCCAGGGGAGCGCCGCCACAGGCCATGGTCACCTCGAGGACCTGGCTCAGCTCCCCCGGCTCTCCGGTATCGCCCGTTTCGCCGGGGGCGGCCCCGTTCTCATAGTCCGCAATCGCAGTCACAGCGATGCTCAGCACGCCGTCGATCGTGCCGGCGTTCTGCAGGCTGATCGCCACCGTCCCCCCACCCCCGCGCTGCAGCGGGCCGATGGTCGGCAGCCCCACCGTCGTGCCCGTGCCGGCCGCGGCCCCGCCCACGTTGAGCAGCAGCGTGCCGGCGGTGAAGGTGTTGCCAGCGCTCGTCTCGGTGTCAGACAGCGCAGCCAGGGCGCCACTGGCGGCGAGGCCCAGCGCTGCTACTATGGTGCACGCCGCCAGCAGGCTGGCCAGAAGTCGCTTCATCTGCGTACACTCCTCCGCGACGGGGACGGGTTCATCTCAAAGGGCGGGAGGGGTGGCTCCCTCGTCGAGGCCACCCCTGCCCGACCGCCGTGTGTCCAGTGGCAGGGCTACTCCTTGGCCGTCTGGGCCAACTCGAAGGTGATGTGGAGCGTGAACGAGTCGCCCATCGCCAGGTTGACGTCGGCCGCGGACCCACGCCTGCCCGGCTGCAGGACAAGCCCTGGGGCATCAACCACAGACCTTGCGCGAGGGATGCGAACTGGACGGTCGCAGGCGACGACTACTGCTGATCCAGGTGGAAGATGATATCGAAGCTCACCTTATCACTCTGGATGATGTTGTCGTCCACCTCGACCCACTTGGTGCCATCCCATCTCCTGAGGTTGCTGTCCAGAGACACTTTGAAGAAGAACCCTATTGTACCGTCGGGGTTGAGCACCGGCCAGTCGGAGGCTGCGTTGTAGACATAGCCAGAGAAGTGGTTAAGGCCTGGCACTCCCCACGGATGTTGCGGCCCGGTCTGCCACTCGCCGATCAGACGCGACGGCACGGACGATCCACAGGGCGCTGTCCCTATCGTGGGTTTCAGATACTGACCCAGCTCGCCAAGCTGCCCTGCACCAAGGGTCGTGTCGCCCGACTTCTCCTCCGGCTCGTTGTAGCTGACATCGTCATTGGCCATGGCGCTGAACTCGACCCAGGGCTTCCCAGGCAGCGAGCCTGCGTTCTTGAGGCACCACTTCTGGTAGTCTGTGTCGTCGCCAGGCTTCATGTTACTGAAAGTCAGGTGCGCGATGTTTGGGTCGTCGAGGCCGTCAACCTTCAGATCCAGCGTTCCCGCGGTGAACGAGTTGCCGCTGCTCGTCTCGGTATCGCTAAAGTGCGCGCCGGAGCCGATGACGCCGATGGCCATCACCGCCACCAGCAGCACGGCTACCACGCCGCTGAGCACGAGTTTCCTGCGCATCTTCTGCCCCCTTCTGTGCATCTCAGGTGCAATCCCAGGGCGCCATGGTGGCGCCCATCTGCCCGTAACGGACGGGCGGCCGCAGGCATCACGAGGGATCAAAGCGCCGCTCCTCTCTGTTCATCCCCCCCTTCCAGGACAGGGCTCGTGCAGAGCCGCCTTTGCGTCACCCCTTCGCCTGCTCAGCGCCAGCTCTGAGCCGCCTTTGCGGGCGCGTGTACATGGCGAACGCGCGTCCGCCACGAGCCTGCTCTGAGCAGGGCGAAGGGGGTCCTTCATGCACAAGAAGGACGCTTCGCTACGCTCGACTCGCCACGCTGGTGCGCTCGAAGAGCCGCTCAGCGTGACAGGTTGCGACTCTGAAGATGCCCTGTCACCCGGGATGCGAGGGCTTGCACCTTGCCAAGAGCGGTAGTAGAATGGGGCTGTACCTGGGGTGCTGCCCGGCATCCCTGGCCTGCAGCCCTGGCCGGCGGCCACCGCCCAGGGCTGCGTTCTTTTACGCTACCTTTACTCTAGCAGACTTGGGGGCACTTGTGTAGGGGATGAAGTACGGGATTGGGGCTCCGCGTTTTCCCGGGAGAGTACGGAGGCCAGGGGGCGGGTCTCCGTAGTTACTCCGGAGCGCACCGCCCCATCGCCTCATGGAGCGCCTGTACGCCAGCCGCGGCATGGCTGCCGAGGGTCACAGGAACCCGTGTTCCCTCGCATAGCGCACCACGTCGGCCCGGGTGCGCAGGCCCAGCTTGCTCATCAGGTTGGCGCGGTGGCTCTCCACGGTGCGCACGCTGAGGGTCAACTGATCGGCAATCTGGCGGTTGGTGTAGCCCCGGGCAACGAAGGTCAGGACCTCGCGCTCGCGTGGGGTGAGGGGCTCCGTCGGCTCTTCCTCTCTGGGTGCGGCGGCGGTGCTCCTGAGCAGAGCGCGCGTCATGGTGGGGTGGACGTAGAGGTGCCCCTGGCAGACGGCACGGATGGCATCGATCAGCTCCGATTCCAGCGCCCGCTTGACGATATAGCCCGAGGCGCCTGCGCGGATGCTCTCCTGCAGCAGCCCTTCATCCTCGTGGACGGTCATCATCAGGATGCGTGCCGCCGGCGCCTCGCTCCTGATGCGGCGGGCCGCCTCGATGCCCCCGGTGCCGGGCATGCTGATATCCATCAGGACCAGATCGGGCTTGAGCTGGCTCGCCCGCTGCAGCGCTTCCTCACCATCGGCCGCCTCGCCCACCACCTCCAGGTCGGCCTCATCGTTCAACAGCGCCCGCAGGCCGGCGCGGACCAGGCCATGATCATCAGCGATCAGGATGCGCACACCCATAGGGCACCTCCAGGACAACGGTCGTCCCCGCTCCGGGCGCCGTCTCGACGGTGAGGGATCCGCCCAACATCTCCGCCCGCTCGCGCATGCCCGCCAGGCCGAGGCGCCCGCTGGCCGCAGCCTGCTCCAGATCGAAACCCACGCCGTCATCCTCCACGAGGGCGAGCAGGTGCCCGTCGCGCCGCTCCACCAGCACCCCCACCCGCGTCGCCTGCGCATGGCGGATGGTGTTGGCCAGTGCTTCCTGCACGATGCGGAACACAGCCGACTCCACCTCCGGCGGCAGCCTCTCCCCATCGAGGCCTACCGCCTCGAACTGCACCTCCAGGCCATGCTCGCCGGCGATGGCGCCGGTGTACTGGCGCAGCGCTGGCACCAACCCGGCATGGTCCAGGCTGGCCGGCCGCAGGTCGCTTGCCAGCCGGTGCAAGTTCTCCGAGACGGCGTCGACCAGGTCCTTCAGTTGCCGCAGGTGCGCCCGGCTCGCCTCCGCGTCGCCGGCGTGGCGCTCCGCCAGGCCCAGGCCCAGCTTGAGGGAGGTCAGCGCCTGGGCCGCCTCGTCGTGCAGCTCGCGGGCGATGTGGCGCCGCTCGAGCTCCTGCGCCTCCACCAGCCTGCGCGACAGGGCCTGCAGCCGTTCCCGGCCGGCGCGCACCGCCGCATAGAGGTCGGCATTGTGGACAGCGACGCTGACCTGCCCGGCCAGGGCGCGAAAGAACGCCACGTCGCTTTCCGCCAGGCCTTCCGGAGCCAGCCCGAAAAGGCACAACGCGCCGCTCAGCCCGCCATTCGCATGCAGTGGCAGGCAGAGGCATGGCGAGGGGCAGGGGACAGGCCCGAGTTGACCGCCGGGGCCGCTCTGGCGGCCGGCTGCGGGCTCCACGGCCTGTGCAGGTGTGCCGCGGGCCGCCCCATCCCCCGCCGGCGCCGAGGCATCGGCCCGCGCCGCAACGGCGCCGGGCAGCGCCGGCGCGCCGGGTCCGGCACGCAAGCCAGCGCTGGCGGCCACGTCGACGGTCGTGCAGACGCCCTCGGCCCAGCCGCGATCGACTGCGGCCACGGGCAACCTGCGCATTCCCTCCTCCACCTCCGCCGCCAGCCCCCAGGCCGCCCTCAGCACAAGCTGTTCCCCCTCTGGCTCGTAGCGGTAGAGCGCCCCCGCGCCGATGCCCAGCTCGGCCGCCAACAGCCGCCCCAGAGAGCCCACCAGGTGCGCCAGCTCCAGCGAACTGCCGAGGCTGGAAGCGATGGCATTCAGCGTGGCCAGCTCGCGGTTGCGCCGCTGCAGCTCCTCCTCGGCCCGCAGGCGTTCGGCGATCTGCCGCTGCAGCAGGGCATTCGCGCGGGTAAGCTCGGCAGTGCCGGCGGCGATCCCTGCCTCCAATTGCCGGTGCAGGCGATCCTGCTCCAGGCGATCGGAGACGATGAGCCACCCCAGGAAGGGATTGCCGACGGCCAGAAGCGCCGCCGTGGGCCAGCGCAGGTTGGGCACCACCGGCGACAGCCAGGCAAAGGCCGCCAGGGTGCCTCGGTAGGCCAGGGAAGCGAATGGCCCGCCGACCAGCGCCAGGTAGCTGGCCAGCAGGCTCTCGGTCGCCGCCGGCAGCAGGTGTTGCCCCAGCAGCGGGATGGCCGCTCCGCCTGGCCCGGGCCGGATCACCACCCACGGCCTGCTCTCTGCGAACCCCAGAAGCAGCGTGCTCGCCGCCAGGGCCAGCCCCGCCCCCCGCAGCCGCAGCAGAGCGACCAGCCGCCAGCGCACCAGCTCCAGCCCCACAAGCTGCGCCGCCAGACGCCAGCCATCGAGCAGCAACGCGGCTGTGCTGCCATGCCGCGAGGCTCGGAACCCATCGACCGCCCCGCCCACGATTGCCAGCGCGATCTGCAGCACCGCCGCGATCGCCGCCGCGCTCAGCAACTGCCGTTCCAGGGCCGGCGTGAGCTGTTTCTCGCGCCGCCAGGCCCGGCTCGCCCAGAGCCCGCAGCCCAGCCACAGCAGGGGCTCCGCAGCGTAGGCCCAGAGAGGGGCCGGGAACTGCCTCGGCGTCACACCGTACACCTGGCAGCAGAGCAGGAGCAGCGCCCCGGCGACGGGCAGCCACTCGCAGCCCCAACGGGCGCTCGGCGCCCTGCGGGGCATGACTGCAGGGATCGAAGAAGGTGAGCGGTCCATGTTGCTCCCAGCGCTGGCTCGGCGCCCCTTGGCGCCTTTCTGCAGCCCCCGTGCCTCGCACTCTCGCTGTGGGGCTGCGCCCCAGCGGCGCTCTACACCCCGCCGGCCTGCTCGCCTGCCCTGGCGCCGGGCTCAGGGTGCCGGGCAGATCCTTTGGCGGCCAGGTACGGCTCCAGCCCCGAGATCAGGAGCCAGCCGACCAGCGGGGCGCCGATGCCAAGGAGCGCCGCCGTCAATGTGCTGAGCTTGGGCAGCCCGGGCGAAAGGAAGGCAAAGAGCGCGAGCACGCCCCGGTAGACCAGCGAGGCCAGGGGCCCGCCCCACAGGGCCAGGTACATGGCCAGCAGGTTCTCCGTCGCCGCGGGCAGCAGGCTGCGGCAGGCCAGCGAGAGGGCGGCCTGAGCCGAGCCGATCCCCTCAAACGCCCACAGGCCCACCTGGAAGAGCCAGGGCAGC
>Ga0272448_1009075_pt1 | contig 10221 bp, 8 predicted proteins | sample YNPCB0191_FD_202220 | JGI IMG/M metagenome (GOLD analysis project Ga0272448, IMG submission 202220) | Hot spring sediment microbial communities from Yellowstone National Park, WY, United States - YNP-CB-019-1 | ecosystem: Environmental > Aquatic > Thermal springs > Hot (42-90C) > Sediment... | reverse complement strand
GTGCAGGATATGCGAATACGTGTGCTCGTTCGCGAGCGAGGGCGTCTTAAACATTAAGAAGTCCAGGATAAGGGTTGTCAGGATAGAGCCCTTCCTGAACCTTGCTGTAGCATGCAGGAAGTGCGAGGACCCTCCGTGTGTTAAAGCATGCCCGAGAGACGCTTTAACGCAGAAGCCTAACGGAGTCATAGTTGTAGACGAGAACAAGTGCAACGGGTGCGGCTGGTGTGTTGAAACATGCCCCTTCGGAGTAATAAGGCTCCACCTGGATAAGAGGAAGGTTGTCATCTGCGACTACTGTGAGAAGCAAGGCTACCCTAGGTGCGTCGAACACTGTCCGAAGGATGCTTTGAAATACGTTACTCTAGACCAGGCTGCTAGGGAGCTCAGCAAGAAGGCTGTGCAAACCCTCCTGCAGGAGCTTGCCGTCGGGGAGAAGTAGGTGGAGGCTTAGCTGAGATTTTTAAAACCTGGCTTCCTCAAGCACCGGTGAAGCAACATACCTGCTGAAACCCCTGTATAGGAGGAGCTCTATTCTCTGGCCTACGGATTTCCTTCTAAGCTCCCTCACAAGGGAGGCTGAGCTTTTAACAGGCTTGCCGTCTATCATGGTGACAACGTCCCCAGGCCTCAGGCCAGCTCTCTCAGCAGGGCTGCGCGGAGAAACCTCTACGACCAGCGCCCCGTAGTCCACGCCGAGCGAGTAGTAGTTCGCAATCTGCCTGTTAACGTCTATCGACTTGACGCCGAGCCAAGGCTTAACCATCCTGCCGTACTTCTTGAAGGAGTCGACGAGAGGCTTGATGGAGCTTATGGGTATTGCGAAGCTTATGCCCTGGGCGAAGGGTATTACTGCAGTGTTAACCGCCACAACCTCGCCCTTAAGGTTCACCAGGGGGCCGCCGCTGTTCCCAGGGTTTATCGCAGCATCCGTCTGAATAAGCTCGGGGAAGAAAAGCTCCCGCGAAACTATCTGCCTGTCCAACGCGCTTACAACACCCATTGTCACAGTCGGCTCACCAGCCAAGCCGAGCGGGTTCCCCACCGCGATAACTATCTCGCCAACCCTAAGCGTGTCCGAGTCTCCTAGTTCAGCAGGCTTAAGGCTCACGTCATCAACCTTGATCAGGGCGATGTCTAGGCTGGGGTCTGTGCCTACAACCCGGCCCTCCGCCATAAGGCCGTCGTAGAACGAGGCTTGAATCCGGTCGGAACCCCTTATCACGTGATGATTCGTGAGGAAAAGACCCTCCTCGTCGACAACTATGCCTGAGCCAACGCCGTGAACCGGGAAAGCGTAGAAGAAGAACTCGTAAACCATTTTCACTGTGCTCACGTTAACGATGCTCGGCTTAACTTTTTCAACCGCTTTAACGATCTCCTCGCCCAGCAAGAATCCTCGTTAAAAAGCGATAAGCGTATGCTTATATCTGTTTCTAACGTTTATTTCCCTCCGCCTGCTTTTCAATAAGCAGGCTTGGAGAGGTTTGAATCAAGCCTTGCTAAGGCTGTTGAAGAGCTTAAGCGCAGGGTTGGCGAGGCTGTTTTAATCCACCACGACGAGGCTGACGGGGTTTGCTCAGCCGCGATAGTTAAGACGGCGCTTGAAAAAATGGGTTTCAACGTTAAAACCCTCTGCTTAGACAAGCTTTTCCCAGAGGTTCTGGTGAAAACTCTTTCTGAAAGCCGTGTGACAGTGTTCAGCGACATCGGCTCAGCCCACGTTGAGAAAATAGGGGAGAACACTGGGAATGATTGCTTGACGGTGATCCTTGACCACCATGATACTCAGCCCTCGCGCATGAGCAACGTTTTAAACCTGAACCCTGAGCTCTACGGCTACCGGGGGGAGAGGGATGCTTCAGCCTCAACAGCCGCCTATCTCTTCGCCAGGAGGGTTGACAGCAGCCTTAGAAGGCTCTCCCACCTGGCGGTAATAGGCTCGGTTGAAACACCGGGTGAGCCAGTGGGCTTAAACAGGATTGCTCTTGAAGACTCTTTGAAGGAGGGTGTTGTGAAACAGTCTGGGAGGGACTTTAAGATTGTTGCAGAAGGCTTCGGGCTCTCAAGGGTTAAGGCTTCTCAAGCCATCACGATACTCGCCTCAGTAGGATACTACAGGGGTGGCGTGGAGAAGGCTCTTGAAGCCTGTTTGAAAGGCTTCAACCCGGAGGCCCTCAGCCTCTCGGAAACCCTTGAAGAGGAGAGGAGGAGGGCTAACAAGGCTCTTCTAGCCTCGATAATCAGGAGGGGCCTGGGGGAGAAAAAGGGGCTGCAATGGTTCGACTCCGGCAGCGTTTTCAAAGGGATGGGCGGCAAGGTTCTCGGAAGCTTCACATCCTTCTTAAGCTACCAGAGGATTGTCGACGACAATAAGTATTTGATCGGGTTCATGAGGATCCCGAGGGAGATACCTGGCTACGGCCTGCTTGAAAAAGACTATGTTAAGGTTTCGGCGAGAGCACCCTCAGGGCTCAGGAGGATGATAGAGGAGGGTGTTAAACCACCCTTGTCCAAGATTCTTCCAGACGCCTGCGCGGAGCACGGGGGGTTTGGAGACGGGCACAGTGTCGCAGCCTCGGGCGCAATACCCGTCGGAGCCGAGGAGGAGTTTCTGGAGACGCTCGACGGCTTGACTGGTTAGATGGCCGGCGGGCTGAGTGAAAAGTTAAAAAAACAAAAAGTTTAAGTGTATGCTTGCATACTATCTTCTTGAAGATGGCCGCTAAGAAGAAGGCTAAGAAGAAGACTAAGAAGACAACTAAGAAGTGTTGACGGGACTTCTATCACCCCCTTCTCCTTTTTTATTTTTTCAAGTTTTAAACAGTTGAGCGGAATCTTTATCGCGCACACCCGTTTCCACAGAGCGCGCATCGGTTTAAACCGGCTTCGAACCGGCGGAATACTCGGAGCGACGCTTAGGGGAAGAATAAGGGCTAACGGGTTAAAGCGTGAATAATGCTCGCTGAAAAGCTTGCCAGGTGCGCCAGGGGGCTGCTTAAGCCTCCTGAACCCCTGGTCCCCCTTCTTCTAATAGCTGTACGCAGCTCCTCGAGGCTCGAGGCGTCTGCGAGAGTATAGGCCCTGCCGACTTCTCTCAGAGAATGAGCGTCACTGCCCCCTGTCTCAGCCTTTCCAAGCCTCCTGGCGAGCTGAAGAGCCTTCTCGTTCTGGCTTTTCAGAAGGTTCCTGGCGTTAACAACCTCAACGCCGTCTAGAAGCCTCAGAACCTCCCCGCCCACGCTGCCGCCCAGCCTCGGGAACCCGAAGGGGTGTGCCGCTATTAGGACACCGTCCTGCTCCCTAACCAGGTCGCAAACCTCGAAAGGATCCCTGGATTTAACGGGCTCCTGTATGAAGAGGACTATTATGTCCCCAGCCGTAGTCCTTATCTCCATGCCGGGCACGATTATGAGGCTGCTTGACTCAAGCATCCTGTGGGCTCCGAAAGCATTATGGTCAGTCACAGCCAGGCCGGCGAGCCCCCTTGAAGCAGCCACCCTGGGCAGCAGCCTCGGGTTAATGAGCGAGTCCCTAGAGAGGAAAGTATGTATGTGGAGATCGAACCTCCCGATTCCCATCCTTCCGCCAGCCATTTTAAACAACACTTCTCCAACGGCCCGCCGCCACGCCTCCCGGTTTCCGCATGGCTAAGCAGTCCCGCCGCAACCATTCTCAGAGCAGGCGGGCCTGCCACGGTTTACACGAGGGGGAAAACTTTATCTTAAACCTTTCTAGCGATTCTTTCTCCAACAGAAAAGAGAATGGAAGGATTCAGTTTCGTTCCGAGGGAAGTGTTCTTCACGAAGGGGGTGGGCGTCCACAGGGAGAGGCTGGCATCCTTCGAGATAGCTCTCAGGGACGCGGGCATAGCTCAGTTCAACCTGGTTCCGATTTCAAGCATAATACCGCCTGGATGCAGGGTGATAGGCAGGGAGGAGGGGTTGAGCAAGCTTAAGCCGGGCCAAGTGATCTTCGTCGTGCTGGCTAAGAACGAGACGAACGAGCCTAACAGGCTTATAGCGGCTTCAATAGGCATGGCTAAGCCTCTGGACGACGAGAGCTACGGCTATTTGAGCGAGCACCATTCCTTCGGCCAGACTGAGAAGAAGGCTGGAGACTACGCTGAGGACCTCGCCGCGTTCATGCTCGCCTCAACGCTCGGGGTTCCGTTCGACATAGATAAGAGCTGGGACGAGCAGAAGGAGATCTGGAAGATAAGCGGCCGCAGGGTTAAAACGATGAGCGTAACACAGTCCGCAGTGGGCAATAAGGACGGCATGTGGACCACCGTCGTCGCGGCGGCAGTCTTCATACCTTAAGCCTCGCTGCGTTTTTCCAGTCTTCTCCAACCCTCCCCGCTAAGCCGGGACTGGGATGAGGCTTCCGAAGAGGAGCGTCGCCACGTAGCTGAGAAGAATGAACAGCGCCATTGGAACAGTCTGCTTCGCGGAGACTATTCTGCACCCGCCGCTGCCGGCGGCACACCCGCCCCGGGGGGCTTCAACCCTCAGTCTCACAGTGTTTGGAAGCAGCATGCTAGCAATCCTTTTTCGAAGAGGCTCCTCCTTGGGCAGGGTTCTCCAGGCTCCTGAGCACAGGTTGCGGAGAAGGTTTGAAGCAACAGTTGCCAGCGACAATACTTCAGCGTTTAAAAGAACAGTTAGGCTGAAATCCGGGTAGAAAAGCTGCAGGAAGCGTCCCTGGAGCAGGGGCCTGGTTGTGGAGACATGGGTCAGGCATATGCCTACCAGTATCAAAGCGTCACCCGGGCCGTAGAGGCGCAGGAGGAGCAGCAGGCCCATCAGGCTGATGGCTTGAAAAACCTTGAAAAAAGTCTCCTGAAGCATGTTGGAAGCCAGCTCCAGGACTAGGTTTGAAAGCCCGAGCAGGAGGATTGGGAGCCATGCTGAAGCATCAACCTCCCTCTCCTCCAGGTCCTGGAGGGCGGCGCGGCAGAGCAGAACCACTGGGAGAAACGTCTTGAAGCATGAGAATGCTTGTTGAAACTGGTTTAAACCCATTCTGCATCCGTTTAAACAATGCTGGATGGTTTTTAAGCCGCCACGCAGCCGGGGGAATCTTTATCTATTTCAAAGGCTTCTGCAAGCAGGCTTGGACGAGGCTAGGCTTCACCTGGTTGAAAACCCGTATTTCTTCTCCGGGATCAGGCGCAGCTACGAGGAGTCGTGGTTCGCCGTCGTGGGAGTCCCGTTCGACGGGACGACGAGCTTCAGGCCGGGTTCAAGATTCGGGCCAGCCAGCATAAGGCATTTCTCAGCCGAGGTTGAAACCATCAGCCTGGGCGGCGGGGCTGACCTGGAGGACGTTAGGATTTCAGACCTTGGGGATGTTGCGGTGACGTTCAACGTCGACGAGGTTTTGAAAAGGGTTGAGAAAGTATGCATGGAGATTCATGCTGACTCCAAGACTCCTGTGATGCTTGGAGGAGAGCACACGATAACCCTGGGGGCTGTGAGAGGCCTTAAGCCGGAGACAGTAGTCTCCTTCGACGCCCACTTCGACTACAGGGACGAGTATCCCGGGGGAGTCAGGATTAGCCACGCGACAGTCATGAGGAGGATAAGCGAGGAGGCTTGCAGGGTTGTGCACGTGGGCGTCAGGGCGGCTTGCAGGGAGGAGGTTGAGTACGCTGGCGGCGAGACCCTCGTCTCTTCGAGACAGATACTCAGAGACCCTGCGGAGGCCTGCAGGAGGCTTAGAAGCATTGTTGAGAACGCTGGAAGCATCTACGTAAGCATAGACCTCGACGTTCTAGATCCTGCCTACGCCCCGGGGGTGGCTAACCCGGAGGCCTGCGGAATATCGACAAGCATCCTGCTAGACCTTCTGGAGAACACTGTAAGCGAGAAGCTCGTCGGGCTCGACCTTGTCGAGCTTAACCCGATGCTCGACCCCGGGGGCGCCTCGGCTGCAGCAGCAGTGAGAATACTTTTCCATGCTCTTTCGAACACGGCTAGGAGGAAGAGGCTTGTCTAAACCTGCTTCCTCTGAATATACCAGCGTTCAGCCCCGTCCCTAACCCTCTTGTCAGCCTCTTCAACCGTGGAGGGCGGCGGGATTATCATCGGCTCACCCGGCTCCCAGTTCGCCGGGGCGAGCAGGCTCGACTTAAAAGAGGTTTGAACAGCCCTCGTAACCCTGGACAGCTCCTTAACATTCCTTCCGATTTCAACAGGATACTGGGCTGTGAACCTGACAACCCCCTCAGGATCTATGAGGAAAACGCTTCTCGCAACGCTTCCCCTAGCGTCCGCAGCACCGTAGAGGCTCACCGTCCTCTTATCCGGGTCGGCTGCGACGGGGAACATTATTTTCAACCCGTATTTCTCCTCAACATCCTTAACCCATGATATTACGCTCATAAGGCTCTCAGGACATATTGAGAAAACCTCGACCCCGTTCTTCCTGAAGTCGTCAATCCTCTGGGAAAGAGCGATAACCTCAGTCGTGCAGACAGGGTTGAAGCTTGAAGGATGCGTCAGCAGGAGAACCCACCTGCCCCTGAGCTCGGAAAGCCTGAACCTGCCCCTTGTAGTCTGAACCTCGAAATCAGGAGCTGGCTCACCGATCAGAACCATTCTTGAAGACTCCACGGGCTAACAGTTTTAAACTTTTAGGCTTAGAGGAAGCCAACGTAAGCCTTCCCACAGGCTACTCCCAATGGTTCAGCGTATTGAAGCCCGAATGCCTTTAGCTGTGCGATAATTTTACGTTCATGAAGTGTTTTAGAGAGGACAGTGTGCTAGTCAACATAGCCTTTTTTAAAGAGGAAGGGACATAGAGTCGTTAGAGATGCATGTTGCGCATGGGCCTTTAAGATGTGGAAAGTCATGCCGCAAATGCGATTATCTTAAGCTCGGTTTATGTGCTGGATGTCGTCTCCCGAAGAGGAATCTGTGCTTAGTTTACCAATGCGTTGTAAGAGGGATGAGGATTATGGGACTAACCCTCAGATGCGAAACTTGCCCGCTCAACACGGCTTGCATCAGGTCCGGCAGGTTCTCTCCCCCAAAGTCTGATACGTACCGCGAGCTAGACTCGAAGCTAAAGTCATGGGGGCGAGGTCCTCCCGACGTCATGCTTCCCCGCCTGATTCCGGAGATACCGCTCGAGGATCCGGTGAGGCCTAGGAAGGACCTGGGGATGGATGGAGTCATAGTGTCGGTCTCCAGAACCGATAGCGAGAATACAAGAAGGGTTGAGGCGGAGGGCATTCATAATTTCCTCGGTTTCGACGGGCAGGCCCTGCTTTCAACCATAATGCCGGACAGGCTCCTAACCGGGGAAACATTCAGCTTCACCTTGAGCTTTGTTAAGAAAGGAGGCTTCGACGGGGTGATTGGGTGGGACATGCCGATTTATGCCGACTACCCTAAGGCCCTGAATCTATCCAACCTGATCGAGGCCACGCTCTTAACCGCAAGATATGTTGAGGAGGGGATACCGACAATACCGTTGCTGAAGGGAGCGGATCCCTCAGAAATAACTCTCCACTCCGAATGGTTGAGGAGGCTAGGCTTCAAGAGGATTGGGCTTCACGCCACTGAGTACATTCTGGCTAAGAGCCGCGTTAACATCGGGGGTAGCAAAAGCTTCGCCGAGATTAGCGAAAACCTCTATTCGCTGGGGCTAGTGAAGATATATGAAATGGAGGCAAAGCCTTTGGTAATAGGGATCCTAAGCCTTAAGGGCTTCCCTGAACTTTACAAATCAGATGCAGAAGCTTCCTTGACAGGCATGTCTTGGCTGATAGAGGCCAGGAATTGGCGTGCGTACACGGGTACGCCTTCTGGTGTGGGTGTCATAAACTTGGCGAAGCACTTTATGGAGTGCAGCTGCAAGGCTTGTTCAGGTAAATCTCCGAATCAGATTGGAAGCCCTGATGACATAGCGTGGCATAATTGGGTCCAGCTTAGAGAATATGCGGAGAAGGGGAAGCTTAACGAGATACCGGCTTACGACATGATGTTGGAGGATGATGATACTATGGCGATTATTGGAGACCTGCACATAGGAACCCCTCAATCTCTCTGGCTGCCATGCTTAAGGAGGCTTAAGAAAATCCGTCCAACCCACCTAGTCCTCTTAGGCGATACGTTCGACTTCATGAAGGGTAAGCCTAGGGCATCGCATGCCGTGGGCTTCCTCAGGCTTCTGAAGAGCCTTAGCGTTCACGTGAGGTCTGTGTCCGGGTGCTCGGATTCAAGCGTTCTTGGGTTTCTAGAAACCTTGGCGAGGTTTGCATTCGTAAAGGGGCCGGAGGAGCCTCAACTGTATAATCCAAATCCAGTCCTGACGGAAGCCATAAGAGGTTTAGTGGTGTTCTGGAGGTTCTCGAAGAGGAAGATAAGGGTTAAGTTAACGAATGGAAAGATGGTGGTGCTAAGTCATGGTCATGAGCTTGGCTTTCAGAGAAATACGGACCCAGAAAAGGTGATGGAGGAGCTCCTGAGGAAAAAGGATCCAGACGAGATCCGTGTGATAGGGCATTACCATAAATCGCTCTACAGGCCTGAGAAAGAGGGAATAATGCTGGGGGCCTGGCAGGCTACAACTCCTGAAGAGAAGGAAATAGGCTTCTCGCCTGATATAGCTGATATGCTAATAATCAGAGGGGACGGATCGACGGAACTGGTAAAGGGCATGTAGGAAATTGGGCCAGCTCAGTGCTGAGCTGAACTACGAAAGGAGGATGGCGAGATATGAGGAAGAGGTAGAGACCCATATTCTCAACAACGAGAATTGGGAGGAAGAACTAGAACACTACTTGGAAGAGGCTGTTGAGGATGTGGAAGGGCAGCAGGAGGAAGAGGGTACTGAAGATAAGGCTAATGAAGAGCATAAGGATTACTCTGCAATACTAGTAGCAGCAAACCTGTCGAAGGATGAGAAACGTGAGGCGGAGGAAGAACTTGGAAAGAGAGGGCGCGAGATAGTAACATCCAGCAGGCTTCTACTCCTGCAAAAACCCGGGGAGAAAGAGGAGGAACCTGCGACGGAAGGCGTCTTTCCAGCACTCGAAATGGGGGATTATCTCCGGGACCTTGAGATAGAGGGGATTGAGGTACCAGTTGAGGAGCGTTCTGAAAAGATTGAGAAGCCGGAGAACCTGACGGAGGAGGATATTGACAAGGAACTGAGCAGAGAAGAGAGAAGGCAGGAAGAACTAGGAAAGGAGGAGTTATTCGAGACACTCGCTAGGATGATTGAGGCGGAATCCGAGGAGCCGCTTGAGAGACTATTCGAAAAATCTGAGGAACCCGGAGAAGCAGAGAAGCCAATCGGGGAACTTGAATACGGAGAGTTTGAAGAATACCGAGAGCCCGAAAAGGAGTTCGTAGAACATGGAGGACCTGAGGAGGAGTTTGAAGAGTCGATAGAAGAAAATGAAGAGTATGAAGGGGAGCTTGAGCTGCTTGAGAAGTTTGAAGAATTTGAGGAAGGACTCGAAGATGAGGGGCTAGTCGAAGTTGAGGCGAGGGTTGAAGAGGCAGCTGAGAAGGCTGAGGAAAAGGAAGAAGCCGTGGAAGAACCTGAATCTGCTGAAGGTATCGTAGAGGAGGTTGAAGAGACTGCTGAAAAAATCGGGGAAAAAGAAGAGGTCATAGAAGAGCCCGGGGAAGAAGCTGCAAGGGAAGCTGGAGAGAAGGTGTCGGAAGGAGTTGAAGAAGTCGGAATTGGTGAGGAGGCTGAAGAAGTTGAGGAAGAAGGTGAAGAAGAGGATGTTGAAGAGGAGGCTCAAAAACAGGGAGCCGAGGGGGAGGGAGAGGGTGGAGACGGTGGAGGACCACAAGAGGCAGTGGCTGCTGGAGAGGAGGAACCGGGGAAGGAGTTCGAGCTCAAGGACTTTGAAGCCGGAGAGGAAAAACTAAGTCTTCGAGGGAAGAAACTAGGGCATGGGTTTCACTGGGCGCATGCAGTCAGAGACGATGAAGAAGTGGTCGAGTGGACAATAAACGTAAAAAGAGAAGCTGGCAAGATCCGCGTACCCAAGGATTTAAAGGGTAGGAGAGTAAAGGAGCTAGCGATATACAGGTACGACCGCAACCGGCATTTCCCAAGGTTCTTCAAAGTATTGAGGCACAGCCTCCACTTCGATCCCGTGGCGAAGAGGCTCATGCTCGACGGAAGGGAAATCGGCGTGGAGAAAATCCAGTGGGAGCTGGAAAAGTTCAGCAAGCGTAAAGAACACGGACC
>Ga0272448_1009072_pt1 | contig 10225 bp, 5 predicted proteins | sample YNPCB0191_FD_202220 | JGI IMG/M metagenome (GOLD analysis project Ga0272448, IMG submission 202220) | Hot spring sediment microbial communities from Yellowstone National Park, WY, United States - YNP-CB-019-1 | ecosystem: Environmental > Aquatic > Thermal springs > Hot (42-90C) > Sediment... | reverse complement strand
TAGGATTTTCAAGAATTGGTGAAGTCTGATGCGCGTGTTTTTGTTCTTAATATTAATGGCAAGATACCGCCGCCTGTGGAACAGTATATTCAATATGGAGAAGAAAAGGGTTATCACCAGCGATATCTTACCATGGTTCGTAATCCTTGGTATAGGCTTGAACACAGAGTGCCTGCGCCACTTTTATTTGGCGTTTTCTCACGTGATGGTTTCAAAGTGATTAGGAATTACAGTGATGCAATCAACCTTACATGTTATCATGGGTTTTATCCGAACTTATTTGGACAACAATTCGTTGACCGTTTATTCCTATATTTTCAGTCTCGTACTGCACGGGCGATTCTACGTTTAAGTATGAGACAGTACGGTGATAATTTGGACAAGTTTGAGCCAAATGATTTGAATGGAGCGTTTGCACCTTCACCTGACTATTTAGCAGCGATTTCGTTAGAAATGGTTAATGAGTCAATGGAAAGGTGCGCGAAGGGTTTGCCGCTTGCTGTGGAAGTAGAGCAGATGTTTGAAGCACTTATTGAAAATGCCCAACTGAAAGCAATAGCTAACAACCTCTGTGCCGTTACTGCTCATAGTAGCACGTGAGTTGAAAACAGTCTTATTCGGATAATTTAAAACGGCGATTGGAAGTAATCCCAACCGCCGCGAAAGTGCAATGTAATTCGGTTAAGTTATTTACAGTTTTGGATTGCCTGTTTTGCTGCTTTGACAATATTGTCGGCGGTAAAGCCGAATTTTTCGAAGCAGATTTTGCCGGGGGCCGAAGCGCCGAAGGATTTCATACCAACGAAAACTCCTTTGTCACCGAGCCATTTGCACCAGCCAAGTTCGACAGCAGCTTCGACACCGACACGGGCCTTCACATCCGGCAGCAATACGGAATCGCGATATTCCTGCGGCTGTTTCTCAAACAGTTCCCAACTCGGGAAACTAACAACTCTGGCTGTAATGCCTTCAGCCTTTAATTTATCGTACGCGCCGAGGGCAAAGGCAACTTCTGAACCAGAAGCGATTAAAAGCACCTGTGGGTTCGAATCACCGATTAATGTGTATGCGCCTTTGCTTAAATTTGTTGCCGGCGCATATTTAGTCTGGTCGAGAACAGGGCAGCCTTGTCTTGTCAAAAGCAGAACAACGGGGTCATCTTTATGTTCAAGTGCGTATTTCCACGCCTGCGCGGTTTCATTCGCGTCTGCAGGACGAATTATAGTCAGATTCGGTATCGCGCGTAGTGCGGCGAAGTGCTCGACCGGCTGATGCGTTGGGCCATCTTCACCGATGCCGATGCTGTCGTGTGTGAATACGAAGATGGTCGGATATTTCGACATGGCAGCCATACGGACAGATGCCCGCATATAATCGGAGAAAACAAGGAATGTACCGCCATAAGCACGGGTAAGACCGCTGACGGAGATACCGTTCATAATCGCACCCATAGCGTGTTCCCGCACCCCGTAACGGATGTATCTTCCATCGCGGCAATCCGCCTGGAAATCTTTCGCTCCTTCAAAGCGCGTGTTGTTCGAAGGTGTCAGGTCCGCTGAGCCGCCGAGAATAAGCGGCATCTTCGGCATAAGTGCGTTAAGAACTTTACCCGAAGCAGCACGGGTCGCGATTGGTTTTGCAGGGTCGAATGTCGGAAGTAGCTCATCGATATTGACGGGCAATTTGCCTTCGAGAGCATCGGTAAATTGCTTGGCCAGTTCAGGATAGGCTTGCGCATATTTTTTGAATTTTCGTTCCCACGAAGCCTGGAGTTTTTTGCCCCTTTCAATCGCAAGACGTGTATGGGCGAGAACTTGTTCTGGGACATAGAAGGTTTTTTCCGGGTCCCAGCCGAACCGAATTTTCATCTTTTTGATTTCTTCTTCACCTAATGGTGCACCGTGCGCTTCAGCAGTATCCTGCATTGTTGGAGCGCCGTATGCGATATGCGTGCGAAGCTTGATAATGCTGGGGCGATTCTTTTCTCGCTGCGCGCGCTTGAGTGCTTTTTCAAACGCCTCCATATCATTGCCGTCACCGGGCACTTCCTGCACGAACCAACCGTAAGCTTTATATCGCTGAGCGACATTTTCGGTGAAAGACAAATCTGTTTTCCCATCGATAGTGATATGATTGTCGTCATAAATGACGATGAGGTTGTTTAATTTCAAATGTCCCGCTAAGGAACTCGCCTCGGACGAGACACCTTCCTGCAGACAGCCGTCACCGGCGATGGTATAAATTTTATAGTCAACTATATTAAATTTATCGCGGTTAAACATATTGGCCAAATACTTCTGTGCAATAGCCATCCCGACTGCATTGCTGATTCCCTGACCAAGCGGCCCTGTCGTTGCCTCAATGCCTCTTTCGGGATGATATTCCGGATGACCAGGGGTTTTGCTTCCCCACTGCCGAAAATTTTTCAAATCATCGAGCGTAAAATCAAAGCCTGTCAGATAGAGCAGCGAATAAAGCAACATACAGCCATGACCTGCAGAAAGAACAAATCTATCTCGGTTGAGCCATGTGGGATTCGCAGGATTAAATTTTAGGTGTCTATCCCAAAGGACATACGCAGCCGGCGCCATACCGATAGGCATTCCAGGATGGCCGGCGTTAGCCTTTTGAACGGCATCGGCGGCCAGAAATCTTATTGTTTGAACGCAAAGTTCGTCAAGTTCAGACAAACCAGTACTTTTTGGTAGTTCGGACATTGTAACCTCTTCGCAAAAAATAATCAAATTAGCGGGGCCGCAGCCCCACCCTGCAATTTTCATTGATAAAACAAAGCGGACAGGATAACCAACAGCAAAGCTTTTTGCAAGAGTTTTATGAAGAGAAATGTTTTCCTGCGGCGGCATAAATTAGTATAATAAACCGTAACGGAAGAGGGACGGATGACTGAAAGGAATACGAGATTTGATGGGGGTATGTTGGCGCCGGTTAAGTCAACGAGCACCATTTTTTTCTGCATAATTACTGTGTTTTATGTATTGTTGCGGACAATTCCGGCTTTAGCAATTTTTCCCGAAAAACAATCTGATTCGTACCTGAAATTGGGTGACAGTGACAGACAGATGCTGCCGAATCGTGGACAGTTTATCGAGCAGGTCAGAGAAGTAAACAAAGATAAAATCAAACGCATCAAGGAGCTTAACAACAGCAAAAGCTGGCAGCGGTTTGCAAAACAGGCTGGTACGGATTGGTATGTGAGCTGGAATACCACCGCCGGCACACCGCATCTGGCGGTGGGTAAGCCTGTGCAGTTGCCGCCGTGGCGACAGGTTACGAGCGATAATGTCAATACTATTTGTATGGAATTCGTATCGGCGTATTCTGATTTGCTGGCAGTTGAGCCTGCAAAATTACGCCCCGTCCGAATTCACAGAGCAGACGGACGATGGCACGCCACTTATGAGCAAATTCATAATAACGTCCCTGTTTATGGAAGCACGGTCTATATGGCCTTGACGGATGATGCACAGTTAACCGCATTCGGTTGCGATGTGTTTCCCGATGTGAATGTCGATACTGCACCTCACATAGACAAAAAGCAGGCTCTTAAAATAGCTGTCGCCGACTGTAATAACCAGGATAAGATCAGCAGGATAAGCGATGTGGATTTGTGTATCTTGCCTGACGCGGGGCGGTATTTACTATGCTGGAAGTTTGACATACTGCAAAGTCTGTTACGGAAAAAATGGCAGTATTTTATCGATGCCCGCAACGGTGAAATTGTGAACAGACGCAACACTCTGTGGTATGCCAATGTAACCGGTTCCGTCAGAGGTGAATATAAACCTGAATTTGCCGGTGACGCGACGAGGATAGGAGAATTTGCATACGAGTACGTAACAGCCGAAGGACAGGAAAAGCTTATCAAGGCGTGGAATTTCGACAGCGACCCCGGTTGGAAAACGGAAGGTGCATGGGCTTTCGGCAAACCTCTGGGCGGAGGCTCAAACTGCGGTGACCCATCATCTGGTTATACCGGCGAAAATGTTTACGGGTATAATCTTGCCGGGAATTACCAGAACAACGAATCAGCATCATATCTGACCACAACACCGGTCGATTGCTCCAAGTATGAGCATATTCGACTGAAATTTATGCGGTGGCTGGGCATTGAAATAAACTGGTTCGACCACGCTGCTGTCGAGGTGTCAAATAACGGTTTGGATTGGGTGCCCGTATGGACAAACCCCAACACTTATATATGCGATGGAAAATGGGTCAGCGTGTCTTATGATATTTCAGCAGTGGCTGCGCATCAGCCCAAGGTTTATATTCGCTGGGTAATGGGACCCACCGACCAGTCAGTTACATTTCCTGGTTGGAATATAGACGACGTGCAGATAGTCGAGGTGCAAGGGGGAGTGGGAGATACAATTACTAAAGCAGACGGTAGATACAAGGTCAAGCTGCCTTGGAAAAACTCAACGGTCGTTTCCGAGCTTAAGGGCTTATACTGCAACGTAAATTATGATGTTGAGTTTGATTCGAAGTTTGTAATGCCGAATATTCTTCAGCGCGATACTGTAAGCTGGATATGGGACAACAGTATATATAATGTGATTGATGAAAGTAATGTCTATTGGCACGTCAATCATATACACGATTATTTCAAACAATTAGACCGCGATTTCGATGGTATGGATTACTCTGTACCGGCGTGGGTGTATATTGATTTCAGCAATGCTTATTGGGACGGATACAATCTGGTTTTTGGCAGAGGCGACGGCTATGACTTCGATAACTTCGCACTTTATGCCGAGGTGATTTATCACGAATATACGCACGGGGTAACCGATAAGATTTATGACGGTGTGGAGTTTCCGTATGCCGCCGAACCCGGCGCGATGAATGAGGGTTGGAGCGATTATTTCGGCAGCGCGTTAACTCTCAGCCAAAGTCCGAAGATTGGCGAAGGCGGCTTGGTGATATTCGACCCTAACGGCTTACGCACCTTGCATAATACTTATCGCAGGGAGACCGACTGGGTCAACGAGGTCCACGCCGACAGCGAGATGTTCAGTGGGGCGTTATGGGAAGCCAGAGATGTCCTCGGAGCAAAGATAATGGATTCAGTAGTTCATTTCGCCCGATATGCTCACGCCGTGACATTCGAAGATTACCTCATTGCGCTTTTGATTGAAGATGCAAGCCAATATCACGATAGGGATTTAAGCGACGGCACTCCGCATTGTCAGGCTATTTTTACAGCTTTCGGCAATCACGGTATCGGTGGACTGCGGTATCTTGGGCCGAGTATCGTAGTCGATGACGCGGCAGGCAACCGCAACGGCAGGCTCGACCCCGGTGAAACAGGCAGGGTTTCGCTCACCCTTTTGAACGGCTGGGCCAATGCCCACAATGTCTGCGCGGAAATATCTTCTGCAGATCCCAACGTGCAAATCATTAAGGACAGCGCAGTTTTCGGGAATATTAAATATGGCCAAATGGGCGATAATTCTACTGACCCGTTTATTATTTCAGTTTTGCCCAGTTGCCCCGAAACGCACACAGTGCGTTTTATACTCAATGTCTTCGCGAACGGACCCTACAGTTACCAGCGCAGATGCCTCCTGTATTACAATGTAGCTGTTCAGCAGCTCGCTTATGACGATGGTCAGGCGGATGAATTAATTTACTATGGCTATGAAGGTGGAATGATGGCTGCACGTATGACACCGGATGTTTATCCGTGCTATCCGACGCACGTCCGATTGTACCCTGCCGGTAGGAGCGTTATTACCCTTATGGTCTGGGACGATGATGACCCAAACAGTTTACCAGGAACGCTATTGGGAACTGCCGTTGTATATCCACCGAATGCTGGGGACTGGTTCGATGTGGACATCAGGTCGCTCGGTTTAAAAATTGACAGCGGAAGCATTTATGTCGGATGGGCAGAGGGACCTGTTATATACCTAAATGGTTTTGACAATGACCCTCCGTACTATGGACGCACGGTAGTTCATGATGGAAGAAGATGGCGCCATATTGAAGAATATGGTTATCTGGGCAACCTGATGGTTCGTTTGCGGTTTGCCAATGAACCGCCATTTTGCATTCTTCCTCCTCATAAATATACGTGGTGCCACCCACGCCAACCAGTTTCTGTCTGTTTAACCGCCAGCGGTGGTACACCACCGTACCGCAATTGGAAGGCTCTGCCTCTGCCCTCAAACTATACCTACAGAATACTCGACTCGTGTCTTTTTACTCCTGCTGGAAAAGGTCAAAACTGGCACGAAGATGATTTCACCTGGAGCTATGATTTGCCATTCAGCTTCCCTTACTACGGCTCGAACTACACAACTGTGAACATTTCGAGCAACGGTTTCCTCGACTTTCTCGATTCAGTGGCTGATTTCGATAATACCGCGAAAAAATTGATATACAATGTGCGTATTGCACCATTGTGGGATGACCTAACCACAGAAACGGGCGATATTTTTATCGAGGAAAGTGTTTCCGGTCGGGTTACAATTCGCTGGCAGACAGGGGCTCATATGGGGCTGCCTGCGAATTTCGCGGTGGTGCTGTTCGATGATGGACAAATCCGCTTTGACTATGGACAAACGAATAACGCCTTATCGCCTACAGTTGGAATCTCGAAAGGAAATGGCGTCGATTATCTTATTGTCAAAGAGTATGACTTCGCCCGCAACCTGACCAATGCCAAATCTGTTTTATTTACTCCTGTACCACCAAGGTCGCCGCTTCCTTCCGGCGTCAATCTTAATTCAGCCACGGGATGTTTGACCGGCACACCTGATAAACAAGGTACTTATAACGTTACCTTCGAGGTCGAAGATAGTTCGACGCCGCCTCAGACTACAAAAAGCGACTTTGTTTTTATTGTGAGAGAAATTCCTGTCGATTTAGATAGTAACTGCAGTGTGAATCTGACGGATTTTTCCATTCTGGCCAATTACTGGTTTAGCGGAATATGCAGCAGTTCGAATAATTGGTGCGGGCGAGCTGATTTCAATAATAGCGGTAGAGTCGATTTGGCTGACCTGGCCATAATTGCCGACCACTGGCTTGAAGGGGTCAATTAAAACGAAGTCTTGTGCACCACTTTCGTTGAGAAAATAATTCTGCGGATAGCTAAAGCTGTATCGGATATAATTCAGGAGTGAACGAAAAAGAAAATATTTTTCACATATACACAGGATAGTTTGATGCGGCCAGTAAAAAAAAGTTTGTTGCTGGTAATATTGCTTTTAAATACCCAGCTGGTCTTTGCCTCCAGACGGGATTTGGTTTTTGAAAAAGTTTATGAAGCTGCGCTTGATTTGCCGCGCATTTATTTTCTGATAAAACGCAATGCCGACAGCCAGCCTTTGAATCAGAAGGAGGAATTTGAAACCCACTACGCTTTTTTGGATACGGGAGCATCGGGAATACTGCTTTCTCGTGAAACAGCGGAAAGTCTGGGAGTCAAACTCGCCGCTAATGCGCAGTATGTCGATGTTGGTGTCGGTGGTGCAGAATATTTCAAGGTTTCAGAGCCTTTGCATCTATGCCTCGCAAGTTTCGCGTCACAAAATCCGGAAAATCAGAATATATACAATTGCTTCGGGCCATGGCGAGTGCAGATCAAAAGCCAATCAATAGGGCTGCTTGGCGAACCGTTAGATGTTATCGGTATGCCCGCGATGGTCGGAAATATCGTGGTCCTGAATTCAGCAGCGACAAACGAACTTGGTTATTTTGCCGCCAATATCAAAAGTAAAAACAGCGACGGAATACCGACAGTGGATTTCAAAATCGCTATCAGGCTCAAAAAATTTACCAATCCAAAAGACCCGCGAAATACCGGGCCGCTTCCTGTCTCGGCTGATAATCCAGTGATTGACAAAATAGTAGTCAGCCTCAACGGAAGACGCTCCGAAAGCAGTTGGGTGCTCGATACTGGTGCAATGATGAGCTTGATTTCCACAAAGCAAGCAAAAAAACTCGGTTTGCTGGATAAAAACGGCCGACCTTTAGCGAAGGTCGCTTTTTCCATTCCCATAGGTGGCGTTGGGGATGTGACAATGGTCAACGGCTTCGAGGTTGACAAACTGACAATTCCGACGATGAATGGGTTCAATCTTATTTTTAAAAATGCTCGTCTCGGTGTGCAGGACATAAAATATTTCGACGTGGAGAAGAAAACGGAAGTCGTCATTGATGGAGTTTTAGGAAGCAATTTTTTGTGTGCATCGGCGAAGATGGAAAGTATGCTTCCCTCCGAGACCGGCGAAACGCCCTTCGAGAATATCGTCATCGATCTGTGGGAAAATACTCTCGGCTTTGACCTGAGAGAGGATACAAATCTCACTCGATAAAGAAATACACCCTTCAGCTTTTTTATTTATTGTTAACATCTCCTGAAATTTTTGTATAATCCCTCGCGCAAACAGCAAATTCGGCACGCAAAGAATATCGAGGTCTGAAAAACTTTGTGCAGGATGAAAACTATGTATAGAAAAATCATAACTGGATTACTATTTGTTATCGGCTGCCATCAGGTGATATATGCTGATGAGGTTATTTTTAAAAATGGCGATAGACTCACTGGAAAAATTAAAGAGCTTGCAAGAGGCAAAATGATTTTAGAGTCGCAAGTTGCGGACACCGTTTCCATCGACGTATCTAAGATTCAAACGTTCAGGACCGATGAGGCTGTCTCGGTCCGTTTGAGGGATGGAACGGAGCTTAATCAAATTGTTCTCAAAGGTGAACCGGGTTTTTGTGTGGTTCAAAGTGATGAAAAAATATCGGGATTGGAAGTTTCACTGAAAGATATCGTTTCGATTGACAGATTGACAGAGGGCAAAGTTTTGTGGAAGGGAGATATTTCGGCGGGACTTGCCGCGACAAGGGGCAATTCGGTCACAGATTCAGGCAACATAAATTTTAATTTGACAAGGCGAACGAAAAAAGACAGAACGCTCTTCAGTGGTTACTATATGAAAAGCCAACAGGAAGACCCCGATACGGGTGAAAAAATAACAACGCAAGATACTTGGTGGACACGAGGCAAATACGATTATTTCTTTACGCGGAAATGCTATGTTTACGGCGAAGGCCGTTATGAAACCGACCGTATCGCAAACTTAAAGCGACGCGTAATTGCCGGTAGCGGTCTCGGCCGACAGTGGGTTGAATGGGAAAATTTGAATTTTTCAACCGACGCCGGTCTGGCATCACGCTATGAAAAATACACAAATCAGACCGACAGCACCACGGAAATATCGGGCCAGCTCGGTTATCACTTCGATATGAAACTTAACAGTAAACTGACTTTATTCAGCGACCTGACCTATTACCCAAGTATGGAACGAAGGTCGGATTATTTACTGATGACCACGGGCGAACTGCGCCTGGCATTCACAGAGCAGATGTTTACAAATTTTAAATCCATTTTCCAGTATGACTCTACACCTGCGCAAGGGGCGAGGAACACGGATATAAAATACATTCTCGGTTTAGGTTGGAAATTCTAACTTGGTTTTACAAGCAAGAGTAGTTCTTTGACAAAACTGGGGTGGTAAAGGATAATCTGCGGCTGGCTTGTGCAAGGAGAAATTATTGCGTGCAGCCTGAAACCAGAGGAAAAATAGATATATTCGGCACAGCAATGGGACTTCTGGCGGTTATCTGCTGGGGCTCCGGACCGGTCTTCATCAGATATTTAACGGGTTACCTCGATGCGTGGAGCCAGAATTTCTGGAGATACGCCGTGGCTCTTGTTTTCTGGCTTCCTTTTTTATTTATCGCCGTCCGCAGAGGTGATGTTTCTCGGCAGGTCTGGAAATGGGCCTTGATTCCGGGCATTGCCAATGTAGTAATGCAGTGCTTCTGGGGTTGGACATTTTATTTCATCGAACCGGGACTGGGAAGTCTCATTTCTCGCTCGAGTCTGATTTGGACAATGGTATTTTCGCTCATCTATTTCGCAGATGAGAGGCCTCTGGTAAAAAGTTTGCGGTTCTGGCTCGGCATAATTTTATCAGTCGCCGGACTTGTTGGCGTTGTCGTTCTGAAGGATGGCTTTACAGCCAGAGCCACCATAATTGGCACATTGCTTATGCTCGGAGCGGGAATTACCTGGGCTGTTTATTCGCTGGCGATTCGGATTTTGTTCAAAAACGTTGATTCACGGGTGAGTTTTTCGATAGTGTGCATCTATACAACGGTAGGGTTGGCGATTGCAGCCTTGATT
>Ga0272448_1009067_pt1 | contig 10229 bp, 10 predicted proteins | sample YNPCB0191_FD_202220 | JGI IMG/M metagenome (GOLD analysis project Ga0272448, IMG submission 202220) | Hot spring sediment microbial communities from Yellowstone National Park, WY, United States - YNP-CB-019-1 | ecosystem: Environmental > Aquatic > Thermal springs > Hot (42-90C) > Sediment... | reverse complement strand
ATCAAAGGGGAAAATGTGTGGATAAATGGGGTGGTAGTTGGCAAGGCTGTTAGCGATATGGTCGAGCTTTTTGAAGACAGATATGGAAAAATAAAGTTTTCTGGAGTTGAAGTTAAAGAGCACGTTTTGAGCAGGTTAAAGCTTGAAGGACTCGACAAGGCGATAGTGCGCAGCGGCACGATTAGAAGAACCCAGAATACGCCAAAAGTGAAACCTACTGAGAAGAAAGAAATCGTCTATATAATTGACCACGACGCTGAAAAGCTTGCTCATAAATGCAAAGAAGCGTCTGCCGTTATAACGGTGGGAGATGACACGACAAAGACTGCTGGCAACATACTTAGCAGATATGGTGTGCCAGTAATTGGTGTTACTGACGGGGATGAAGACGGGATCTGCACAGAAAAGAATTATGCAACAGGGTCTGTAATTTTTACCCTTGAGAGGGGGACTGATGATTTGGCAGGGAAGCTCATTAGAGAACGACTATTCAAAGATGCAAAAGAGATCCCATTTACGGATTTAGCAGAACTTGAAGCCAAGATCAGGAAGATATTGGAATTCACGCGTATTGAAAAGATCGAACGACCATCCTAAACTTGTTTTGAAAAAGGCAAAGATTAACGGATCGAGCACAATAAGGAACGAGCAAGTAGAAAAATTTTGTTTTTAGGAGAGCCGCAGAGTTTTCAGGGCGAACGCTTGCAAAAACTTTTAAATAAAGCCGTTATAAAAAATGTATGGAATTTTGTTTCAATGGCTACCAACAACTCCAAAAAAAGATCATCAATAGCGAGATCTGTACCTTATGCGGGGCATGCGAGGTAGCCTGTCCGATGAATGCGATTGAAATAACAGAGACAAACAACTCACAGGTTTACGATTGTAATGAAATAGTCCCGGAGTGCAGGATATGCTATGACATATGCCCTCACACGGGACCTAACATCCAGAAGGTTTTTGATGATTTCTCCAAAGGAACGAACTTCATTCCCGGAATAGGGAGGTTTTATTCGATAAAAATTGCACGCAGTACGTTCAGCGACATAAGGGAACTCACAGGAAGCGGGGGCGTTGCGACATCGCTATCCCTTTGCGCGCTTGAAGAGGGCCTTGTAGATGCTGTGGTGGCATCTGAAACAAAGAGGCTAGGGGACATGAAGGCCCACTTCAAGCAAAAGGTTCCTCCAATAAGCGACTTTCTACCGTCTATGCTAAGTTTGGATTTTCATCCAGCGGCGGTCGCCAAAGCATTTGACTCATTGATTAAAGGATATTCAGGTTCCAGAGTAGCATTTGTGGGAGTCCCCTGCCACATGATAGCCATGAGAAAGCTGCAAATATTTGGTCACAAATCGAGCGATGAGCTAGGTCCTCTCATCAGCCTTTTCTGTCTTTGGAGCATCTCTTCACTAAAGGATCTTGTCGAAAGCCTTCAGGAGAAGGGAATAGACAAGGCCAAAATCAGAAGCATTGAGCTGGACTCGGAGTTTAATGTTAACCTTAGTTCCAATAGGATCAAGATCCCAATGAAAGAAATTTGGGAACGTGTAAGAGAGGGTTGTAAAACTTGCCAAGATCTCACAGGATTGGTTTCTGATGTTTCGGTAGGGAGGGTAGAAGGGGTCGCGCCTGACTGGTCTTTGTTGATCATTAGATCAAAAGTTGGAGAAGAGCTAGTAAACAGAGCAATAAGAGGGAAATACATCGAATGTTCAGACGTGGACCCTTCTGTTAAAGAGAGCCTGATTTCGCTAAGCATGAAAAAGAAGCAGTTTGCAGAGGAGGAATACAAAAAAGACATAGAGAGAGGTTTGTTAACTCCTGAGGCTTTCGAAGTACTTCAAGAGAACATTGTCGGCTAAAATGGCTCGTAAACATTTAGTGGGGCTGGAGGGACTTGAACCCCCGACATGCGGGTTTCCCCGCCTAGCCGCTCCAGAAGAAAATCATCCCTAAAGGTCATATTTTCTTCTATGAAGCCTCTGGAGCCCTTAACGAGGCGAGGGTTTCCCCTTCGCCTTGCCGTCATACCGTGCTAGACCACAGCCCCACCAAATCCAGAGAAAATAAACAGGATTATATAAACCTAATTTGGCGCATCTCTGAGCTTGAGAAAAGTTCACGTTAACTGCCCAGATTTTTTGTGTTAATCATGGAGCCTCAGGCGGGGTTTGAACCCGCGACCACCGCCTATTTGGGTCATATCGCCAACTTACCAAGGCGGTGCTCTACCAGGCTGAGCCACTGAGGCGCCGATATCTAACCGTCACATAAGGTTAATTAATTTTTTGCAAGGCCAATAACCGTTATAAAAACAAAAGAAGCATTCAAATATAATGACCCGAAAAAGGCAGGCGAATGCATTGAAATGGAGTTATACAGGACCGCTGGCAGTAGCCTCTATTTACTCAACAATATTCATTTCAATATCAATTTCGCCATGGTTCAATTGGTTAGAAAATGCACTTAGTGACCTAGGAAATCTAAGAAATCCCTCGGCGCCATTTTTTAATGGAGGATTGCTAATATCAGGACTTCTAATTTTTGCATACAGCATAAAAGGATTCAATATCAAAACCCCTCTCACTGCAAAATTTTTAGCCCTAACAGGCGCTTCGCTTCAATTGGTAGGAGTTTTCTGCGAGAATTATGGCAGGATCCATTTTTACGTCTCAATATTGCTGTTCCTGCTTTTGCTCTTAACAGGACTTTCCTATTTCTATGAGACCAAGAGTCGCTTGGCTTTGTTAATTCTGTTGGCTGTTCCGTTTTGGTGGCTACATTTTAACAATGTTGCTTTTCCAGGCGCAGCAGTGCCAGAATTGATTTCTTCACTATTAACGCTTCCATGGCTCATCGAAGCTTTCATCAGAAGCGAAAGATCAGCAAACATAAACTAGCCCATTTCATTAACAGGATGTCGATAGTAAAAAAATGCAGAAAAATTGAACAAGAAAACAAAAAGGACGAGAATTTTTCTATACTAATGCACTTCCATAAATGGTTATTCGGAATTTTTTATATTTTCGGTTTCTAAGGTATAATCAGGAGGGGATTATGAAAACGACATTGAAAGAGGAATTCCCGAGTGTAATTGATGTGGCATACAGCGAGTACAAGAGGCACAAACATGTCTCAGAGATAATGAGCAAGGAATTGAAATACATTGAACAGGAAAAGACTATGCTTGAAGCCGCAAGATTAATGGGAGAGCACCACATAGGAAGCCTTCTTGTTAGAGGGCAAGAACGACCGCTTGGGATAGTCACAGAAAGAGATCTTCTGACAAGAGTTATTGCCGCGGATAAAAAACCAAGCGAGGTAAGAGTCTTTGATGTATATTCACCGAGACTTGTGACCATAAGACCGCAGGCTACAATCAGGGAAGCTGCAAGAACGATGATAAAGCAGAAAGGCAAGTTGGTAGTGACGGAAGATCGGAAGGCGGTCGGAATTGTGACCGCATCAGACCTCATAAAGTCACTGCCTGAGGCTCCCGAAACTACTGTTTTGGTAAAATACTTCATGACCAGAAAAGTTAGGACCGTAGATCCTGATGAAAAAATTTTAGACGCTGCAAAGATCATGGGGAAAGAAAGAATTGGATCGTTAATAGTAACTAAGGAAGGCAAGCCGTGGGGGATATTCACCGAAAGGGATCTGCTTTCTAAGGTGATTTACAAGGAGGTCTCTCTTGAAGAAGAGGTGCAGAAGTTCGCTTCTTCGCCATTGATTACTATCGAATCAGATTGGAGCATACATAGGGCAGCCATGCTAATGGCCTCAAGGCACGTGAGGAGGCTACCCGTTTTAGAGGATGGAGAACTATCGGGCATAATAACCGCAAGAGATCTGGTCGAAGCATACTCAATGTAAGCCAAAATTAATTAGAACGTTAGAAGTAGATAGAAATGGAGGAGGCAGTTTTGCCTTATTATGTACTTCTATCCAACCTAACAGCAGAAGGAAGGAAGACAATAAAGGAAAAACCCGAAAGGATCAAGGAGGTCAACAAGGAAATCGAGGCGCTGGGTGCTAAGATGATACACCAGTTCGCGACGCTGGGGCCATATGACTTTGTGAATATAATCGAAGCGCCGTCCAACGAAGTTGTTTACAAAATATCTGCTGAGTTCGGTTCAAGAGGCACCGTAAAAATACTATCTATGCCCGCAGTCCCCGTTGATACATTCATAAAAGACCTCAAAACCAAGTGATTTCCTGAGTTTCACTTTTTTATTTCTTGGCGCAGAGGCGGATATTCATGAAATTCAAAACCAAAGAGCTAGTAAACTATCAGACCAATAGTATTGTGAGCAGCGTGCTATTGGACGAAGATTGCGGCAGCCTTACAATTTTTGCTTTCGACCAAGGGCAAAAGCTGAGCGAGCACACCGCCCCTTACGATGCATTTATACAAATCATTGAAGGGCACGCTGAAATAACAATCCAGGGAGAGAAACACCTCTTGGACGAAGGAGATTCCATAATCCTCCCTGCGAACAAGCCACATGCAGTAAATGCATCGAAGAGGTTTAAAATGCTTTTATTTATGATCAAAAAATAGCTTTTTTAAATTGGTGCGGGGAGTGGGATTTGAACCCACGAAGGCCTTCGCCAAAGGATAACCCATCTTAGAGATCTTGAGTCCTTCCCCTTTGACCTGGCTAGGGGATCCCCGCCCAGGGAAGATAAGAAATCCCAGGAATATTTAAGCATAAGGCTAATCTGGTCTTTCCTGGGAATTCACAGCAGGATCATTGCCCGAACAGATATGGCAGAAGGAACATTGCGACCAGAAGGGCGCCCATTGCGACGATGAATATGTAGCTGATTTTTTGTTGGCGGCTTGCCTTCTTAAGCTCCTCTTCATACTTCTTTTTGCAGATATCGCTGCAGTATTTTTCGCCCTCGGGAATCGCATTACCGCAAATTACGCAATGGCTATGTGGACCCCATTTTTCTTCATAGCTTTTCTTTGACACCATAATCACCTTTAAGGGACGATCAACGTGCCTATTCCCTCTTTCAAGTCAGCACTAGCGGCTAGGATATTCATGGGGTTTGTCCCATCTATTATCTTTGTGGTAATCCTGGATCTTTGAATAATCCTGAGAGCCACAGGATCAAGAAGCTCATATTCACCGGCTCTTGTGCCGATCGACTCTAGAATTTTGCCCAGTTCCGAAATAGAAACTTTGCTCAGGCGCCTAGCGCTAGGATCTTTTCTTGGATCAGAGGTGTAGACCCCATCAACGGTTGTTGTATTGATTAGCAAATTTGAATTCGTGAATTCCGCCAAGACGCACGCTACGGCATTAGTGGACTGTCCTGGCTGGAGCCCGCCCATTACAATTACCTTACCCGTCTCCTTTGCCTTCTGCATCTCCTCATAGCTGGTAGGAACGAAAGGGCACGCAATATCCCCCAACGCTATAGAAAATAATTTTGCGTTTAGATTGGCGATCTGTATTCCAATAAAATCACACGTGGACTCGTCAGCACCTTGTTGTCTCGCCATTTGAATGTAATACCTGGCAGGAGCTCCGCCACCCACTACGACATTCACTTCTTGACCCTTCGAAACGAGCTCCTTGACTATATCTGCGTATTCCAAAAATCTTGCTTGCTTATCGAAGGTAGGAAACAGAACGTGGCCGCTGAGCTTGATGGTTATCTTCAAAGCGAGCACCGATGAGACTTAATAGTATAAGTTATATAAAGGTTTGAAGGATTCACGGATTCCGAGGTTCGAGTGTTGTCTAGCACTGAAAGGAGCTCTCTTGAGACTTACAGGCTTAAGAAGTTGATAGAGGAGCTGGAGTCCAAAGAGGGAAAGGCGACGGAGCTGATATCGCAGTACATTCCACCCAATAGGCAGATATCGGATGCGATGTCGAACCTCAGAGAGGAGCTAGGAACCTCAGCTAACATAAAATCTAAGTCTACTCGAAAAAATGTTCAGGATGCGATAGAGAGCATAATCCAAAAATTAAAACTGTTCAGAACCCCTCCGAAAAATGGCCTCGTAATATTTAGCGGGGCCATTCCTAGGGGTGGACCTGGGACCGAAAAGATCGAAACATACGTAATTGAACCACCCGAGCCAATAAGCCTTTTCCTTTACAGGTGCGATTCTAAATTTTACCTTGACCCAATCAAGGAGATGCTGGTTGAGAAAGAAATCTACGGATTACTCGTGATGGACAGGAGCGATGCCACCTTTGCGCTGTTGAAAGGTAGAAGAATAGAAATTGTAGAAACGATCACCTCAGGAAGCCCGAGCAAGCATGACGCAGGAGGGCAATCCGCGAGGAGGTTTCAGCGAATAGTCGAAATTGCAGCGCATGAATTTTACAAAAGAGTCGCAGAACACGCTGAAAAGATCTTCTTACCAATACCCAACCTCAAGGGGATTATAATTGGCGGACCTGGACCTACCAAGAATGAGTTCTACGAAGGGAACTTTTTGCACTATCAACTTCAGGACAAGGTGCTTGCGGTAGAGGATCTGAGCTACACCGAAGAGCCAGGCGTTTATGAGCTTGTCGAGAAGGCCAAGGATGTACTGAAGAACGTAGAATTTCTGAAGGAGAAAAAACTCGTGCAGGATTTCCTTTACCTACTTGCCAAGAACAGCGGGCAAGTCACATATGGTGAAAAGGAAGTTCGCGAAAAGCTGGAAAAAGGGGCTGTAAAGACCCTCATTCTTTCAGCCGACCTTGGGACTACGCGCTTTAAACTAAGGTGCATCGCATGCGGCAATACCAAAGAGGTCACCTACACAAAACAGCAGATCGCAACAATGTCAAGGAAAGAGATTTGTGAAAAGTGCGGCGGAACAATGGAAGTCGAAGAAGAAAAAAGCATAATCGAAGAGCTCGCAGAACTTGCAGACAAAACAAATGCAAAGGTTGAAGTCGTTTCCACGGAGACGGATGAGGGAAAAATGCTGATGAATTCCTTTGGTGGCGTAGTTGCTATCCTCAGGTTTTCAGGACAGGAGCAGTAGTTCAAGGTCTATTCATTCTTCGGGATTTCTCGATTGCTGCTGAAACGGCCTCGCCAACGATCTCTGAAAATCCTTTGGCGTCCATTACTCGCAGGGCTTCTTCGGTCGTGCCGCCAGGGGAGGCGACCATTTTTATCAGATCTAGGGGAGAGCATCCTCCGCTCAGAACCATTGTGGCGGCTCCGCGGCAAGTTTGTGCAGCAAGCACCCTTGCCATGTCTTCGCTCAGGCCCTTATCAACTGCGACCTTTTCCAAGATGTTCATCATCAAGGCGAAATACGCCGGACCGCTCCCGCTGATTCCGGTTATAGTGTCCAGTTCATCCTCACTCTCTATGCGAATTGATTTTCCAACGCTAGATAGAAGAGATTCCACAAAAGCAACATCATCTTTGTTTACAAACTCGTTTGCGTAAAAAGCTGACATCGCTTCATTGACAGCTGCGGCTATGTTTGGCATGACGCGGATGACCCTCAGGGGAGCATTGCCAAGAAATGAGAGCATGTGTTTCACCCTGATCCCGGCAACAATGGATATGAGTAGAGGCGACTTCTCAACAATTTTGCTACGATTATCCTGCAAGAGGGCCGGCAGATCTTTGGGCTTTACAGCCAAAATCAAGGCTTCAGACTCGAATATCTCGGCTAATGAGCTGGCCACTTTCAAACCAAATTTTTCGGCGACATTTGTCCTTTCTCGGTCTTGATCGTACACGATCATCGACTCCTTTCTGATCGCGCCCGATTTGATCCCGCCTAATGCAAGGGAAGAGCCCATTTTCCCATATCCTATCAATCCGATTTTGCTAATCATTTCAACCGAGCCTCCCAATCACGGTCAATTCCCTTATGCAGGAATGGCTTTGCCCCTTTCCCTACATAGTCAGAAACAACATGACCGTCGCCAATAAGTATGTATTTTGTGGTGACCAATCCTTCCAGACCAACAGGACCCCTCGCGTGGATTTTGTTTGTGCTGATTCCCACTTCTGCTCCCAAACCATACCTATAACCGTCGCTGAACCTTGTGGAGGCATTATGAAATACTGATGACGAGTCGACCGATCTGATGAATTTTTTGGCTTTTACCATATTCTCTGTAATTATTGCATCGGTATGTTTTGATCCATAGTTGTTTATGTGGGCAATTGCCTCGTCAAGATCTCTAACTACCTTTATTGGAAGAGTCAAGTCGAGGTATTCCGTCCTCCAGTCATTCTCGTCAGCAGCCTCTGCTTTTAGCCCATGGGCTGACAGTATAGAGAAGGCTGTGGGGCAGCCCTTTATTCGCACCCCCTTTTCGATCAGCTCCTTAGCGACTAAAGGGATGAAAATATGCGCAATGTGTGAGTCCACTAGAAGGATTTTCATTGAATTGCAGGCTGCAGGGTATTGGACGCGAGCGTCGACGCAAATCTTTACAGCTTTCTGCACGTCAGCATCAGAATCTACAAAGATATGACAAATGCCAGATGAGTGCCCAAGGACAGGGATGCGCGTGTTTTCTTGTATGTACCTTACGAACTCATTGCTTCCACGAGGGACAATCAGATCGATCATGTCGTCCATTTTAAGCAGAGTGTTTATTGCCGCGCGGCCCTCGACTAGCTGCAAACAACCTTCGGGTAGACCTGAGGCCACAAATGATTCGGAAATGATTTCAAAAAGCGTTCTGTTAGATTCAAGAGACTCAACCCCGCCTTTGAGAATAACGGAATTTCCTGATTTTAAGCACAAGGACGAGATTTGTGGCAATGCATCAGGGCGGCTTTCAAATATTGAGACCACCACCCCAAAAGGAACGGTGACCTTGAAGAGCTCGAGGCGTTCATCCAGTTTAATAGAATACAAAACATGACCAACAGGATCCCTGAGTTTTGCCACGCTTGAGATCATCTTAGAGATCTCTTCGATCTTTGGCTCGTCTAATTTTAGTCTGTCAATTATTGATTTAGATATCTCCCCTTTTTCGAGAAGCACTTTGGCGTTTTCTATGTCCTTTTTATTCGATGATAGTATTTCGTTCTTCCTTTTCAATATTGATTCAGAAGCCAGTACAAGGGCCTTGTTTTTGATCTCGGGGGCGGTCTGCCCCAAGATCAAAGATGCAGCCTTGGCCTGCTTTACCATTTCGAAGAGATCATTTTTCATTTTTGACCCTCGACCCAATCAAAGTGCCTACACGCTCGCCATTGATAATACGCTCCAGTATCCCGAACTCCCCCCCATTAGCAATCACCATCGGGATTCCGAAGGAGTTTACCATTTTCGCTGCTTTTAGTTTTGTTTTCATCCCACCAAATCCCTTGTGTTTTGATGAGGCTAGATCCTCTACTTCCTGGGTAACTTCAGGCACAAATGAAATTAGTTTTGATGAAGGCAGGCTCGGGTCTCCGGAGTAGAGACCGGCGATATCGGAGAGGATCACTAAAAGGTCGGAATTCAAATGGGTCGCTACGAGTGCTGACAAAGTGTCATTGTCACCGAATTTGATCTCCTCTACTGCGATCGTGTCATTTTCGTTTATTATAGGCAAGACACCAAGGGAGAGGAGAGTCTGGATTGTGTTGACTAGGTTCTTTAGCCGCGTTTTACTTCTGAAATCGTCCCAAGTCAACAATATCTGGGCAACCTTGTAACCTTTTGCAGCCATGAGATCCCTATATGATTCCATCAAAAGCACCTGTCCGACGGCAGCAAAAGCCTGTAGGGAAGAGATCTCATTGTTCTTCAAGGAGTCTGAAATTATGGCTTTCCCTGCTTTGATCGCACCAGAAGAAACCAGGACTACATCGATTCCCCTTCTTCTCAAATTTGAGATTTCAACGCATATGGAATTGATCTTTTCAAAATCAATCTTGCCGTTTTCGTCTGAGAGCGATGATGCGCCTACCTTCACTACTATCAATTTTGATTTTCCCAATTTGGCCCTGATGACCATTTCGTCAATTTCTCCGCCGCTCAAGGAATACCCCTCTTGTTGTCTGTAATCAAATAACAATAGCTTTTAATGTTTAACTCAGTTTCGATTTCACCAGCATCCCCAAGAGCGGATTACCGCGGGGGTGGGTCCGACTGGCATTGCTAACGACATGTTGGGCGAGGCGTTGAACAGTGCCCTCGAAGACAACAGTAGGAATCCGACAATTTCCAAAATGGAATGGCAGGACGACTTACAGCGTGAGCCTGCATGGTTAGTTTAGTTACTAAAAGC
>Ga0272448_1009066_pt1 | contig 10230 bp, 7 predicted proteins | sample YNPCB0191_FD_202220 | JGI IMG/M metagenome (GOLD analysis project Ga0272448, IMG submission 202220) | Hot spring sediment microbial communities from Yellowstone National Park, WY, United States - YNP-CB-019-1 | ecosystem: Environmental > Aquatic > Thermal springs > Hot (42-90C) > Sediment... | reverse complement strand
GCACCTCAGGCGTGTCAGGCAAGAAGCCTGGCACCTCGACATCTTCGACCCGCATGCCCGATTTCAGACCGCTGCCGGGTTGGTATGGCCGGTGCGGCTCCTTGCTACCGTACCAGAAGCAAAACGGCTTGCCGTCAGGTACCTGATCCAGAAAATCGGCGAAACTTTTAAATTGAGGACCCGCCGGGTTACGCTTCCAGCCACCTATCTCAGCGATTCCAGGCCCCCAGCCCTTGCCCGAGCAACCGACGAAGTAGCCAGCCGCTTCTAGCACGTCCGGATAAACACGGAACTTTGCCGACAAAGTACTGTGGAGATTCGCGCCTTCGCCCAATCTGTGAGGCGCTTGTCCAGTCAGAATGGCTCCTCTCGATGCCGTACAAGTGGGCGCCGCACAGAATGAATTGGTAAAAAGAATCCCCTGGGTCGCAAGTTTGTCAAAGAATGGTGTCTTTACGACCTTATCCCCGTATACCCCTGCGTGTGGCCAGGACCAATCATCTGCGATTGCGAGTAGTATGTTTGGGCGCTTTGGTCTCCTATCGGAGGATCTTGTTTCCGCCTGTAGCGCTGAATATGAGGTGACCGCGAATCCCGCATAGACGGCACCCGCCCTCCTTATAAACTCGCGCCTTGATAGAGAACTTCCCATGTTTTCCCTCCGGCAATATCTACCAGTCTGCTACTCGCTCAGGAATTGGATCCATAGAAAAGACGCTCCTGTCGAAACATTGTTTCATCAGTTCGAACTTCAAATCCTTGCAGTCAGGGTTGTCCCACAGGTTTACAAACTCATTTGGGTCTGCTTCCAGGTCGTATAACTCGCCTTCGTCCATGCCGTGGTAAACTACCAGTTTGTGCCTCTTCGTGCGAATCATTGTGAGATTGGGATCAGGCTTGTACTTTCGGTGAAAAGGCTGGGAGACGTAATATTCTGCAAATACTGACTCTCGGTGGCAATCGGCGTCAGTGCGCCCGGCACAAATATCATAGAAAGATTTGCCTTGTACCCGGGTCGGGATTGGTAATCCCATGGCAGTGAGAAGCGTGGGTACGAGGTCCACCAACTCCACGAGGGCATTGCTTCTGAGGTTGCTTTTGAAATTGTCTGGCCAGGATATGACTAAAGGGACCCGAACACTGCAGTCATACATGAAAGGTCCTTTCAGGAAGAAGCCGTGGTCGCCCAACATTTCGCCGTGGTCACTCATGAAGATTACGATTGTATCTTCTCGTCTGCCAGTGTCATCAAGCATTTTCATTATCCTGCCCACATTGTAGTCTATGAGTTCGATCATGGCGTAGTAAGCAGCCTTGACTTCCCTGCGTTCGCGCGGGGTCATCTTGCTGAAGGCAAGCAGCATGCCCCCATATGCTCCATCATGGTCTATTCGCTGGTAGAAAGGCTTGTTATCTAGTTCGCCTGGCTGATACGCAGGGTCTGGCAGAGCATCTGGATCATAGCGCTCTAGGTACTCCTGCGGTGGATCGAAGGGATGGTGGGGGTCAAAGCAGTTTATGCTCATGCACCAGGGGCCATCACGATCCTGCTGAATGAACTCGATTGCTCTGTCAAAGCACCACGTCGTTTGATGCAATTCGGCAGGAACACCCGGATATGCATACCTCCCGCCGCCGCCTTTGTATACATCGCTCCATTTGTATCCTTTTGATTCCAGCCACTGTATGTACGCGTTCTCCGTCCAGTCTGGGTGCGGGTGATGGCTCCAATGGAATACCCTGTAGCCATCATCAATCCGCTGTTCGACCCGCCGCTGGCAGGCTGAGAGATGGAGTTTACCAGCCAGCCCACAATCGTAGCCCGCATCTGCAAGCATCTTGGTTATGAGGACTTCATCTGGAGGTATGCACTGACCATTCTGCCGTGCCCGCGTTGTTCGTGGATAGCGCCCGGTTAGAAACGATGCTCTGCTCGGTGTGCAGACCGGATTTTGGGCAAAGGCATTCGTAAAGACCACGCCTTCTGCGCACAGCCGGTCTAGGTTTGGAGTTTGGATGTAGGGGTTTCCCAAGGCATTGATCGTGTCATATCTTTGTTGATCCGTGCATATCCAGAGAATGTTAGGTCTCGTCATAGCCGCTCCTATTTGACAATTAAAGGATTTGTCCAGGCATGGTTGCCGTGAATGTCAACGACTTCGATTCTCAAGTATTCCCAACTGTCTCTCACTTGGCACTCTAGATCCGTAAGCAAGCGTCCGTCACCATATATGCTTAAGCCGTGTGACCTTTGCGCTATGAAGTGTACCTCGGCCACTGGCGAACACTTCAGGATGATTTTGTTGTCTTGAATCACTGCCGTTTCGATGACCGGACCGCAGGACGAATAGAAACAGCCTGTCCGAAGCGCTTCGAGGACGGCGTCCAGCGTTAGAGATTGGGCTTTCACCCAGATCCACCCCATGAAGATGTCCCTTCCACGGTGTGTATCATCAACCGCTACTGCCGGAAGGATTATCCCAGCATCGAGAAGGTCATCCCAATGCACGGAACTGAACCCTTTCCCAATCTTAGTGCATGTGGCGTTGTACACTTCGAGTGCAATTGCGCCGTGAATGCGACTCAAGTGTGTAAGGTTATGTCCACACCAGTAGGGATGTGCCATGATTACCTCGCCACCTACGTCCTTGACCATCCTTATGCGTAGGTTGGGGTCAGGCTCATTTGAACAGTCGAATCCGTGAGGAACGTTCAAGCAAACAAGGTGGTACGGCTCAGAGTCAGGACAGACGGGGTGTGTCTCGATGCCTGAGATTACCAGGAAATCTTCACTCGAAACGCTGGAAATGTCGTTTGTTCGATCGTGGTCGGTGATGGCAAGTATTGAGTAGCCTTCGTCTCGGTACTGACAGACTCGCTCGTACAGAGAATTTTCGCCATCGGATGTGAGTGTGTGGGTATGTAGGTTTGCCTTATACCATCGTCCTTCTGTTTCAAAGGGATTCTTGAATGGTGATGTTGCGCTCATTTCCTTCTTTCATTGGCTCAGTGGTTTCACTAAGATAGGCAAGGCGGAAGTATTGCCAGATACACTGCCCCGCCAAACCTATGATGTGATTTTATTATCGCACGTAGCACTTGTCCTTGCCAAGTTTCTCGGTTGTTTGGTTTACATCCTGCGGTCCGATACAAAGCCTGAGTAGGCGAATGTTATTCGCGCAATTTTCCTATTCGGGTACGGCGTCCACAACCCCGTTCTTGATTTTTCAACCGCTCAAACTCCGGAAAGAAGGCCACGTGCCTCCTTGTGTGCGGAAACAGCCTCGGGAGCGCATCAGCACCTCGCCCACTCCGCCGTCATTTATAACTCTCACGCACGGGGAGGACCCGAAGCAACATTTCTCGGCGTTTGCCTCGATGTCGCCCCGTGAAAAGCCTTCGGCATTTCGCAGCGCATCGCGCAACTCGCAGCATATAGTGTGTGTTGTCGGTTAGCACGAAGACAAACTCGACTTCCTGCAACCTCATACAACTCCCCTATCGCTGACGCCGCTTCTCTTCACTACTGCAAGAATCGGGATGGAGACTAGTTGCACCCCAACGGAGAATGCTACCAGCCATGGAATCGAAATATCGTAAAGATAACCCATCAGTGCGCTTCCCGCAAACCAGAAGATGCCGTAACCGGTATTGAAGACCCCATACGCGGTGCCGCGTCTGTCGGCGGGGACCATGTTCGCGACGGCGGCACGCATGATCGACTCTTGCGCTCCCATGCCAATCCCCCACAACGCAACTCCCACGAGCGCCAGTCCAAATCCGCCAAGGAAGACCAGCGCTGCGAACAGTGCGGACAGGAGTACGGCCCCAATTATCACAACAATCCCAAGACGGTCGAAAAATCGCCCGAAGAACAGTGCGGACAGCGCATCAACGCCCATGGCGACGGAGTAGAAAACCGGAATCCAATCCCTTGGCACCGAGGAGACCTTACCGAAATGATAGGCTATCAGGGGATAGTCCGCATAGCCTGCTGCGACAAACGCAACCGCAGCCAGGTAGACCCAGAACACCTTCGGGAAACCTCGTGTCGTTAGTTCCTCCGACTCGGCTTCCATATCGCGCGGAGTCGGGTAAAGAATGCGAGCGGCGACCAGTATGCTTATCGCCATGACTGCCGGAACAAGCAGGATCGCAAAACTTGATTGATAACTGCCCTTCAGGAAGAGAACTGCGGAAACAATTAGCGGACCCAGCACCGCGCCAATCTGGTCGAGCGCTTCATGTAAGCCGAAGCCCCAGCCGCGACCAACTTCGCTCGTAGCATGGGAGAGCATCGCATCGCGCGGCGGGTTGCGGACGGCCTTACCAAACCGCTCGGCGATGATCAGGGCTGCCGCCATCTCCCACCGTGCTGCAAGCGCGAGTGCGGGGACCGCCAGGAGATTCACGAAGTAGCCGAACAGGGTGATCGTCCAATACCTTCGGGTTCGGTCGCTCAGGTAACCAGACACCAACCGCAGTGCGTAGCCGACCAATTCACCCAGCCCGGCGACAATGCCAACAATGGTCGCGCTCGCGCCCAGGCTCCTTAGGAAAGGACCAGTTATGCTGCGCGCCCCTTCGTATGTGGCATCAGCAAACAGGCTCACCACGCCCAAGAGCACGATGAACTTCACCGCTCGCCCTCGGGCAAGTATTTTGGAGTTACCGGGCTTCAATGCGTCTCAACCCCCTTTCACTTCACAACCAATACGGAGCAAGGCGCAAGCCTTACCAAACTCTGGCACGTGCTTCCCATAACACGGTCATATAGAGCCGAATGACCCATAAAGCCGACCACGAGGAGATCGAACCCATGTGCTTTGATGAACCCGACGATCGTCTTTACTTCGTGTCCGATCAGTATATGCGAACGGATTTCGACTCCTGCCGCCGCAGCCATCTCCCGGCTCCTCTGGACCGCTTCCTGGAACACATGGTTTCCCCAAGCCTGTTCCTCGATCACCTCGCCAACTGTCTCCGCATAGTGAGGGATCTCCTCGACCGAAATCGTGTGCAGTTCAGCGCCATAAACCTTCGCAAGGTCTATGGCTTCGGCCAAAGCCTTGAATGCTCCCTCAGAACCGTCTTGTGCCAGCAGAATCTTGCTATACATCTCCGTTTCCCTCCTCTCGACCTGGTGACTCCGGCTCGAACCAGCGTTGCGCGACGACCGTCGGCACAATCGCACTCCCAATTACCGCGGTGACCAGCGCCGTATACTGATCTTGGTTGATAATGCCGTTGTTGAGACCGAACAACGCGCAGATGCTGCCGAATGTCAGGCCTGTGGACATCAGCAACGTCGTATACATCGCCTCACGATTGCCGAACTCGAATCTCTTGGTGAGTGGCCAGATCCCTACGAACTTGGTCGCCACCTTCGCTAACAGAAACACTGCTATCATCCCCAAACCGGTCGCGACCGATCGAAATTTCACGAGTGAGCCGGCTTTCAGGAAGAAGAACGGGGTGAGCAGTGTGAAAGCCATTACCCTGAGCCTCTGAGCCAGTACTCGCTCCTTCAAGAAGTACGGTGCAAGCACCATGCCGATCAAATAAGCCGGGAGCACTGCCTCACTCTTGGCAAGGTTACCCAGGCCGCCGAAGAAGAAAAGCGCCAACAAAATGAACTTGGTTTCCGGCTCGCTGACCCGGTTACCCACTGCTCTAAAGAAGACCGGCACGAACTTCGGCAGAAGCCACATCCCGAGCCCGGTCGCCACCGCAAACAGTGCGAGCCACCAGTTATAGTTCGCGAACAGGACTCCCAGCGCCAGCACGGTGCCTAGATCGTTTACGAAACAAGCGGCAAGGATGATCTTGCCTAACTCAGTCTTGTTGAACCCGGTTTCCAACATGACTGCGTAGACGACTGCTACTGAAGTCGTCGAAAGTGCCAATCCCGCAATCTCACTCTGCTGCCAGTTCCAGCCACACGCATATCGTGCGTAAAACAGCACCCCGAAGAAGGGTACGAAGAAACCCGCCAGTCCTATGCTTATGCTCGGCCAGAAATGTTTGCGCACCACCTCCGGGTCGATCTCAGCCCCGGCGAGGAAGGTCAGCACTATCGCCCCCACTCCCGCTAGATAACTGGCCCACGGGTTTGGCGTGAGCCCGAGCAGGTTCCCGCCGAATATGCCAACGATGATTTCCACCAGCGCAACGGATACACCGGTGCGTATAGATATGAGCGAGGCCAGCAATGCCAGCCCCACCCATAGTGACGAAACAAGCCATACATTTTCCATCAAGCAACTCCTTGTGACTGATCGTCCAACAGGAGTCATCAGCCCATATAAGGCAGTTGCCGGTGGACCCCATCACCACACGATTCGCCGGCGGTCTGCTTACCACTGTAAGCCAAAGACTACCGTTTGTCTCGATTCCGCCTCGGCCTCCAGAAGGCGGCATACTTCCCAATCCGTTCGCTGCGGCAGACCAAACGGGTCTTTTTCTACCTTCCGCCCAAAACGAAAACTCCCTCCAGACTTGTTCCTGGAGGGAGTAAATCAATGTCCACAAATGCACGACTCCCGCCAAGAAACTTTTGTCCAGGCAGGAGTCATCAGCCGGTGTAGACAATTTCGGGGGACTCCATCCCCTCATTTCATGAATATCATAACATGCTGACGCGAAAAAAACAAATTCCACCTTGCCTCCGTACAACCACAAAAGTTGACAATTACCATAGGGGGAAGTTATTATTGGGCGTCTAAAGGGGCCTCGAACCTGAGGAAGGATATGTCAAACGAAGAGTACGCTCCAACTAAGCCAGAGCCTAAACCGAACTGCCTTCGCGCCGCTTGCATCACCTGCCTCGTCCTGGTACTCTTGTTTGCAGCCTTGACCTTCTATACTTTCAGCATCCTCCGCAAACACCCGGCCGTGAGGCGGAGTATCTCCGAAGTCAAAGCAATTAGCCAATGTGTCAACCAACTCATAGAAATCAACGGCGCTCTGAAGCGGTACGAAAGCCGAACCGGCAATTACCCAGAGAGTCTCGATAAACTCTACCCAAGATTCCTAGAAGACAGGAGTGCCTTACACTGCCCATCGGATCTCTCACCAAAATCTCAAATTAGTTACGAATACTTCATGCCGAAAAAGGGATCGCCGGGTAAGACACTCGTCCTGCGTTGCACCCACCATAGGATATTTGAAAAGCAGGAACCCATCACGATCAAGGTATATCTCAATGGTTCAGTGGAAACTATTGGTCCCACCGTGAGTTCGCTGAAAAATATTCGGTCCTCCCTGCCTCGCAACAAACCACGACCATCTGGGTGAGACTAGCAGAGCACATGACCGTGGGCCATGCATGACTTGACATTCCCAAGAACCGCCGCTATACTTTTTCAGTCGACGAAAAAGTGGATAGCGGGATGGCTATCCACTTCTTGTTTCTAGTACCCGAGTGTATGCCACTAATCACCACATAGATACGATGGCGCGGGAATCAGTTTCTGATAATGAGGAACCAAGATGCCAGCAACGGTTGTAATAGGCGCCCAATGGGGTGACGAAGCAAAAGGTAAAATAGTTGACTACCTCGCAGAAGACGCAGACCTTGTGATCAGATACAACGGTGGAAACAACGCAGGACATACGGTCGTCCTGGGATCTCAAGTCTACAAATTCCACCTCGTCCCATGCGGAATATTGCATCCTCATGCAACCTGTATTATAGCCGATGGCGAGGTTATTGACCCAGGCGTACTGGCAAATGAGTTGGATGATCTTGAGCGGCGTGGTATCTCCCTCGATAGGCTCAAAGTCAGTATGAACTGCCACATAATCCTTCCCTATCACGTCGCAATCGACCGGCTGGAGGAAGAGCGTAAAGGCAGGAAAGCACTCGGAACCACCGTGCGCGGTATAGGACCCGCATATGCCGACAAAGCATCCCGCACCGGTATCCGTGTTGCAGATTTCATTGATCCAAAGAGGTTCCACGACCGGCTCGCGGAGAACCTTAAGGTGAAAAATGCCATTCTCAACAAAATATACGGTGCAGAAGGATTCCCGCTCGATGCAATTCTGGCTGAATATGCGACCTACGCCGATCGCATTCGCCCATTCGTAGACAATACGACTTACCTGATACACGACGCTCTCAAGGCTGGGAAGAAATTGCTCTTCGAGGGAGCGCAAGGGACTATGTTGGACATCGACCATGGCACTTATCCTTTCGTAACGTCGTCGCACGTAGTAGCCGGTGGGGCGTGCCTTGGCACGGGCATAGGTCCGCGCGACGTTGACAGGGTCGTTGCAGTTGCCAAAGCCTACACCACTCGTGTGGGTGCTGGCGTCTTCCCGACTGAGTTGAGTGATGCTACTGGCGACTACATCCGCGAGAGAGGTCAGGAATACGGCACGACTACGGGTCGCCCCAGACGGTGCGGCTGGCATGATACCGTACTACTTCGATACTCGGCAATGGTAAACAGCGTTACCGAACTTGCTATCACATTACTGGATGTGCTGACCGGGATTGATCCTATCAAGGTCTGCCGGGCTTACCGCTGCGACGGCGCCGAAACAGACCGGCTTCCAGGGGATTGGGAAGCAACCAGCCAGTGTGAGCCGGTGTATGATGAACTCCCAGGCTGGACAGAAGACATCTCGGGAGTTACCCGTTTTGACGACCTGCCCTCGAACGCAAAAAGGTACATACGACACATCGAAAAACTTGCAGGCATTCCCGTTCGATTCGTCAGCGTCGGCCCCAGCCGTGAGCAAACAATAGTCATCTAAACAAATCGGGTAGCGCATATGAAACTACTCGCGGTCATGCTATGCATACTCTCTTTCGTCTTTACCAACATCGCCTGTGCGAAAGAGACAGCAGTCATAGTTACTTTCGAAGGATTAAGCCTCGATGAATTAGTTCGTTGGAACATCCCCGAGTTCCGCTCCTTGATTAATGGCGGTGCTCTTGGCTTGATGAACAACAAGACCGCAGCCACCCAGAACTTCGAAGACAATGCAGTGACCATTGGAGCAGGAAGCAGAGGAATGGGATGTGAGCACCCTGCACTGGATGCTTTCTCCAAGTATGCCGGCAACACGCGAGACACACTGGATGGCGAACCGGTGCGTGCAATCTACATACGGAATACGGGGTTAGATCCAGGCTCCTGCTCTGTGGCACACACCAAAATTGGCGCAATCCTTGCCGTGAACAGCAAACTCGAGTACGAAATAATCCCGGGCCTCTTGGGGGATAGTCTGAGAACCGCAGGTGTACAGGTTGCTGTATTCGGTAATTCAGACAGAGGAGACATACCATTCCGACCAAGTGTAATGATTGCAATGGATAGACATGGGCTTGTTGCACACGGAGATGTCAGCAGGGATACGTTGATGATGGATCCCTTGAGACCATTCGGCGTGCGCACGAACTTCCCGCGGATTCTGAACCTAATCAAAGACGTGCCCGGCCAAAGACGACTGGTAGTTGTAGAGGCAGGCGATGGTGGCAGGGCTGAAGCCGCTGGAGAGGATATGATGCCAGGGCGGCTGGATTACTTCAAAGAACGGGCAGCGCTTGAGTGTGCTCGATTCTTAGCCCGCCTGCATGAATATTTGAAGAATGAAAATAGTCGGTACATGCTGATCTTTCTGGTTCCAGCGCAGGGAGCCGAGGCATACGCAAAAGGTGATCGCCTGACCCCAGTGATCATCGTTGGAACTGACACAAGACCTGGACTCGCCATTTCAGCCACAACAAAGCGACCTGGAATCATCACCAACCTGGATATTGCCCCTACCGTACTCCAGTTCTTCGGTGTCAAAGCGCATCCCAGCATGCTCGGCATGCCGATACATTCCCAAACTTGCCCCAATACCCCAGAGTTCCTTGCGAAAATGAACAAGGGGATTGTAGATACGTTTAATGCCCGTAGACCTATAGTCGCCGGCATTGTCTCTTTCATAATCGCAGCCACCTTGATAGCGGTGGTTTCCATCATGACAAATGTATCGCACATTGCTTTGGTTGGAACGCTGACGCGGCAATCAAGCGTCAAGTTTATGCTTACAGCATCAATGCTTCCACCAGCCATCCTGTTACTGGCACCAACCATAGGAATACGCAGTATCGGCGAAACCGGGCTGTTTTTATCAGTTGTAACAGTGATCATTGCATTGTTCCTCACTCGACTCCTGCAAGACGAACATGTCTTATTCGCAGTTGTCGGTCTCGGTGTGGCCACAATTTTC
>Ga0272448_1009065_pt1 | contig 10230 bp, 3 predicted proteins | sample YNPCB0191_FD_202220 | JGI IMG/M metagenome (GOLD analysis project Ga0272448, IMG submission 202220) | Hot spring sediment microbial communities from Yellowstone National Park, WY, United States - YNP-CB-019-1 | ecosystem: Environmental > Aquatic > Thermal springs > Hot (42-90C) > Sediment... | reverse complement strand
CTCGCCTTCTCGAGGTCAACGCGGCCGGCGCCGACCCGCGAAGGACCGTACCTCGGCGGCGTCGAACTCGCTCCGGTGAAGAGGTCGTGCGTCGCAGTATTCATGAGCAGAGCCTTGATCTCCTCGACGGTCCAGCCCGGGTGCAGTTGACGGAGAATGGCTGCGGAGCCGGCGACGATCGGGGCGGCCATGGAGGTGCCGTTGTAGCTCGTTCCCTGGCTCCCGGACTGGGTCAAAGCCGAGAAGATCGTCTGGCCGGGGGCGGTGACGTCGGGCTTGAGGAGCGTGTCGTCGAGCCGCGGGCCTCGGGAGGTGAAGGAGGTGAGCGTGTCGTTTCGCGTGGTGTCCACGGCTTTGGTCGTGCCGAGGTACTCCGTCCCGAGCGAGACGTTGACGCCGGCACCGAGGTTGGCCTTGAGCATGGCGCCGACGTCGCTCGGGATGAGCATCGCCGGGATCTGGGTGTCGCCCGCGATCGTGATGTCGAGGTTGGTCGAGGTATAGACTATGAGGACTCCGATGGCGCCCGCGGCCGCGGCGGTGTCCACCCTCACCTTGGAGCCGCACGAACCGTTCCAGTCGAGCAGGGCGATCTTGCCGTTCAGGAGCGCGGCGTTCCCCGCGTCGAAGGCGGTGCAGCCGGAGCTCTGGCTGGCAGGATAGGCGAGGTTGCCCGTGACGGGGCCTGGCATACGGGTCCAGTCGAAGTCCATCGAACGGCTGGCGACATAGGTCCCTGCGATCTCGGCGGGCGAGTTGACATGGAAGCCGTCGAGCACGTCCGTACTGTCCACGGAGGCCGCCACGGAGATATTCCGGATGGCGTCCCCGCCCAAGACGTAATACTCGTCTCCCTCGTTGCCCGCCGAGTGGACGACAATCACGCCGGCCAGGGCCGCATTGTTCTCCGCGACGAAGTCAGGGAAGTCGGGCGAGTGGTAAGGTCCACCGAGGGAGATGTTCACGACGTCGAGGTGATCCGACAGATCGCCGTCGCCGTTGGGGTCGGTCGCCCACTCGACAGCGGCCGGCACCAGGCCGGTGGAGCCCTCCGTGCCGAACACCTTGAGGGCATAGATGGTCGCTCGGGGTGCCACACCGGGCCCGATCTTGAGCGCCGCAAAAGGAGTGGTCTGATCGTACGGCCCCGCGAAAGTCGAGCCGTCCGCGTTGACTCCGTAGCCCGCGGCAGAGCCGGCCACATGGGTGCCGTGGCCCATAAAGTCCATCGGATCGGGGTCCGGCTGAGGAATGCGCTTGGCGGGATCGTCGCTCCCGGCGTCGTAGTCTTCTCCGGCAAAATCGTAGCCGCCCGCGATCTTCAGGCCGGGGAAGTTCGGGACGTCGCCGATCTGGGTCGGGTCGTTCGCGGCGTAGCCGCCGCCGGGACCTCCGAAGTCCGTGTGAAGATAGTCGACGCCGCTGTCAATGATGCCGATCGTCACGCCCTCGCCGGTGTTCCCGGCACGGGCGACCCAGGCACTGGGTACGTTCAACAACGGGAGAGCGCAAGCATTGGTCGCATAGCTGATCGGCAAGGCGTGGACGGCCTTGACGCCCGGCAGCTCGCGGATGGCGTCGAGGCGATCAGCATCTACCTGGACGGCTATGCCGTTGTATACTCGCTGGACGCGGTAGAGCACGGCGGCCCGGATGGCACCGCCGGTAAGGGAGCCGAGGAGTGTACGCTGGGCCGCCTCGATCCGGTTGACCTGGAGTCGCGACACCGCAGCCGCCCGATTGACGGCCTCGGCTTGACCGAGCTTGGCGTTCGCCTCGAGAGCCGCAGCGTAGGACTTCGCCGCCGGCGAATCCACGAGCTCGACCATCACCTCCACCTTGCCGCCGCGCAGTGGCGCGGACGCAGCAGCAGGCGCGCCCCCACCAGGACCGCCGGGATCGGCCTGGAATCCGATCCCCTCCGCACCGACCGCAATACACACACAAGCCAACGTTACGGAGAAGACCAAAGCCCACATCACGCGATTCGAGCCGCACATCGGCAACACCATCCTTTCTGCCAACAAGTTTCCACGAGGCAGACCCGACACGCCGTCGGCCACCGTACGCTCCGGAGAACCCCCGACGTGTACGGCAAGGGGCTCTGCCTCCGAACAAGTTAGCCTGTATGATACCACAACCCCGCCCCCCCCGACAAGCCAGCGCACTCGAGCGGGTGCACGAACAGTCTTGCTGGGTGAGCCCGGCCCCCGAGTCCCGTAGGGACGACGGGGAATAGCCCAGGACGAAGCCAAAGGCGGAGTCCTGGGTTTGTCAGCGACGTACCATAGTCCCAAGTCCCGTAGGGACGACGGAAAACCAATCCCGCCCAGGCTCCGCCGTCCCTACGGGACCCCGGTGATCTCATATCTGCCCGTGCCCCGGAACCCCAGGAATGAATTCCTGGGCTATTGCCCGCCGTGCCTTCGGCACTGATGCTGGGTCTTGCGCCCCCCGCTCCGAGCCGAGGCCATCACGTCCCGGCTACTGACGGTCGTCTCTTTGGGACGGCCCAAGAAGATCAGAGGCCAGGCAATAATCATGCCGGCCCCCCGCGAGAGCGCTCGTGCACCCGGGCTGGCGCCGCGCAACACCGTTCGTGCGGCGTGCCTCGAAGCGCTTGACACCGGAGCGAAATCCGATACTATCAGCATGAAGTTCACAAGCTTAGTCGAGGAACCGAACCTGTTACGGATTTGCAGGAGCCGGCGGCACGGGCTTCCGCCGGCCCAAGTTGGGGGCGTGGCGAAGGAGCGCCACCCGGGCGTGAAACGAAGGAAGCATGAGGTTAGCGGTCAGACTACTGGGGCTGATCTTGTTTGCGGTCGGGTGTTGGTCTGCGTCTGCGCAGTGGACGCCGACACAGGATAGTGCCCGGCTCTGGTTGTTGCTGGGCGACCTCGAGAAGATCGAGCTTGCGATCCGCTCCTACCGCGACGTCTGCGGCAGCTACCCAGCGACGATCCCGGAGGCGGCTCTGACGCAGCTCGACACCTCGGCTTATTCGGAGCTCTGCGGCGACGAGTTCATCTACCGCGTCAAAGACAACGGCTTCGAGCTGTACTCGCCCGGTGCGAACCGCAAGGACGATCACGGCGGCAAGGACGACATCGAGCCCGGCAAGGATCCGTCCCCCTTCTACTACAAGACCTACACGATCGCGACGCGGGGGCTCGTAGTCGCCAGTCTCGCCATCCTCGCTGGGATCGTCCTGCTTGCGGTGCCGATTGGAGAAAGAAGCGGGGGCGGCTCCGCACAGCGCTGACCCTTCGAGTCAGGCCCGGCCTCCGCAGAGAGAGGGAGCGGAAGGCCCGGCTCGCACGCCGCTCCTCCGCGAGGCATCGGAAAAACCCGACACGTCTGCGACAATCCCGGCGGCAAACGGCGAGGTGCCCCGCGCGAGCCGGGACTCGCCCTCGTACTCGGACTGCAAGGCTCGAGGGCGCTACTCCCCGACGAGGGTGAACTGGGCCATGTCCGCGACGCCGCCGTCGAAGCTGGCGCAGTGGCGATAGAAGGCGTACTTCGGCGAGTGCTTGCTCCAGCACAAGGCCGACATCGAGAAACGCTGGCCCGGACGGAGCTTCATCCCGCGGAGGTACTTCGGGCCCATTTTGAACTCGTAGACGTAGCCCGTCGGCGTGTATCTTGCAGCGTACTCGACGCCGAGCTCTTCCGGCTTCCAGATCTTGCCGTCCCCGTCCTGGAGCATCGGTCTTCCGGCCCGGTCCATTGCGAGGTGCATCTTGTACGGCCGCATCGAGGTGCCGCCGCCGGGCGTGAACTCGTCCGGATAGAGCATCACATAGAGGCAGTCTGCCGCCCAGAGGTTATCGAGGTCGTCCGTCCGCGAGGGCTGGGTGTTGAATGTTACGGCAGCGAGGTAGAGCGCCGCCCTATCCCAGCGCAGGTACATCTTGAACTTGCCCTCGCTCTCGGTCTGCTTCGCCCAGGTCTGGCAGTAGTGTTTCGCGGGGCCGGTGTTGCCTTGCGACTGGAGCTCCCACTGCCACGTGGGCAGAAGCGGGAGCAACGCGTCGAGGTCCCAGTCGGCGAGGTCGGCGTCAATCGTGATCGGCTTCGTCGCCATCTCGACGCCGCGGAAGTTGACGCGCCCCGTGAAGCTCTCCTCCCTTCCACCGGGGTAGAGAAGTCCGATCGCGACTTCGTAGTCCTCGTTGAGGCGCGTCCGCTCGCGGGCGAACGGGAACTCCACGCTCACGGCCCCGCCGCTCGGCACCTTGACCTCCTTGACCGCAGGGACAGGTCGGTCGTCGGCAGCCGTCCAGATGTCCCGGAAGCGGACGGCGACCTTCTGCTTGGCGGAGGTCGAGTTGTGGACTGTCGCGACGAGCTTCGGGTCGGTTTTTTTCGTCATCGGGACGGCCGCGACGCTGACCCAGACGCCTGCCGCCTTGATCTCCATGGGGAAAGAGAGCAGGCCGACCGCCTTGCCGCCGTCGAGGAGGCGTATGTAGGTGCGGTACGCGCCGGACGGCCGCTCCTCGCGCGGGGTGATCTCGATCTCGGCCGGCTTGCCGGCCGCGACCTCGACCTCCTTCGGGGCCTTCATCATCGGGTCGAGATCTATCGAGCAGACGCCCGTGCGCCCGGCGCCGAGTGCGACGGTTACGATGCCGGCGCTCTTCCGGACGATCGGCCGTGTCATCACGATCTCGACGTCCTCGAGTTCCCTGACAGCCGGACTCTCGCCCGTTCCGTCGAAGGTCAGGACGAGCGGATTCTTGCCAATCGTCAGGAGCGCCTTACCGTCCTTCGGTTCGATGCGATAGCGATAGCCAAGGATGTCGAGCACTTCGAATGGCGACTTGAGCCCCGAAAGCTCGACCGTACGGTCGCCCGCACCGCCGGCCGTCTCGAGGAAGAGGACGCTGCGGCCGAGCCGCTCGAAGAGCAGGGCGACGAGATAACCGGTCGAAAGCGTGCTCTTGTACTCCGCGCTGTCGAGGAACCGTATGACATTGGCGAAGGCCACGGCGGGGAGGCTGGGCTGAAAGTGTCTGCCGGCGGACGCGAAGCCGGGCAAGGACTTCATCTCGGCGTACTTGCCCGCATTGTCATACCGCGTGAGCTTCAGCCGTTTGGCACCGCCGAAGTGACCCGTGCCGCCGAACATGGCGTACAAGTCCGCTCGGAGAAGCGGGTCGCCGTTCGGCTTCGTGTACGCCTCGCCGAACTCGAACTGACCGAGTTGCAGGACGCCGCGCTCCCAGAGCCGGACGTGGAAGTCGAAGACGCCCTTCGCGGAGTCCTCCTGCCGGTCGGAGCCGGTCATCGCGCAGCCTTCCAGCGCCGCGCCGAAGATAGGCCGGCCGACCTCTTTCGTCAGCCGCTGGGCCAGTTGGCCGACGCCCTGCCCCATCTCGCCCTGCGGGTCGCCGTAGAGCTCGCCGTCAATGAAGTCGAGGTAATCCTTCACAGGCTCGATCTCGCTTCTCTCCTGGCCCCAGTACCACGCACCGACCTTCACCTGCGGAGCCGCCCGCTTGATCGCCTTGTAGCATGCCTCCTGGAGCTCGAAACGCCACTTGTCGTGCGGCACTTCGCCTGCCGTCGGACAGATGCAGACGCCGTTCGGGAACATCTCCAGCATGTTCTTCGCCCAGAGAGCCACGAAGTTCGCGTAGTGCTCCTTGTCGAAGACCTTGTAGCCGTACTTCGCGATCGCTTCGGGCGATTGGTCAATCGCCCACTCGGGGAGTACGGTGTACTTCCGGTACATCTGGAGGACGTAGTTCTCGACATGGATCCCGTAGTCGGGGTAGGACCTCTCGATCTTGGGGAGCGAGAGCGGCGAATCCTTCGTCTTCGCCAAGCTCATGTAGGTGCCGTAGTGGACGTTCGTGTAGGGGACGCTGTTCCACTGGGCGCCGCACTTGTAGGCGAAGCCGTTGTAGTCGCCCTCCTTGCCGAAGTCGTAAGGGTAGTCAACGCTCGGCTGCCAATTGGGGACGACCTTCCCGCCCCGGAAGAGGTTCGCCTTGTCCGGCACGGCCGGGACAAGGATGGCGAATGTAACCTCGTCCTCCGCGAGCACCTTCCTCCCGTCCATCAGGGCGACATGCAGGAAGAGCAGCTTCCCCTCGAAGGCGTCGAGACTATCGGGAAGCGTGAGCGGGACGATCGTGACGTGATCCTTGATACGCTCGTAGAGCTTGCCACCTTCGCTCTGTTTGAAGTAGGGATCGTCCGCCCACGGGCCGGGTTTCCACTGGATGAACGGGGCGTTGCCGAGCTTGAGTTCGCCGCTGGCGAGCAGACGGTAATCGAAGTCGCGGACTTTGTAGGCGGCCTTCATGCCGGCCTTCGGCTGCGGCAGGCCCTTCGGATCGATCAGCGCGAGATCGAGCTCCAGCGGCTCGCCCTTCCTGAAGATATTGAAAGAGACCGGGAAGTTGATCTGCATCTCCCAGGGGAGCTCGCGGGTGGCCTCTTGGCCGCGAGCGGCAGGAGCTCTCGACGCAGGCTCCTCGGACTCCGAAACGACGAGATCGTCGATCCAGACTTGCCCGGCGGGGAACTTGAGGAAGTGCAACACGACGCGGGCTTTGCCCTTCGGCGGCGTCAACACGGCCTCGCGGTACTCCCAGCGCAGCCCTTCCGGCACGGCACGCGACCAGAGCTGGTAGTTGTCCCGCGGGAGTTGGGGGAACTGGATCGCCTTGTCCGAGAGGAAGTTCTCCGTCGACTTGCCGTTCGCGTCAACGGGGCAGAGCGCGACCTCCGCGCGGAAGGACTCGTCGTTCCCCCAGGTCATATTGTTGGCGACCCAGAGCGAGACCTTCACCGGCTTGCCGGAGCACTCGACGGGATCGGACTCCCACCGCGTCCGAGATGGTTCGACAAACGCCTTCTTGTAGAACTCCTCCCGCGTGAGGCGCTTCGCATTCAAGTCGGCCTCGAGGTCATTCATGACATCGTCCGGCTGCCACGTGCGAATCTCCAGCGAACGTTTCCCCGTCCGGGCGAACGAAGCCCAGACGGCCGCCCCGCTCGGCGTCCAGCCCACAGGCCCCTCCGTCCCCTCCTCGAAGCTCGTTCGGAGCAGCACACCCTCCGCCGCAAGACAAGACGAAACGAACCCGAACGCTACGACCAGTGCCCACTGACGATGCCTACTTCTCGAGATCGCACCCATTGACTCTTCCTCCTTTTACACGGTCGCCTGGCTGACTCCCTGCTCCCGCCCCAGGGCGACTCTTTGGACATCGGATTCGTTCGCGTCACCCGCGCCCCTTGGCCGACTCGGAACACAGCAGAGCGACGCGGAGAATGTCGCGGCCGCGGGCGAGCGGGACGAGCGGCGCGGCGCCGTCCAATATCTCCGCGACGAAGTTGTCCGTGTCCTGCTTGAACCAGTCGGCGAAACGGAACGGCACGTCCTTCTCCACGACGACCTGCTTCCCCAATCTGGCGAGGAACTTCGGGGGATTGCATTCGGCCTGGAACTCCAGCATCCCCTCGTCCCCGACGAGCGTGATGACAAAGGGCGGCGGCGTGCGAACCCCGACGCCAAGGTCGAGGATCGCGAGCGGGCCCAGGCGGAAGCGCAGGATCGCCGGCAGCCCTCGAGCTTCCCCCGTCTCCACTCGGTTCGGAGGGGTATGATGCATGACACCCTTGAAGCACACCTCCGCCGCATAGACGCTCTCGACCTCGCCGAAGAGGTCCATCGCCTGCGCGATCTGGTGCACATGCAGCAGGGTGAACGGGTCGCCCGCCAGCCGCTCCTGCCAGTACCAGCCATGTCGGCCCACATGGTAGAAGTATGTCAGGGTAAGCGGCCGTCCGACGCGGGCGATGTGCTCCTTGAAGGCGAGATGATAGTCCTCGATCACCGGCGTCAGACCGTCGTGGAGGACGACGCCCTTCTCGCCCGCGAGCCGCACGAGCGTATCGTACTGGTCGAGCGTCTGCACGAGCGGGTACTCGCAGAGCACGTGCTTCCCGTGTTGGAGCGCCGCCAGGACCGGCTCGTAGTGGAAGACGTTCGGCGTCGAGACGACTACCGCGTCCACCTCGTCGGAGCTGACGAGCCTGTGGAACTCCTTGACCGGCTCGAGGCCGTACATCTCTCGGACGCGCGGCCAGTGCTCCTCCCTGGTCGAGCACGCGGCGACGACCCTGGCGCGCGGGTTTTGGAGCAGCGCTTTCCCACGAAGCCGCGACATCCCGCCGCCCGCGCCGATCATCCCGACCCGAAGCACTTTGGTCATCGCCACCGAACAGTCCCTATCAGGCTCCAACCAAGCAGTCCTGTCGTCAATGTTACTCGCTCGTATGATCGAGGGCAAGAGCACGATCGAGGGTGGGTGCACGAACAGTTTTGCTGGGTGAGCCCGGCCCCCGAGTCCCGTAGGGACGACAGAAAACCAATCCCGCCCACGCTCCGCCGTCCCTACGGGATCTGGTGATCTCATATCTGCCCGTGCTCCGGAACCCCAGGAATGAATTCCTGGGCTATTGCCCGCCGTGCCTTCGGCACTGATGCTGGATCTTACGCCCCCCGCTCCGAGTCGAAGCTATTCCGTCCCGGCTATCGAAGGTCGTCTCTTTGGGACGGTGCCAGGAGCTCCGAGGCCAGGCAATAATCATGCCAGCGGCATGCGAGAGCGTTCGTGCACCCATCGAGGGCCAGGGTCGTGAGCTACGAGGGCAGGATATTGATCGTATGCTTGCCCGTGATCAGGCCGACGATGATCCAGATGCCCGCCATGACCGACTCGCCCAGGACGACGCCGAGAAAGAACGAACGGCCCCTCCTGTAGCCGCCCGCGCCGCCGTATCTCAGGACGAGGAGCTTGATAAGCCAAGCCAGGAAGATCGAGAAGAAGATGCAGGTAGTGGCGTAGGTGTTGGCCATGAGAAGCCCCAGGGGATGGACTGGGAACCAGGGGAAGACGGCTTTCATGAGAGAAAAGAAGGTCAGCAGCCCGGCACCGAGGCCCATATAGGCTACGTCGGTCCACTTGGTCTTGCCGCCTCCTCGAATCCAGTTGACCACCCGGTTGCTGGACCACTGGGGGCAGCTCTGCTTTCCGTAGCGTTCGAGGTTCGAGGCTCCTTTGCCGTAGGCGAGCTTCAGGTTGGACCAGCTCATCGCCACGAGCACGAGGGCGACCGGTAGGACGCTGGCCAGAAGGAGCTTGTTGTGCGGAATGCGCGCCTCGGTCGAGATTTTGAGCGAGTTCATGAGGTTGGGGGTCATGAGCTCTCGCAGGTCGTGAGCCAGTATGAGGTCGCTCATGTTGAGCACAGCGATGGACTGCGCTCCGACGCCGGCCGCGCCGAAGAGAGAGTTCAAGGTCAGCGACGGGTACAGTGCCTGCTGGACGAACGGGATGCCGCCCTGGGTAACGATCCGGCTCATGACGAGGATGATCGAAAGGAAGATCAGGATCGCGAGGCAGGCCATGATGGGCTTCGTTCCGGCCGCACAGTACCAGAGCATCGCGCCGAGGAAGCCGACGACCAGCGCCCCGACCGCCCAGCGAGCCGTTTCGCCATCGTCGCGCGCCGAGCCGCCCTGCCAGGCAGCCCGGACCGTCGCCGCGAGGTGGCCACGCGCCTGCCATAGCAGGAAGACGGTGAACGCGAAGAAGGCACCGCTCTGCTGGTTGATGCCGAAGTCCGAGTACCCCCCGCCCAGAGGCTCGCCGATCGAACCGCCTACGATCAGTTCCAGTTGGAAAAAGACGAAGAAGAACCACATGCTGAACGAGATTTCGAGGCTGATGAGGAAGCAGAACCCGATGACCATCGGATATATGTTCAGCGCCCAAGGAGTCGCGTAGCTCCACGGCGGCCGGGCCAGAAGGTCCCGAATCCAGAAGGTCATCGGAAACTTCGGCACTTCCGGGTAGAAAACGCTGAGCCCTTCGAGCATTCGGATCACGACTGGCACAAGGAACCCGATCCAGACGAGACGGTCGCGGTAGAAGGGGTGGACCGGTTCGCCGGTCGCTCCGGTTTCGCACATCTCGAGGGGGAGTTGAACGAGCGGATAGCTCAGCCGCTCGTGCTCGACCCACTGCTTGCGGAGGATCGCCGAGAGACCGTACATCATGAGGTAGAGGAATCCGCAGAGGAGGAACCACCACAGGAGCGGCCTCGCCCAAGCCCCCCACGGCACGGCAGCGCCGCCTGGCTGGAGCTCGTAGAAGTGCTTGACCACAGGGCTGGCCGCGTCCTTCGTCGGCACGAGCCAGT
>Ga0272448_1009064_pt1 | contig 10232 bp, 8 predicted proteins | sample YNPCB0191_FD_202220 | JGI IMG/M metagenome (GOLD analysis project Ga0272448, IMG submission 202220) | Hot spring sediment microbial communities from Yellowstone National Park, WY, United States - YNP-CB-019-1 | ecosystem: Environmental > Aquatic > Thermal springs > Hot (42-90C) > Sediment... | reverse complement strand
ATCGTAATCTTCTGCCTTCACTTCGTTCAATGAGCGTTCTGCAACAGCGCGAGCGCCCAACATTCCCTTGCATTCGCCTTTCTTCGTGCTCGCCACTACTACAATATGGCCTTTTTCCTCAAAATGCGCTTTCGGAACCAAAAACTCCTCGTCCCTGAAATTCTCCGGCGCTATCACCATCAAAATCTTCGCCATTTTTATCACCGAAAGTATTAAATCTTCCACATTTTAAATATATTTGTTGGTGATTATATGGCAATTAAAGAAAGGCTCGAAGAAGAAGAGAGAGGATATCTTAAACAAGTAATTCCAAAACCACCAGGTGCAGAATTAAGAGGTATAAAAATAGTAAAAAAAGAAATCGAGCGCAGCACAGAAGAAACACAAAGAAACGCATATGAAACAGGAAAACAAGTGGCCAAATATTTAGAAAACGTGGGCGGGAAAGAACTAATAGAAAAAAATAATCCAAAAAGCGAGCTTGGAAGAATACTTTTCGGTTAGGTGGGGTTATGAAAAAAGAACTTTTTGAAAATGCGAAGATACAGTATGCTTATGACAAAGAAAACAAGATATACAGCATGGTTGTTTGGCTGGACAAACAACCGAGGATATTGACCTTTAGAGTTGGCAAAAACTTGGTTGAAGCATCTCTTGCAGACTTAAACGGGAATGTTCTTGAAGTTTTATCCCACGAAAATGGCCAATTAAAATACATGGGAAAGAAAAAATAGGTGCGATTAATGCAGGATGCGAAGAGAAATGCGGCTTTGGGCGCACTTAGTTATATAAAAAATGGAATGTGCGTAGGGCTTGGTAGCGGCTCGACCGTTGCCGAATTTATCAATCTTCTTTCGGAAAAAGTGAAAAAAGAAAAACTATCTGTTTGTTGCGTTACGACATCCACAGACACGAGATTAATGGCGATAAACCGTGGCCTGTGGGTAACAGAACCAGATGCAATCAGCGAGATAGATTTGGCGGTGGATGGAGCGGACAAGGTTACAAAAAAAGCGCTGCTCAAAGGCGGGGGCGGTGCGCTCACGAGAGAAAAGATCATCGATTACAACGCGAAAAAATTTATCGTGATAGCAGATGAGAGCAAAGTGCAAGAAACCTTAGAGGGAAATGTCGCTTTGGAGGTCTTGCCATTTGCCGCGCCCTTCGTGCTAAAAGCGTTGAAGCAGTACAATCCAACGATAAGAATGGCAGTAAAAAAACTTGGGCCGGTCATAAGCGACAATGGGAGCTTCATAATAGATATGCATATGCGTCTTGAAGATCCGCAAAAAACAGAGAGAGAATTAAAAAACATTCCAGGTATAATCGAAAACGGAATATTCACGAAATTTGACGAGATAATAATTGGAACAAAAACAGGATGGAAAAAACTATAGGTGGGATTATGACGAAGGTAGCAATTAGCGGTTTTGGTAGAATAGGAAAGATGTTCTTGCGGGCAGCAATCGCCCAAGGTGTTTTGGGAAAGGATTTTGAAATAGTCGCGATTAACACGAGAAGCGAGATGAAAATGCACATCCACCTATTCAAGTACGACTCAGTGTTCGGCAAATTCGATGGAACAGTAGAACAGGATGGCGAATACTTCGTGGTAAACGGCCATAAGATAAAATGGGTAAGGGAAACTGATCCGCTAAAGTTGCCTTGGAAGGATTTGGACATAGATGTCGTAATAGAAAGCACTGGCGAATTTACAAAAAGAGAGGATGCTGAAAAACACCTGAAAGCAGGCGCAAAGTATGTTCTTCTATCAGCACCGGGAAAAGGAGTGGATGCAACCATAGTACCAGGAGTCAACGACCACATACTTGACATGAAAAAGATGAAGGTAATCTCGCTCGCGTCTTGCACTACAAATTGTCTTGCACCAGTGCTAAAAGTCATTGACGCAAAATTCGGGATAGAAAGCGGCTTCTTAAGCACTGTTCACGCTTACACGAACGACCAAAGAATATTGGACGGAAGTCATGAAAAGGATTGGAGAAGGGCGCGCGCTGGCGCGATAAACATAATACCAACAACAACCGGCGCTGCGAAAGCGATCGGCGAGGTCCTTCCGCAACTAAACGGCAAGATGGATGGAGTAGCATTCAGAGTTCCGGTACCTGATGGCTCGCTAAATGATATGGCACTTGTCTTGAAGAAACAGGCGACCGCTCAAGAGATAAACGAGGAACTGAAAAGGGCGAGCAAGGAAGAATTGAAGGATATATTGGAGTATACCGAAGAGCCATTGGTCTCGAGCGACATTGTCGGCAATCCGCATTCGGCGATTGTTGACGGACAGTTGACAAAAGTCATTGGAAATCTTGCGAAGATATCAGCGTGGTACGACAACGAGTATGGTTATTCAAACCGACTTGTCGACTTGGTAAAAAAGATGGCGAAATCCCAAAGGTAAAATTCAAAGATAAGAACTAACGAAAAAGAAGAACGCGATCGCGACAAAAACCAAAGAGAAAGAGATAAAGAAAACAGTATGGGCAAAATCAAAGAATGCGCATATCATAAAACGCGAGAGCGATTGATAGGCATCGAGCATCTTTGCCATTTTTTTCAAGAAACCCAAGAAGATCAGTGATGGAATGCCTAGGTAGGCAATCGAAAAGATGAGCGAGAAGGTTGGCATAACCAAAGCGTTCAGAACTTCATTCCTGTTAAAAAGATAGAAGACAAAAGAAAGCAGGCCGACTACAAATAAAAAAACATCAAAAACCCTGCCGGTTTGCGGGTATATGAGCTTCTCGTGTTCCTCGCTTAAAAGCTTGAGCGATCGTGGCACTTCCCAAACAAGAAAACCGATTATCATCGAGATTCCTGCAAAAAGCATGAAAGATTCGTCAACAAAAGACAGAAAACTCAAGAGATCACCCTACCTTGCCTGTCTTGCTCGCATTGCTTTGGTCACTTGTCTTTGCCAACAACTCGCCCAGTTCTTTCGGATCTACGTAAAGCCTGTATTTTGACATTACGACTTTTTGATCGTGCCCGCATTCCTCAACAACCTTTTTTAGTTTCTCGCCGCTTATCCTCTCGAATTTCTTCAATGCTGAAGAGAAATCTTCACCGCTCGCAACAAGTTTCAATATCTCTGGAATTGCTGCCTTTACAAACCTGCCTTCCTGGTATGCGCTGAAAAGTTCGTTCATCGTTCGTTCAACATCTTTTATCTCGTGTCCTTCTCTTCTCAGAGAAACCAGCGTGTTTTCAAGCGTGCTCGCTATTAAGGTTGGCTCGACTTTCTGGAACTTTGCCACGAGTTTTTCAAAAAGCAGGAGATTTTTTGAGCGGAGCATCTGCTCTGCCATCTCCTTGTTTAGCATGGAAAAAAGATCTTCCTTCTTTTCTTCAAAAGATTTTCCCTTCTCCCTCTCTACTTCTCGCAAGAATTCCTTGGTAATCACTATCGGCGGAACGTCTGTTTCAGGATATAGCCTTGCCCTTCCTGGCAATGGCCGCATAAATGAAGTAGTGCCATCTTCGTTTGCCTTTCTGGTCTCCTTTGGAACGTAATCCATTGACGCGCGTTCATAAACCTTTTGAAGGGCTTTTTTCGCAGTGGTAGCATCGGCAACAACCAACACGAAAGCGTCGTCTATTTGCACATTCAAGGTTGTCCTAAGCTCCTGGATCTCTGCTGGCTTTATTCCGTATTTTTCAAGATGCTCGTCGCTGTGGATTAAACCTTTCACGCCAGCAGTCTTGGCATAATCGCTCAATTCTGTTCCATAACGCCTGTTAGGTCCAAGCTCCTGACCGAGAAGACCTGCGTGATGGGGAAGTTTCAACGCAAAAACGCTTTGCCCTGCGGCAAGACCAGATTTTATCAACTTTGCCTCGGTATTCTTGAAGATATGCGAGACATCGACAAACTCTTTCTTGATGAAGATCTTCCCGTGCTTTTTCAACTGCTCGAGAATGAAAATTAATTTTTGCTGTCTCTTGACCTCGAGTTCTACGAGTGTTGGAAGCATCTTGAGATCCTGCGCCCCTTTTATCTCCACCCTTGCTCCTCCTTCTATTGAGACATTGACGTCCTGCCTTATCGTTCCCAAGCCCCTTGCAACCCTTCCGGTTGCTCTCATTATCAACCCTATCTTTTCAGCAACCTCAAGGAGATGCTCGCCATCTTTTATCTCGGGTGCGGTTGCGATTTCGATAAGCGGGATACCGAGACGGTCGAGTGAATAAACGACCTTTCCGTTCTCTGATTTCACTATACCTGCGCTTTCCTCTTCAAGCGCGATTGTTTGAATACCTACCTTGCCCTTGCTCGTTTCCAAATAGCCATCCAACGCGATTATCGCGGTTCTTTGAAAACCAGACGTGTTGCTTCCGTCAATCACGAGCTTTCGCATAATATGAACTTCATCTACTGGTTTGGCGTTTAATTGAAGCGCGATCTGCGAGACGATCTTCAACGCTTCCCTGTTTAGATCGTGCGGCGGCTCTTCGTCCAATTCAACGAGGCAATTGCATTTTTCATAAGCCAAATACTCAAATTGTTTTCTGTTTTCAAACTCGTGGCGCGATGCCTCGTCCATCTCGCCCATCTCGCTTATCACTGGCCTCAATTGTCTGTGAACAACTAGGTCTGGCTGTCCATCTTCAACGAGCTCTGATGGGCAGCTGCAAAAGAGTTTGTGGGTAAGCAATCTTTGATGGATTTCAAGACCGAGCATCATAACTCTTCACCATCTGCAAAGTCTCTTTTCAAGACGCTCCTCTCGCTTAGCTCGCCGGCAAAATTTTTCATCATAAGCTCCCTTACTTTTTCCAATTTTTTCTCATGGCCAAGAACCCAACACAACTTGACGAATGCTGTTTCAGGAGTCCAGTCTGCGCCATCGCCTATCACGCCGGCTTCTTTCAAAAGTCTGCCTGTAGAATAAACATTCATGTTTATCCTTCCATATACCGTCTGCGATGCCATGACAACAGCCACGCCTCGATCTATCAGCGATTTTATGTTGTTGAATATCGAATGCGCATTTTTATCGTTGAAAGGATTTGTCGGAACATGACCTAAGCCAGTACCAACAAGAACAACACCATCGTAATCCGCTAGCGAATCTATCAGCTTTGGCTTTATGCCAGGGTGGATGTAGACCATCGCGACGTTGCTGTTTATCTTCTTGTCCAACACCAATTTTCTCTCTTTGTCCCTTTCAGCAAAGTCAGAGATTTTTTCAAAAAAGTTTTTTCGATAGTCAACCGCTGCCAAAGGCAGCGCATTCACTGATTTGAAAGCATCCCGGCGGGAATTGTGGAATTTTCTCACGCGCGTTCCGCGATGAAGATAGCAATAACTGTCATCTATGGTAGCGTGCATGCATACTGCAACTTCGGCGATATTCGCGTTCTTTGCCGCCCACACAGAATTCAGGAGATTAAGTTCGTTATCGCTCGAAGGCCTGTCGCTGCTCCTCTGCGCTCCAACGAGCAAAACAGGGACTGGAAGATTTTGAAGCATAAAAGAAAGGGCAGCAGCAGTATAGGCCATGGTATCAGTTCCGTGCATCACAACAACACCGCGGGCTCCATCTTTTATCTCGCCTGCAACCTCGTCTGCCAGTATCTTCCAATGCTCCTGGGTCATGTCTTCTGATAGCAGTGAAAAAATCTTTCTTACTTTTATTGAGGAAATTGACGATAGCGCTGGGAAGGTCGCGACCAATTCGCCCGGGCTTATGACAGGATAAACCGCACCGGTTTTGTATTCTATTCTCGAAGAAATCGTTCCGCCGCAACCCAATATCGCAACATCGCCCTTTGCCTCCTCAACTTTCTCCTCTCTTGCCTGCTTCTCTGCTTTTTTTAGCAGTTTCACGCTCGCCTTCTCAAAAGCCAAACCTATGTTATAGCCATTGTCCAATTTTATTACGACTATGTTATTTTTTCCCTGCACGCGCGGCATGAGCGTTCCTTCGTAAACTCTGCCGTCTTTCTCTATTGAAATCCTGTCGCCTATCTCAATGTTTTCTTTCTTGAAGAATTTTTCAATCTCATCCGAGTACATTTCATTCACTCTTTATTTTGTATATCACTACTGCGCCGTTATCGTAAACCTTGTCGAATCCGTCAAGCTCTTTCAACACGAGCGCCTTGTATATATTCGAGTCGTAAAAGTGTCCTTTTCTGTCTTCATAACCGTCGACGATCTGTCCATTTTCAAGCCAAATTTTTTGCTTTGTGTATACTGTCGTGAAGCTTATCAATTGGCCATGCTGATAAACATTGTTCAACTGACTTGGGAACACCAACAAGGCCTTGTTCAGTTTTAAATCGCCGTTCGGATAAGTTTCATTTAGATAATACGTCCCAGTTGTTTTTGTGCCATCGGCAAGCTCGACCTCGCCAACGCAGTAAACCGGCTCAAGCCTTACGTATTGAGAACAGAATGCGCGTATTCGTTCGTCATTGATTTGGCCGACGCATTCGCCCGGATAATAAGGCGAATATTTTTGCTCGCCGTTTGGCGGGCCGATCAAAACTCTCGAAGCGACAAAGCCTACCTTTTTCGGATTTTGCGAAATAACGCAAAGATCATTTGGCGAGCCGTAAAGGGTTTCCCAAAGATTTTCGCGCTCGCAATCAGACTGGCCGGGATCAGAAGAGACATTTGTGCGATTTACATAATTGCAACCAAGATAGTTCAACGCGCCGTATTTTGCACCAAACCCGCCGTTGCCCGCAAGGATCTCTATGTCGAAAAGAGCGTATTTGCTGCCATAATCCTTCATAGCCTCTATCAGGTCTGTCTCGTTTCCTTCAGTGTAGGTAAAAGCAACGCGATAGATCATATCAAGAGAAGCGTGTTCGTTCCTCAAAACAGTGTTTTTCTGCCCGAAGAAATTTATCCAATGGCCGTAGTCCCACCAAGAGATCGTCCTTGAATCTGGTTCTGTGTTATATCTTATCCACTCCATCGAAGAAATCCAATAATCAGCAACGCGGCTACAACGGAGCAATGCAGCCCTGTAAAGGTTTGGCGATTTTGATGGTTTGGAGAAAACATCATAAGGCAGTGTACTGAGGAGGCAGAGATTGTAATTGTATTGCTGGTTAGTCCCGAGTTTCGCGTATCCCATAGGGTCTGCTGCGGCAGCGCATATAGTTGCATCGCCGCTTTGCTTGCAAGCGTAATCAAGCTTGTCTTTCACTGCAAGCGGATTATCTTGGAACCGAGTTTCAAAACTGATAGCCAGCAAACCCGGCGCGATTCCGCTGTAGAGGAATTGAAGCAAAAGCAAAACCGCAGCCACAATCGCCAAAGTTTTACTCGGGTCTGAGAGCAGTTTGTATTTCTTAAGAGCATCATCTGCTGCCTCAAAAACAAAGGCGATCGCACCGCCAAGGAAGAACCCGGCGTATATCGTATACTTTGCTTTTATCAAGCCAACTATGAGAACCGGAAAAACTATAACGAAAAGAAATACGAGGCCGATAAACTGTTCAGAGTTTTCGTTTTTATTTTTGTATAAATAATAAATGCTTGCCAACAAGAAAGCAACTGGCCAGAACATCACCAAACTGTTACTCTTCCAGTCATAAGTGGCATTTGAGGACAATACGAAATTTATTATCTTGACCAACAAGGCAAAGAAGAGATTGCCCAAAATAGTAAAGATAATAAAGATTATGCCAAGACCAGAAGCAAACGCATTTGCAAGATCTGTTATTGCCTTTTGGCCCTCGCTTCCAGACATGTTATCGGCAAGCGGGGAGAAAAAGAAGTATGCGATAGAAGAGTAATCTGCTGCGACAAAACCAATATCATCGCCAAAATCATGGCCTGCCATTCCTTGCTCTGCTATGGTTTTTGAAAGCGCGACCTGGTATTCAACAACACCGAAACCTGTCCTTCCAATAGCTTTTATCGGCTCGCCCAAAGGAGATAGTAAGAAAACGAATAACAAAAGCGCGAGCGCGGCTATGATATAAGATCTGTTGTACTTGCTTATTATCTCTTCCAGCTGCCTTATCTTTTTACCTTGCACAATGTAAAGAACAGCCAGCAGGACGAGTATTATGAACGCAACAGCAATATTTGTCGAGGAAAAAGCAAAATGGCCAGCGTAGAATGTATTTTTTATTATACCGCTCGCCAAAACAGGGCCGATTATGAGAACGATTGCGTTCAGTTCAAGATATTTTCTTATGGTTTCAGCGTCCTCGTTTTTGTAAAACAAGATCAAGGCAAAAATAAGCCAAGCAAGGCTCAAAACAGTCAAAGCAAGAATTTCTGATGCAGAACCCAAGGCAAGTGCAGTATAAGCGATTGCTGCGATAACTGCAAACATTCTGTTTTTCTCCTTAATCGTCAGGAAGTAAAGCGCATAAAAGAAACTTATTGCAAAGAATGCATATGGCTGGACTTCCATCTCGCCTGCCATTGTCTTCAACATGAACATAGATGTGAAAGAGGCGATAGCCGCCCCTGCCAAAGCGTATTCTCTTTTCGTTATTCTTGAAAGTAAAAGATAAAAGAACAGAAAAGCAAGCATTGCAGCTATCGGCGGATAAACAGAAGCGATAACTGCAAGAAGCATGTTGTTGTATTGGTTGCTCCCATTGTAAAGCGAATACCATAGTGATTCCATATAAGAGAGAACAGGTACTACCCTGTGGCTGACTTCGACAACAGGCCACCAGGCTGTTTGATCATTTAATGGATTATAACCGAAAACCAATATCTGCTGGGCTATGTATGTGTAATAATAAGGATCCAATTCTTGAAAAACAGGAGAATATGAGCTCAGTCTTATCCAAAATACTACGAACGCGATCAAAATAAGAATGCAATAAAAGGCAAGCGATTCTTTTGTTTGACTTTTGACCTGCTTTGTAAAATCCAAAAGATCGCTATCTATTCGTTTCCATACAGAAAGCGCGATCGCGAGCAACCACCAAACCGCAACGGTGGCAAGTGCCAAGTCATAGGTATATTTTATGCCGAAGAAAAAGAAAAGAAGGAACGGAAAAAGTTGGGGGACAGAAAAACCCAAGCCAAGCCCGATTATTGATTTTTCAAATATGTTAAGCCGCGTGCCTTTCAGCAATGCTATGCTTATCAAAATCCCCGGGACAAAAAAACAACAGAATATTATTAACAATAATAGATAAGGATCAAAAGCCAAAAACAAAAAACCACCCTATAGTTTAGAGGTTGAATATATCCTCGTCGTTTCCGGCAAGCTCGCTACTGCCGACAAGCCTACCGCTCTCTCCTTTTTGGAACATATACGGCGATTTGACGCCGGTTATTATCGCCGTCGCTCTTATCGTGCCTTTCAATTCTGGGTTTATCCTCGCGCCCATTTTTATCGCTGCGTCTTCGTTGAAGCTCTGCGTTATCATCTCGCCCACCTTTATCGCATCGCCCAATGTCAAATCCGGTCCGCCTTCCAAATGCAACAGACAGCCCTTTGCATCTTCATAACTGACATCCAAAAGCGGATGCTCGAGTGTGTTTTTTACCACCTGCTCAACCCTATCGTGACCGGATGCCTCGCCCAAGGAGATCATAGAGATCCCGCCGTTTTCCATAACTGCCTTTACATCTGCGTAATCAACATTTATCAGGCTTGGGAACGAGATCGTGTCTGCTATGCCGCGAACCGCTCTTGTCGTTATAGAATCAGCAAGCGCAAACGCCTTGTCTATCGGAAGATTTGGCGCGTATGCTGACAGACGGTTGTTATCTATCACAACAACAGTATCGCAAACGTCGACCAATGCCCTTATCGATTGTTGGGCTTTTTTCAAGCGAACCCTTTCGAGCGAAAATGGATAGGTTACCATGGCAACCACGATCGCGCCGCTCTCTTTCGCCACTTCTGCCACGATAGGCGCTGCCCCGCCGCCAGTCCCACCACCCATACCAGCGCAAAGGAAGACCAACTCGTTTTCTCCTATTTCTCTCTTCAACAATGCCCTGTCTGCTTCCGCACACTTTCTAGCGATCTCGATATCTCCTCCAGCGCCTAACCCTCTCGTAATGGTTTTTCCAATGAGAATCTTTTTGTCTGCCGAGATCATGTTCAAATGTTTTCCGTCTGTGTTTACCGCAATCGTTCTCGCGCTCTTTATTCCTTCGCTCATCATCCGGTTAATCGTGTTGCATCCTGCCCCGCCGACACCGATCGCTGCTATCCTGACATGAAAAAATTCGTCATCTTTCGGCTTCTCAACTTTCCCTTCCTTTGCTG
>Ga0272448_1009062_pt1 | contig 10234 bp, 8 predicted proteins | sample YNPCB0191_FD_202220 | JGI IMG/M metagenome (GOLD analysis project Ga0272448, IMG submission 202220) | Hot spring sediment microbial communities from Yellowstone National Park, WY, United States - YNP-CB-019-1 | ecosystem: Environmental > Aquatic > Thermal springs > Hot (42-90C) > Sediment... | reverse complement strand
CCTGTAATACATATACCTTCAATAAAATTTTTTCGTTCTATTAAAATTTTTTTTATATCTTCCAGTAAGATATCAGGAATTTTTTTATAAATATCAGGATCAATTAAATCTCTGTTATGACACCAGGGACAATTGAAATTACAACCTGCTGTAAAAAGAACAGTACATATTTTATCTGGATAATCAATAAGAGATACAGGTATAATGGATTTAAACATTTCATCTTATGTACAGGAAGTTAAAATAAATATTCAGGCAACGCTAGTATTCTTTTTACTCTTTTTTACCTCAAAAGGAGTTATATTATAATATACACGTTCTTTAAATTCCTGTTGTTTTCCTTCGTTCCAGTTTTGCACAGGTCTGTAATAACCTACCACACGAGAATAAATTTCAGTTGGAATCTTTTTTAAAAGTATTTTTTTTTCAGACATGGAAAGCCCCTCCCTCAGGGATTTTATTTTTATTGTTTTTTCGGATCGCGAATCCATAATATCGCTTATACCTCCATTTTTTTTAATTTTCATTAACAATTTTTCCGTAACGTTCAAGTTGTTCTTCAGTATGTTCTTTTGGACAGAATTTATGTTCTCCTGGAAGATATCCGTGAACAGGGCAGATACTGAATGTAGGTGTAATTGAAAAATATGGCAGTTTATATCCTTCACATACTTTGCGGATTAGTTTTTTTACAGTACGGATATCCTGAATGGCTTCTCCAATAAAAAGATGAATCACCGTTCCACCTGTAAAACGGGACTGGAGTTCGTCCTGATGGTTTAGTACACGAAAAACATCGTATGTTGAATTGACCGGTAGGTGAACTGAATTAGTATAATATGGAATCTCATCTGTACCTGCTGTTATTATATCAGGAAAAGATTTTTTATCCAGCCTTGCGAGTCTATAAGAAGTACCTTCTGCCGGAGATGCTTCAAGATTATACAGATTTCCTGTATTTTCTTTAAATTCTTCAAGTTTTGCTAACATCTTATCAAGTGTCTCTTTTGCAAATTCTCTTCCTTCATCACTTTCATAAGAAACATGTAGAAGATTCGCTACTGCTTCATTCATACCTATAAGTCCGATAGTTGAAAAATGATTGCTCCAGTAATTCCCTGTCATATCTTTGATCTGTTGAAGATATATTTTTGTATATGGATAAAGAGATTCTTCAGTAAATTTTTCTATAAATTTACGTTTGATCTCTAAACTCTCCTTTGCAATTCCCATATAATGCATAAGATTATTAAAGAACTCATTTTTATTTTTTGAAATTTTAGCTATACGTGGAAGATTTATAGTTACAACACCAATGGACCCTGTCATAGGATTGGAAGCAAAGAGTCCGCCACGGGATCTTTTTTTATTCAAATCTACTTTTTGTGTTACTTCATCTTCTGTATTAAATAGTAGTTTAAGATTCTGTCTTGTTTTTATTTCTCTTGTATCAAGTCTTAGACGGCAGCACATACTTCTTGTATCTTCTACATTCATATCAGAATTTACAAAATTTGCAAAATAGGGCGTGCCGTATTTTGCTGTCATTTTCCAGATTTCATCAAATTCAGGATTGTCCCAGTTAAAATCTTTTGTTATGTTATAAGTAGGAATAGGAAATGTGAAGATACGTCCATCAGCATCTCCTTCTTCCATAATCTCTGCAAATGCTCTGTTGAACATGTTCATCTCTTTTTGAAATTCACCATAAGTTTTTTCTTTTTCTTCTCCACCTATAATTACTCTTTTTTCTTTAAAAGATTGCGGAACTGTAAGATCAAATGTTAAGTTTGTAAAAGGAGTCTGGAACCCTGTTCTTGTCGGTACATTTAAGTTAAATATAAATTCCTGAATACACTGTTTTACCTGAGTATAATCTAAATTATCGTATGCGATAAAAGGAGCAAGATAAGTATCAAAATTTGAAAAAGCCTGAGCACCTGCTGCTTCACCTTGAAGTGTAAAGAAAAAATTAACTATTTGACCTAACGCAGTTCTGAAATGTTTTGCTGGAAGACTTTTGATCTTACCTGCTACTCCACCAAAACCATTACGTAAAAGTATTTCAAGGTCCCATCCAACACAATATGAAGAAAGTATTCCCAGATCATGTATATGTAAAAATCCTTCTATATGTGCCTGACCTACTTCTAATGGATATATCTTGTGAAGCCAGTATCTTGAAGTAATAGTAGAAGAGATATGATTGTTTAATCCTTGTAAAGAATATGACATATTGCTATTTTCAGCAACACGCCAGTCACTTTTATGAATGTAATCATCTATGATACTGTAAGTATCTTTTATCAGAGATTCAAGATTTCTTGTTTCAGTTCTTTTTGCTCTATAAATAATATAGGATTTAGCAGTTTTACGAAATCCCATATCCATTAATGTTTCTTCAACAAGATCCTGGATCTCCTCCACAGTTGGAACTTCTGATTCTATCTTTTCTATTACACAGGAAGCCACATATCTTGGTGTTCTTTTTTTGCCTTCATTTGTTGTTTGAAATGCCTTTTCTACTGCTTTTACTATCTTTTCCGGATCAAAAGGGACAACACGTCCGTCTCGTTTACGAATAAGAGAAGGCATTTCTGACATTTTCAATCCTCCTTGAAAAATTTTTTACTTTCAAAAATATGTTTAAAATTATACATAAAATTATTCCGTCAAAAATAACAATATATTGCGTCATCCTTGACGGTAAATGGCAAGTAAAAACTATTTCAATCCTTTGAACAAAAAAAAAGATATAATTATTTTATAAGTTGTCAAGTCTTTAAAAAAAAATTTTTTTAAATTTTTTTTTAAAATTTGACATTTTGCTTTTAATTGTTAATAGCAATTATAATAAAAAATATAATGTGCCATGAATAAAAAAATAAAAGAAAAAAATTTTAATAATGGTTTTATACTTTGTATCAATCCGTTAGTTCATGATTTTGCTGCTTTTGATCTTTGGCTTAGACCTGTAGGATTACTTATGATCTCTTCTTTTTTAAAATCGATTGGTTTTGAAATTTTTTTTCTTGATTGTCTGGATAGACATCATCCGGCTCTTCCACCGACTTTAAAAAAAGATAAAAAATTTGGAACAGGAAAATTTTTTAATGAAGTTATAGCTAAACCAGAGATTCTTTCTTTTGTTCCACGAAAATACAAACGTTACGGATTAAGTCCTGATATTATCCGAAAAATTTTATCAGAGATACCTCAGCCTGATGCAGTCTTTGTTACTTCAATGATGACTTATTGGTATGGAGGAGTCAGAGAAACAATTTCTATAGTAAAAGAGATATTCCCAGAGGTTCCTGTTGTGCTTGGTGGAATTTATGCAAGATTGATACCAGAACATGCAAAAGAATTCTCTGGTGCTGATATTGTATGTGAAGGTTCTGATGTTAAATCAGTAATCTCTATCCTCGAAAAGATTTTTCAAAAAAAATTTGAAGATTTTTATAATGTTGATCTTTTTATTAAACATCCACCTGAACAGTCATTCTATGCTGGAAGTTTTCATGTCCTTTTATGTGGAATTGGTTGCCCTTTTAATTGTTCATATTGTGCCTCTGGAAAGTTATGGCCTGCATTTAAAAGAAGAGATATTCATGATATTATAAAAGAAATTTTATGTGCTGTAAATTCTAATATTAGAGATTTTGCTTTTTATGATGATGCTTTACTTGTAGATTCTAAAAATTTTATTAAACCTTTACTTGGCGAAGTTATTAAAAAAAAGATTTTAAATTTACGTTTTCATACGCCAAATGGGTTGCATGCCAGATTTATTGATGAAGAGATGGCAAGACTTTTATTCTTAAGTGGATTCTGTGAACCAAGATTGAGTTTTGAAACATCAAATCCTTTTTTGCAGAAAAAAACAGGTGGAAAAGTCTCAAATGAAGACCTTTTATCTGCTATAAAAAATTTGACTTCAGCAGGATTTGATCCTTCTCAGATTAAAGTATATCTCCTTGTAGGAATGCCAGGCCAGAATGATAAAGAAATAGTAGAAAGTATAAACTTTGTAAAATCTCTGAAAGTAAAACCTGTTCTTGCTGAGTATTCTCCTATACCTGGCACTACCGATTGGAATAATCTTTCTAAAGTTCCTGCTGATCCTCTTTTGCATAATAATACAGTCTATGCTGTCTGGGCAGGAATAACAGACTGGGAAGGAATGGAGAAATATAAAAAGATGATTAGATCTTAAATCTTTTATGTGTTAATATATGATGAATTTTTTCAAGGTCCTTTTGATAGCCAGAAATATCTGATGAAGTTTCAAGAATAAAAGGTATATGAAGAAATCTTTTGTCATGCAGAATATTATAAAAAAAGTCTTCACCTATTTTTCCGCAGCCGATATTAGCATGACGATCTATATGGGAACCTAAAGGTTTAGCAGAATCATTCAGATGAATAACAACAAGTTTTTCAAGTCCTATTATTTTTTCTAAATCAGACATAACCTTTGAATACTGACGGAAATTTTTTATGTTATATCCAGCCTGGAAAAGATGCGCAGTGTCAAGACAAAAGCCAATACGTTCAGGAATTGTTACCTCATCAATAACAGTTCTTATTTCTTCAAATGTTTTACATATTTCTTTTTTTTCACCTGATAAGTTTTCTATTATAAGCCGGGTTTTATAACGTTTAGTATTTTCAAGTAGAAAGTTGATGCTCTCTGCACATATTTTTAATCCATCTTCAATATTTTTACCGGTATAGGAACCAGGATGAAAGATTACACCTTCTAAATTTAAAATCTCAGATCTGTTTATTTCATCAAGAAAACTTTTACGGGATTTTTCAAGAATAACTTTATCATAACTGGATAAATTCAATATGCAAGATGCGTGAGAAAATACCTTCTTAATGTCAAAGACTTTAACATTTTCTAAATATTCGTCTATTTCATCTTCTTTTAATTTACTTGAGAACCATTGCTTGGGGTTTTTTGTATAGATCTGCATTACATTCAATTCAAGATGTGTTGCAAACTCTATTGTATTTTGAATACCGCCGTGGGCTGTTATGTGAGCTCCAATATATCTATTCATCATTATGGTTTTTTATGCCTCCTTTTTGTTTATCGTCTTTGTGAAGTCTAAAATTGAATTTGTTATTCATAGTATCAATTATAATTTAAAATATAGAACATGAAAAAGATATGAATTTTATTGACTTTTGAAGTTAATCTATGCTATATATATGCATTATGGAAGAAAAAGTAAAGATATCCCTTGTTGGCATAGAAGATAAAAGTTATGATATAGTAATAACAGACAAATATTCCAGAATTCCTGTTTTTTTAAAAGAAACAGGTGATTTTGATGGTTTTTGTATTATTACTGATAAAAATGTTAATAGATTTCATGGAAATAAGTTTATTTATAGTATTAGAAGTAAGATAGGAATAAGAACAGAACTTTTATCAATCTTGCCAGGAGAAAGATCAAAGACTCTTACAGAGGCTGGTAATCTTTGTGAGAAGATGTTAAAAAAAGGGTTTACACGTAAATCTTGTGTGATTTCTTTTGGTGGTGGTGTTGTAGGAGACCTGGCAGGATTTACAGCAGGAATTTTTATGCGAGGAATTCCTTTTGTGCAGGTACCCACTACACTTCTTGCTTGCGTTGATAGTTCTGTGGGTGGAAAGACAGGAGTAGATCTTTTAATTGCAAAGAATTCCTGTGGTATTTTTCATCAACCAAAAATTGTTTTAATCTATCCTCAATTTCTTTTAACATTACCTTTAGAAGAATTCTGTAATGGTTTGTTTGAATCTATAAAACATGGTTTGATAAAAGATGCAAAATATTTTGATTTTATAATGAAGAATATAAAAAAGATTTTATCTAAGGATATTTCAACTTTAATTCATCTTATTAAGTGGTCTTGTTCTATTAAGGCAGAAATAGTTTCTAAAGATGAAAAAGAGAAAGGGTTACGAAGAATTCTTAATTTTGGTCATACTATTGGTCATGCGATAGAGGTAGTATCAGATTTTAAAATGGGTCATGGAATGGCTGTTGGATTTGGAATGCTTGCAGAAGCAAAGATTGGAAATCTATGCGGTATCACACCAAATTCTGTGGTAAAAACTATAGAAGATTCTTTAAAGATACTGAATATATCAAAAACTAATTTTAAAACTGATTCTCTTATTGATGCGATGATAAAAGATAAAAAGAATTTTAGAACTAAAGAAAATGAAATTAGAATATCTTTTGTCTTTCCTCTTGATATAGGAAAAGTTAAGGTTTATGATTTTTCTGTTGCAGAGGTAAAAGAATTTCTAAAAAAGATTGCTTAATTATTTAAATGTATATTTCTTTATAAGAACCGCTATCTTTTGCCAGAATTCACAATTTTTAAATAAAAACGAAAGAGGAAATTTTGATACAGTTTTCCATGGAGTCTTTTTTAATAAAGGTTTTAAAATCTTTTCCACATGTATGAAATTCAAAAGTGCAAGTATACGAAAAGAAACAATGTATTTTAATGGATCTTTTATTTTTAATTCATTTAAGATACTATCTGCTATTTTTCGATCATTTTTTATGATATCACTTAAACCAAGTTCTTTTTTAAATTTCATCCATAAAGTAGAGTTCTTGGGAAAGACCATGGACATTGCTTGAGCATCTTTATATGCCCAGATTGTCCAGGAGATCTCTTCTTTCTCAAGAACATCAAGACAATCTTCTATTAGGGCTTTCTGTTTTGTTATCATATCTTTACTTAATCTTGAACCTGTTTCTCCACACCATAAAGCCATACCGGTTTTATCTCTTATATCTGTAAATCTTTTTATATATTCATGGATCTTTTTTTTTCTTGACTTTGAATTTTCTTCAATATCAACATGGTGCCCTGGATAAAAGTGAAAAGATATTGCTCTATTTTTTCCGGCAAGAGAACGAAAAATGGAAAAATCTGTTGCCCAGTTATCTCCTTCAAGAAAGAGTAGATGATTAGAATCAATCTTTAAAATCTCTTCACATACTCTTAAAAAGAAGTCATTAAATCCGTCAATATCATCTACAAGGCAGGGTTCATTTACAAGATCATAACCTATAACACCTGTTTCTTTTTTATATCTTAAGGCAAACTCTTTCCATAACGAAATAGTTCTATCTCTAAGACTTTTATCACGCCAGAATAAAACAACTCCAGTATCGTTATCAGAATGCCAGTCTGGATTTTGTCCACCTGGGACTGTATGCATATCAAGGATAACCCGGATATTATTCTTTTTGCAGATTTTTATAACTCTGTCTATAACTTTAAAACTCTTTTCTATATATAAACCTGGTTTTGAATCATCTTCAAATCTTCTATAATTTAATGCAAGTCTCAAACAATTTATTCCAAGAGTTTTAAGAAAAGAAGCATCATCTTCTGTAAAAAAGTTATTTATAAAATTATCAAAAAATTTTTCTGCTTTTTCTTTCCCATAAACTTCTTCAAAAGCTTTTCTTATCATTCTCTCTGTGCCTGGAATTCCTATCATGAAATGTTCGATATTCATCCAGGAACCCAGACCGAAACCTCTTAAGATAATTTTTTCTTTTCCAAGAAAGAAGTTACCATTTCTGGCTGTTATAAATTGTTCTTGTAGATTCATTTTAGTTTTCAAATATTCTAAAGATAATATCAAGATGCTTTGCAGCAAGAGAAAGTGGCATTATAGGTTTTGCTTTTTTTTCAAGGCAATCCAGAAAATGGTCTATAAAAGGAACATTATCATCATTGCAGTAATCCTGCATTGGAATTTTTAAAATTTCTTTTACAGGTCTACCTTGTGGATCTATATAAAAGAATTCCACATCATTTGATTCCCATGTTGGGAAAGAGAATTTTAATCCACCTTTTGTCCCATATATTCTTGTTTCATTTGCAGTTTCACAGTGAACTCCTCCACCTCTTTCATAATAATATTTTAGTCCTGTATCAAATTCAAGCATAGCAACTCCATGCTGTTCTACATCAGCAACAGGTACAAGAGAAGAAAGATCTCTTAAATCATTTCTTATGAATAGAGATGAGACTTTTTTTATACATGGTTTATCATCCAGAAGACCGAGATGAAAAGAAAGGTCATAAGCACCCCAGTCAAAGAAGGGTCCTCCACCTGCAAATTTTTTATTCATTCCCCATTGACCTTTGGGATTATATTCTACAAATGTGCCTTGAGTTAAATGATTATGATGGATATAATAAATTTCACCTAACTTTCCTGATTTTATAATATTTTTAATAAATTCAAATTTAGGTTGAAGTCTTGTATGTCTGCATGAAGCTTCAAGAATTACAAGATTTTTTGTTTTTTTTTCTAATGCTAAAAGTTTTTTCATTTCAGATCGTTTTATAACCATTGGTTTTTCAAGCACAAAATTTTTTCCTGCATTTATTGTATCTATTGCGATTTCAGCATGTGTATATGGTGGGGAAGTTATAATAACAGCATCAACATCAGGATCTTTTAAAATATCTTTATAATCAGTTGTCCCTTTAGGAATTTTAAATTTTTCTTTTGTTTCAGAAACAGTCTTTTCTGTTTTTGCTGCTATCCAGGAGACCTCTGCACGACCTGATCTTTGTAAAGTCTCAATATGTTTGTGTCCCCACATTCCAGCCCCGATTACTCCAATATTGAATTTTTTTTCCATAATGTGTTCTCCTTTTATTTTGTCCAGTCAAATATAACACGATTCGTTTTTTTATTTAAAAGTTCGTTGTATCCTGCTGGTGATTCTTTATATGAAAATATTTTATATGGTATTAAAAGTGGATTTAATTTTTTAGAGAGAATTAATTTTAAAACATCTGCTATATCTTGAGGGATACAGTCTCTTGATGGAAAGATATCAGGTTCATTGTCAAATAGAGTTGGGAAATAAGAAAACGCTACAGGTTCTGTATAAGAAGCAAGAAGTACAATCCTTGCTGAAGGAGGATATGGTGGTTTCCATGGTTTTCCATGAACAAGTTGACCTGTTTTATCTACTGTTGAAGCAATACCTGTAACATCAAAAGCTACATCTGCACCACCATTTGTAAGTTCTTTAACAGTTTTTTCTACATCTGTTTTAGAAGGATTGATAATAAAATCAATCCCTGCATTTTTTGCAGCCTCGAGTCTATTTTCATCTAAATCTACAGCAATAACTTTTGCACCAAATGCCTTACAACATAAAGACGCAAGAAAACCTATTAGACCCTGACCTACAATAACAACTTTATCTTTTGAAGAGACTTTAGCTCTTTTTACTCCATGGTATGCTATTGCAGCAGTATGAGCAAATACACATGATAAAAGATCCGCATTTTTTGGTAAAGGGAAACATTCGTTTTCAGATACAAGAGCATAACCTACCTGTCCTCCCCAACAGTTTTGAAAAGGGCCTGTGTTCTCTGTTGATCTTATAAATACCTTCTGCCCTTTTTTCAGTTTAACTTTTTTTCCAGTCTCTATGATTTCACCAACATTTTCGTAACCTGGAATCAAAGGAAAAACAGCACCATGTTGACGGCCTGAAAGAACTCTTGTTTCAGTTCCTGTGCTTACTCCTGTATAAATAGTCTTTGTGATAACTTGATTTGAAGCAGGTTGAGGAAGATCATAACTTTTAACCTCTACCTTTCCTGGACCTGTAAATACTATAGCTTCAGTTTTCATAATACAACCCTCCCTGAATAGATTAGACTTAATATATTTAATTTTAAATAGGTTTTTCTATAATTAATAATTTTACAATCAGAACTTAACTCAATTGACTTCTTGTTTTTTTGATAGTATATTTTAAAAGATATTGCGGGAATAGCTCAGTTGGCAGAGCGCGACCTTGCCAAGGTCGATGTCGCGGGTTCAAATCCCGTTTCCCGCTCAGATTGCTTTAAAAAGCATACTTTCTGGCTACAATCTGACTAAAGGAGTTAAATATAAAAAATGACAATTGTTAAAAAAGTAGAACATAAACCGGGAGACCCCTGTGCTATAGTCCATATTGAAATCCCACAAGAGGATCTTGAACAAGGTTACAGAACAGAATTGAATAAATTTAGAGAGTCTTATGTTACTGCTGGTTTTAGAAAAGGGAAGGTCCCTATTGAAATGATAGAAAAAAAATACAGCGAGATGTTAATTGATAAGGCATCCCAAAGGCTTGTGATGGAAGCATACCTTGATTCTATTAAAGAGAATAATCTTAATACATAC
>Ga0272448_1009061_pt1 | contig 10234 bp, 8 predicted proteins | sample YNPCB0191_FD_202220 | JGI IMG/M metagenome (GOLD analysis project Ga0272448, IMG submission 202220) | Hot spring sediment microbial communities from Yellowstone National Park, WY, United States - YNP-CB-019-1 | ecosystem: Environmental > Aquatic > Thermal springs > Hot (42-90C) > Sediment... | reverse complement strand
TATCCTGGAGGAGCCCCTTTGCCATGGAATCATCGCCGTCGAATGGAATGGTCAGGAAGTGGATTTCGATTCCCGTCCGAGCGATGCCATCTCGCTCGCCCTTCGGGCGCATGTGCCCATCTATGTTTCGCCAGCGGTCGTTTCCCGCGGAGCGATCCGTCTCGATCGGGAAGATTGGGCCGCAGGACTCAAGAAACATCGGGGGCTGGTCGAAGAAGATTGAAACGCTCCTTCTGCGGTCCTTGAAAGAAGAGTCCAAAGGGAAAGGAAAAAGGGTATGACGATCAATCGGAAGCTCAGGCGCATCGGGATTCTCACGGCAGGCGGGGATTGCCCGGGGTTGAATGCGGTGATCCGGGCGGTGGTCAAGACGGCGATCTTCCGGTATGGACTGGAAGTGGTGGGTTTTCTGGATGGATATGCCGGAGTGATCAAAAATGAATGCCGTCCGCTCCATTCCAGCGATGCCTCGGGGATTCTCCATCGAGGCGGCACGATTTTGGGAACCTCCAACCGGGACGATCCGTTTCGCTATCCGGTCATCGAGAATGGAAAGAAGGTATTCAAAGACGTCTCGGATCAGAGCATCCGCCATCTCGAAGAAAATCAAATCGATGCCCTGATCGTGATCGGCGGCGATGGATCGCTCACCATCGGTTCCAAGCTCGCCCAAAAGGGCGTCCAACTGATCGGGATCCCGAAGACCATCGACAATGACCTCTGGGGAACGGACATTACGTTTGGCTTTGACACGGCCGTGACGATCGCCACCTTCGCCATCGATCGCCTGCACACCACCGCCGAATCCCACCACCGGGCCATGGTCGTCGAGGTCATGGGCCGCTACGCTGGCTGGATCGCGCTGGAATCGGGCCTGGCCGGCGGCGGGGATGTGATCCTGATCCCCGAGATCCCCTATGACATCGAAAAAGTCTGCGCCGAGATCCGCAGCCGGCACGAGCGGGGCAAGGGGTTCAGCATCATCGTCGTCGCCGAAGGGGCGATTCCCAAGAAGGGGGATCGGGTCGTTCAGCGCGTCATAGAGGATAGCACCGATCCCTTGCGGCTGGGCGGGATCGGTTACAAGATCGGAGGGGAGATCGAGAAGATGACCGGACTGGAGACCCGGGTGGTCGTTTTGGGTCACCTCCTTCGAGGGGGTTCCCCCTCGGCCTTCGATCGGATCCTGGCCACCCGTCTGGGATATCACGCCGTGGAGCTGGCCTGTCAGGGGAAATTCAATCGAATGGTCTGCGTGAGGGGGCGGCAGATCGAAGACATCGCCCTGGAAGAGGTACAGGGCAAACAGCGATTGGTGGATCCGAAGGGGCATCTGGTCCAGACCGGCCGGGCGATCGGGGTCTGCTTTGGAGACTGAAGAATCGGGGGATCAGCCGAAGCCGGCTGGGTCCTTCCCTTTCTTTTTTGGCCGAAAGGAGGTCTGGGATGATCGATCGGCAGAGATATGGGAAATTCTATGAACGGCTGGGTCTGAAGGAGCATCCCCTGGCGGCTTTTTATGGCCACCGCCAACCTTCCGATGGGGTCACCGTCAAGGAAAAGGGCCATGTGTGCATCGTGGGTCTCCTCAGTCAGGCTCGACATCAAGGAAAGACGGTCTATTTCGATGCCGATCACCGCGGATGCGACGGGGGGGCCTTTTACCTGGGCCTGCGGCCCATGAGCCGGCCCAAGATCGAATATTTCCTCTCCTGCGGGATTCCGGGAGAGATGGAGGGGGAAAGGTATATCAAAACCCCGGCCTTGGCCCGGGAATATTTTGCCCAGGTTCAACCCCGGAAAGCCCCGGCCCCCTTCGCGATCTTCAAGCGACTGGATCGCCTGACGCCCGAAGAAAAACCCGAGGTGATCGTCTTTTTCGTCCCTCCCGATATTCTCTCCGGGCTCGTCGTTCTCACCGGTTTCGCCTCCGAGCGAATGGATGCGATCCGCGTCCCCTTCAGCTCGGGCTGTGGAGCCATCCTGACCCATCCCTTGAAGGAGGCCGAGAAAGAAAACCCCGGCGCCATCCTGGGCATGTTCGATGTTTCCGCCCGGCCTTTCGTCGAGCCCTCCATCCTGACTTTGGCCATGCCGACGAAACTCTTTCTGGCCCTGTTGGAGAATCAGGATGAAAGCTTCCTCACCACCAAGAGCTGGAAAATCGTGAGGGAGAGGATCGGGCGGCTAAAGTAAGGTCGCCTGTCCGACCATCTCCAAGAGGTGGCGCACATCGATCTTGCGTCCCTTTTGATGGACCCCGTCCATAAGCTGGAGCAAGCATCCGCTGCAAGCCGTCGCCACCACATCGGCGGCGGTATCCTCGATGGCCTTCATCTTGCGGTCCAAAATGGCCAACGAGAGATCGTAGTGGGCGATATTGAAACTGCCCCCCTGGCCGCAGCACCGATGGGCGGCGGCCATCTCGACATATTCGATCCCCTCTTGGGCCTTGAGAAGGTTGCGCGGCTCTTGGAAGACCCCCAACTTGCGGCGAAGGTGGCAAGGATCGTGGTAAGTGACCCGGAGGATCCGACCTTCTTTTTTCCCTTCCCGGGCGGGAGGGGCGACCTTCTCCATGAGTTTCCAAAGAAAGCGGGAGCTGTCCGAAACCTTGGCGGCAAAGGCCCGGACCTTGGGGGCGAGGGGGTCAGATTCGGGGAAGAGCCGGGGGTAATCCAGTTTGAGCATGGCGGCACACGAAGCACAAGGGGCGATGATCTCGTCGAGCTCTTCCAGCGGGAACGCCTCGATATTGCGCCGGGCCAGCGATTGGGGGGTTGCTTCATCGCCCGAACCATAGGCCGGCAGGCCGCAACAGGCCTGGTCGTTGGGAATGTAGAGGGAGACGCCGTTGGAGGGGAAAAGCCGGAGGGCGGCTTCGCCGATCCGCGGAAAAAGGTAATTGCCCACGCAGCCCACAAAGAGGCCGACCCGCATGATTTCCTTTTCCGCCCGGATCCATCCGGAGTGGCGGTCCAAGAAAAATTCCTTGGCCAAGGGGGGAATGAAACGCCTCCGGTCCAAGTAGGGAAGGGGGAAACGGAGTCTGAGGCCGCTATCATCGGGGAGTTTTTTGAGGAAAAGATTCTGGAATTTCTCCCCGCCCTTCACCAGCATGGGCAGGAGATGCTCCGTCTCCAAAAGTCGGAAGATGGCCTTCTTGGTGAGCGATAGGCCCTTCTCATCGACCAAAAGCGCCCGGGCGTCCCGAATGATCTCATCGGCCCGAACCCCATTGGGGCAGTTTTCCGCACAGGTTCCGCAGAGCAGACATTGGGCGAGGATTTTCCCGACCCGCTGATTGAGCTCGATATCCCCATCGCCCAGCGATTCGATCAAACCCAGCTTTCCCCGGGCCACCAGGGGCTCTTCCAGCGTCTCCTGATAGACCGGGCATTCTCCCATGCAGTTGCCGCATTTCATGCACTGCCGGGTTTGTTCCAGTAGTTCCGGTAAGGTTTTCATCGCCATTGTTTGTTCTCGAACCTTTGGACCCTTTTCTCAGTGGGTGCCAACGTTTTGGGGCAATTCATCGGGAAAGATCTTTCCGGGGTTCATGATGTGATTGGGATCGAAGGCCTTCTTGATCCGCTTCATCACTTCGAGCCCCAGGTCGCCCAATTCCAGTCCAATGTAAGGGGCCTTGGTGATCCCCACGCCGTGTTCGCCCGAAATCGTTCCCCCCAGGGCCAGGGTTTCTCTGAAAATTTCTTCCACCGCGGCCCGGCTCCGCTCTACCTCATCTTTGTTGCGCCGGTCGATGAGCACATTGACATGGATATTGCCATCGCCGGCATGGCCGAAGTTGACGATGATGAGGTTGTATTTCTTGGCAATCGCCTCCACCCGTTTGAGAATCTCGGGGACCTTGGACCGGGGCACGGTGATGTCTTCATTGATCTTGGTCGGGTTGAGTTTGACCACGGCCGCCGAAACGGCCCGCCTCGCCTTCCAGAGCTCATCGGCCTCCGCTTGGCCGTTGGCGATCTTGATCTCCAGGGCTTGGTGGGCCCGACAGAGGCGCTGGATTTCGTCGATCTCCGCGGCCAGACATTCCGGGGCCCCATCGACTTCGATGATGAGGAGGGCTCCGGCCTCCACCGGAAGGCCCAGGTGCAGATAATCCTCGACACAGCGGATCGTGGCGTTGTCCATGAATTCCAGCGTGGTGGGAATGATCTTGGAGCTGATGATCTGCGAGACGGTCACCGCGGCCGCATCGATCGTTGGGAAGATGGCCAGCATGGTGCGCTTCGCTTTGGGCTTGGGCAAGAGGCGCAGGACGATCTTGGTGATGATCCCCAAGGTCCCCTCCGAGCCGACCAGGAGCTTGGTGAGGTCGTATCCCACCACGCCCTTGACGGTGATCACCCCCGTCGAGACGATCTCTCCAGTGGGCAGAACGACTTCCAATCCGATGATGTAGTCTTTGGTGGTGCCGTATTTTACAGCCCGGGGGCCACCGGCGCATTCGGCGACGTTTCCCCCGATGGTGGAAGCCTTGAGGCTGGCCGGGTCGGGTGGATAAAAGAGGCCCATTTTTTCCACTTCCTGCTGGAGGTCATAGGTGACGACTCCCGGCTCGACGATGGCCAAAAGATTTTCGGGGTCGATCTTGAGGATGCGGTTCATTTTGGTCAGGACCAGAACGACCCCGCCCTCTACCGGAAGGGTCCCGCCGGTGAAGCCCGTTCCCGCGCCGCGGGGAATCACCGGGAAACGATGTTCATTGGCCAGTTTCACGATCTGGGCGATCTCTTCCACCGAATGGGGAAAAACCACCAGGTCCGGCTGGAACTTTAGATTGGTTGCATCATAGGCGTAACAAACCCGCCGTTCCTTGTCCAGGATCACATTGTCCTGCCCCACAATAGCCTGGATCTTGCGCACCACCGCTGGATCCATCATCGATTTCCTTTCTTTTTCCTCTCCCTTTCTCTTTTCAAGGGGGGGCTCATGGCGTTCGGGCCGCGCTGCGGCTCCATGGGCATTATCCCCCGGAATGCCGCTTTCTCCAATGACCCAAATCAATGGATGATTTCAGGATACAACGAAGAGGGGATTTTGGGAAGCCCGCTGAAACCGCAGGGCCGGGGGACGGAAACTCTCCGAATCCTTGGATTCGTTAAATGCATCCTCGGTCGGCGCCGCTCACCCTTTCGGCAAAGTGCCTCAGGTATCCTCGGGTAACCTTCAAGGGAGGCGCAGACCACCTTCGTCTTCGCTCCTCCAACTCTGCAGGCGGGACGAGGAGATCGAGGCGTCGTTGGGGGATATCGATTTCGATCGGGTCTCCATCGCGGACCAGGGCGATGGGGCCTCCGTCCTGCGCCTCCGGCACGATATGTCCCACGCAAGGGCCGCGGGTGGATCCGGAAAATCGGCCATCGGTGACCAAGGAGACGGAGTCGGCCAGACCCATTCCCACGAGGCTGGCGGTGGTGGAGAGCATCTCCCGCATTCCCGGACCGCCCTTGGGCCCTTCGTAACGGATGACGATGACTTCCCCTGCCTGGATCTTTCCCGCCAGGACGGCCTCCCGAGCCGATTCTTCGTTCTCAAAGACTCGCGCCGGGCCCCGGTGGACCATCATTTTCTCTACTACGCCCGATTGTTTGACCACGGCCCCTCCGGGGGCGAGCGATCCCCGGAGGATCGCGATCCCTCCCTCCGGATGAAGGGGTTCGGCCGCGGGGAATATCACCTGAGGGTTGAGATTCTGGACACCGGCGATATTCTCGCCCAGGGATTTTCCCGTGACGGTCATCTGGCTCAGGTCCAGACGATCCTGGATTTCCTTCATCACGGCACCGACGCCCCCCGCTTCTTCCAGGGCGAGAATGGGGAATTTCCCGCTCGGCCGGATATTGCAGAGGAAAGGCGTTTGGCGGCTGATCGCATCGAAGGTTTCCAGCGATAGGGGAATGCCGGCCTCATAGGCCAAGGCCAGAAGATGGAGGACGAGATTGGACGATCCGCCCATGGCCATTCCGACGGCGATGGCATTCCGGATGCAGCCCATCGTGATGATGCGGGATGGCCGAAGATCCGACGCCCAAAGCTGCACGATCTGCTCACCGCTTGCCCGGGCGAGGCGCAATTTCTTCGAGGACACGGCATGGGCAGTTCCGCAACCCGGCAAAGAAAGCCCCATCGCTTCGGTCAGGCAACTGGTCGAGTTGGCCGTCCCCATCATGGCGCAGGAGCCCGGTCCCGGGCAGATGGCATTTTCGATTTCTCGAAAATCCGCTTCCGTGATCTCGCCCCGCCGCAGCCGCCCGACGGCTTCCCGTCCGTCGGTGAGGATCCAATCGCGCCCCTGGGCATACCCCGGCAGCATGGGGCCTCCGGTCACGAGAATGGCGGGGATATCGAGCCGGGCCATCGCCATCCAGCAGGCCGGAACGATTTTGTCGCAGGAGGCCAGAAGGACCATGGCATCGAGGCGATTGGCATCCACCGCCAGCTCGATCGAATCGGCGATGAGGTTCCGGCTGGGCAGGATGCGCCGCATCCCTTCGTGCCCCTGGGCGATGCCATCGCAAAGGCCGATCGTATTGATCTCGAAGGCGATCCCTCCTGCCGACCAAATCCCCTGCTTTACCGCTTCTGCCAGGGTGCGAAGATGAATGTGTCCGGGATTGATCTCGCTCCACGTGTTGATGACGCCGATGAAGGGCTTGGAAAAATCCCGATCGCCGATCCCCAGTGCCCGAAGGAGCGCCCGGTTTCCCACCCGGGCATCCCCTTGGAGGACCAAATCGCTTCTCTTTCTCATTCCGGTCTTTCCTTCTCTTTTCTCATCCCGAAGGCGAGACGTTCTTTTTTCGGATTCTCTGCGTCAAGACCACCACGCCCAGGAGAACCAACCCCAAAACATCCGTATAGAATCCCGGCTTGATGAGCAGGATGGCCCCCGCCACGAGAATGGCTCTTTCATGGAGGGTCGTTTCGCGCAGGAACCACCCCATCATCCCTGCAGCGAGCATAATGACCCCGACGACGGCAGTCACAATGGACAGGATGATGGTTTGGGCCGAGCCGACCAAGAGGAGCGAAGGAGCATAGGCGAACATGAAGGGGATAATGAACCCCGGCGCCCCGATGCGTACGGCGGCAAAACCCGTCTTCCACATGTTCGATCCCGCCAGCCCGGCTCCGGCATAAACCGCGAGCGCGACCGGAGGAGTAATGGCCGAGATGATGGCGTAATAGAAGGCGAACATATGGGCGGCGATGGTCGGAATGCCCAGTTTCACCAGGGCCGGTACGAGGAGGGCCGCCATTACGATGTAGGCGGCTGTGGTGGGAAGACCCATTCCGAGAAAGATGCCGGCCACCATCGTGAAGAGGAGGGCCAAGGCGAGGGATTCGCCGGCCAACAGAAGAACGAATCCCGTGAACTTGAGACCCAGCCCCGTAAGGTTGATGATCCCGATGACGATTCCTGCACAGGCGCAGGCAATGGCGACACTCACCGTTCCCTTGGCCCCTTCTTCCAGGGCTTGAAGAATCTTCCCGATCCCCATCCGCGATTCTCTTTTCAAATTGGCGATGAGGATAACCGCCACAATGGCATAAATGCAGGCGAACATGGGGGTATAGCCAGCGAACATCAAATACAGGATCACTCCCACGGGGATCAGAAGGTGACCCTTATGGATTAACACCGTGGCCAGGCGGGGAACGCTCTCCGTGATTCCCCTGAGGTTCGAGCGGATGGCCTCGAAATGAATGGCCATAAAGACCGAGAGAAAATAAAGCAGGGCAGGGATGAAGGCATGTTTGCACACCGTGATGTAGGCCAGACCCGTGAATTCGGCCATCACGAAGGCTGCGGCCCCCATGACCGGCGGCATGATCTGGCCTCCCGTTGAGGCCGTAGCTTCCACGGCACCGGCAAAATGGGGCTGGAATCCCGCCCGCTTCATCATGGGGATGGTGAACTGGCCGGTGACCATCACGTTGGCGACTGCGCTTCCTGAAATCGTTCCGAATAGGGCGCTCGAGATCACGGCGATCTTTCCCGGACCCCCGCGCGTCTTTCCTGTGGTGGCTGAAGCCAGATCCATGAAGAATTGGCCGGTCCCCGACCGTTCCAAGAATGCACCGAAGATCACGAAGAGAATGACATAGGTCGCCGAGACCCCCAGGGGGATCCCGAAGATCCCTTCCGTGGTCATATAGAGCTGATCGATGATCGCCTCTGTGTTGAAGCCCGCATGGCGCATGATACCTGGCAGCCATGGGCCTACATAAGCATATACGAGGAAAAAAACCGCCGTCAGCGGCATGGCCAAGCCGATGCTTCTCCGGGCACCCTCGAGGAGGAGGAGGGTCAAGACGATCCCCATAAGAAGATCCCATGGCGAGAGCGGGTGAACATAGGGGTAGCGCGTGATGATGTAATCGTAATTCCAAAAGATGTAAAGAATCGAGAGAAGGGAGAGAGAAAGAAGGCCATAATCGAGCCATCGGCCTCTTTTCCGTGGAAAGCGATAGATCAAAAAGACCAGGAACAGGGTGAAAAGAAGATGAGTGGAGCGATGGATGAGAGCTTCCGGGGCCCCGAAAACCCCGGCATAGAGGTGGTAGCCCGCCATGGCGATCGCGAGGCCGGATACGATTTTGGCCATTTTTCCAGAGAGCCTTGAATCCATGGATGTTCCTTTATGAGAAGGAGCGTGGCTGCGGGTGCCCCATCCAGTCGGCGTTGATGCTCCTGGGACAGGAGAGAATCTCCGCTGTCCCAGGATTCATGATAAATTCCGGAAAAGCTAGGGAATCGCTTTGATCTCTCTGTAGTATTTCAGCGCACCGGGATGGAAGGGAATTCCGATGTCCATGGCCAAATCTTTGGCCGTCACCCCTTTCATGTCCCGAACGATTTGGCCGAACCGGTCCACATGGACGACCAGCAGTTTGGTAATTTGGTACACCAGATCGTCGGGCAGCTTGGCACTTACGATGAGGTGGGTCGTCGTAGTCGACCCCTTGATAGGTTCCCTTCGGCACGGTCCGGGGGATATAGCCTGCGTTGAGCTGCTGCATGGCCTTGATCTTATCCTCCCGGAGGGGAAGAAGGCGGATTTTCCGGGCCGAGGCCAGATCCATGATCGAGGCCCCAGGAATGGTGGTGGTGAGAAGCCAGGCATCGCAGTGCCCATCTTTCATGAGGGCGACGGTGTCCGTGTAGCTCACATGATGAACCTTGGCCATATCTTTGTAGGATAGTCCATGGACCTGGAGAACCTGCTGGGCGGCGAATTCCCCCGTATGACCTTTCGGGCCGGGAGAGATCCGTTTCCCTTTCAGATCTTCCACCGATTTGATCCCCGAATCCTCCAAGACCACCATTTGGAAATATTGGGGGTAAAGGTTGGCCAATTGGCGCATCTGGGTCATTTTCTGCTTGAAGGGAGGGCGCCCGTGGAATCCATCGACCCCCGAACTCGAATTGGAGAATCCGATATCGCATTTCCCGAATTCGATGGCCTCGACGTTCCCGACCCCGCCGCCGGGGGAAACGGCCACGGTTACCCCGGGAATTTCTTTCTGCATGAGATCGGCGATTGCCCCTCCGAGCGGATACCAAGAACCCCCCATGGGTCCGGTCATCATTTTGAGATCAAATTTCTGGGCCCCCACATCTACCGACCCGAATCCGACGGTCAAGATGGCCATGACAAGCCAAAGCAACCATTTCTTCATGATTCCCTCCTTCAAGCTTGGATTCTTTTCCTTGGCGCAAAAGGCCTCCGAATTCCAATGGAATATATCCAAAAGAGCGCCGAAAAGCAAGATTTTTAGAAAATCATCGATCGAAAGATCCGCAAGCAGAATCTCTTGACCTTCGATTCGTCATCGGGAATGCTCAGGGGCGTTCCATCGCTTTTCGGCACCGAGCCAAAATGGAAAGAACTTCGAAGGGTTCTTCGATGAGTTCGTAAGTCGGCACCCCCTTCGGTTCCAAGAACGCCTTGGCGGCCCGCATGTGTTTTTGATCGCCCGAAAAGGTGACATAGATGGGCTTTTCGGGAAATTGGCGCGCCAGATTCACGATGAAATGGAAGGGGGGAACGCCGGTTTCATCCGTTAAGAGAAGAATGGGCACGACGGCGTCGATATGGGGATCCTGCAAGATCTTCCGCATCGCTTCCCCGTAAGCGAATTCGACTCCGTGATTCCCAGCGGCAAACCAGATATCCACCGGATTTCTCATCCGGACAAT
>Ga0272448_1009060_pt1 | contig 10234 bp, 10 predicted proteins | sample YNPCB0191_FD_202220 | JGI IMG/M metagenome (GOLD analysis project Ga0272448, IMG submission 202220) | Hot spring sediment microbial communities from Yellowstone National Park, WY, United States - YNP-CB-019-1 | ecosystem: Environmental > Aquatic > Thermal springs > Hot (42-90C) > Sediment... | reverse complement strand
TCGCCGTCCAGGTCGGCGAAGCTCTTCATCAGGTAATTCTTCTGCGCCGTGGTCAGCTCCGACAGCTTCTGCAGCCCCGAGCTCGCCGGGATGATGCGGATGCCCCTGGGCCCCTGCACCATGATGTCCGCCAGGCTCTTGTTGCCGAACAGCACGTGGCCCAGGTGGAAGCGCGGCGCCAGGCCGAGCAGGACATCGATGTTGGCCAGCCCGAAGTCGGCATCGAGCACGACCACCTTCAATCCGATCTCGGAGAGGCAGAAGGCGAGGTTGGCGACCACGTTGGTTTTGCCCACGCCGCCCTTGCCGCTGGTCACGGCCACCACGCGCGGTCCCCGGGCTGCCGCCGAGTTCGAGACCGCCGCGCCGGCCTGCGCGCCTTCGGGCGCCGTGCCTGTCCGGTTCCTGTCGCGCCGGCCGGCCGGGTTGATCCTGCGAGTAGGGTTCAAGGTCGACTCCGCATCAATGAGTGTTGAGAAGGATATCCACGAGCTGGTCGGCCCGCGGGACATGGAGATCTTCGGGAACGCGCTGGCCGTCGCTGAGATAGGAGAGCGGCTTCTGGGTGCGCACCAGCTCGTTGAAAACCGGCCCCAGGGTCGAGGTCTCGTCGAGCTTCGTGAACAGCAGCCTGTCGGGACGGCAAACGGCGAAGCGGTCGACGATCTCGTGCATGTCCACCGACTTGGTGGTGGCGCTCAGCACCAGGTGCCGCTCGATATCCGGCGTGCGCCGCAGGAAGTCGGTCAACTCCGCCGCGGATTCCAGATCGCGCTGCCCCCGGCCGGGGGTATCGATCAGCACGTAATCGCGCTGGCCGCTTTCCTCGAGCGCCCGGGGCATGTCGGCAATGCGCTGCACGAACCGGAAGGGCAGACCCATCAATCCCGCGTAGGCGCGCAACTGCTCGACCGCGCCGATGCGGAAGCTGTCGGTGGTCAGAAGCAGGACGCTCTTCTTGTGCAACAGCGCTAGGCGCGCGCCCAACTTGGCCAGCGCCGTGGTCTTGCCCACGCCGGTCGGGCCGACGAAAGCCACCATGCGCTTGCCGGGAAGGCCGTCGGCGCCGCAGCCCGCCGGCAGCAGCCGGCGCGCCACTTGGGCCACCGAGCGGCGCAGCGCCCCCTGCTCGCGCGCCCCTTCGGGCGGGAGTGCGAGCCGCGCCTCGTCGAGCATCTTGAAGGCCAGCCATTCGCTCACCTCGTTGGCGACCAGGTCCTGGTAGAGCTCGTACGAGGCGGCATCGGGAAAGGAAGCCGCCGAGAGCGCCGGAGGCCGGTTGAGGGAATGCAGGATGCGCCGCATCTCGTTGTACTCCCGGTCCATGCGCACGCCGCTCTGCAGCGACTCCCGGCTTTTCACCAGCCACGACGGCGAGTAGGTGCACGGTTCCTGCCGGCTTTCGGCGGCTTCGGCGGCGGGCGCACTCCCGGGCAGCCTCGACTCCTCCCAGCCTGCGGCGTTCTCCACGTCGACGGCCGCCACCACCTCGACGGCGGCCTTCGCCCGGAAACCGGGCGCGGCGCCGCCGTTCCTCTCGCGGGTGGCGATGATCAGGGCGTCGCGCCCGAACTCGCTCTTGACTTTGCGGAGGGCTTCCGCCATGGACGGGGCATAGAAGGTCTTGATCCTCATCCTAGCTCACCATTCCCAGAGCCGTCACCTGCAGGTTGGGCGGGATCTCGCTATGGGAGAGAACCGCCGCCATAGGCAGATACCTTTCCAGCAGCTGACGCAGGTACATGCGGACGTGCGCCGAGCACAGGAGCACGGGACTCTTGGTGCCCGCCCCTTCGAGCGTGCGCCGGATGCGCAGCAGGATGTCCTTGGCCGTGTTGGGATCCAGGCCCAGGTAGGACCCCTGCTCCGTGTGCACGATGGCGTCGGCGATGGTTTTCTCGATTTCCGGGTGCACGGTAAAGACCAGGAGTTCGTTCTTTTCGTTCTGGTACTGCTTGCAGATCGAGCGGCCCAGGGCCTGGCGGCAATACTCCGTCAGGATCCCCGGATTCTTGATGGTCGTGCCGTAGTCCGCCAGGGTTTCGAGGATGGTGACCGTGTCGCGGATCGAAACCCGCTCCTTGAGCAGGTTCTGCAGCACCTTCTGCACCTCCCCGATCGACAGCACCTTGGGGACCAGCTCCTCGACCACCTTGGGGTGCGTCTCGGCCACGGTGTCGAGCAGCGCCTTGGTCTCCTGGCGGCCCAGCAGCTCGTGGGAGTGCGTCTTGATGATCTCGGAAAGGTGCGTGGCCAGAACGGTCGTCGGATCGACCACCGTATAGCCGGCCAGCTGCGCCCTTTCGCGGTCGGCCGCCTGGATCCAGCGCGCCTCCAGGCCGAAGGCGGGCTCGCGCGTGGGCCGGCCGCCGATATCCTCCTGCGCGGTGCCGGGATTGATCGCCAGGTAGTGCTCCGGCAGCAGCTCGCCGCGCGCGACCTCGACCCCTTTGAGCAGTATGGAATAGGCCCGCGGCTCGAGCTGGAGGTTGTCCGTGATATGGATCGGCGGCACCACGACCCCGAGCTCGAGCGCGATCTGCCGGCGGATCGACTTGATGCGCGCGAGGAAATCGCCCCCCTGACTGGCATCCACATAACGGATCAGCCCGTAGCCCACCTCGACGCCCAGAGGATCCACCTTCAGCAGGCGCTCGACTCTTTCCTTCGGCTTCTCGGCCTCGGCCTTCTCGGCTTTCTCCTTTTCGATCAGGAGCTGCTCGCCGGCGCGGACCTTTTTCGTGTGCAGCGCCAGCATGCCCGTCAGCGCCGCCAGCAGGAAGAACGGCAGCGTGGGCAGCCCCGGGACCAGCCCGAAGAAGAAAAGGAAGCCGCAGCTGATCGCGACCGGGATCGGGTTGCGGAAGAGCTGGGAGGCGACATCGTCGCCCAGGTTCGACTCCGAAGCGGCGCGCGTCGTGATGATGCCCCCGGCGACCGAGATCAGCAGCGACGGGATGGCGGTGACCAGGCCGTCGCCCACCGTGAGCAGGGTGAACCGGCGCGCGGCGTCTGCGATCTCCATGCCGTGCTGCAGGATCCCGATGGCGAGTCCGCCGACGATATTGATGCCCAGAATCAGGGCCGAGGCTATGGCATCGCGGGCGGTGAAACGGATGGCGCCGTCCATCGCCCCGTAGAACTCCGCCTCGCGCGAGATCTCGGCACGGCGCGCGCGCGCCTCATCCTCCGTGATCAGGCCGGCGTTCAGGTCGGCGTCGATGCTCATCTGCTTGCCCGGCATGGCATCGAGAGTGAAACGCGCGGTCACTTCCGAGATGCGCACCGAGCCGTGGTTGATCACGATGTACTGGATGCCGATCAGGACGAGAAACACCACGATGCCGACGAAATAGTTGCCGCCGACGACGAACTGCCCGAACGAGCGGATCACGCGCCCCGCCGCCTCCTCGCTGGTCGCGCCGTTGAGCAGGATCAGGCGCGTCGAAGCGACATTGAGCGCGAGGCGGAACAGGGTGATGATCAGCAGCAGCGACGGAAATACCGAGAAGTTCACCGGCTGCAGGATGTACATCGAAACCAGCAGGATGATGATGGACAGCGTGATGTTGAGGCTGATCAGAACGTCCAGAAGCAGCGGCGGCATGGGGAGCGTCATCACCAGCAGAAGCCCCACGACGGCCACCGGGACGATCAGGTGCGCCTTGCTGCCGATGCGCGAAAAACCCGCCGGTACGTTTTGTTCCGCGACGCTCATTGCCGTGGTCGATCCTGTCGACTACCGATCATGGATCTGCATCCCGATTGAGCAATTTCCATGCCACGCGGGCGCGCGGCCGAACGGCACTCCGAGGCGGCGCTTCTAACCGGACCGCGGACGCATGCCCGCGGGCCACCGATTCCGGATCTTGTAGATATAGGCGAGGATCTCGGCCACCGCCTGGTACAGGTGCACCGGGATCGAGGCGCCGAGCTCGACCGTCTTGTAAAGGGTGCGCGCGAGCACCGGGTTCTCCACGAGCGGAACGTCGTGCTCGAGTGCCAACTCTCGTATCTTGATTGCCAAAAATCCGACACCCTTGGCCACCACCTTCGGTGCATCCATGGATTCCATCTTGTAGGAAAGGGCCACGGCGTAGTGCGTCGGGTTGGTGATCACCACGTCGGCCTTCGGCACCTCGGCCATCATGCGCTTGCGCGCCGTTTCCCGCTGGATCCTGCGTATGCGCGCGCGCGTCAGCGGGTCGCCTTCGAGTTCCTTGAACTCGTCCTTGACCTCCTGCTTGGTCATTTTCAACTGCTCGAGGAAGCGGTATTTCTGAAACGCATAGTCGGCGGCCGCCACCAGGAGCATCATGGCCGCCACGCGGATGCCGATGCGGTAGCTGACGGTCGCCGTCCAATAAAGAAGCTGCCCGGCATCCCCCATCACCAGACGCGGGTAGATCCCCAGGCTCTGCGACACCTCGCGATAGCTGACGACCGCGATGACGGCAAGCAGCGCGAGGCTCTTGAGAACTTCGACGATCCCCTGCTTGGAGAAAATCTTGGAAAGCCCGCTCTTCGGACTGAGCTTTTCGAAGCGCAGCCCCAGCTGGTGCCAGGAGAACGTCCACCCGCCCTGGATCAGATTCGCGCCGACGCCGAGCGCCACGGCGACCAGAAGCAGGGGGCCGGTCAGCAGCATCATCCGGCTCACGGCCGCGTACGTCAGGCGCTCGACATAGGAAAATGTGAAGTCCGCGGGGACCTTCATGCGCAGGAACGACTGCAGCTGCCCCTCGAGGCCTTGCAGGAGCCGCTGGCCGGCAAAGGCCAGGAAGAGCAATCCGCCGGTCAGGACCAGCGCGCTCGGGACCTCCTTGCTGCGCGCGATCTGCCCCTTTTCCCTGGCCTTCTGCAGGCGGCGCGGTGTCGGTCGTTCCGTCCTGCTCTCTTTGTTGTCCGCCATGGCGCAGCCTCAACGCAGGGCCGGCAGAAGGCCCGCCAGCACCTGGGCGAGTTCGAGAAAGGATCGGCCCAGGAACTGCGGGAAAAAGTAAAAGGCGATGCTCATGCAGCCGAGCCCCACCAGGGTTTTCAGGGGCAGGCCCACGACCAGGATGTTGATCTGAGGCGCCACGCGGCCGATGATGCCCATGAGGACGTCCGCGGTCGCCGTCGCGGCGATCACGGGACCCGCGATCTGCACCCCCGCCGAGAAGATCCCCGACGACAGCCGGACCATCTCGTCGACCAGCGGACCGTGCAGGCGGGCGCCGCCGGCGGGCAGGTAGGCGAAACTGCCGCTCACCGCCAGGAAGAACCAGTGGTGCCCGTCGATCATCAGGAAGAACACGAGTCCGAGAAAGTTGTAGAGGATGGAGATCACCGAGGTCTGCACGTCCGACTGAGGATCGATGACATTGATGATCGAGTAGCCGAGCTGAAACCCCACGACCTGGCCCGCGAGCTGCAGCGCGGCGAAGACAAAGGACGCCGCCAGCCCCAGGACCATGCCGATCAGGGCTTCGCCGAGAACCGAAAACAGGAGCGCCGGCAGGCCGCCGGCGGCGGGAACCGCCGCCGCGGGGACGAGAGGCGCCAGCATCAGGGCCGCCACCAGCGAGATTCCGGCCTTCACGGGCGCGGGAATCGCGCCGCTGTTGAAAAAGGGCGCGAAGACCGTGATGCCGGCGACCCGGAAGAGCACGACGGCGAACGCCGCCATCTGCTGGGGGGAAACGCTGAAGCTGATCATGCCGGCCTCATCTGTTTCTTCGGGATCCGGCCCGCCGCCGGCCCCGGGAGCGGGCGGCTCAGAGCGCGAACCGCTCGAGGTGACCGAAGAGCTGCGTGCAAAACGCCGTCAGAAGCTTCATCAGCCAAGGCAGCAGCAGAAGGAAGGCCAGCAGGACCGCCAGGATCCTGGGGACGAAGGAAAGCGTCATGTCGTGTATGGAAGTCACCACTTGGGCGATGCTGACCAGGATGCCGACCACCAGGGATACCAGCAGCAGCGGGCCGCCCAGCAGCAGCGTCATCTGCATCGTATCCCTGGCAAGCTTGAGAATGACCTCCTGACTCATCTTCGGGCGTCCTTTTCAGAAAAAGCTGCGCACCAGGGATCCGACGACGAGGTTCCATCCATCCACCATCACGAACAGCAGGATCTTGAGCGGCGTCGAGATCACCACCGGCGGCAACTGCATCATCCCCATCGAGAGCACCACGGAAGCCACCACCATGTCGATGATCAGAAAGGGAATGAAAATGACGAAGCCGATCTGGAAGGCCGTCTTGAGCTCCGAGATCATGAAGCTGGGGATGACCACGCTCATGGGCAGGTCGCTGCCGCGCGCCGGCCGCGGCATCTTGGCGATGTTGAGGAACAGCAGCAGGTCCTTTTCGCGCGTGTAGCGCAGCATGAAGTCGCGCAGGGGAACGCTGGCGCGATCGAGCGCCTGCATTTCCGTCACCTTGCCTTCGAGCATGGGCTGGATGGCCTCGTCGTTGATGCGGCGTCCGACGGGCTGCATGATGAAAAAGGTCAGGAACAAGCTGAGGCCGATGAGCACCTGGTTGGGCGGCATCGTCTGCGTGCCCAGCGCCTGCCGCAGGAAATGCGTCACGATGATGATGCGCGTGAAGGAGGTGACCGACAGCAGCAGGGCGGGAATGAGCGACAGCAGCGTGAGGAGAACGAGAATCTGCAGCGGCAGCGTCAGGCCGCCGCGATCGGCGCCGCCGATGCGCAGCTCGATCCCCGCCGGTGCCCGGTCGGCCGGCCGTTGTGCCGCCCCGGCGCCAGGGACCTGGACCAGAAGCAGCAGGGCGAGCAGAACGGCTGCCGTAACCCTCATGGTCGCCCCCGCGCCGATACTCAGCCCTCGAGCGCGGCGCGCAGCTCGCGCATCTTGCCGCGCAGGTCGGGGGGCAGCGTCCCGGTCTTGGCGGATTCGGGCGAAGCCCCGCTCTTCTGCGACGCCAGCAGATTGACGAATCGGCCGCGCCGGCTTCCGGAAACCGCACGGGCGGGTGCGGTTTCCTCGGCCGGCCGGAAAAGCTCGTCGCCCAGGGACGCCAGCAATGTTATCTGATGGGGCGTGTTGCCGACCAGCAGCACCTTGCCGGCAACTTCGATCACGGCGATGCTCCTCTTCTCGCCCATCGAAAGACTCTCCACCAGGCGAAGCGATTTCTGCGCCGGCCGGCGCGCGAAATACCGGGGCGCACACTTGCGCAGCAGCAGAAAGCCGACCAGAAACAACGACAACAGCAATCCCGCGGCACCGAACACCTTGATGGCCGAAAAAAGGCCCGCCGGCGCATCGCGATCCGAGTTCTCGGCCGCCGCCGCGGCCGCGGAAGCTTGAGGCGCGGGCCGTCGGGGCGACAGGGCGCTCTCGGATGCGACCTGCGGCGCGGGCGTCGCGGCGGCCGCGGAGTCGCTCCGATCCGCCGCCGCCGGCGGGCCCGCATCGGGCGCACCGCCCTGGGCTGCGGCGGGAAGCGCCGCCAGCAACACCAAAGCAAGACCGGCCGCAGCCGGAATCCAGTTGAAGTTCCTGTCCCTCGCCATCATGGTTTCGGCTCCCCGTCAATCAGGTTCATAGAGGTCCGTGATGCGCACGCCCGCCTTCCCTTCCATCTCCACCACCTCGCCGTAGCCGATCAGCGTGCCGTTGACGAGGATCTCGACGTTCTCGCCTGCGGACTTCGGAAGCGCCAGAATGGACTCGGACCGCAGGCGGAGCAGGTCGCGGACCTTGAGGCTGCGCCGCCCGACCTCGACGCGGATCGTGAGGGGAACGTTGAAGAAGGGGGCGAACTCGTCCGTTTGGCCGGTGTCGGGCTCGACCGCATGGGCGGGGGTGGGCGCTTGCGCCATGCTTTCACTCCGTCAGAGCTGGACGACAAAGTCCATGATGAAAACCTCGACGATTTTCCCGCGCGGCAGCACCGGATTGACCGCATCGCGCACCTCGGCGCGGAGCTTGTCCTTGCCTTCCGGCGTGAGGATCTGATCGGAGGTCTTCGTGGTGAGGATCGAGATGATTTTGTCGCGCGCGGCAGCCACGACCACGGGATTCCGGTCGAGTTCCTCGCCCAATCCGGACTCGTCCAGGCCGAGCCGCAGCGTCAGCTTGACGAATCGGGTCGCATCCGTATCGGCCAGGTTCACGATGAAAGGATCCAGGTTCATCGTGGACTTGACCTTGGATTCGATCCCCTCCTTGTCTTTCTTGGCGGCACCGCCGGTATCGTCCGACGCCACCACCTGCGGCGGCCGGAGATAGTCCCTGAGCAGCAGGCCGCCGACTCCGGCCGCGACCAGGAACGCCACGCCGGCGATAATCCACACAAGCGTGCGCTTCTTTTTCTTGGGTACTTCCGCCTCTTCGCCTTCGGCCATCTCCAGCGATCTCCCGTTTTGCAAGTGTCCTTCAATCCCGTGAAGAGAAAAGCAAGGCCCATGCCAACGCCCGGATGCCGCCGCCACGGCTCGAGGGAGAAGGAGCGCCGGCGTGTCTGACCCGCCTGCAGCTTGGCCCTCAATCATTTAGGGCGTGGGAAAGTGAACAACGGGCTGCTGCCGACCGGCCCGAAAGCGGCGAGGCGCCTTTGCCGTGTCCAAGCGCGTGGCGCCGATTGCCAAAATCTTGACCCCCCAAAAAAGAACCGCCGGCCCGACATTTCGGGCCGGCGGCTCACCCCTCTGTCACGCGGCCCTGCGGGCCGCGCACTTATCGTTACCGCACCAGGTTGATGGCCTCCTGGTAGAGCTGATCGGTCGCGACAATGACGCGCGAGTTCGCCTGGTATCCGCGCTGCGCGACGATCAGGCTGGTGAATTCCTCGGCGATGTCGACGTTGGACAGTTCGAGCGAACTGCCGCTGATCGTGCCGCGGCCGCCCGTTCCCGGCGTGCCGATCGAAGGCTCTCCGCTCGTCGGCGAGGTGACGAAGGTGGAGCCGGTGTACTTCAGCAGGCCCTCCACGTTGCTGAAGTTGGCCATGGCCAGCTGCGCGAGCGGCTTGACCTGGCCGTTGTCGAAGATGCCGCGGATGATGCCCTGGCTGTCGATGTTGATGTCGCGCAGTACGGCGGCCCGGTAGCCGTCCTGGGTGATGGCGGCCACGCTCGAGGGCGCGGCGTATCCGGTGAAGCGCGCATTGCCGTTGGCATCGATGATGTCGAAGGTGATGTCCATGTCGGCGGCCCCGTTCGCCAGGTCGGTGATCGAAAGGGTCTCGTCGGCGGCGGGATCGGTCAGTACGCCGTTGCTGTCGAAGGTGAAGGTTCCGCTGCCGATCTCGGTCGGCGGATCCGTGGGATCGCCGCCGGTGTCGACGGCCGGTATGGTGGCGCTCCAGCTCCACTCCGTGGCTCCGGTCTTCGTGAAGGTGAAGGTGACGGTGTGCGCCGCTCCCAGCGAATCGATGGTCTGCACCGCCGTAGTGAAAGTGGAATCGACCTCGGCCTGGCTGTCCAGGTTGGCGGTGATGCTCAGGCTCGTCGTCTGCGTGGGAGGAAGGCTGGCCCCCAGCGCTATCTGGATGGGGGCGGGGGGCATGTTGGCATTGATGACGCCGTCGACTGCCTGGTAGCCCAGAACCCGGAAGCCGTCGGAGTTGACGAGCTCGCCCACGCTGTTGAAGCCGAAGTTGCCGGCGCGCGTGTAGGCGGTTCCGTCACCGGGAGACACCAGGAAGAAACCGTTGCCGTTGATGCCTACATCGGTCGAGCGGCCGGTATACTGGATCGATCCCTGGCGGAAGACCGGCGACACGCCCGGGCTGGTGACGCCCAGGCCCACCTGCACCGGGTTGCCGTCGCCTGCGGTCACATTTCCCAGCCCTCCGATCAACTCCGCGAATGAAGGCTTGCTTCCCTTGAATGCCGTGGTATTGACGTTCGCCAGGTTGTTGCCGATCACGTTGATGGCCAGCGCATTCATGTTCAGCCCGGTAAGGGCCGTGTAAAAAGAAGTCAACATCTCGGTTCTCCTCCCTTATGTCATGCTGCCGATGCCGGCTCGGCTGCCGGTTCGTTTTCGAAAATCGGACTTGCCGCCAGTTTCTCGATGCTCGCCCTGATGGCGATCAATTGTTCGAGCGAGCTGAAGGTCGCCAGCTGCGATATGTACTCCTGACTTTCCACCGGATTCAGCGGGTCCTGGTGCTGGAGCTGGGCCACCAGAAGGCGCAGAAAGTCGTCTTTGCCCAGTATGCGCGCGGATCCGGTCTCGCCGGCTGCAGCGGCGGCCGAAGCGGCCGGATCAAGCGGGTA